>Ga0114931_10010389_pt1 | contig 11084 bp, 12 predicted proteins | sample 2SBtaG_FD_89579 | JGI IMG/M metagenome (GOLD analysis project Ga0114931, IMG submission 89579) | Deep subsurface microbial communities from Kolumbo volcano to uncover new lineages of life (NeLLi) - 2SBTROV14_V59a metaG | ecosystem: Environmental > Aquatic > Marine > Volcanic | place: Kolumbo...
ATTAACTATTCCGCGTCGTTGCGCCTTGCCCTGCGCCACCGCAAACGCACACTTTACCCTGTCCAACTGAGGATTCTAGGATAAATCATCCCCTCCGACTTGTCTTCCCAGGCTGCCGGAAAGCGGCAGGGACAGGGTCCCCCGAGTCGGCCTGCGGGCCCGGGTTCGGAGTTGGATCTGGAGCGATTTCAGGTCCATGCACGACTGCTCAGGCCGCTGATTCAAGGTTCATTGAAGCAGATCAATTGAGGGGCGGATTGCCCGAGAACTAAATCAAACCCATAGTGTCAATGAGACTGAGCACAGGGCAGTGCGGGTCACGAGGAGGTTGAGGCCCGGATGGGCGAACGGCAAGTCGACCAGGAACTGGTTATCCGTGTACAGCGTGGCGATAAGAAGGCCTTCGATCTATTGGTACTGAAATACCAGCAGAAGATCGCCAACCTGGTCTCCCGCTATATCCGTGACCCCCACGAGGTGCTGGATGTTACCCAGGAGGCCTTCATCAAGGCCTATCGGGCGATCCCAAAGTTCCGTGGTGACAGCGCGTTCTATACCTGGTTGTATCGGATCGCCATCAACACCGCCAAGAACTACCTGGTGGCCCAGGGACGCCGTCCCCCAGCCGACGATGTAGAGGCGGAGACGGCGGAACAGATGGATGTCGGAGTGCGACTCAAGGAGATGGGCACCCCCGAGAACCATGTTCTCAGCGATGAGATAACGGCAACCGTACAGCAGGCGATTGACGATCTACCAGAAGATCTGCGTACCGCCATTATCCTGCGTGAATTGGAAGGGCTGAGCTATGAAGAGATCGCAAACGCCATGTCCTGTCCGGTGGGGACGGTGCGTTCGCGTATCTTTCGTGCACGCGAGGCGATCGACAAGCGGCTTAAACCCCTATTAACCCCATGAGTGGACTGACGATGACTGAGCAACTGCAAGAGAGACTTTCGGCGCTGGTGGATGACGAGTTGAGTCGTCCGGAGATACAGATGAAGCTCAAGGAGCTGTCCCTGAATGCAGAGGCGCGCGCCAGTTGGAGTCGCTACCACCTGATTGGGGATGCCATGCGCCGTGAGCTGGGCCCGGTGACCAATCCCGATCTGGCCAGGAGCATCTCCCGACGGATCCAGGACGAGCCCTTGGTGCTGGCGCCAGGGGCCTTAAAACACCCCACGCGCAACTGGGTCAAACCAGCCGCGGGGATGGCCATCGCGGCCTCGGTAGCGGTGCTGGCCATGGTCATGGCGCCCCAGTTCATCAATCCACAGCAGACGGTCGCCACCAAGCCCGCCCTGGCGGCCAGTCAGCCCACGACCCGGCACCTCTATGTCGCCGAAAACGGCACCCGCTGGGAGATGCTCAAACAGCCCAAGGTGGAGTCCCGCCTCAACAGCTACCTGGTCAATCATCAGGAGTATGCCCCGGCGGCCAACATGAAGGGCATCATGCCGTTCGCCACCTTCGTCAGCTACGATGATGACCAGTAGCCGTCCGCACACCCCATGAACCTGATCCAGCCACTACTGCGGGGGAGGCTCCTTCCCTATGGTGCGGCCCTGTTTGCGTTGTTTACCCTCTCCGGCGCCCTGGCGAGTGGCAGTGACCAGACCGCAAAGGAGTGGTTGGAGAAGATGGTGCGGGCGGTCAACGGCTTCGACTACCAGGGGACCTTCGTCTATCTCCACGACAACCAGCTGGAGACCATGCGGATCGAACACCAGGTCGATGGTGGGCGAGTCAAGGAGCGCCTGGTCTCCCTCAACGGCGCGCCCCGGGAGGTCATCCGCGATCAGGACTACGTGGCCTGCGTGGTGCCCGATTCCCAACAGGTCTCCATCGACAAACGACCACTCACCAAGAAGTTTCTCGCCCTGCTGCCGGAAGACCTGCGCAAGCTCGAGGCCTACTACCAGTTTCGTTGGCTGGGCAAGGGACGGGTCGCAGGCCACAACGCCAAGGTAGTGGCGATCATCCCCAAGGACGACCTGCGTTACGGTTACCGCTTCTTCCTCGACGAGGAGAGCGGGCTGCCACTCAAGTCTGACCTGATGAACGAGCAGGGTCAGGCGGTGGAACAGACCATGTTCACCCAACTCGATGTGGGAAACATCGAGCTGCCGGACTTCGAACAGGAGATCTCCGCCATGTCGCACCGGACCCGGTTGCACGAAACAGCTACAGAGACAGGGACCGAAACCTCAGGCGAGGGCATCTGGTCGTTTCGACAACTGCCGGCCGGTTTTGCCCTGAGCATGCGTCACCGGCTGCCCGATCCTCATGGCCAGGCCGGTATCGAACAATACGTATTGAGCGACGGTCTCGCCTCCCTCTCCATCTTCGTCGAACCCACTGGACGCGGTGAGTCGTTGAAGGGCGCCTCACGCCTGGGGGCGATCAATGCCTGGGGCGGGGAGATTGCGGGGCATCAGGTCACCGCGGTGGGTGAGGTCCCGGCGCAGACCCTGCTGGCGGTGGTGGAAGGCATGCGGCTGAAAGGTAAATAATGATCGAGGAATCCGCCCAGATCCTCTCCTGCGACGAGCAGTTCGCAATCGTCGAGACCGAGGTGCAGACGGCCTGTGGAGGCTGCCAGTCGCAACACAGCTGTGGCACCTCGGTGCTAGCGGGCCTCTTCAAGAACCGCCACAACCGGCTGCGGGTGCTCAATCCCATTCAGGCCAAACCGGGTGAGCGGGTGATCATCGGGCTGCGTGAACAGGCCCTGGTACAGGCCTCCCTGATGGCCTATCTGCTGCCCCTGGTCTGTATGATCGGTCTGGCGATCGCAGCGGACCGGTTCGGCGTCTCCCTGGGCTGGACGGATACGGAACTCTTCAGCATATTGGCCGGTCTACTCGGACTGTTGGGTGGGCTTCTGCTGCTCAACTGGTTCACCCGGCGGCATCGGCACGATGCCGCCTATCAGGCGGTGGTGCTGCGTCTGCAGACGGGTATCCCCACCAGGGTGGTGCCCTCCCAGCCCGCCGCCTGGAAGACTTAGGGTCCGCACAAAATAAGCCCATGAGTTTGGGTCGTAGAGCTACCCGTCCGACTAGGCGCAAGAGTGCAGGAATGGCACGATCCTTCGGGTTCCTGCAACCTGGGCTGATGGGAGGGATCGATCTCCAAAAGGCGGGAGTTTTTTGCGCGTGCCCTGGGCACGATCTTTTTCCAGATATATTTACCGGGCGTTTCGATGCCCCTGTCTTCGGAGCCGTAGAAGCATGAAATACAAGACCTATCTGCCCCATCTGCTGCTGTTGACCCTGCTCGGCCTGTCGCTGCAGACCTTTGCTCAGAGCCGGGGGCTGCCCGACTTTACCCGCCTGGTGGAACAGAACGCCCCTTCGGTGGTGAACATCAGCACCACCCAGTCGATCCATCGCAAGCTCAGGCAGTTCAACATGCCGGAGTTGCAGAACATCCCGAAAGACAGTCCGTTTGGTGAACTGCTGCGGCGTTTCTTCGGCCAGCACGGCTATCAGACGCCCTATGACGACGAGATCAAAAAACAGTCCCTGGGATCGGGCTTCATCATCTCCTCGGATGGCTACATCCTCACCAACAACCATGTGGTCGACGATGCCGACGAGATCATCGTGCGCACCAATGATCGCAACGAATATAAGGCCAAGGTGATCGGCGTCGATCAGCGGAGCGATATCGCCCTGATCAAGATTGATGCCGAGCACCTCCCAGTGGTCAAGATCGGCAGTGCAGAGAATCTCAAGGTGGGTGAGTGGGTACTGGCCATCGGCTCCCCCTTCGGCTTCGACCACTCGGTGACCGCCGGTATCGTCAGCGCCAAGGGGCGCAATCTGCCAAGCGAGAACTATGTCCCCTTCATCCAGACCGATGTGGCCATCAATCCGGGTAATTCCGGCGGGCCCCTGTTCAACCTGGATGGTAAAGTGGTCGGTATCAACTCGCAGATCTACAGCCGTTCCGGTGGTTTCATGGGGCTCTCCTTCGCCATACCCATCGACGTGGCGATGGACGTGGCCAAACAGCTCAAGTCCAAGGGACGGGTCAGCCGCGGCTGGCTAGGGGTGCTGATTCAGGACGTCACCCATGAACTGGCCGAGAGCTTTCACCTAGACCGCCCCCGGGGCGCCCTGGTGGCGCGGGTCCTGCCCAATAGCCCCGCCTCCAAGGCCGGTCTACAGGTGGGGGATGTGATCCTCGCGTACAACGGGGTGGAGCTGCGCAACTCGGCGGCCCTGCCGCCCCTGGTGGGCCGCAGTCGCCTGGATCGCCCGGCGAAACTGCGAATCCTACGTGGGGGCAGGCAGATCGATGTCGCGGTGAAGATCGGTGAACTGCCCGCCGATGACGAGATCGCAGCGGCCACCAACAAGCCCCAGATCAGCGCCAACCGCCTGGGCCTGATGGTCTCCGACCTCCCCGGGGAGCAGCGCGAACGCATGGGCCTGCCACCCGAGGGTGGGGTGATGGTCGATTCGGTCATGGGTGCCGCGGCCCGGGAGGCGGGGATCCAACAGGGTGATGTGATCATGATGATCAACAACACCAGCATCAAGAATGTCAGCCAGTTCAACAAGCTGATCAAGTCGCTGCCGGCTGGAGAAACCGTGGCGGTGCTGGTGCATCGCAATACCGGGCCGATCTTCCTCGCCCTGCGTGTGCCGGAGGGGTGAGGCAGCTGCGACTCTATACCCGCCGGGGCTGCCATCTGTGTGAGGATATGCAGGCCGAGCTGGAATCCCTGATGGAGCAACAGGGGTTCGTCCTGGAGCTGATCGACGTGGACCGTGAAAGCGGCCTTCAGGACCGCTACGGCAGTCGGGTGCCGGTGCTCGAGTCCCCCGAAGGACAGACTCTGTGTGAATACTTCCTGGACCGCGAGGTGCTGCTGAGCTATTTGGATGGCGGCTGATTTGCTATCATCCCACCTGATTCATGGTGGCGGCTGAAGCCTAAGGCAGGTAGATGATAGCAATTGTAAATCGCCAACAGTACTTCGCCCAGGCCGTGACAGGCTTCAGCCTGTCACGGCCTGGGCGCGTGCTGGCGCGCCTGAGCTTGCTCTTCACTCAAGTTGTAGCTACGGCTACAACTTTCGTTCCAGAGCGGCGCTCAGGCACACCAATCCGGCGCCAGGTTCCGCGCTCCACCATTAAGGCGGGATCATGCGGGCCCTGTGGCCGAAACGCCCCTCGATGGGGCGTTTCGGCCGTCTGCCCCCTTGACCCGGCTGCTCCATGACCGACCTGCAGCATATCCGCAACTTTTCCATCATCGCCCATATCGATCATGGAAAATCGACCATTGCCGACCGTTTCATTCAGAGCTGTGGGGGGCTGAGCGAGCGGGAGATGGAGGCCCAGGTACTCGACTCCATGGACCTGGAACGTGAGCGGGGCATCACCATCAAGGCCCAGAGTGTCACCCTCGACTACCGGGCCCAGGATGGCCAGACCTATCAGCTCAACTTCATCGACACCCCCGGCCATGTGGACTTCTCCTATGAGGTCTCCCGTTCCCTGGCCGCCTGCGAGGGGGCACTGCTGGTGGTGGACGCCGCCCAGGGGGTCGAGGCCCAGAGTGTCGCCAACTGCTACACCGCCATCGAGCAGGGGCTCGAGGTGCTGCCGGTGCTCAACAAGATCGATCTGCCGTCGGCGGAACCCGAAAGGGTGGTCAAAGAGATCGAGGAGATCATCGGTATCGATGCCCAGGATGCCATAGAGGTCAGCGCCAAGACCGGCCAGGGCATCCCCGAGTTGCTGGAGGAGCTGGTGCACAAGATCCCTCCGCCCGAGGGGGACGCGAAGGCCCCGCTGCAGGCGTTGATCATCGACTCCTGGTTCGATCCCTATGTCGGGGTCATCTCCCTGATCCGGGTCATCAACGGGGTGATCCGGCAGAAGGACAAGATGCGCATCATGTCCACCGGGCGCGCCTATCAGGTGGAGAAGGTCGGGGTATTCACTCCCAAGCGCCTAGACAAGCCCCAGCTCGGGAGCGGGGAGGTGGGTTTCGTGATCGCCGGCATCAAGGAGATCGATGGCGCCCCGGTGGGGGACACCATCACCCTGGAGAACCGTCCGGCCGCGAGCGCCCAGCCGGGTTTCAAGGAGATGCACCCACGGGTCTTCTCCGGACTCTACCCGGTCAGTTCCGACGACTATGAGAGCCTGCGCGACGCCCTCCAGAAGCTGCGCCTGAACGATGCTGCGCTGCACTACGAGCCTGAGACTTCCCAGGCCCTGGGGTTCGGTTTTCGCTGCGGTTTCCTCGGCATGCTGCACATGGAGATCATCCAGGAACGCCTGGAGCGGGAGTACAACCTGGACCTGATCACCACCGCCCCCTCGGTGATCTATGAGGTTTTGAAGAACGACGGGGAGCTGATACAGATCGATAATCCTGCCCGCCTGCCCGACCCGAGCCGGGTCGCCGAGGTGCGGGAGCCGGTCATCATGGCCACTATCCTGGTGCCCCAGGAGTACCTGGGCAACGTCATCAACCTCTGCATCGAGAAGCGTGGTACCCAGAAGGACATGCGCTATCTGGGAGGGCAGGTCCAGCTCGTCTATGCCCTGCCGCTGAGCGAGGTGGTACTCGATTTCTTCGATCGACTGAAATCGGTGAGCCGCGGCTACGCCTCCTTCGAATACGAGTTCAGCCACTTTCAGGCGGCCCCGCTGGTCAAGCTGGATATCCTGATCAATGGTGAAACGGTGGATGCCCTGTCGATCATCGTGCATCGGGAGCAGGCCGACGCCCGTGGCCGGGAGTTGACCACCAAGATGAAGGAGATCATCCCCCGCCAGATGTTCGAGGTGGCGATCCAGGCGGCGATCGGCAGCAAGATCATCGCCCGCACCACGGTCAAGGCCCTGCGCAAGAACGTCACCGCCAAGTGTTATGGTGGCGACATCACCCGTAAGCGCAAGCTGCTGGAGAAACAGAAGGCGGGCAAGAAGCGCATGAAACAGGTCGGGCGGGTCGAGATACCCCAGGACGCCTTCCTTGCAGTCCTCAAGGTCGGGAAGGATAATTAGTCTCACTTTGTCAGATTCTGCTGGGCCAGGCCCCCCAGGGCGATCCACGGATCACCCTGGGGGCTTGACTGCGGCATCTGCCGCGCATGGCTGTACAAATGCCGCGATGGTGGTATGCCAAAGAGCGGCCCTGCCGCAGATATCCACAGATCGCCTTGACAGGCCCGGCTTACTCGCAGATTTGTAATTCGACAAGGTAGAGTGGGTCTCCGTCCAGAGAGGTGGAGACTGACCGCTGGACTCACTTTTATACACAACAAAAGGTCCTGACAGAGGGCCATGTCCAATAAGGTTGACTACAGATGAATTTTGATTTTCCCGCGTTTCTGGTGGCGGCCAGTGTGTTGACTGGCGGCATCTGGCTGATCGATGCCCTGTTTTTCGCTTCCAGGAGGCGCCAGGCCGCCGGCAGGGATGCGGGGGAGGGGACAGGGGTACAGGGCAAGGTCAAGGACCCTGCGCTGGTGGAGTACGCCCGCTCCTTCTTTCCGGTGATCTTCGCAGTGTTGCTGCTGCGCTCATTCCTGGTAGAGCCGTTTCGCATCCCTTCCGGTTCCATGATGCCGACGCTGCTGGTGGGTGACTTTATCCTGGTGAACAAGTTCACTTACGGTATCCGTCTGCCGGTGCTCAACAAGAAGATCATCGAAATGGGCGAACCCAAACGGGGTGACGTGATCGTCTTCCGCTATCCGCTCAATCCCGGTATCGACTACATCAAACGGGTGGTGGGGCTCCCGGGCGATACCCTCTACTACCAGGACAAGGTGCTCTATATCAATGGCAAGGCCATGCCCCAGACCCGTGTCGGCATCTATACCGGGGTGGGCAGCGGCGCCCGCGAGACCGGCGCCATCAAGAATCTGGAGAACCTGGATGGGGTGGAGCACAGCATCCTGATCCATCCCATGGCCCCCAATCTGCCCATGGGCTGCAACGTCCTGAGGAATGGGCCGGTGACCATCCCAGCTGGACACTATTTCGCCATGGGCGATAATCGTGACAACAGCAACGACAGCCGCTGCTGGGGGTTCGTGCCGGAAGAGAACCTGGTGGGCAAGGCCTTTGGGATCTGGATGAACTGGGATACCGGTCTGAACAGCTTTCCACCCATCGCCTGGGAGCGCATCGGCAGAGGCATAGACTAGGAGCAGGAACGATGTACAGACGCGGGGAACATGGCCTGACCATGATCAGCTGGCTGGTGGTACTGAGTATCGCCGGTTTCTTCGTCATGGTGGGATTGCGGATCGTGCCGGTCTATCTGGAGCACTACAGCGTCAAACAGGTACTGGCTTCGCTGAAACAGGAGCCCTTCATCAGTCGCAAGCCGGTGGCCGAGATCCGCAAGATGCTGGTGCGGCGCCTGGATATCAACAGCGTCCAGGGGGTGACTCGCGACAATATCGAGATCCACCGCTCCGGCGGGGTGACCAAAGTCGAGGTGAAGTATGAACAGCGCCGCCCCATCGCTGGTAACCTGGATGTCATCATGAGCTTCGACGACAGCATCGACCTGATTGCGAATTGAGCCCTCCCAGAGAACAGCTCTACCGCGCCCTGGGCTACCGGTTCTCCGATCACGGTCTCTGCGAACGGGCCCTCACCCATCGCAGCCTCGGCCGCGACAATAATGAGCGGCTGGAGTTTCTGGGGGACGCCATCCTCGGTTTCGTCATCGCCGACAGTCTCTTTCAGCGCTTTCCCGAGGCCAGTGAGGGGTTGCTCAGCCGCTTGCGTTCCAGTCTGGTGAAGCGTGAGGCCCTGGCGGAACTGGCCCGGGATCTGGGGTTGAGCGACCACCTCCTGCTGGGGCCGGGGGAACTGCGCAGTGGTGGTCACTCCCGGGATTCGATCCTGGCGGACGCCCTCGAGGCCCTGTTCGGGGCCATCCACCTGGATGCGGGCTACCAGGGCGCCCGCCAGGTGATCCTGACGCTCTACCATGAGCGCCTGCAGGGACTCGATCCCGCGACCCAGCAGAAGGACCCGAAGACCCGCCTGCAGGAGTTGTTACAGGCCCGGCAGCTGGCCCTGCCGACCTACGAAGTGGTGGCGATCACGGGCACACCCCACGCCCAGTCGTTCGAGGTCCGTTGCCGGGTCGCCGAACTGGGGTGGGAGCGGACCGGACAAGGCAGCAGTCGGCGACGCGCCGAACAAGCGGCGGCTCAGCAGCTACTGGAGGTGTTACAGGATGGCTGAGGGGGAAAACCACTGCGGCTACGTGGCCCTGGTCGGGCGCCCCAACGTGGGCAAGTCCACCCTGCTCAACCGCATCGTCGGGACCAAGCTGGCGATCACCTCCCACAAGGCCCAGACCACCCGCCACAGCATCCTCGGCATCAAGACCCTGCCCGGCGGGCAGGTGGTCTACGTGGACACTCCGGGTATTCACGAGCGGGCCGATCATGCCATGAACCGCTATCTCAACCATACCGCCAAGACCGTCCTCAAAGACGTGGACGTGCTGGTATTTCTGGTCGAGGCCCTGCACTGGACCCGCGAGGACGAGAAGGTCCTGCGACTGATCCAGGACCGTACCCTGCCGGTGATCCTGGCGGTCAACAAGGTCGATCGGGTGAAGCCCAAGGAGAAGCTGTTGCCCTTCCTCGCCGAGATGGCGCAGCGACACACCTTCAGTGAGGTGGTGCCGCTGTCGGCCAAGACCGGCCAGAATCTGGAGGCCCTGGAGTCGCTGGTGTTGCAGGCCCTGCCGGAAGGCGAGAACTTTTATCCCGAGGAGCAGCTCACGGACCGGCCGGAGCGTTTCTTCGCCGCCGAACTGGTGCGCGAACAGCTCACCCGCCGCTATGCCAAGGAGCTCCCCTACGCGGTCTCGGTGGAGGTCGAGCGCTTCGAGGTGAAACGGGGGATCTACTGGATCTCCGCGGTCATCTGGGTGGAGAAGCCCGGTCAGAAGGCGATCCTCATCGGCCGCGAGGGTCAGGCCCTGAAGCAGACCGCGACCCAGGCGCGCAAGGCCATGCAGGCCTTCTTCGGCCACCAGGTGCACCTGAACGTCTGGGTGAAGGTGAAGAAGAGCTGGTCCAGCGACGAATCGACCCTGGTGCGGCTGGGCTATGGGGATTGAGTAGGGTCCAGGAACAGACATCGAAGGCGTCGCCGTGACGGGTAGACCCCTGCAACCCGGTCTGGTGATCCATCGGCGGGACTATCGCGACAGCAGCCTGCTGCTGGAACTCTTCACCCTGGAGGAGGGGCGCCTGCCAGCGATCGCCCGGGGGGCCAAGTCGGGGCGCTCCGGCCGTGCCGCCCTGCTGCAACCCTTTCTGCCGCTGCAGCTGGGGCTGAGTGGTCGCGGTGAGATCAAGACCCTGGGTCGAGTGGAGGCGGAGGGGCGCGCCTTCCTCCTGACGGGCAAGGCCCTCTATTGCGGCTTCTACCTGAACGAGCTGCTGATGCGCCTGCTGCAGCGCGCAGATCCCCATCGGGAGCTGTTTGGCCACTATCTGCGGGCCCTGGCCGGCTTGGCCCAGGGCGAGCGCCTGGAGGCGTGGCTGAGGGGTTTCGAGATCGACCTGCTGGAGGAGATCGGTTACCAGATGCTGCTGCACCTCGAGGCGGACAGCGGCCGGCCGGTCGTGGCGGGGCGCCGTTATCGCTACGTACCGTAGCGCGGACCCGTACCGGAGGAGGAGGCAGGCGGGCAACCCCTGATCCAGGGCTCCACCCTGCTCGCACTCTACCGGCGCGAACCCCTGGAGGCGGGGGCGGCGCGGGAGGCCAGATCGTTGATGCGCCGAGTGCTGCGGGTCTATCTCGGTGACCGGCCACTGCATAGTCGTGAGCTGTTTCGAGGCTTCACGCCCCCCGGGGCCTGAGTCGGCAGGATCGGTTATCCTAGAATCCTCAGTTGGACAGGGTAAAGTGTGCGTTTGCGGCGGTGCAGGGCAACGACTTCATGGATGGAGGAGGTAGAGCGACGCAGGAAGCCAAAGCCGAGGCACAACGACGCGGAATAGTTAATTATGTCCATGGATGGACGGTATGCAGAAAATGCAGGAGCAATTTTCTGTTATGTCC
>Ga0114931_10010390_pt1 | contig 11084 bp, 22 predicted proteins | sample 2SBtaG_FD_89579 | JGI IMG/M metagenome (GOLD analysis project Ga0114931, IMG submission 89579) | Deep subsurface microbial communities from Kolumbo volcano to uncover new lineages of life (NeLLi) - 2SBTROV14_V59a metaG | ecosystem: Environmental > Aquatic > Marine > Volcanic | place: Kolumbo...
TATCGCTGGTGGACGTGTTCAAGGTGCTGGGCGAAGACCGAGCGATGACTCTTATCAAGGATATGAAATTCATCGATCCGGTGAAGGCGCGGGCGTTTGCGGTCGATTTGGCGACGGCGGCGGTGCCGGTGTGGAAGCGTTATCACACGGACCGCCGGGTGGTCAGCGCAGTGGAAGCGGCCCGCGGATTCGTGGAGGGCCGCAACAATAGCGATTTGATGATGCGCTTTCAAGCGCATGCGGCGGATTGCTGTCGGGAGATGGAAGGGCATTTTTCGATGACGCCCGATTTTTTTGCGGCACTGGCAGCGGCGACTTGCTCCCAGATAAAGATCAATCCCAACGAGCTGATCTTCAATACCTGGATCAGCGCACGTACCGCTGTGGTCGATTCTCATGGTCTGCTGGTGGCGAATCAGACTCTTGAGGAGATATTCGCGGCTGGTGAGAAATTCCGGCGCGCGATCGAGAAGAACACGATGTATAGCGATGATGAGCGGGACGCAGCGGAGATTACGCTGAAGATAATGGAAAACAAGTGTTTCGACATTTTAGCTTCCTATCAGGGCGACGACGAGACTGCTGCGGAGCAGTTCGGGCGGATTGTACGGAATCATCTGGAGAGGCTCGATGAAGAATGAAGAGCAGTATTACAGCGTGAAAGAGCTGATCGGTCTACCGGGGATGCCGAGCACTGATCGAGCTATTCAAAAACGGGCGAACAGCCAGCAATGGCCAGGCCGACAGCGCGCAGGACGCGGCGGCGCCTTCGAATACCCGGAAAGCTGCCTGCCGGAGGAGACGCAGCGGTATCTTCGCATCCAGAGCGTAAACGCCGTCATGAACGAAACCGATGACGACGAAGCAATGCGATCGGTGATCGAATTCGCGAATGGAGAGCGGCAGAAAGAGGAAGACAAACAGCGAGCCATCCAAAAAGCCAAAGAAGAAGGCGCGTCGAAGTTCGCGGCGCTGAGCGCGGAGAAGCAGCAGCGGGCAAAGGCGCGGTTGAACATTCTGAAAGGGGCATGGGAGTACCTCCGCCGGCATAGGATGAAAAAGCAGGCAAGCTTCAAGGCGTTCGTGGTGGCTTTCAATGCCGGTGAAATCGGTGTTCCCGACTGGGTCGAGCCGTTCATACCGAAGTATGAAGGCCGGCGCGGCATCACCTTTGCCACCCTGGAGCGGTGGGACTGCGCTTACGCCAAGGGGGGCATCTTCGCGCTGGCTGACGGCTATGGCAAGCGCGCCGGGCAGAATAAGATAGAGGGCAATATCGAGCTGAAGAAGGTTGTGATCAGCCTCCTTTTACAGCACCCGCACATCACCGGAGGCAAGATCAAAGCGTACCTGGAAGCAAAAGGGCCTGAGCTGAACATCGTAGGCGTACGATCCATCGAGCGCTATCTGGTTTGGTGGAAAGAGATCAATTATCAAATATGGATCTATATCACCGACCACGACCGCTGGAAAAATATCAGCATGTCTGCGTTCGGCTCTCAGCACGAGCGCATCGAGGGGTTGAATCATGTTTGGGAGATGGATTCGACGCCAGGCGACTGGCTGCTGAAAGACGGGCGCCACTCGGTGATCGGTGTGATCGATCTGTATTCGCGCCGGGTGATGTATTTCGTTTCCAAGACATCGACGGCGGATGCGGTGTGCCAGCTGTTCCGCCGTGCGGTGCTGGCGTGGGGCATGCCGCGTGTTGTGACGACAGACAACGGCGCCGATTATGTTTCTGAGCGGTTTAATCTGGTGCTGCACGATCTTGAGATCGAACACGAGATATGCATTCCGTTCGCATCGGAGCAGAAGGGCACGGTGGAGCGGATGTTTCGCACTATGTCGCACGGCATTCTCGATCTGCTTCCAGGGTTTATCGGCCACAACGTGGCGGATCGGAAGGTGATCGAGGCACGCAAGAGTTTTGCCGAGCGGGTGATGAAGCGCGATGAAACGGTCGAGGTTGATATGACCTCGGACGAACTGCAGGCGAAGCTGGATCAATGGGGCGACGACATTTATGCAAACAATGCGCATCGCGGATTGAAGGGAAAGACTCCGTTCCAAATGGTGTGCGACTGGACGGAAAAGCCTCGCGTCATCACCAATGAGCGGGCGCTGGACATGCTGCTTGCCGATATCGCAGGGACTCGCACGATGGGCAAGAAAGGCATCACTTTCAACTATCACCACTATGCCGCCGATGCCGTGTACAGCCATATGCATGAGGATCGCAAGGTGCTGCTGAAATACGACGAGCATGACCTCGGCCGGCTGTACGTCTATTGGCGCAGTCAATTTCTGTGCGTCGCCACCTGCCCAGAACTGAGCGGCATCTCGCGCCAAGATGCGGCGCAGGCGTACAAGCGCAACCAAAAGAGCTTTTTGCAGGGGAAATCGTCCGAGCTGAAGGAAATTGCAAAAGACTCAAAGATTAACGTCGCTGGCGACGTATTGCAGCACAAGGCGGAGGAGAGCGCCAAGGTTTCGATGCTTCCGAAGCAGACGGAAGAGTACACGACGCCGGGATTGCAGGAGGCGGCAAAGGCCGCGGCCGCCGCCGATGAAGACGCTGTAATTGCCGCCATAGCAGAGCCGTCCGCGGTCGAATCGATCGAGCCGAAAGACCCGATCGAGCGCCACCGCTACATGTGCCGGCTGGGAGAGCGCATCAAACAGGGGAAGCACTACACAAAACACGAGCAAACGATCTGGGAAAACTACCAGCGCAGCAGCGATTGCAACACGATGGTGGAATTTTTCGAGGATTTTGGCCTGAATCCTCTGGAAGCGGCGGCCGAATGAGAGTTCCGGCCCCGATATGACCGGGGCCGGATGGTCGATGTCATGACAGTCCGCTAAGACTGTCACAACCGATGGGAGAAGAAATTATGATCGAAACAGATAATATTGTCAACTTCGCGCCGCAGGCGACGGCCACTACGGCCCCGCTGCGCAACGTGGCGCTGTGTATGCAGGTGTTGGAGCGGGCGATGAACCGGCCGCGGCATCTTCCTGGGATGGTGACCTTCTACGGGCCGTCCGGCTGGGGCAAGTCGTTCGCGGCGGCCTACGCGGCGAACAAGACCCGCGCCTATTACGTCGAGTGCAAGAGCACCTGGACCCGCAAGGCGATTCTTGGCGCCATTCTCAACGACATGGGCATCGCCCCGGCGGCGACGATCTATGAAATGACCGATCAGATTGCCGAAAACCTTACGTTGTCAGGGCGGCCGTTGATCATCGATGAGATGGATCATATCGTCGAAAAGAAGGCGGTGGAGATCATCCGCGATATCTATGAGGGCAGCCGGGCGGCCATTTTGCTAATCGGTGAAGAGTTGCTGCCTGGGAAGTTATCCCGCTGGGAGCGGTTCCACAACCGGATGCTGGCTTGGGAGCCAGCGCAACCTGCCGATAGCAACGACTGCATGCAGCTGGCTCGGCTCTATTGTCCTGAGATCGAGATCGATGAGTTGCTGCTGCAGCACATCTTGAAAGTGTCGCGGAAGGCGGTTCGGCGGATCTGCGTGAACTTGGATATGGTGCTGGCGGAGGCGAGGCGGCAGGGGCTGCAGCTCATCGGGTTGAAGGATTGCAAGCAGCTTACTTTTTATACCGGCGATGCGCCGAAGAGGAGGCTTTGATGGCACGCCAGCCGATCCACATCGAACAGCGCGGCGCGGCCAGCAACCGGGAACGTATCTGGGCGGCAATCCGGCGGCTGCGAACGTTTACCGCGCCCGACATCCGCGGCGAAACGTCGCTGTCGCTGCCGACCATTCGAGATTATCTGAAGTGCCTGGAGGCCGGTGGGATCGTCGAACGCCAGGGCATGGCGCTGAATGACGACAACCACCAGGTAATGCGTTATGCGCTGATCGAGGACCGCGGCATCGAGGCCCCGCGGCTGCGCCGGGATGGCAGCCTGGTTACCCTCGGCGCCGGCCGGGAGCAGATGTGGCGCACCATGCGCATTTTGCAGGAGTTCGACTGGCGCGAACTGGCGATCGCCGCGTCCACAGAAGAACACCCTGTTGCGGAGCAGGAGGCGTCATCGTATGTCCAGGCGCTGCATAAAGCGGGCTATCTGCAATGCGTGCGTCCTGGCAAAGGTACTGGCGATGGCGGCGAGCGCGCCCGCTATCGCTTCATCGCCAGCCGTTGGAGTGGGCCGAAACCGCCAATGGTGCAGAGGTTGAAGACGGTCTATGACCCCAATCTTGGAAAAATCGCCTGGCATGGGCCGGTCGGGGGGCGGTGAAGTGACAGTGGACAGTGGACATGGGACAGTGGACAGAGATCCGCATCAATGGATTGTTGTGTTGCGTGACGAGTGCGAGCGCCATACGCAGAAATGGGTGGCCGATCAGATCGGCTATTCGGCTGCTGTGGTGAACCAGGTCTTGAAAGGGAGTTACAAGGGCGATTTACGCGCTGTTGAAAAGGCGGTGCGCGGCGCTCTGTTGAACGAAACGGTGCAATGCCCGGTATTGGGCGAGTTGGCTGGAAACCGCTGCCTCGCCTATCAACGGCTGCCGTTTTCGGCGGTGAATCCGACGCGGGTCGAGTTGTATCGGGCCTGTCGTGGATGTGTGCATAACGAAACGTCTGGAGGTAGGTAATGAATCAAGCAGAATTGGAAATCGATGGGATGGATAAGGTTGAGTCGGCTGGATATGTTTTTATCAGAGGGAAAACTGAGACGACTGAGAAAGCCGCCGCGGAATTGCGCAAAATCTTCAATAAGGTGAATCATGGTGGGATTCGAGAGCGCATGCAGCTGGCGATGCTGGCATCGGATCAGTTGGCCGCATTTGGCCTGGTGGTCACGGATGTCCATGTCACGAAATCCGCCCAATTGATCGAATTGGAGAGCAATCCGCAAACTAAATATTTGGAGGCGGATGCCTGGCCTGCTGTATATGACAAGGATGGCGGAAATATCCTGAATGTTGGCTATTACGGCTGCGAATTGCGCTGGAGGCGGTTCGATGAGTGAGGCACGACGACGCGGTACCTTCGAGCAGCGGAAAAAATTGGCTAAGGATGCTGCACGGCGGCGACGAATCGAAGCTGACGCGGCACGCAGAGAAGCGGAAGCGGCGATGACGCCGGAAGAACGGCAGCGTCGGGCGAATGCGCAGGTTCGACTTGCGATTATGGCCGCCATGGCGTCGTCATGGCGCAGAATCAAATGAATAGGAGAGCGACATGAAACCAATGAACGAACAGCAACATCGCCGCATGCGGCACAACGTGCGACTGGCCATGGCGGCGGTCGTGAAACTGGTGGACAAGGGGTTCACCGTAACCGGCATCACCCTGACCGATCTGCGCAAGCCACGGATTAGCATTGCCAATCGTGCCGGCGGGGGCATCCTGGCGGGTGTCGTCTATCGCTATGGCCTCGACAGCGAGGGCGCCTATGAGACCTATGCAGCCAATTATTGCGGCTGCCAGGTGGAATGGACGCGGCGGAGGGGGGTGCGGCGATGACGATGGAATTTTATATGGCGTTGGGCATTGGGTTGGTTGCCGGATATTGTCTCGGGACTGTGATCACGTCATTACTGTGGATTGCGCGGCAGTCTGATGGTGCGGATGACAGTGCGATATGCCGTCCGGAGGTGCATCGATGAATGCTGTTTTGGAAGGCTACAGGCGTGATTCACAAGGGCGCCTCGTGCCGATCGAGACAATCGATGAGATTGACCTGGCGCGAGACGACCTGGTGCATGAAATCGTCGATAGCGGCATGGCGCTGCGCGATCAGATGGAGGAGTTCAAAGGCAAAACGATGGGCGATATCGATGCGTTCGTGGCGCTGTCCGCGGAGAAATATGGCGTTAAATTGGGCGGGGTCAAGGGCAATATCACCCTGTCCAGCTATGACGGCCGCTACAAAGTGCAGCTTTCCATCGCCGACCGGCTGGTGTTCGACGAGCGGTTGCAGGCGGCTAGGGAGTTGGTTTCGAACTGCATCCACAAGTGGGTGGACAAGAGTCGGGCGGAGATAAAGGCGCTGGTGGAGCACGCGTTTCAAACGGATCGGCAAGGGCGCATCAACACCGGCCGTATCATCAACCTGACACGGTTGGCGATCGATGATGAAGAATGGAAAAACGCCATGCGGGCGATCAGGGATTCGATGCGCGTGGATAGCACGAAACCCTACATCCGGCTGTATGAGCGCGTCGATGGAACCGACGAATACCGGCAGATCGCGCTTGATCTGGCGGCGATTTGAAATCTTAACCTTATACACAGGAGTCGATGATGACTAAGAAAGAGTTGTTGCAGGAACTGTCAGCCGCCAGCGGCCAGACGCAAGGGGTGGTCGATGCAGTGTTGGAGAGTCTTGCTGAAACGATCGCAGCGGAAGTTTCGAATGGAAGAGAAGTGGCTATACCTGGAGTCTGCAAGGTCGACCGGGGATGGCGCGGTCCGCGCAAGGGGCGCAACCCTGCGACTGGCGAGCCGTATGAGATTGGCGGCCGCTGGGCGCCGAAGTTCAAGGCGCTGAAGCTATTGAAGGAATCGGTGTCCGAATAACAGGCTTTTCCCGCCTCGCAATGAGGCACGCCAGCTGGCGGTGCGTCAACACCAGCAGCATGTGGCCGGGTTTTTGATACCTACCTCCTTCCCGGTTGAACATGCCGATTGGCCCACGTTACGGGCCGTTTTTATCGAAGCCGCCTGCACCAGGCCGGCGGCTTCGGTAAAAGCGATGGAGGGTTTGATGAAAATCGAGAAAGTTTTACCTGACGGCAGGGTGCACTGCAAAGACTGCTCCGAGCGGGCTGGGCATCCTGTGTATCTGCCGCGTGAGCAATTTTACCGGAACAAAAGATCAAGGATAGGACTGCAACAGCAGTGCAAGTCGTGCTATAGCATCAGGCAAAAGCAGTATCGAAACTCTTGTTTGAACCGGCTAGAGACCGACCTGCACAAGCTGCGTCAGGAAACGATTTTTAGGCTGTGGCCGTGTGTATCGAGAGCAAACGATGGCGAGCAATAAACGATCCGATAAGCGTGCGCGCGAGCTGGCGAAGATCCATATCGCCAAAAAGGCGTTGTGTATGGATGACGAAGCCTACCGAGCGCTAATTGCGCGCGTCGGCGGCAAATATTCGTCGGCCGACCTGTCGGCGCTGGGAAGGGCAAAAGTATTGGAGGAGATGAAGCGACTTGGATTCGAGCAGCGCAAAGGCCATCCCGGCAGGCCGCACAACATCGACAGCAACCCGCAGCTGCAGAAGATCGAAGCGTTGCTGGCTGAGGCGAAACGGCCGTGGAAATATGCCGATGCGATCGCCCGCAGGATGTTCGAAAAAGACCGTCTTGCGTTTTGCTCGGCGCATGAGTTGGGTGCCGTGATCGGTGCGTTGGTGAAAGATGCCGAACGGCATGGGAGGAGGACGGGATGATGCATATCGTGCGCACATGGCAGGCGATGTGGTTGCACTTTTGCATTTATTTGATGGAGCTTCATCGCAACGAAGAGTCAGATCCGCGTCTTCTCTCGTTCTATCGCCGGCGGATCGGAGAAGCTCGCCGCGAATTGCAGGGCCTGCGCCGATGACCGAGGAGCGCGGCCTATACATCCATCTACGCACCGACAGACCCAGTGCCGCCGAATCTGGCCGCGACCGCTTGGCGCATGAAGCAAACATCGCGGCCGCCCGCGACCGGATCGGCCATTACATGGCGAAAGTGGCGATCGAGCATGAACTGGATGACTGCGAGATGATGCAGATCATCATCGACGAGTTGGCCGATTGGAGCAAATTTCGGGGATGAATAAAAAACAGTTCATACAGCAGATTGTCATCCGCACTACCCCGGCGCTGGACAAAGTGCACGATGCGGTCAGCTACGCCGAACGCCTCTGGCACAGTCTCACAGAAGCCGGCTACGGCGAATCAAAGGAGCCCAAGGTGCGCGAGTCGAAAGATTGGTATATGGCGCTCGATCCACGCCAGCGTAGCTTTTTCGATCAGTTCTGGGATGCCTTCGGTTATAAGAAGGACCGCAATGGCGCGGCGATGCGCTGGGATCAGCTGGGCGCGCTGAGTGATCAGCAATACAATCAGATCATCGAAGCGGCCGGCAAAGAGAAGCTGCGGCCGATGCCGGACGGACAGGCGCGCAAGATGGCGCAGGGGTGGCTTTTCGACCGGCGCTGGACCGATTACCAGCCCACCGATGGACAGCAGTGGCAGCAGAAGACGCATATCCTGATGCATCTCAACAATGAAATGAAAAGCCTTAGAAAACTATATCAACATGCGCCGAGCGAGGCTTTGCAGGAGCAAATCAATGGTCTGCAGAAGCGGATAGACGGTGCCAAATAGTGGATCTGGCGCGGTCGGCGCCGATGGGCTGACAGATAAAGAATGGTTAAAAAAACGGATGGCGATGTTTAGAGGTGCGGAATTGGAGCAATTTATGGAGCGCATCGCGATCTGCATGGAGGCTGGTGAGAGTGAACACGATGCGCGTTTGGTAGCGCTCGATGATTTGAAGAGAGTCAGGCGCAATCGATTGGCAGAGGGTTTTATCAATGAGAGATGAGGACAGCGACATGCAGTTGAATGCAGTGGATCAAGAAGTGTTGGAAATTTTGCGCAAAGCTGGCGATTTTGGATTAAAACGTCAGTCGATTTTCGATGGATCTGAAATTGCGCGGGATGCGCAGGAAATCAGCATAGCGCTATCGAAATTGAAAAGCCATGGGTTGGTTAGCAGGATCGGCGATAAGCGCGGTGCCAATGGATATACATGGCTATATGTGGAGCAGGAAGCAGCGGATGTGGAGCCGACAGTTGAGTCGCAGCCGGCGATGGTACCGGAGCCTGTGCAGGAAGAAAAAGCGGACGATTCTGAGCTGCGCACCGATCCAGACGTGGCATTGGTGAGCGAACTGGATCGGATTCGCCGCCGGCTGCAAAAGCCGGAGCATGTCATCGTGATCCGCGATCGCGCACGCAAGATTCATGCGCTGACGGCCGTCGCCGCTGCCGTCGAAGGTGAAGTGGGTCGGCTGCTGGCGGAGGTTGCGGACGATTTGAATGCGCTGCCATCGCCGCATGAAACAGCGCTCTGATGCCGATGCAGGCGAACAGCTGGATTTGTTCGCTGATCTGCTGCCGGGTGATTCTTTGCCGGCGGCCGAACCGATGAGCGACCGGCAGATCATCGCCGCGCTGCCGGAGAGCATGCGCGATCTGGTAGCGGTGATCGGTCTGCCGGCCGTCGCGGTACTCGTGCGGCTGCGCGGCGGAATTCGGCTGTGCGTGCCGGTGGCGGCATCCGATGATCATTGGTTGGCGCAGGAGATCGGCGTCGATGCGATGACCGCGCTGTGCCAGCATTATGGCGGCGAGGAGATTCAGGTTGCGCGCTGCCGCGATCTTGTTAATCTGATGACACGTCAGGCGATGCGGGAGGATGCCCGCGGGGGGCTGAGCAATGCACGGCTGGCGCGGAAATATGGGTATACTGAGCGGTGGATCACCGCGCTTCGGAAGAAGGGAGAGTGGTGACCGTCTTTTAAACAATTAATAGGAGGAATTTGGTATGAAAACAATCGCATTGATTATGTTCTTACTCGCTGGATGCGCTCATTATCCGGCAAACGAAATCAATCGTTCGCTATCAGATCTGTCGAAGATGAACGATATTTTACAATCAGGTCAGACGGTTGACCCAAAAGTGGTTAATAGCGCACCGGAAAGTAGGCCGGAAAAGCCTTCTGAAAACACGATTGAACCTGCAACGCAGACACAGCAAAAGTGCGTTAAGCCCTCAACGGATGGCGGTAAAAGTTGCCAAACAATTATCAAATTGTGGGATTAAGGAAGAAAAATGATTGACAGGCGCTGTTTGGTGGGAGTATTGTTGTTCTGCCCTGGCAAAAACCGGGGTCGGGATTGGCCTCCCGCAGAGCAAGAGCGCCCAGGCGCTCACCCGATAGCGCCTTTTTTGTGCCCGTAGTTTTGGCGGGTCGTGCGGGGGCGCCTTCGGGCGCGCCGGACCTCTTGCCCGGCAAGGCCAACCCCGTATGTCCCGCCACCCTCTCGATTGGTCTCAATGGCGGCGGTTTCCAACATATTGCAAGAGGACATTATCATGTCTGATCTCACTGTACTCGATACATCCATCCGTCTACACGACGGTCTCTATTGTCTCAATGATTTGCACAAAGCCAGTGGCGGTGAAGAAAAGCACACGCCAAACCGATTTGTCCGTCTGAATCAAACAAAGGAGCTGATCGCTGAAATCAAACAGACGCCAGATATGGCGTCTGATCCGTTGAGGATCATTCGGTGCGGCACTCCGGGCACCTACGCCTGCAAAGAACTGGTCTATGACTATGCCATGTGGATCAGCGCAAAATTTCATCTGGCGGTGATCCGCGCGTTCGACGCGATGGTGACCGGCGGCAGCGTGCAGCCGGAACCCGAGCGCCTCACCATCGAGGTAAACACGGACGAATACGCTTCGATGCAGCAGGAATCGCCTCATTGAAGCAGGAAATCTTCATATTGCAGAAGGAAACGATGGGCTTCATGAGAGAGAAGATCGCCAGTCTGGAACCGAAGCCGAAACGCCAAGCGCCGACTCCTTTGACGGACGACGAGATTGCGCGGATTCACGAACTGGCAGCAGAAGGCAACTCCGGCGCCGAAATCGCACGTATCGTTGACCGCTCTGCTGGGACGGTTTCATTCGTGCTTCGAGGTGCGAAAGGAGGCCACCATGACAACTGAAGCTAACTATAAAACCCTCGATCGCCTTGACACCATCGGAGAATGCCTGGAAGCGGTGGTCGATCTGCTAATTCCTGAGCAGGATCTGCACATCGTCAAACGCGACCGGTTTGCCACCCTGCTGGGCTTTTTGCAGGACGAGTATCGCCGCTGCATAGAAGACGTGCGGCGCGCGCAGCGCTAATCCAACCCACCCGGCCCCGCTTTCGCGGGGCCATTCCTTTACAGCATCTCCAATGCGGTTCATTTCTTTCCGCCACACCCCATCCAACCCCCAACCCCTGAATCCATTCGCCCGCCAAA
>Ga0114931_10010391_pt1 | contig 11084 bp, 11 predicted proteins | sample 2SBtaG_FD_89579 | JGI IMG/M metagenome (GOLD analysis project Ga0114931, IMG submission 89579) | Deep subsurface microbial communities from Kolumbo volcano to uncover new lineages of life (NeLLi) - 2SBTROV14_V59a metaG | ecosystem: Environmental > Aquatic > Marine > Volcanic | place: Kolumbo...
ACACATTTTACCCGCCCTTTTTCATCCTTGTTCAGGCGGTGAGCGCCGCGGTATCCTTCCCGGGGAATCCATTTTTCTTCCGGGTATTGCAAGGTTACCTTTTCACGGCGCAAATGACTGAAGGTAATGCCCAAGCCTTTCAAAATATTAGGAAGATACAACTTCTCCCATAAATTCATTTTTGGAGCCGTTAATTTTTTGACTTTTATCATCGCAGAATCTTCCTTTGATTATCAACGAAGTTGAATATAATATTGAATTGAATTGAATTGAAATAAAAATTCTAAATGCTTGTATCCGGATTCAGTCCGGTTCAAAATTGGAATGATCTCATAACTTCGGTAAAAACAGGGCAAATTGTGAGTTTCCGAATGAAAATTGAACTTTCGAAATGGTTTTGTCCGCATGGAAACCTAAAATGCTTTTTAATAATTTAAGCGGGCACGAGATTTATGAATCGAACAAACGAAACAGCCAACAAAATTCCCGCAGATTTGTATAAACTGATGGATTCGCTGCTGGGAGCGGAAAAATCACGGATATTTGAGCAGGTGGGCCAAAAACTGGATCAAACTTTTCGCTTCAATCCCTTAAAGGGCGGTAACGATTTGCTGGGCGGTTTGTTGGCGGAGCAGGGGTTTGAATTCGAGCCGGTTGAGGGGCAGACGGCTGTCTTTCGTCTCCGGGCCGCGCCTTCTTCACTGGGCAAGAGTTTGTCACACTTCCTGGGCCACATTTATGTTCAGGACCTGGCTTCGATGGTTCCGCCGTTGGTTTTGGCGCCCCGGCCCGGTGAACGGGTTCTGGATGTTTCCGCCGCTCCCGGTTCCAAAACCACCCAAATGGCGGCCATGATAAATAACCAGGGGGTGATTCTGGGCAACGACGTGGTACTGAAGCGGCTGCGGTCGCTGACCACAAATCTGCAGCGCATGGGTGTTTTGAACACCACGCTGTTTAAATGGTTTGGCGAACAGTTCGGAAATCAGTATTTTGAACAGTTTGACCGGGTTCTGTTGGACCCCGCTTGCTCCGGGCTGGGAACGCTGCATAAATCTCCCGAGGTACTCTCCTGGTGGACCCGCCCCTACTGCGCCAAACTCTCTCTCAGCCAAAAAAAACTCATTGCCAGCGCTATCAAAGCGCTGCGCCCGGGGGGAGTGATGACCTATTCCACTTGCACCCTGACCCCCGAGGAAAATGAAGGCGTGGTGGATTATGCGCTGCGGAATTTTCCGGTGGTTTTGGAAACCATAAAGCTGCCAGGTTTAAAGACGCGTCCCGGCCTGACGCGGTTTGAAGGAGAGCAATATTCGCCGGACATACGCAAGGCTGTCCGGATTTATCCTTTTGAAAACCAAACCGAAGGATTTTTTATTGCCCGTTTGCGTAAGACTATGGCGCTGGAACCACCAGCGCTCAAAAAACCTCGTTCCCGGGTTCAGATGGAATTTCAGACTCATAAAACATCGCCGGTAAAAAAATATCTGGACTTTTTGTCGGAACATTTCCAAATTCCACGGGAGGAATTCGGCCGGTATGTTTACAGTTTTCGCAACAAAATTGTGGCTGTCAGTAAAGAAATGGCGGAAATTCCCTATTTCGGGCGGCCGTTGCAATTTGGTCTGACCATCGGGCGGGCCATGGATCGCGGGGCGAAATTCTCCACGGAAGGATGTCATCTGTTGGGCGGGACGGCCCGGCACATGGTATTGGATTTGCCCGATCTGGAAACTTTGGAGCGTTTTGTCAACCGGGAAACGCTGAACCTGGATGTAAAGGGCCGGGGACAGGTTATCGTTAAGTACCGGAACTGTCCCATCGGCTACGGCATTTGTGAAGATGACCGTTTGCGCAGCTCTTTTCCCAAAGCGGGCTGGTCTTTTCGGCTGACGCCTGGCGATTAGTTGGTCCATATTCAACACGAGGGAAGGAAATATGGCCTTAAAAGGAAAAACATATCTGATTACCGGCGGTACCGGACAACTGGGTCGGGTGGTTGTTCAAAAGTTTTTGGCGGATCATGCCTCAGTCGTGGTTAATTACCGGTCTGCGAATTCCTTCGAAGCGCTGCGGGAGGCGACCGGAGAATCTCCTGAGCTATGGGGGGTTCGGGAAGATTTGAGCCAGAATTCCGGCGTCAATCATCTTTTTGAACAGATTGGCAAAGAATTTCGCCGCCTTGACGGCCTGATTCATCTGGCGGGAAGTTTCTGGTCCGGCGTGCCGGTGGCCCATACGCCGCTGGAAAAATGGCAGGAAATGCTTAACGCCAACTTACTAACCACTTTTTTGTGCTGTCGCCGGGCCATGCAAATCTTTGAGAATCAAAAATTTGGGCGTATTTTTGCCATGGGCGCCGCGACGGCCATGGAGTATCCGGCTAAAATGGGCGCCTATGCTGTCAGCAAAGTGGGTGTTGCCGCCCTGATTGAAATCATCGCCCGGGAGGCCAAACCGTTCGGCGTTAGCGCTCACGCCATTTTGCCGACTATCATCGATACGCCCGAAAATCGAAGAGCGATGCCGGGAGCCGATCGTGCCGAATGGGTGAAACCGGAAGCCATCGCCGACGTGATGTTACAAATCTGCAAAGGCGGATCGGGCGAAACTCTGATTAAAATGGGCGGCAAAAAAGATGAAAATTTATCGTAAATTTCGGTTAAATTACAGAGTCGGTTCTAACGAGCTCAAAATAAATCCTTCCGCCCCCACCCTTCGGGATCGGAATCTCTAACTTAAAGAACCTGATGGGAATCTGTCCACAGGACTCCCACGGAGAAACAAGTTCAGAATAATATAAACGCTAAAGGCTGCTTTTTGGAGCGGAGTCGGCGATGAAACTAAAAATGAGAGTGCTGTTGATGATTGCCCGGCTGAGCTGGGGACAGCTTTTCCTCAATCCCCTGATGGGTGAACGCACCCGCCGGCGACTTTTCCCTCCGCCGATTATCTTTATTTATAAGAAATCGCTGGCCGACTATTTTTTCCGAAATTAGTTCGCTTTTGAACGCGAGCGGCTTCCTATTTTGCCGGTTTTGAGCCGGGTTTTGCCGCCGTGGGGTTCAGAATGGGCTGAATGTTGATGTCAAACTGAAAATCTTTTAAGTATATCGTGGTTAAAGCTTTGCGATCCGGGTTGGCCTGGGTCTGAGCTAGAATATCAATTTCGATGGGCATCCAGTAGTCCTGCACCTGGCGGATATCCAGTTGAGTGGATATGCCGGTCGTGATGGCGCCATTTTCGTAAATTTGGGTATCCCACCCCCGGCAAATCCATTTTCCCTCGCCGATGTAGTAATGAGGATAGTTTATGATGGTCATTTTGTTGGTCGTCCAGACGTCGGCGATAAACTCTCCTCCGGCGGTGAATACTTTTTTCACATCTCCTTCTATGTCGCCGTCCTTAAAATGGAAAGAGATAGTGACAGTATCTTTTCCGGCCTTCAGGGAAGCGCTGTCAGGCACATCCACGAACGGCGAGGCTAAACCAAACTTCTGCCAATCCATCAGGAAACCCTGGAACAACTGTTTAAGCATCTGCACTTTTTTGATGGCTTCCACCCGCCGTGTGGTGTCGGCAAAGGATTTGGGAAACGGCTGCAGAATATAATACGCCCGCCCGGCGGCCAGCCAGATGAATTTCAGCGGAAACTGAAAAGTGGAATCGGCTTTGTCAACTTTATCTTTAATGTAATTGATAAACTCCCCGGAGGTGAATTTGCAGGAGAAATTTTTGACATTTTCCTGCTCCAGGGTCAGGTAGTACGGTTCGGTTTTGGCTTTGAATTGCTGAAGTGTCTGTTGCGCCCACAACGTCTGGGCAAAAAGGAGGCAAATTCCCACCCACATTAATTTTTTCATTTTTGCTTCCTCAAATTTGTCCTGTTGAAACAATCTCTTTTTCCCGGATGAACTGTTTCACCTGGCGGTAAATGCCTTCCGTGTCCAGTCCGTATTTGGCGTAGAGGGCCCGGGAGGATCCGGATTCGCCGAAGGTATCCTGCAATCCGATCCGCCTGAGCGGCGCCGGATAATTTTCGCAGAGCGCTTCGGCGGTAGCGCTTCCCAATCCGCCGACGACGTTATGATCTTCCACGGTCACCAGGCCGCCGGTTTCCCGCGCGGCGGATACAATGGCCTCCGCATCAAACGGCTTCAGCGTGTGAATATTGATTACCCGGGCGCGAATGCCTTCGGCCTCCAGTTTATGGGCTGCTTCCAGCGTGTAAAAGACTGTTCCTCCGGTAGCAATTAAGGTAATATCCGTTCCCGGTTTCAGTTGGTCTGCTTTACCGAATTCAAATTGGTAGTTTTCGTTGTGAACATCTTCCACTTTTTGCCGCGTCAACCGGATGTACATCGGCCCGTCATGACTGGCCATATAACGCACCGCCTGAACGGTTTCCCGGTCGTCGGCTGGCTGCAGGACTTTCATATTGGGCAGAGAGCGCATCAGGCTGAGGTCTTCCAGGCCCATCTGGCTATTGCCGTCTTCGCCAATTCCCAATCCGCCGTGCGTGCCCACAATTTTTACGTTGGCCTTGTTGTAGGCTACAGACATCCGGATAGTTTCATAACGCCCGGTGAGAAATACAGCGAAACTGCAAATAAAAGGAATTTTGCCGGAAAGCGCCAGTCCGGCGCCTACACCAACCATGTTGGTCTCCTGGATTCCCATCTCGAAGAAGCGTTCGGGAAATTTTTTGGCAAAGAGTTGGCTCTGGGTGGATTTGGAAAGATCGGCGTCCAATACGACGATTTCGGGAATTTCCGTCCCCAATTCGGCCAGTGTCTCCCCGAACGATAACCGTATCGCTTTTACCATTGTTTAGCTCGCTTTTAAATTTAATTGAATGATTGGGTCAATTCTTTAATGGCTGCCTCCGCCTGCTGGGGGGTAGGCGCTTTGCCGTGCCAGCCAACCAGGTCCGCTTCCATGAAGGAAACGCCTTTTCCTTTGATGGTGTTGGCGATAATGTACGTAGGTTTGCCTTTCGTGTTCTCTGCCTCCGCCAGCGCCTCCTTAATTTGGGTCAGATCGTGGCCGTCAATTTCAATGACATGCCAGTGAAAGGCGTTCAGTTTGTCTTTTATAGGCTGTAAATCCAGCACATCTTTAACCAGTCCGTTAATCTGGGCTTTGTTGGCATCCAGAATGGCGGTCAAGTTGTCCAGCCGGTATTTCCCGGCGGAAAGAATCGCCTCCCACACCTGCCCTTCCTGGGTCTCGCCGTCGCCCATCAGGCAGTAAAGGCGGGACTGGCGCCGGTCCAGTTTTGCCGCCATCGCCATTCCCTGGGCGATGGACAGTCCCTGCCCTAAAGAACCGGTGGAAGCCTCCACGTAGGGCAGCATTACCCGGTCCGGGTGCCCCTGCAGCGGGCTGTTAATTTTGCGCAGGGTCATCAGTTCCTCTTCGGAGATCAGGCCGCACTCGTGTAAGACCGCGTAGAGCGCCGGCACACCGTGTCCCTTGGAGAGGATAAGGCGGTGGCGATCCGGAGAAAGAGCGTTCTGCGAATTCCGTTGGAGTTTGTTGAAAAACAGGGTTAGCAGTATTTCCACTGAGGAGAGAGAACCGCCGGGATGGCCGGACCCCGCTTCAGTGATCATCTTTATGATGTTCACCCGAACATCGACGGCAATTTTTTTAAGCTCTTCAATCGTTTTCAAGGCATCACCTGTGATTATAAATCATTAAAAGTCCCATAATTTACAAAAATTGCTTTCCGGAATTAAATTGTTTTTAATTAAAACCGGTATAACCGGTATAATAACAGGAAAAGAAAAACTGCAACCACGAATTTTCACCGATTAGGTTTGTTTTATGGTAATCCGCACGATTGCATTTTTAAAATCGTAAATGGTTGTTGGGTGTTCGTAAATCGGGCTTAACAAACTTCTGAAGATCAAATTTTTTTCAATATCCAACAAGGAACGCCCATTGTAGAACGGGGAAGCGCTGCTTTACTTTAATTTTAACCACAGATTTCGCGGATTGTCACAGATTAGGTTTGGTCTGTTTGGCAAATTTCGAGCTCTTCATCCTGAGCGGCTTGTCCCTTCGGGGAGCCGAAGGATGAAGAGCCTAGTTTGCGCGTACTAAAACCTACGCCTTCCGCACGAATTGTCATTCCTGCGGAAGCAGGAATCTAGGACAGAGCAGGCCATTACGCGACCCGCCGGTCTATAGACATTCCGAAACAAGTTCGTGGCACAACCATCCCCTTGGGAGAATGACAGATGTGTGAGTACACCACGGTTTACCATTCAACACGCAAGTTTGTCACCCTGTGTTAGTAGCATGCATAATCAGTGCGCCCAAGGCATTCCCATGGGAATAATCAACGAAATCCGTGGTTATAAATTCCTGGATTGCCGATAAAACCAATCAGGAATAACACTATTTGAAGTCTTTTCGCTTTTTTCTTGACATAAGTTTTTTTTTGAACTTAGGGCGACACCTGATCCCGTTTAACGATGCCGAAAATGTTCGAAATCGAGGCAAAATGGCGCGTGATCAAAAAGTGCTGGATTTTTACGGTTGCCTAACATATTTTATCAAAAATTGAAAATTGGCACTTTCAGGATCCATGTGGTTAGCGACAGAGGATATTGTTATTGAAGCGTTTTCTGTGGTTTTGTTTCCTGTTGATTAACGTTACGGCTGCCGGGTATGCTCAGTCTCCAATGGAAAGCCAAACGGTGAAAAGCAACTGGCTTATCGGCGACCTTATCCGCGCCGGCAGCGGCGCCGTATTGGGCGGGTTTTTAATTGGGATGACACTTGGGTCAGCCGTTTCCCCACAGAGACATGCCGAGTTCTATGCCGGTCCGGACCCTGCGGGCTTCAGTATTGGCGCGGCCGTTGGGTCGGCGCTGGGCGCCAGTTGGTTCCTGTATCATTCCCATAACCGGGAGGGCAATTTCGGCGGAACTTTTCTAAAAACGGCCTGGCTCCCGCTCCTGATTACCCTGCCTGCTGCCATTAAATATGCCAATGAGCGCAATAATTACAACAGCACTCTTACAACGGGATTTGGCATTGGCTCCGTTGCGATCAGCACCGTTTGGGCAATGTATATATACCGGCGTCAGCCGCTTCGCAAAACGAATCAATTCGTTTTGTTTCCCGGCGCGGTTCAATTCCAAAAAATTCCCGGTGGAGTGGAAATCCATCAGCAGAGGATGGTCCCTTTGCTAACTCTTGTTAGTTTTAAATTCAAATAGAATGAAAAAGATATTACTATTTTCCAGTTTCCTTGCTTTGGTTCTTACCAGTCAGGGGATATCAAAACAGAAAGCGGAGTCTATTAGCTGGGGAGAATATTTCCGGCCGTCACTTAAGGGAGCGGGTGTGGGTTTTCTTGCTGGCGGTATTATAGGTGCTGCCGCAAGCAGTTCTGCCGGCAACGGTGAATTTGCTGGATTGGCGACGTCCATCGGGTTTGCCATATATGGTACTATTGTTGGCAGTTTTGTTGGAACAGGATTCGTTGCCCAAAATAATTTTTTTACGCCGCTGGCTATCATGACTGTTCAACTTACTTCCGCTATTTTTTTAATAAAAAATGACCGCACTGACATTGCTTTTTATCTGGGTCTTTCCAGTATATTTATTACCCCAACATTAGCAAAGTTGCTTGATAAAATACAGACCAATCCTCCGATTAGGCCGAAACTTAATAATCGGAACATGACTTTGGTGCCAGTTGTTGCGCCAATAAGGAACACTTATGGGCTTTCATTCAATATCAGGTTTTAATTTGGCGGACTTAGTATATTTAAACGCATTGTTGGAAACGGCACTTGTTTAACCGGGGGTTGAAATATGCGAAGTTTCAGATCGGTTTTAGTGTTGTTGCTATGTTTTTCTCTGTTGTATTCGGGATGTTCCGGCAACAGGTATATTATTTATCATGTGAATGAAAATAATAAGCAGATCGCGAAGGCTTATAGACACAGAACCACCTTTTATCTGAATGATGGCAGCAGTGTTACGGGCTATTTATATTCCGTGAAAAACGATTCGATTTATTTCAGCACCAAATATTTTGTTTATGAAGATGAAAATCCGCCTATAAAGGCGCTGGCGATGAAAGATATTAACCATATTAAAATAATAGGAAAACCTACTATGCCGGATTGGGCACTTCTTCTCCTGGGTGGAATTGGCTTAATTTTAATTATAGGTGGATTAAGCTTTTCGGGTGTGAGTTATGATTAATAATTATGTGTTGACTATAAATTAAGATTCATTGATGACGTTTGTTCCAAACCAGTCTTAATTGTCTTAAAAGTATTTTGTATTTTATATAAATATAAAAGGTGTTTTAATTATGAACCGTTTGCTCCAACGCTTTTTAATAATCTTTGTTTTGCCATTTGTAATTTTCTTTGTCACTAAACTCAGGTCGCAGGATTTTACATATTTAACTATTAACCCGGGAATTAAGAGCAATGCCATGGGCGGGGCGCAAACGGCTATTCCCGATGATTATCTTTCTTTTTATTATAATCCTGTAGGTCTGTCCAAAATTTCGCAGGCAACATTGGGTTACTCAAATACCACCTATACCTCTTTTTCCAAAATACACTTATATTTTGGCGGCGCGGCAGCTAAAGTAAATAATTGGGCGGTTGGATTTGCCATCTATCATCTTTCAAACGACAACATCGCTTCCTCTCTCAGAGAAACGAGTTACCAGGTTACCGCAGCCAAAAAGGTTTCAAAACATATCCGATTTGGAGCTTCCGCGAAATATTTACATGTTAAATCACCGGGCTTTACTTTACCAGGAGTTTATATTTTAAAATTCAGCAGTTCCGCGTTCACCGGGGACGTGGGTCTGTTAATCGAAAATATTTTACCACAGCTAACTTTTTTAAATGGCGATCGAAAAAAAGGAATAAAACAAAATGACGATGGTCGGGGCTTATCGTTCGGGTTCTCTATTTTGAACACCGGTCCTGACAAAATACTACAAGATTTGGGAAATCCCGGAAAGCCATTACCGCAGATGCTTAAATTAGGTCTTGGGTATAAATCTATCCAAACGAAGCATTTCAGTATGGTCGTTGCCTTCGATTTGACCAAAATATTAAGGCGGGAACGATCCGATGGAATTTCAGACGGATTTTTTAAAGCGTGGTTTACCTCCTGGAAAGAAAATAGGTTTGATTATTTGAATATTGGCGCCGATATTCGATTTTTGAACCTATTATCAGTTTACTTGGGTTACGACAAACATTTTAATCCACTTCTTGATAAATCATATACTTTTACCTACGGTTTTGGATTGAACGCCTAGATGAATCGCATAAGTCTGCGGGTCTTTCGCCGTACATATCCTGTATTTTTAAATGAGGTAAACCGTAATAAAATTTGGCGATTCGGTTTTTCTTTAAATTACTGATTTTATACTGCGTATCGGCATTTCTGTTCATTGATCTTGGCGCTTCTATGAATTTAAGCCCAGGGCGAGGAATTTCAGTGCTTTTAGCGGAACGTATGAGATTCAGCAGTCATCCCATTGCCTGAAGGCCGCGGTTAACAGACGTCAAAGCGTTATATAACAAAATATTATGAAACAAGAGATGCTGAAATGAATTCAGCATGATAGACATTTAAGTACACCACAGTTTGCCATACAACACACAGCCGCTCTTCATCTCTTCATATTGAGCGGAGTCGAAATATGAATAGCCTATCCTGAGTCTGAAGGCCCCGGCTAACAATTCGCCCATCTTCCCAAATCAAAAATGGGTGTTGGGTGTTCGGAAATCGGGCTTACCAAATTTTTGAAGATCGATTTTTCTTCAATACCCAACAAGAAACGCCCATTGTAGAAGTGCGAATTGTAATTTTCCGCAGGCCGAACCAAAGCCCCTTCGAAGCCCCACGGGGACAAGGGCGGTTGGGGGATGTCATCCGCCGGACGTTCCCTCAATCCGGAGCCTGAAGACCCCGGCTGGCATTGAATCGCTACTTCTCAAATCAAAGGGGTTGGGCTTTCATAATTCGGTTTCAGCTAAATTTTGCGGGTCTGTCTCTCTCAATATCCGGCGGAGGACTGATCGTCTCCCCGCCCGGATACTTGGATACACTTTACCGCATTAAAATCATTTTGCGAACTTGCCGGAAATTTTCCGCCTGTAGCTTGTAAAAATATATTCCGCTGACCGCCTGTCTCCCGGCGTCATCCCGGCCGTTCCATTTTACCCGGTATGTTCCGGCTGGCTGGCGCCCGTTTACCAATGTGCGGATTTTTTGGCCTAACATATTGTAAATAATTAAAGTAACATGGCCGGACCTGGGCAATTGGTAACGGATGGTGGTTTCCGGATTGAATGGATTTGGATAGTTTTGAGCCACTTCATACCTTTGCGGAACGGCTTGTTCTTTGTCCGGTTTGATGGCGGTTACGGTCCGCACCCGGAAATGATACACGTTGGAAGCAAGGCTTGTCTGTCCGTTGGCCCCTGTGGCTGTTACCCGCCAGTAAAACAGACCTGGTTGGGAGGCATGGAAGGTTACGGAAGTGTCGGCAATGGCGCTGCTGTCCAGTACCACTGTGGCGCTGCCAAAGGAGGCATCTGTATTAATTTCCAGGCGGTAGCTGCTTGCGCCGGCGACGGGATGCCAGGCCATTCGGACGTTTTGGGCGACGCTGTCAGCCCCGTTTGCCGGGGAGACTAATATTGGCGTCGCCAAAAAGTTTCCGCTGGAAACGACTCGGATTTCCCGGGAAAAATTCGCGCCATTGTCAATCTTAGCCTGGTAAATTCCCGAATCCGCCAATGCCAATTGAGCTACCGAGTAAGAAGAACTTGTAGCCCCGCTTATGGGAACGCCGTTTTTTAGCCACTGGAAAGAGGAACCGGAAACCTTGGCATCCATCTGAACGTGGTCAATGGTGGAGGTGTCCCTAAGGGCGATATTCTGGTTCACCATGCCGGCAATGCGGGTGCTCGCGGAATTCCACTTGCCATTATTAACTACATCTCCTGCCAGGATCAGGTTTAACAGCCAACCGGAGCCGTTGGCCTGTACCTGTCCGTTGTTGGTAAAATTGCCCTGA
>Ga0114931_10010392_pt1 | contig 11082 bp, 9 predicted proteins | sample 2SBtaG_FD_89579 | JGI IMG/M metagenome (GOLD analysis project Ga0114931, IMG submission 89579) | Deep subsurface microbial communities from Kolumbo volcano to uncover new lineages of life (NeLLi) - 2SBTROV14_V59a metaG | ecosystem: Environmental > Aquatic > Marine > Volcanic | place: Kolumbo...
CGCGGCCAGCGCCACCGCGGCGATCAGCGCAAGAAGCAGATGCCACAGCCAGAAACCATGCGCGATGCGACCGATGCGGATATCGAACCAGCGCTCGATGCGCCCGGTCACCCCGCCCATCACCGGCAGATAGATCAGCGCCACCAGCAGCGAGGCCGAGAGCACGAAGATCAGCGTGATCGGCAGCATCCCCATGAACTGCCCCGGCACGCCGGGCCAGAAGAGCATCGGCAAAAAGGCGCAGAGCGTCGTCGCGGTGGAACTGACCACCGGCCAGAACATCCGCTTGGCGGCAGAGACATAGGCGTGCATCGGGCCTTCGCCCTCGGCAATGCGCTTGTCGGCATATTCGACCACCACGATGGCGCCGTCGACCAGCATCCCCACCGCCAGGATCAGCCCGAACATGACAATATTCGAGATTGCCACCCCCATCATCGCGATCAGCGCGAAGCACAGCATGAAGGAGGTCGGGATGGCAAAGCCGACCAGCAGCGCCGGGCGAATTCCGAGCGCGGCGAGGGTGACGATCATCACCAGCGCGATCGCGGTCAGCACCGAGCTTTCGAGCTGCTTGACCATGGATTGCACGGTGCGCGACTGATCGTTGGAGGTGCCGACACTGACCGTCGCGCGCAGGCTCCCGGGCCAGCTCTTTTGCGCCTCGGCCAGGGTCTGGCGCACCAGCGCGACGGTTTCGATGATGTTGAATCCCTTGCGCTTGACCACCTGAAGCGCCACCGTCGGCTCGCCGTTGAATTGCGCAACGCCCTGACGATCCTCGAAGGTGAGGTTGATGGCCGCCAGATCGCCGAGCGTCACCACCCGGTCGCCATTGGTCTTGACCGGCAAGGCGTATAGGTCGTGCGCATCGTCGAAGGAGGACGGGATCTTGACCGAAAACGCCCCCGTCGTGTTGTCCACCGCGCCCGCCGGAATGAGCAGGTTGTTGTTCTGCACGACCTTGATCAGCTCGGCGGCGGTGATGTTGTAGGCCTCGAGGCGCAGCGGATCGAGGACGATCTCGACCAGCTCATCGCGGCTGCCGGCAATCCCCGCCTCAAGGATCGGCTCCAGCGCCTCGAGGCGGTCCCGCAGATCCTTGGCCAGCCGCGTCATCGTGCGCTCGGGCACGGCACCGGAAAGATTGACGACGATGATCGGGAATTCGCTGAAATTGATTTCGGTGATGGTATATTTTTCGGCCCCCGCGGGGAAATCGGCCTCGGCCTTGTCCATCGCGTCGCGGACATCGGCCAGGGTCTTGGTCTTGTCCCAGCCGAAGTTGAATTCCAGCGCCACCCCGCCGTAGTTTTCCGCCGCCGTGCCGGTCATCTTGTCGAGGCCGTCAAGGTCGGAAAGCTCGGTTTCCATCGGCTTGACCAGCAGTTTCTCGCTGTCCTCGGCCGAGATGCCGGGAAACGGCACCGACACGAAGAGGGCCGGGATCTCGATATCGGGTTCGCCCTCCTTGGGCAGGCTGACATAGGCCAGCGCCCCGGCAAGGATCGAGACGACGATGAAGGCAATCACCATCCGTGCCCGCGCGGCGGCCCAGTCGACAAGGCCGGTCACTGGCTGAGGTCCCGATAGGTCGGGGCCACGGGCACACCGTCGGTGACATATTCCTGCCCGATGGTGATGACATCGGCGCGTTCGGGAAGGCCGGTGACCCAGACGCCTTCGGGGGTGTCGCGCACCAGGCTCACGGCGACGAAGCGCGCGCGCGTGTCGGCATCGACGATGCGCACGCCGAGCCTGCCCGCGTCATCGAGCGTCAGCGCCGATTGCGGCAGCAGATGTGCGTTGGCGCCGGCGGTGGCGATGGTGATCTCGGCGCTCTGCCCGTCGCGCAGGCTCAGGTCCGGATTGGGCGCCGCGGCCTCGACGCGAAAGGTGCGCGTCACCGGGTCGGCCGAGCGGGCAACAAAAGTGACCTTGCCGGCGGCCTCGTCACCAGAGGCGAGCCGGGCGCGCGCCGGGGCGCCCACCTTCACCCGCGCGACCTGTGTTTCCGACACGAAACCCACCAGCATTATCGGGTCGAGATCGAGCAGTGTCGCGCACAGGCTGCCGGGCTGCAGCAGGCTGCCCAATTCGGCGCTGTCGGTATCGAGCAGCCCGGAAAAGGGCGCGGTGATGGTCAGAAGCTCGATCTCGCGCTCGGCGGCGGCGCGTGCGGCCTCGGCGCTCCGAACCCCGGCCCGCGCCGCTTCCAGCCCCGCAGCAACCGCTTCACGGTTTGCTTCCGCCGTTCTGATCGCGGCGCGGGCGCTGGCCACCGCGGCCTCGGCGCCGCGCAGCGCGGCCCGGGTCGCGGCCACCCGGGTTTTCGAGGCAAATCCCTGCCAGACAAGACGCGCGGCGGCATTGGCGTTGATTTTCGCCTCTTCGACGCGCGCCATGGCATCGGCGAGCTGGGCCTTCGCCTGGCTGAGGCGCGCTTCGGCCTCGGGCAGGCGCGCCTGAGCCTCCGGCACGCGGGCCTTTGCCTCGGCGAGCAGTGCCTGGGCCTCGTCCAGAGCCGCTTGCCGGGCGCCCGGGTCGAGCCTGCACAGGACATCGCCGGCGGCGATGATACTGCCCTTGGGGCGCGGCTCTGAAATCACCTGACCGGAGGTTTCGGCGCGCAGATCCACCTTGCGGTCGGCCTCGGTGCGGCCGCGCACGATCACCGCCTTGTCGATCTGCCGGGCGGTGGAGTGCAGCGCAACCACGCTCACCGCCGCGGGGGCAGAGGGCCGCTCTGGCGCCGCTGCGCCTTGCCCCTCATCGCCGGGGGCCGCATCCGCTGACCCCTTGGCATCCGACTTGGCATCCGAAGAGATGCCTTGGGCGAGCTCCGCAAGCGGTTCAGGGAGCAGCGCCAGCAAGCGCGCGCGCTCGAACACGACGCCATAGATCGCCGCCACAACGACGATCGCCGAAAGGATGGGAAACAGTCGCATGATCCTACTTTTCGCCTTTCCGCGTCGCTGCCGCCCCCGACCACGAAAGAAAGAGGAGAAACCCAGGTTCGAGCCGGCTTCTCCTGTCTCGGTCTTATCGCGGCTTTACGCTGAACCGACCAGTTCAGATTAAACATTTCCGCCCGGTTCCGCAATATCTCCGACAGCGGGCCTTTCATGCAACAGTCGCCCGCTGGCTGCCTCTTGGCAGGGGCGGGACGAGCCTGTAAGAGGGGGCAAAAGGTCGAGAGGACGGATGAGCCGTGAGTGAGAGCGACAGTTTCATCGAGGAGGTGACCGAAGAGGTCCGCCGTGACCGGCTTTTCGCCTATGTGCGCAAATATGGCTGGATCGCGGTTCTGGCGGTTGTCCTGATGGTTGGCACGGCCGGCTGGCACGAATGGCGCAAGGCCCGCGAGCAGGCCGCCGCGCAAGCCTTCGGGGATGCAATCCTCGCGGCGTTGGAAACCCCCGAAAGGGACGCGCGCGCCAAGGCGCTGGCCGCGATCGAGGCACCGACACCGGACGGGGGCGCGGTGCTGACATTGCTGACTGCGGCCGAGGAAAGCGCCGCCAGCCCGGCCGAGGCCGCCCGCAGGTTGCTGGCGCTGGCCGACAGCGGCGAGGGCGCGCGCGCCTACCGCCAGATCGCGGTGCTCAAGGCGGTTGCCCTTGCCGATTCGGGGCTGAGCGTCGATGAGCGCCGCCGGCGGATGCAAGACCTCGCCGAGGCGGGCGGCCTGCTGGGGCTGCTGGCCGAAGAGCAACTGGCCCTGATCGAGGTCGAGAGCGGCGACAAGAGCGCCGCCTTGAAACGGCTCAAGGGCATCGTCGAGAATGCGGCGGCGACGGTATCGCTGCGCCAGCGCGCGGCACAGATGATTATTGCGCTTGGGGGCGATCCGGCCGCCTGAGCGCCGGTCCCGGGCAATCCTATTCCGCTGCTGGCTGCCGGGTCGGGCGTGTCGCGAAAAAACAGGGATGAAGGCATTGAAAACACTGGTGATCGCACTCACCCTTGCTGGCGTCGCCCTGCTGTCGGCCTGTAGCAAGAAAGAAGTCATCCTGACCGGTGAGCGCGAGGATATCAGCGCCACCCTGCCGGGGGGGGAAGCGGCGCGCGCAAACGATCTGCCCGCCACGCCGCCGCCGCTGAAGCTGCCGCCGGCACGCGTCAACACGGCGTGGCCGCAAAGCTTCGCCACGCCGGCCACGCGCAGCGCCCATCCCGCCCTGGCGGCAGTGCCGAAACTGATCTGGTCGACGGGGATCGGCGCGGGTGACGGCAAGCGCAGCCGCATCACCGACGATCCGGTTGTCGGGGGCGGGCGCATCTACACGCTCGACGCACAGGCCCGCGTCAGCGCCGTCTCGACCACCGGCAAGCTGATCTGGTCGCGCGATCTGGTGCCGCCGGGCGAATCCGGCACCGATGCCAGCGGCGGCGGGCTGGCCTATGCGGATGGCAAGCTCTTCGTGACCTCGGGATTCGGGGTGCTGGCGGCGCTCGATGCCGCCAGCGGCAAGGTGCTCTGGGAGCAGGATCTCAAGACCATCGCCACCGGCAGCCCGACGGTCTATGGCGATCTCGTCTATCTGGTCTCCGGCGACGAGATCGGCTGGGCGCTCGATGTCAGGACCGGCCGCATCCGCTGGCAGCTCTCCGGCACCCCGGACAACAACAACGTGCTTGGGGCGCCGGCGCCGGCGCTCACGGACAAATATGCGATCTTCGCCTTCGGCTCCGGCGAGGTGCAGGCGGTGTTTCGCAAGGGCGGCCTGCAGCGCTGGGATGCGCAGGTGGCCGGGCGGCGGACCGGCTATGCCGCGGCCGAGGTGACCGACATCACCAGCGATCCGGTGATCGACGGCAAGCGCGTCTATGTCGGCAGCAATTCGGGACGCACGATCGCGCTCGGGCTTGAGGACGGCGAGCGGCTGTGGACCGCCGATGACGGGCCGATGGGCCAGATCTGGCCGGCGGGCGGCTCGCTCTTCATGGTCTCGGACCGCAACGAGCTCATACGCCTCTCGGCCAGCGACGGGCGCCGGCTCTGGGTGCGCAAACTGCCTTTCTTCATCAGTACCAAGCCCAAGAAGCAGAACGCGATTTATGCCCATTACGGCCCCATCATCGCTGGCGGGCGGCTGATCATAGCCTCGAACGACGGCAAGATGCGCCTGTTCGATCCGCAATCGGGTCAGCCTCTGGGCATGGTGCCCATTCCCGGCGGGGCGACAACCGACCCGGTGGTTGCCGGGGGGGTGCTCTATGTGGTTTCGACGAGCGGGCAATTGCTCGCTTTCCGCTGAGGCTCGATTGCTGTAACAGGGCGGTCTGATCCGCTTTGGAGACCTCAGGATGGGTTTCACCCTCGCCATCGTCGGCCGACCCAATGTCGGCAAGTCGACTCTCTTCAACCGCCTCGTCGGCAAGCGCCTGGCGCTGGTCGACAATCAGCCCGGCGTCACCCGTGAACTGCGCGAGGGCGAGGGCCGGCTGGCCGATCTGCGATTTCGCGTGATCGACACCGCCGGGCTTGAGGAGGCGACCGGCGATTCGCTGCCCGCGCGGATGCGGCGGCTGACCGAACGGGCGGTGGAGATGGCCGATATCTGCCTCTTCCTGATCGACGCGCGCACCGGTGTCACGCCCTCTGACAAGGTCTTTGCCGAGATCCTGCGCCGGCGGGCGGCGCATGTCATTCTCGCGGCCAACAAGGCCGAAGGCGCGGCCAGCGATGCCGGCGTGATCGAAGCCTGGGAACTGGGGCTGGGCGAGCCGGTCAGTCTCTCGGCCGAGCATGGCGAGGGGCTGAGCGACCTTTATGCGCGCCTCATGCCGCTGGCCGATGCCCTCGGGGCGGCGGCCGATACCGCCGATGCCGCGGCGGCCGGGGATATGCCCGACACCGATGTTGCGCTCGAGGAGGAGCCGAGCCCTGACAAGGATTACCGCCCGACGCCGGAAAAGCCGCTTCAGGTGGCGGTGGTCGGACGGCCCAATGCCGGCAAGTCGACGCTGATCAACCGCATCCTCGGCGAGGAGCGCCTGCTGACCGGGCCCGAGGCCGGGATTACCCGCGATGCGATCTCGCTGACTCTCGACTGGGAGGGGCTGCCGCTACGCATTTTCGATACCGCCGGGATGCGCAAGAAGGCCCGCATCGAGGACAAGCTCGAAAAGCTGTCGGTGGCCGACGGGCTGCGCGCGGTGCGCTTTGCCGAGGTGGTGGTGGTGCTGCTCGATGCCGCGATCCCCTTCGAGCAACAGGATCTGCGGATTGCCGATCTTGCCGAGCGCGAGGGCCGCGCGGTTGTCGTGGCGGTCAACAAATGGGATCTCGAGCGCGACAAGCAGCACAAGCTGCGCGCGCTCGGCGAGGCTTTCGAGCGGCTTCTGCCACAGCTCAGGGGCGCGCCGCTGGTCGCCGTTTCGGGGCTGACGGGGCAGGGGATGGAGCGGCTGCGCGCGGCGGTCGAAAAGGCCCATGAGGTCTGGAACCGGCGCATCTCCACCGCGCGGCTCAACCGCTGGCTCGAGGGGATGATCGCCGCCCATCCGCCGCCCGCGCCGGGGGGGCGGCGTATCCGCCTGCGCTACATGACCCAGGTCAAGACCCGCCCGCCGGCCTTCGTGGTGATGTGCTCGCATCCCGAGAAGATGCCGCAGAGCTACAGCCGCTATCTGGTGGGCGGGCTGCGCGACGATTTCGACATGCCCGGCACACCGATCCGTCTGCACATGCGCTCGCAATCGGACCGCAACCCCTACAAGGCGCGCCGCAAGCCGGGGCCGTCGAGCCTGCGCAAGCATCTTCAGGGCGCGCGCAAGGGGCGGGGGCAATCGTGACCGGGTTGCCGGGGCGCATCAACCCCCTTGCATTTGACGCCATCTGGTTCACATTTGACGGGTGCGGGCCGGCGCGCGCGGTGCGCCGCGCCCCCGGCAGGAGATGGAAGAGGTGCAAAACGGCATGGATATCCGCGAACATACCCGCGCCTATGCCCGCAAGAGCGACGCGATGGGCGCACTCAGCCTTTTTGCCACGCTTGCGGTCTACGCGCTGGCGCTGATCCTCGGCGCGCTCAATGCCGACAGATGGTGGATCGTGGCGCCGATGGTGGTGCTTGTCGCCTTCAGCGGGGTGCGGCTTTACGTGTTGCAGCACGATTGCGGGCACTATTCGCTCTTTGCCAGCAAAGCGCTCAACGCCGCGGCCGGCTATCTGCTCTCGATCTTCTCGCTGACGCCGTTTCGGGTGATGCAATACAATCACAACATGCACCACGCCTATCTCGGCAATCTCGACCACCGCGAGACGACCGAGGTTTTCACCATGACGCTGCGCGAATGGCACGAGGCCGGATTCGGCAAGCGGCTGTGGTACCGGCTCTACCGCAACCCGGTGCTGATGCTGGGTCTGGGGGGGATCTGGACCTATTTCATCGCCTATCGCTGGCCGCGCAACACAAGCAAGGTCGGGGCCGGCGGGGTGATCGTGCACAACCTGATGCTCGCCGCCTATCTGGCGCTGATCTGGCTGGGGCTGGGCTGGGCCGGGCTGGCGGTGCTTGGCGCCGGCGCGGTGCTGGCCGGGGTGATCGGGGTGTTCATGGTCTATCTGCAACACAATTTCGAGAACACCTACTGGGATCGCAAGCCCGAGCTCGATTTCCGCCGGGCGACGCTGATCGGCTCGAGCGCGCTCGATCTCGGGCATTGGTGGGATATCGGCACCGGCAACATCGCCTATCACGACCTGCATCATTTCAACCCCGGCGTACCCTCCTACCGGCTGCGCAAATGCCACAAGGCGCTGCCCGACGCCCTGCGCCTGCACGACGCGCTCGGCTGGCGCGAAGCGATTGCCAGTTTCCGCCTCAAGCTCTGGGACGAGGCGCGCCAGAGGCTGGTGCCGTTTCCGAAAGCCGCGCCCGCCGGGGCGCTGCGCCGCGCCTGACGGCGGTCGGGGGCGCGCCCCTGAAGCGGGGCTTCTCAGAGCGGCGAGGGCAGGGGGGTGTCGTCCTCGGCAATGGCCGCGCGTAGCCGCTCGAGGGCGCGTTCGCGCAACTGGCGCACCCGCTCGCGCGAAATACCATGCGCCTGCCCCAGATCCTGAAGGGTGCGGGGCGGATCGCACAGCAGGTTGCCAACGAGGATGTCGCGCTCGCGCGCCGGCAGGCGGGCGAAATGGCGGATCATCGCCGCGCGAAAGGCCGCCCGGTCTCGCCGCTGGCCGACCTCGCGCTCGACGTCGCAATCGGGGTCGGGGAGCAACGCCAGCGCCTCGCTGCCGCCCTCGCCATCGCCCTGCGCGCCGCCGGCGGTGCGGTTGAGCGAGCTGTCGCGGGCGGCGAACTGCTGGCGCATCTGGTGCAGATCGCCAATCGGGACGCCGAGCTTTTCGGCCACCCTTGCATCGCGTTCGGGAACGCTTTCGCCGGGCCGCTCGGGCAGGGAATTTTCCACCGGTCCGAGGCGAAAGAACGCCTTGCGCGCCTTGGCCGAGCGGCCCCGCCGCACCAGGGACCAGTTGGCCATGCGGTAATCCTGCAATTCCGCCCGCACCCACCAGGCGGCATAGGTGGAAAAGCGCACGCCGCGATCGGGGTCGAACCCGTCCGCCGCCCGCATCAGCCCGAGAAAGGCGTGCTGCACCATGTCGGGGTCGTCTTGCGCGGGGCGGCCGGTAAATCGCTGGGTGATCGCCCGCGCGAGCGGCGTGAACGCACAGACCAGCCGGTTGCGGGCGTCGACATCGCGCCCGTCGCGCCACGCCCGCGCTAGGGCGGATTCCTCTTCGCGGGTGAGCATCTTTGCGGTGGCGCGCACGCGGCGCGCGCGGGGGAAAAGCGATGGGGCTATGGCGTTCATGGCTGTCCTTGGCGCCTTGTGGCAGGCTTGGTCGCGATTTACTTTCGAATCGAAATCATATGGCCTGGCGCGCGGTTGTCAAACCCGTTTCGAGACGCTACTTGTTACCCGATGACTGAGCGCGACACCCCCGCCGATACGCCTGAACGGCTGGCCGAGCTTTTGGTGCATATTGCCCGCTCGGCGCGCTGTGAGCCGGGCGCCGCCGGCGAGGGCGGGGGCGATGATGTGGCGGGGACGCCGTTGACGCCGGCGCAATGGAGCGCGCTGCGCTTTTTCGCCCGCGCCAATCAGGGCTCGCGCACGCCCTCGGCCTTTGCCAGTTTCCAGGCGACGACGCGCGGCACCGCCTCGCAAACGATCAAGACGCTGGAGGCGCGCGGCCTGCTGAGCCGGCGCCGGGCCGAGGATGACGGGCGCTCGGTGCGATTCGATCTGACGGCGGCGGGAAGGGTGCGGCTGGCGGGCGATCCGCTGCGCCATCTCGGCGCGGTGCTGGCGGGGCTCGATGAACGCGCCCGCGACGCGCTGGCGCGGATCCTGCCGGAGATTGCCGACAGGCTGGCGGCAGAGCGCGGAGGCGGCGCGATCGGCACCTGCGCGACCTGCGATCATTACGCGGCCGAGGGGCAGGGCGGCTATTGCGCCTGCATGGCGGCGGGGCTTTCCCCGGGCGAAATCGGTCAGCTCTGCGCGCGTTACGCACCGCGCGTGGCGGGCTGAGCCCCGCGCGCAGGGGCCGGGTCGGCGTTCAGGCCAGCCGCCCTTCGGCCGTCAGCCGCGTTTTTCCACCCAGATAGGGGTGCAGCGCTTTTGGCAGGTCCACCGCCCCATCCGCCTGCTGGCCGTTTTCGAGCACCGCGATCAGGCAGCGCCCCACCGCCAGCCCCGAGCCGTTGAGCGTATGGACGAATTGCGGCTTGCCGCCGCCCTCGGGGCGGAAGCGCGCGTTCATCCGCCTGGCCTGGAAATCCCCGCAGACCGAGACCGAGGAAATCTCGCGATAGGTATTCTGCCCGGGCAGCCAGACCTCGATATCATGGGTCTTTTGCGCGCCAAACCCTATGTCGCCGGTGCACAGCACCACCGTCCGATAGGGCAGGCCGAGACGTTCGAGAATGTCCTCGGCGCAGCGCGTCATGCGCGCGTGTTCGGCAAGGCTGGCCTCGGGATGGGTAATGCTGACCATCTCGACCTTTTCGAACTGGTGCTGGCGCAACATCCCGCGCACATCCTTGCCGGCGCTGCCCGCCTCTGAGCGAAAGCATTGGGTATGGGCGACATGGCGGCGCGGCAGGGTGGCCGCATCGACGAGCTCGTCATTGACCAGATTGGTCAGCGGCACCTCCGCCGTCGGCACCAGCCACCAGCCATTGGTGGTGCGATAGCTGTCCTCGCCGAATTTCGGCAATTGCCCGGTGCCCTGCATCATCTCTTCGCGCACCAGCACCGGCGTCAGGTCTCGGTGAGGCCGTTTTCCTCCACGTGCACGTCGAGCATGAACTGCGCCAGCGCCCGGTGGATGCGCGCCACCGCCCCCGACATGACCACGAAGCGCGCGCCCGAGAGCTTCGCCGCCATCTCGAAATCCATGCCCGGTTTGACGCCTTCGATCTCGAAATGCTCGCGCGGGGTGAAATCAAAGGCGCGCGGCGTGCCCCAGCGGCGGATTTCGACATTGTCGTTTTCATCCTCGCCGTCGGGCACATCCGCGAGCGGCAGGTTCGGCAGCCCCATCAGCAGATCGGCAAGCCTCTGGTCCAGGCTGCGCGCCTCTGCCTGCATCGCCGTGACTTCGGCCTTCTTCGCGGCCACCAGCGCGCGCAGGCGCTCGAACTCGGCCTCCTCGCCGCGGGCCTTCGCCTGGCCCACCTCCTTGCTGGCCTTGTTCTGTTCGGCCTGCGCGGTCTCGGCGGCATGGATGCGCGCGCGGCGTTCCTCGTCGAGCGCGAGGATCTCGGCCGACGCCCCCTCGATCCCCCGCCGCGCCATCGCGGCATCAAAAGCGGCGGGGTTGTCGCGGATCGTGCGGATGTCGTGCATGGGCCTGTTCCCCGGTCTGTTGCGAGTCGCTTGCCGCCTTATGCCGCAGATTTTTTCAAAGGTGTAGAGCGGCGATGCGGCGGGCCGATCCCCCGCCCGCCGGCCCGCGCGGACCGGCCTCTTGTCCGCGCCCCGTTTCGCGGCTTGCAAATACCCCTTGCGAACCTTAGGTTCGCGCCGGATTCCGCGGCCAGGGCCGCCTCTCAACCGACA
>Ga0114931_10010393_pt1 | contig 11082 bp, 11 predicted proteins | sample 2SBtaG_FD_89579 | JGI IMG/M metagenome (GOLD analysis project Ga0114931, IMG submission 89579) | Deep subsurface microbial communities from Kolumbo volcano to uncover new lineages of life (NeLLi) - 2SBTROV14_V59a metaG | ecosystem: Environmental > Aquatic > Marine > Volcanic | place: Kolumbo...
ATGGAAGCTGTGGAGACCGGGGTAGAGCGCTCCCGCAAGGCCGGGGACGAGCTGCACGAGATCCTGGGCTCTTCGAAGGAGGCGAGCCAACGGGTCGCCGAGATCGCCCGGGCCACCGGCGAACAGAGCCGCAACTCGAAGCATGTGGCGGAAGCGGCCCAGCGCACCTCCTCGATGGTCCAACAGATCACCACCGCCATGGGGGAGCAGTCCCGCGCGAGTGAAGCGATGCTCCAGAACGCCGAGCAGTCGCTGGAGCTCTGCGGCCAGGTCCACCACTCCACCGAAGAGCAGCGAGAGAGCGGGCGCTTCATCACGGCGAGCATCAGCGCGATCACTGAGATGATCCGCTCGATCCAGCGCAATACCGAGAGCCATAGCGCCGCCAGCGAGGCCGTCTCGGATGCGGTGAACCGGATCCTGGAGACGGCCAAGAGCGGCGGGCAAGGTACGCGAGAGCTGCAGACCCATCTGGAGGCCCTCCAGTCGCAGGCGGACGCCCTTGGTGCCCTGGCGCACGGCGGGAAGAACGCGGCTTAGGGAGTGACCGCGCCCGTGGGGCCGGCAGCGCCGCTCCGTCCCCCCTGGATCGCGACGCCCAGGCCCGCATAGTCGGGCTGGCGCTCGCCCAGCGCGGCCGGAACGATCTGGAGGCCCTCCCGGATTACGGGCCAGAGATGCTCCGCCACGCGGGCCCGCACCGGGGCCAGGCACAACGCCTCGCCGGCGGCCGCGACAATGGTCCCGAGCACGATCCGCTCCGGCGCCAGACAGAAGCCCATCTGTACGATGGCGCGCGCCAGATAGTTGTTGAAGCGTGCCATCTCCGCCTGGGCGAAGGCATCGCCCTGCCCCGCCGCCTGCACCACGTGCTCCGGGCGGGCCTGCAAGGGACCGCCCGCGAGGGCCGCCACCAGGCTGCTCTCCGGGGTGCGCCGGGCCAGGCGCCGGCTCCAGGCAGCGCCCCCGATGTAGGCTTCCAGGCAGCCCCGCAGCCCGCAGGCGCAGGGCGCTCCCTCCCACACCACCGGGATGTGCCCCACCTCGCCCGCGTTGCCCGAAAATCCGCGGTAGAGGCGGCCGTCCAGGATCAGTCCGCCGCCGATGCCGGTGGACATCGTCAGGTAGAGCATGTGGCGAGTTCCCCGACCCGCGCCGAAGTGCCACTCGGCCAGGGCCGCGGCATTGGCGTCGTTCTCCAGATACACCGGCCGTCCCAGGTCCTGGGTCAGTGCCTCGCGTACCGGGGCTCGCTGCCAGGGTAGGTTCGGAGGATTCAGCACCACACCCTGCGCGGCGTCCAAGGGGCCCGCCACCGACACTCCCACCGCCTGGATCTCGGCGAGGTCGAGACCGGCCTGGTCCACCAGGGACCGGGCCACCTGGGCCAGGCGCCGCAGATCCTTGCGAGCGTCTCGGGTAGGCGCGGTCGGGTGCCGCTCCCGAGCCAGCAGGGCGCCCGTCCCATCCCCGACTGCGAGGGCGGTCTTGGTGCCTCCAATGTCGATTCCGAGCCACAACGGTCTTGCGGACGCGATGCCAGGCCTCCTAGAGACGCCCCCCAAGCCGTGGCAGCGTAGGGGCCAAGCGATCGAGTCTCAAGTTCGGGACCCCAACGGACCGATGGAAAGGGTGTGCTGCCGGGCATCTCCGTGAAGAGCTGCCGGGTACCGAGGAGGGGTTCCATGCCGTCGTTTCGCCTTCGCGCTCTCGTTCTCGCTGCCGGGCTGCTTGCCACCCTCAGCGGCTGCGCCAGCATCGACCCGCTCGGACGCCGCAGCGATTTCGATGACATCCAGAGGAACTTCACGCAGTACATCCGCTGGGGAAAGTTCAAAGAAGCCAGCCAGCTTCTCGAGCCCGAACTGCGCAGCGACTTCCTGGACCTCGCACCGCAGCTCTCGGACCTTCGTTTCACGGACTTCGAAATCCTCGATGTGGACCTCGATCAGAAGACCCTCGCCAAGGCCACCGTGGAGGTGCGCTTCGAGGGGTACAACCTCTCCTCGCCGGTGCAGAAGAGTGTGACCCTCAAGCAGACCTGGAAGAAGGACGAGAGCGGCGCCTGGCGGGTCGCCCTGGACCTGGACAAGCTGCGAAGTGGTCTGCTTGGAAGCACGACGCAATGAGCGGCGGACGGCTGACGAAGCCCGCAGAGGGATCGCGCGCGCGCCGGGTCCTCGTGGTGGACGACGTTCCCCTGTTCCGAGAGCTCGAATCCCTCTTTCTGTCGCGCTATGCCAAGGTTTCCACCGCCGCAAGTGCCGAAGAGGCGCTCGAGATCGCGCGGGCCGACCCGCCGGACATCGCGCTCCTGGACTTCCATATCCCGGACCTGGGGGCGGAGAGGCTGTGTCGTGCGCTGCGCAAAACCCCTGGCTGTGAGCACACGGCCATCCTCTTCATCACCAGCGGAGAGCCCACCGAGCACGCGCGCGCCGTCCATGCGGGGGCCGCCGATGTCCTGGCGAAGCCGCTCTCGCGTATGGCCCTGGTAGCCAGTATTCAGCGCTTCCTGTCCGATCCGGAGCATCCCAGGGGCTTGCCGCGCGTCGACCTCAGTCTTCCGGTGCTCCTTCGCGGCGCGGAAGGCCAGCGCGGGGGCACCGTGAAGAACCTTTCTCGGGGCGGCATGTTCATCGAGGCGGGCTGGCTTCCGCCTGCAGACGAGGAGTTCTCCCTGGAGTTCTCGCTGCCCGAGGTGGGACGACGGCTCTCTTCCACAGCAGCCCTCGTATGGCGTCGGTTGGAGCCGAGCTCCGGGACGCCCGGTATCGGGGTGCGCTTCCTCGGGCTCGACGGCCGCAGCGCGCGCGAGCTCGAAGCCTTCGTGTACGAGCGCGCCCTACCCGAGCCCGTAGCAGAGCGTCCGGGCGGGGCCTTCGCGTGAGCGGCTGGCATGCCTTCCTCGCTGTGGGGATCCTTGGCGTCCTCCTGCTGGGCAGCCCCATTGGCGCGGCGCCCTCGACGGCCTCCGCTCCCCCGGCGGGCGCCAATGCGTCGCGGAGTCTCCAATCCTGGTCCGCAAGGTTGGAGCAGGCCTGGACACAGCTGGTCGACGCCCGCGCCCGGAAGAAGACGGCACTCGCCGCAGCGACGCGCGCGCGCAACCGCCATCGCGCCGTGGGAGAGAGGAAGGTTGCGCTCTATGCCGAGATCGAGGCCTCCGAGGCGGCGTTGAAAGAGGCGGAGGCGCGCTGGCCCGCCCTACTCGAAGAGGCCCGCCGCGCGGGCGTGCCTCCGGGCATCCTGCGAGATTACGAGGATCGCCACTGAGCCACGCGGCAGCGCTTGCCGAGGGGCCCGACCGTGCAGAACACGCTCACTCCGCCAGGGCTTCCTGGAGGCTGCGCCACTCGGCACCGCTCTGCGTCGGCTTTCCCTTTACGATCGAAATGATGCGGTCCCCCTGCCGCACCACCGTGACATGGTGGGTTGCGATGCCGCGCTCCTGACGCACGCGTACTTCCTGCACCACCACCGGCTCGTCGTGGCTCGTGCCCGGCGGGTCTTGGGGAATGGCAATGGACGTGCGGTTGTCCAGCTGCAGAATGGTCTGGGCTCCCGCCCGAAATTGGAGCCGCTGCGCCGAGGGCTCAGCGTTGATGGCGCGCAGCCGCTCGAGTCGGGCTGCTCGGCGCTGCGCCGCGTCCCCGTCGTGCTTCACCCGCGACGGCGTATACCGCGCATAGTCCGAGAGGTTGCCGCTGTGGACGCGCCGCGCCGTCTGCCGGTGGTCTTTCGGGATGTGTTTCAGACTGTCGGTAAAGGAGGCCGAGCCGTCGGGATTCGTCCATTGATAGAGCGTTCCGGCAAAGGCCGGCGACGCGAGTGCCACGCCGAGGGCAGCCGCAGCTACCAGGCCGATCGTACGAGTCGCATGCATGATGGATCCTTCACCTCCTGAGAGGGGCTCTGAAGGGTTGTGGATCCAGTGACGAAAAGTGTCACTTTATCAGTGGCTTGGAACACTCTTTTTCATGCAACATATAGGCAAGCGCCGGCTTGACGGGCGGCCGCCAGTGGTTAATCTCCGCCCACGTTTTGTTGCGGGGTGGAGCAGTCCGGTAGCTCGTCGGGCTCATAACCCGAAGGTCGCAGGTTCGAATCCTGTCCCCGCTACCACTCTCGAACCCCCGGGAAGTCCGACAGGACCTTCCGGGGGTTCTCGATTTCCGGCCCACACTGCGGCGCGCCTGTGCCTTTTGCGCTGAGCCTGGACTCGGCAGACGCTAAGCCGGTTTTCCATCCAACCGCGGGGCCCACAGGATCGGGGTGTACACCGAGAGGAAGATGCCGAAGGCCGTGATCCAGAGGCCGGCCGAGACGAGCAACAGCGTCGTCCGGGCAGCCGGGAAGAGGCCCCAGAGCAGCGTACGTGTGATTGCTGCAGCCAGGATGCAGAGGTAGGCAGTCGCCATTCCGGCAGGCGCGCGCAGGGCGCGGCCGGTGTGGCCCAGGGCGACGCGCGACATCACCGCCAGGATCATGCCGCCGATGGCCCCGACGGTCAGCGCATGGGTCGCCAGGCTGCGCGGGAGCCCGCCGCCAAGCGCATGGATGCCAAGGGCGGCTACACCCACGGGCACCCAGAGAAGCGCAACGTGCATCGACCAGAGCAGCGGATCCCCCAGCACGCCGCGCAGCCCCCATCCCTTGGCTCGCAGCGCGAGAACAAGGGCCGCTAGCAGTGCGAGCAGGCCACTGGCGGTCGTGTCGGGCGCGAAGCTGTCGACCGCCACGAAGGCGGCCAGGAGCGGCCCGGCGGCGACCTCCGCCGCACGCAGCCTTGCGATCTCAGCCGAGCTTCCGGCGCGCCGCAGCGCTGCCGCCGTGAAGAGCGGAACGAGGCGGCCGCCCAGGGTGGAAACCAGCAGCACCAGCGCCCCGACACCCAGGCGCAGGCCGACCCCCGGGCTGCCGTGCCAGCTACCCGCCGCCTCCAGGTGGGAAGCCAGGCTCGCCCCCGCCAAGGCCAGCAGCAGGAACGGGAAGGCCGCGTTCCGGCGGCTTCGGGCGGCAACCAGGGCAGGCGAAATCGCCAGGGCCAGCGCCACGAAGAATGCCGCGTCGAGCAGGCCCGGGATCCACGGGGAAGCCAGCACTCCGGCAGAGAAGTCGGCGAGGCGGGCTGCCAGCCACAGTCCTACAAGGAAGGCCAGGCGCCAGCCGCACACGGCCGGGCGCCCGGTCCACACCGGCACGGAGGTGAGCAGGAAGCCGGCAATGGCCGCCCCGGCAAATCCGAAGAGCATCTCCTGGGCGTGCCAGAGCAGGGACGAAACCTGTGGCGGGGCGGGCCCTCCCCCCACCAGCACGTCGATCCAGAGGGCGATGGCGAGCACCGCCTGCAAACCGGCAAGCAGGAAGAAGGGGCGAAAGCCCCGAGCCCACAGGACGTGGCTCAGGATCGGTGCCCCTTTGCCGTGTCTGCGACGGCGAGGATGCCGAGCTGCGCCTCCCCCAGCCGCTCCATTCCGCCCAGGAAGAGCTGCGTGGCAAATTCCGTAGCTGTCTCGACGTCGGCGGGCCCGCGAACGTGGCGGAAGGCCAGCTCCGTGGCCACCGCCACCGCGGCCTCGGCCATGAGCTCGAAGTCCATCGGAGGCACCACGCCCTGGGCGGCCTTCGCTTGCAGGTCCGCGGCCAGGTCTTCGATCGCGGGGTCGAGGGCCTTCATGGACATGTGCTCCTCGATCTCGCCGACGTTGCGCTTGAGCAGGGCCAGCAGCATCTCCTCCTCCACGAAGATCTCGAAGCAGGTGCGAAAGGCGGATCGAAGCAGGTCCTCGAGGGTTCCCGCCGCCGTCCGTGCCACATGGACCCGGCGCCGCAGCTCCAGCTGGAATTCCGCGATCAGCACCTCGAGCAGCTCCTCTTTGTCCTGGAAGTAGTTGTAGAAGGTCCCGCTCGCGAGGTCGGTCCGGCGAATGATGTCCCTTACGGTGGTCGCCCCAAAGCCCTGCAGCGCAAATGCCTCCCGCCCCGCGTGGAGGATGGCGGCGCGGTTTCGTGCGGCGTTCCGCTCGCGCTTTCCGGCCCCAGCACCTAGATCTCTGGCGGCATCAGCGGGCACGCGCGGCCTCCCTGATTTCGAGACGGGGCTCGCGGTAGACGTTGGGTGCATCCACGGCGAACTCCGCCAGCAGGAAACGTTCCTGCGGCTTCTCGGAGGCGGTCTTGGGAATTTCGTCCACGACCTGAAGATAGGTGGGAACGAAATTGGCTTCGAGCGCCGCACGGCACGCCGCGAAGACCGCCGCCGCGTCGAAATGGGACGCGTCGCTGGGGACGAGGGCCGCCACCACGTCCTTCTCTCCCGGTGCTCCAGAGGCAGCCTCGACCCCGTAGACGAAGACATCGGTGACCGCCGGCACCTCGGCGATGGCCTTCTCCACGAAGCCCGCGTTCACGAAATCGCCGTTGTGCCGGATACCGCCCCCCTTGCGGTAGTCGAAGAAGAGCCAGCCCGCGGCATCGGCGTGGCCGATGTCGCCGCTGCGCAGCCAGCCCCCGCGAGTCTTCTGCCGCGAGGCCTCGGGATTGCCGTAGTAGGTCACCTCGGCGGCGCCGCCATCCAGGGGACGCGAGCAGATCTCACCCTGCACTTCCGGCGGACACTCCCGGTCCTCTGCGTCGAGGATCTTCATTTCGAGGCCGGGCGGGGGCTTGCCAAACGAGCCCACCGGGCCGACGCCCACGGGGTTGAAGGCGATGCCCCCTTCGATGGCCGCGTACCACTCGAGGATCTCCACCTGAAAGCGCTCGGCGAAGGCCTGCCAGATGCCTGCAGGCATCCCGGCACTCGTCACCCGGCGCACCGGGTTGTCGCCGTCATCGGCTTTCCTCGGCTCCGCATAGAGCGCCGTGGCCATGCCGCCCAGCAACGAGAAGGCCGTGCATCCGTAGGCCCGGCATACATCCCAGAGCTTCGACTTCGTGAAGCGTCGGCTGAAGACCGCGCGCAGACCCATGGAGAGGGAGGGACCGAGCGTCACTGCCTGCGCATTGCCATGGGTGAGGGAGAGACCGGTGTAGGGGCGATCTCCGGGCTCGTATCCGGCAATCAATCCGACCGCAGCATAGGCGCCGAAACGTGCGTTCGGGAAGACCACGCCCTTGGGATCCCCCGTCGTACCCGAGGTATAGAGGATCTGGAGCGGGTCCGTCGGCGTCTGGAGGCGCAGATCAACGCTTGCGACGGGCTTCGCGAGCACCTCCAGAAGCGAGTCCACCCCGTTGGCAACCGCGAGTCCCGGCGCCCCACCCTCCCCGCTCTCGAGGGCGAGCACCCACGCGATGCCAGGGACGGCCGCGCGGGCGGCGACGACCTCAGGGAGGGCATAGTCCGCACAGAGGACGCCGCGGCAGCCCGCATCACGCAGCATGTAGGCCAGCTTGGCGCCCCGGCAGCGCGGGTCGATGGGCACGGCCACGCAGCCTGTGAGGGACGCGGCGATCAGCGTCTCCACGAACTCGGGATGGTTCCGCATCATCAGGGCAAAGCGGTCCCCGCGCGCCATGCCTCGCGCAATCAACGCCGCGGCGATGCGGTTCCCATGGGTGGCGAGCTCTGCGTAGCTGCGTACCTCGTCGGCAGTCCTGCCCGCGTTGAGGCTGAGGTGCTCGAAGGTGAGGACCTCGAAGTCGGGCCGCTGCTCGGCGCGACTCCGCACCAGCTCGGCCAGGATCATCTCGTTGCGAGCCGGCACCGGATCAGACCTTCAAGACGGTGATGCACATCGCCGCGACGTCGGCGCCGATGTTTCCCCCACCGTTGTGTGCGAGGGCAACGCGAGGGTCTTCCACCTGACGCGGGCCGCAACGGCCTTGTAGCTGCTCGCTCAGCTCCACGATCTGGGCGATGCCCGTAGCGCCCACGGGATGCCCCTTGCGCAGCAGACCCCCGGATGGATTCACGGGCACCCGCCCGCCAAGGCGCGTAGCGCCGGTCTCGATGAGCTTGCCGCCTTCGCCGACGGGGCACAGGCCCAGGGTCTCGTAGGCCATGATCTCTGCCGGCGCCGAGGCATCATGCAGCTCGACCACGTCGAGGTCCTCCGGCCCTAGGCTGGCCTCCTCGTAGGCTTCCCTCACGCAGAGGTCCCCCGCGCTTTCCCCGCCGTAGGCATGCTCCCAGCCCGAGTGCAGCACACTTGCAGCAACCCGAACGGGGCGTGCGATGCCGAGGGCGCGCGCCTTGGCTTCGCTTACCAGCACCACGGCTGCCGCACCATCGCCAATGGGGGAGCACATTGGCCGGGTGAGAGGCTCGGAGATGCTGGGCGCTGCCAGGACCTGCTCGACGCTCAAGACCTCGCGGAACTGGGCCCGGGGGTTGAGGCTGCCATGAAAGGAGTTCTTCGCGGAGACGCCGGCGAAGTGCTCCACGGTGGTGCCGTACTGCTTCATGTGCGCGCGCGCGGCCGCCGCATAGATGTCCATGAACATCGAGCGTTTCTCCCCCGCCCCGGAGGCGCCACTCTTCGCGCCGCTCTGCCGGGCGTTCTCCTGCAGCCGGCGGAGGATTTCGGCCATCGCTTCCACGTCGACCGCCCCGGAAAAGGCCCGGAAGGACACACGCTTGTCGGCGTGGTAGAGCTTCTCTACTCCGAGGGCCAGCACGACGTCATAGAGCCCGGCCGTGACCATGGCCGCGGCTTGATGGAGGGCTGTGGAGCCGCTGGCGCAGGCATTCTCCACGTTCACGACCGGGAGCTTGCCGAGGCCCATCGAGCGCAGGATGACCTGGCCCCGGATACACTCCTGGCCCGTCACCACTCCGGCGGCAGCGTTGCCCACCCAGGCCGCCTGAAGATCGGAGAGTTCGACCCCGGCGTCGTCCACGGCCTGCTGGACCGCGCGTGCTCCCAGCGCCTTGAGCCCTGTGTCCAGATGCTTGCCGAAGGGGGTCATCCCCACCCCCGCCACGCTGGCGTTCAACTTCATCACGGGTCTCCTTGTGCCGCTGCCCTAGAGCAGACCATGGCCCTGGATGCCGAGGGCATTCTTCAGGTATGCGAGCTCGGCCTCCCGCCAGGGATTCGGAGCGGACTCCTGGAGCATGCCATCTGCTGCAAGCTCCTCCAGCACCTTTTGGGAGCGCGGGAAGGCCTTGCCATAGGCGTTCATGTGGAAGAGATTCTCGAAGGGTTGACGCGGGCGCTGGCCGCCGGCATCGGGGCTCTCTGCCGGGTATCCCACGGTTTGCAGCAGCAGCACCCGAGCGCTCTCGGGAAGCCCCAGGTTCTGGCGGATCTTCTCGACGTGGGGCGTCGCGAGGCAGCAGGTGCCGAGTCCCTGCTCGAAGGCCATCAGGGTAGCCTGGGCGATGCCCTGCCCGCAGTCGATCTCGCACAGGCCCGGCTGCTTGAACTGCTCCCGGAGGTTCTCGAAGATCGGGATGACCTGCTCTTCGAGGGCCTGCTCCTTGCCGTCTCCGAAGCCGAGTGCGCCCGCCTTCAGCAGCTCGCGCAGCCGATCGGCTTGCTCGTCCACTGCCGCGGTCTCCACGTACCAGACGATCACGACCGGCGCGATGCGAATCTGGAAGCCTGCGATGGGCGCCAGCAGTGCCTCGCGCACCGATTCCGGCGCGCTGTCCTTGAAGACCACGACCGCGCGCAGGCTCTGGATGTTGCCCCAGTGGGACGCAATCCGCGCTGCCTCGAGCATGCGTTGGATCTTCTCCGGCTCCACGGGCCGATAGGGGCGCAGAAAGCGGGTCGAACGTCGGTTGCCGATGACCTGTCGAAGTTCCATGCTGTTCTCCTTTCTGGCCAGGCGTGCGGCTAGAGCTTCTCTGCACCGACCAGGGCGAGCATGTCGTTGCAGCCGTCCTCGATCATCGAGGCGCGAGCGTCCCGTAGCAGCTTTTCCACGGGGTACTCCCGGCAGAGCCCGTTGCCGCCGAAGATCTGCAGCGCCTCGCTTGTCACCTCGAATGCGATCTTGGTGCAGAAGGTCTTGCTCGCGATCGCGTACTCGACCCGCGGCGGCTGGCAGGTGTTGTAGAGCATCACGCGCCGCGCCAGGGAGCGCGCTGCCTCCACCTGCGCGAACATGTGAAAGAGACTGGCTTTCACGTTCTGATGCTGGAAGATCGGCACGCCCCCCTGGACGCGGGACCGCGCGTAGGCGAGGGCGTGCTCGAATGCGGCACGCGCGACTCCCACGAAGGTGGTTCCCATGTAGGTGTTCGCCGTGGCCAGGACGACCTCGACGATCCCGCGGTAGGCCTCGGTCCCGACGACCATGTACTCGGCCGGGATGCGTACGCCATCAAAGAAGATCTCGCCCTGGTTGAGGGCGCGTTGGCCGAGCTTGTCCAGGGGCGCACCCCGCGACACCCCGGGAAGATCGAGGGGGACCAATGCGACGCCGCCCCTCTCGAAGCCATGACCAGGATCGAGGCTGCAGAAGAGCGCGGCCACGCTGGCGATGCTGCCATTGGAGACCCAGGCGGCCTTCTGGCCCTGGATCACGTAGCCGTCGCCGTCGCGCGTCGCGATGCAGTTCGGGTGGATGTGGGGGTCGCCGAAGTGCGGCTGGTCGAAGGCCAGGGAGTCACTCCCGTGCTCGGGCTCGGTGACGGCCCAGCAGCCGATCTCTAGGCTGTCCGGGGAGGCGAAACGCTCCACCAGCTCCGGTCGCCCCGCGAGCTTTGCAAACATGCCCGGGAAGCCTGCAACGCCCAGGCTGATGGCGATTCCCGAGTCGCCCCAGCCGATCTCCTCATTCACGAGGGCGCGCAGACGCGCCTGGGCTGCGGGCTCGAGAGTGCTCACCGTGTCCTCGAGGCTGCCCAGGCCGAGCTCCCGGTAGCGTTCGAAGACGGACCAGAGCACGGAGTCCCGGGCAATGACGTCGGCCGGGTCGGCCAAGCGGTCCAGTGCCGTCCCCGCCGGTCTCACCACCTCTTCCGCGAACTTGTGGGTGATATCCCAGATGGCGCGCTCTTCGTCGCCTAGGCCGATCTCGATGTCGGGAAAGGACATGGAGGCTCCCTTCGAATGCATGACGGGTGCGTCATAAATCATTCCAAAATATGACGACTACGTCAACTTTATTCGATTTCCCCGA
>Ga0114931_10010394_pt1 | contig 11081 bp, 9 predicted proteins | sample 2SBtaG_FD_89579 | JGI IMG/M metagenome (GOLD analysis project Ga0114931, IMG submission 89579) | Deep subsurface microbial communities from Kolumbo volcano to uncover new lineages of life (NeLLi) - 2SBTROV14_V59a metaG | ecosystem: Environmental > Aquatic > Marine > Volcanic | place: Kolumbo...
TCCACCCGGTCGCAGGGGATGAATGCCTTGACCTCACCGGCCAGGACCGGGGCCATGACCCTTATTTCACCCGGGGTAAGTCCGCTGCCGGTCACCGAAAAGATCGGACTCATCCCGCCTCCCCCAGGGCCTCGGCCAACCCTTCGGCCAGCGGTTTTATCTCATGGCCAGCCACGGTCCGCAGGTCGAGGATCAAGCGGTCGTCCTCAATCCGGCCGATCACCGGCAGGGCGAGTCGACGCAGACGGGTCTCAAGCTCGCTGACACTCATCCCGGCCGGCTCAACCGCGACCCCGTAACCGGGCAGATCCTGGTCCGGCAGGGCGCCGCCGCCAGCCCGGGAGGTCACCGGGACCAGCTGACAATTGGCTTTGGTCCCCTTACAGAGCCGGATCAGCCGCCGCTCCTTCTTCTTCAATTCATCAGAGCCCGCGCCAAGCATGGCCAGGGTGGGGATCCGCCCGGCCGCCGTCTTGCCGTCGAGATAGATCCGCAGGACCGCCTCCAGCCCGGCCAGGGTAAACTTGTCGATCCGCAGGGCCCGATTCATGGGGTTTGTCCGGATCTGCTCAATGAACTCCCTTTTGCCGACGATGATCCCGGCCTGGGGACCACCCAGGAGCTTGTCACCGCTGAAGGTGATTATGTCCACCCCGCTTTTGACCACCTCGCCCACGGTGGGCTACCGCCTGATCCCGAAGGCTGTGAGATCAACAAGACAGCCGCTGCCCAGGTCCTCCATGACCGGCAATCCCCTCTCTGCCCCGAGGGCGGCCAGATCCTCTCCGCTCACCTCGCCGGTGAAGCCGATGATCCGGTAATTGCTGGTATGGACCTTTAAGAGCATCGCGGTATCTTCGCCGATGGCCGCCTCATAATCCCGCAAATGGGTCCGGTTGGTGGCCCCGACCTCTTTTAAGATCGCCCCGGTCCGACTCATCACGTCGGGGATCCGGAAAGAGCCGCCGATCTCGACCAGCTGCCCCCGCGACACCACCACCTCGCGGCCCTTGGCCAGGGTATCGAGACAGAGCATGACCGCGGCGGCGTTATTGTTGACCACCAGGGCCGCCTCGGCCCCGGTTATCTCGCAGAGAAGGTCACTGACCAGACTGTAACGGCTGCCGCGGCGGCCGGTGGCAAGGTCGAATTCGAGGTTGGAATAAGCGCCGCCGACCATGGCCAGCATCGACAGGGCCTCCTCCGGCAATACCGAGCGGCCGAGGTTGGTATGGACCACCACCCCGGTAGCGTTGATGACCTTGCGGAAATTAGGACGCAGGGCAAGAACAATCTCCCGGGCAAAGGCGGCCAGCAAGCCCTCGCGGGACAAATCTTCACCGCTTACGGAGTCTCCAGCCAGGATCCTCTCCCGCAGCGAGGCAATAATTCCCCTAACCACCTTTTTCTTTATCGCGGCAGGGGCCGGGGTATCTTCTACCCAGGAGAGAAAATCATCCACCTTGGGAAGGTCCCGGGGACTTGCCGCGGTTCCGGCTTTTTTACTCATCGCATCTTCTCTTTTACTTTTTTAGCGGGTTCATCATCGGCTATTATATGCTGAATTATGCATAATAACACCCCAAGGGACTATAATTACATTACTATTGCTTTTAGTTCCAACCTAAACAGAAGTCCGGGAGAACGGTATGGCAAAATTCGACTATGACATCGGAGTAATCGGCGGCGGCGCGGCCGGGTTGACCGTGGCCAGCGGGGCCTCGCAATTGGGGGCCAAGACCCTCCTGATCGAGAAAGAGGAACACTTAGGCGGCGATTGCCTTCATTACGGCTGTGTCCCCAGCAAGACCCTGATCAAGAGCGCCTCCGTCTACCAGCTCATGAAAGAGAGTGCGGCCTACGGACTGCCCGCGGTCGATCCGGGACCGGTGGACTTTGCCCGGGTGGCGGAACGGATCAGATCGGTAATCGAACGGATCCAGAAACACGATTCAGTGGACCGATTCTGCCGTCTCGGAGTATGGACCGAATTCGGCCCGGCCCGCTTCGCCGACGAACACTCGGTGGAGGTCGGGGACAAGGTGTTCACCGCCGCGAAATGGGTCATCGCCAGTGGTTCTTCCCCCGCGGCCCCGCCGGTGCCGGGGCTTTCTGAAATAGATTACCTGACCAACCGGGAGATCTTTTCCCTCGACCGCCTGCAGGAATCCCTGATCGTCCTTGGCGCAGGTCCCATCGCCATTGAGATGGCCCAGTCATTCAACCGGCTCGGCAGCCGGGTCGAGGTGGTGCAGCGTTCCGGCCAGATCCTCTCCAAGGAGGACCGGGACATGGCCGATACGGTCATGGAAAAGATGGCCGCAGAAGGGGTCCGCTTTCACCTGAACAGCAAGGTGAGGGGGGTGAAAAAGGAGGGCGGCGAGATCGTCCTGAGCTATGAGGACAAAAATGGCAGGGAGATCGAGGTAAGGGGGGAGAAGATCCTGGTCGCCCTCGGCCGCAGCCCCAATATCGAGGGGATGAACCTTGAGGCCGTCGGCATCGACCATGACCGCCGGGGGATCAAGGTCGATGCCCGGCTGCGAACCAGCCAATCCCATATCTACGCGGCCGGAGACGTCAACGGGGTCTTCCAGTTCACCCATGTGGCGGGATATGAAGCGGGGGTGGTGGTCTCCAACGCGGTATTCCACCTGCCCCGCAAGGTCAATTACGCCCTGGTCCCCTGGTGTACCTATACTCGGCCGGAACTCGCCTCCATCGGGATGAACGAAAAGATGGCGGAAAAATCGGAAGCAGAACACCGGGTGGTGATCGAGGAGTTTTCGGACAACGACCGCCACCTGGCCGAGGGCGGCGGGGCAGGTCGGCTCAAACTGATTCTCGGCCCCCGCGACCGGCCGCTCGGGGTGCAGATCCTCGGCATCCACGCAGGCGACCTCCTGGCCGAATGGGTGGCGGCAATGAACGGCAAGGTGGGGCTCTCCACCATTGCCGCGGCCATCCACCCCTACCCGACCCTGGGGGAGATCAATAAGCGGGTCTGCGGCAGCGTCCTTTCTGAAAAGATCTTTTCCGCCAGGGTCAGAAAGGCCCTGACCTTTTTCTTCAACTTTAAGGGCCGGGCCTGCAAACCGGGAGATCTAAACTAAAGACCGTGTTCTTCCGCTTAAACGACGACAATACCCGCTTCCCCGACCCCGGGCTGGCCGAGCCCGCGGGCGGCCTTCTGGCTGTGGGCGGCGACCTCTCCCCGGAGCGGCTCCTTGCCGCATACCGCCTGGGGATCTTTCCCTGGTACGAGGAAGGTGACCCGATCCTCTGGTGGTCGCCGGCCCCTCGGCTGATCCTCGAACCTGAGAAAATCCATCTCTCCCGCCGCCTGGCCCGAAGCATCCGCCAGGGGAGATTAACCACCGCCCTCGGCCAGGACTGCCCGAAGCTTATCGGCCTCTGCCGTGAAAGTCGGATCATGGCCGGAGAGGGGACCTGGATCACCCCGGAGATGGTCGAGGCATATTGCGAATTGCATCGGCTGGGCCATGTCCACTCGGTGGAATGCTACGAAGGAGAGGAGCTGGTCGGCGGTCTGTACGGGGTGGCGCTCGGCGGGATCTTCTGCGGCGAGTCGATGTGCAGCCTGCGCCCCGACGTCTCGAAGATCGCCCTGATCGCCCTGGCCCGTTTCCTGGCCCGGCATGATTTTTCTTTTATCGACTGCCAGATGAAGACCGCTCACCTGGCGAGGATGGGCGCCGTAGAGATAAGCGACGAGGAGTTCCGCCGCCGCCTCAAACAGGCCCTGGAGATGCCGGGACTACCTGGCAATTGGCAGGGCCTTACTCCGTGAACAAAAAAGGCCCCGGCCGAAAATTAATCCGGCCGGGGCGAAAAAGTCATCTTTGAGGTTAAGGCTACGCGGATTCCTTGAACTCGGCGACCAGGGCCTGGATCGAGGCCTTGGCGTCGCCGAAGTACATCCGGGTGTTGTCGCGGAAAAAGAGGGCGTTCTGGATCCCGGCAAAACCGGGGTTCATCGAACGCTTGAGGACGATGACCGTCTTGGCCCGGAAGGTCTCGATGATCGGCATCCCGTAAATCGGGCTCGACTCGTCCTCAATCGCGGCCGGATTGACCACGTCATTGGCCCCGATGACCACGCAGACATCGATCGAGTCCATCCGCGGATTGATGTCGTCCATCTCAACCAGCTGATCGTAAGAGACATTGGCCTCGGCGAGGAGGACGTTCATGTGCCCCGGCATCCGCCCGGCCACCGGATGGATGGCGTAGGAGACCTCGGTGCCGTTGTTTTCGAGGATCTCACCCAATTCATGGACCACATGCTGGGCCTGGGCCACGGCCAGGCCGTAACCGGGGACAATGGCCACCGAATCGGCCGCCTCAAGGATATAATAGACATCCTCGGCAGTGGCCGGCTTGACCTCACCCTGGGGTCCGTCCCCGGCCTTCTGCACAGTTGCGCCAAAGCCGGAAAATAGGACATTGGAGAGGGAACGGTTCATTGCCTTGCACATGATCTTGGTGAGGATGATCCCGCTGGCCCCGACCAGGGCGCCGGCCACGATGAGGATATTGTTGTGGACCACAAAACCGGCGGCACAGGCGGCTATCCCCGAATAGCTGTTCAAAAGCGAGATGACCACCGGCATGTCTGCCCCGCCGATAGGGATGACCGAGGTAATCCCGAAGAGGAGCGAGATCACCACAATGGCGATGAATATCTGATAATTAACCGCCGGGTTCATCGCAAAAACCACCGCCGCGACAATGGCGCCGAGGATGATCAAGCCGTTGACCAGCTGTTGCCCGCGGAAGAGCACCGCCTTGCTCGGAATCATTCCGGCAAGTTTGCCGAAGGCGATCATGCTCCCGGTGAAGGTCACCCCGCCGATAAAGGTAGAGAGGAAGGTCACCGAGGCAATAAACAGGGAGAGGGCCGGGTGCTGGTGATACTCACTCCAGGCGAGGAGCAGACTGGCCAGACCGCCGAAGCCGTTAAAGAGGGCGACCATCTCCGGCATCGAGGTCATCGCGACCCGGTAGGCGGCGACCAGGCCGATAACCGTGCCCGCCGCAACCCCAACCATGATCCATTTATAGTCGAGCCCGGCGTTTAAGAGGCAGACCACCACGGCAAGGAGCATACCGGCCGCGGAGATCAGGTTGCCGCGACGGGCGGTGGCCGGTGAGCTGAGCATCTTCAGGCCCAGGATGAACAGCACCGCCGAGACGACGTAGGCGAAATTTATCAACAGGTCCATATTGCTGCTCATTTCGCGGCCCCCTCGTCCTTCTTCTTGAACATCTCCAGCATCCGGTTGGTGACCGCATAGCCGCCAACCACATTAATGGTGGCCAGGACCACCGCAAGAGTCCCGAGGATTATCGCGACCTGGCTGTTGCCGGCCTTAAGCGAGGCAAGCGAACCGATCAGGGTGATGCCTGAAATGGCATTCGACCCGGACATCAACGGGGTATGCAGGGTGGAAGGGACCTTGGAAATCAGCTCAAAGCCCAGAAAAATCGATAACACGAATACAAAAGTCAGAAAGACGGCTTCCATTTTATCCTCTCTATTTCACGATACTCTTGTATGTTTCACTGAAAATCTCGCCGTCATGGGTCATGAGGCAACCCTTGAGCAATTCATCCTCAAGGTTGAGATTAAACCTCTTATCCTCACTGTCCCAGAAGTGGGTGACGAAATTACCCAGGTTGGCAGAGTACACCTGGCTTGCCGACATGGGGACCATGCCGGGCAGATTGACCAGGCCGACGACCTTGACCCCTTCAACCTCGACCACCTCGCCGGGCACCGAGCCCGCGACATTACCGCCGGTCTCCACCGCCATATCAACGATGACACTGCCGGGCTGCATCTGGGCGATCATCGCCTGATCGACAATCCGGGGAGCGGGACGGCCGAAGAGCTGGGCGGTGGTGATGACCACGTCGGCCTGGGCGCAGGCCTTGGCCATCCCTTCCTTCTGCCGGGCCAGCTGTTCATCGGTAAGCCTGTTCGCATAGCCATCCTTGGTCTGGCCGGTCTCGCCGAGATCAATCTTGACGAATTTGGCACCAAGGGATTTTACCTGTTCCTCAACCACCGGCCTGGTATCAAAGGCCTCGACCCGGGCCCCAAGACGACGGGCGGTGGCAATGGCCTGGAGGCCGGCGACCCCGACCCCGATAACAAAGACCCGGGCCGGCTTGATTGTCCCGGCCGGAGTGGTCATCATCGGGAAAATCTTGTCGAGATGCTGAACCCCGAGCATTACCGCCATGTAACCGCCAAGGTTGGCCTGGGAAGAAAGCACGTCCATCTTCTGGGCTACGGTGGTCCGGGGCAGCATCTCGAGGCTCACCGCGCTAATCCCGCAGCTCTTGAGCTTCTCAAGGAGCTCTTTTTCATTAAAGGGGTCGAGATAGCTGACGTGGATGGTCCCCTTCTTCATCAACTCGACTTCCTCAATGGGGGGCTTGCGCAGACGGAGGACGATATCGGCCGACTGCAGCATCTCCCGACGGTCCTTGCCGATTTTTGCCCCGGCCTTTTCATAGTCGGCATCGACAAAACGGCAGGTCTCACCGAGGCCGCTTTCGATTTCCACTTCAGCGCCGAGCTTGACCAGTTTTTCCACCGACGGCGGAATAAGCGGCACCCGCGTTTCCCCCGGATGGATTTCCTTCATTACCGCGATCTTCATAACTGCTCCTCTTCCGTTATCCAGCAGTGCATTCAAATGTTGATGGCGTCGCGAATCATTGCCTTATCCCCAATTGGCGGAACCTTTTCGTAACATCCGGATATCCGGCCACCAATTCCTGCGGTTTATGGCACCGGCAAAAAATGCTCCGAGAGTTGCGTGGGGAGGCCATTAGACTTTGAGGAGTTAACATAAACAAGCGAAAATTGCACGGCAAAATTCCCTGTTTAGCGCCCACCTTATCGGCTTTGAAAAAACACCTTAAGTCTGAAAAATAACGTCCTTCTTTAGCTTGACATCTCATTTCTCCGGTTGTAATTTTGCTGATTCTGTTTCCGGTGGTGCCAAATGCTTAATTTCAGGCGCCTGCAGAGCAGGTCTACCAGCTGAATAACCATTAATATGCCGGCCCGACAGCCGGTCTTTTCGACAAAAAGGGAGTAGAAAATGTGCCGGTTGGCTATGAAAACCGCGTCCAAGCCGTTTTCCCCGTACTCTGTCCTGACTGCCATGGAGGCCATGCAGGAAGGATACGACGGCAGCGGCCTGGGGCTTCTTTTACGCGGGCTCGCATTTACTGATTACAAATACAATGCCGGCGACCCGATCCTCTCGGGAATCGCCCACACAGAGGGGGCACTGACCCGCCTCCAGACGATGATGGACGAGCGGGGCTTTGTCCTCAAATATGATCACGAGTTCGACATCGACCAGGACAAGATCGAGGCCACCGACCGTCACAAGTATATCCTCCGGGTGTACAAGAAACCGGCCGCCTGGAATGCCCTTCCCAGCCAAGAGGTTGAACACGAGCTGATGATGACCCGGCTCGCCCTGCGTCGCGACGGGGAAGAGCACGGCGGCGACCTCACCGCCTTCTCCCTCTGGCCCGACGTAGCTATGATCAAGGAGGTCGGCTGGCCGCTCGGATTAGGCGACGCCCTCGGACTTGACAGCGGCCGGATTAAGTCCCGGGTCTGCATGGCCCAGGGGCGCCAGAACACCAATTGGGGGATCAACCTTTACGCCTGCCACCCCTTCTTCATCCAGGGGATCGGCAGTATGACCAACGGTGAAAACACCGCCTTTATCCCGATCAAGGACTGGCTCACCGGCAAGGGATATCCCGGCTACATCGGCTATCAATCAGACTCCGAGGTATTTACCCACATCCTCCATTATGTGACCAAGCAGCTTAAACTGCCCCTTGCCGCATACAAACACGTAATCACCCCGCTAAAAAACGAAGAACTCGACGTCCATCCCCAGGGAGACTTCCTCCGGGGCCTGCGTAACGTCTGCCGTCGGCTGATCATCGACGGGCCCAACTCGGTCATCGCCAGCATGCCGGACGAGACCTGCATGCTGGTCATGGATGCCAAAAAGCTCCGCCCGGCCACGGTGGGCGGCAAACCCAGCGAGTGGGCCGTCGCCAGTGAGATGTGCGGGCTCGACGCGATGATCCCCGACCGTGACCGTTCCAAAGACTTTCAACCCATGCGTGAACACACGATTATTATTCCTCCAGACCGACAGGAGATAGAGATATGGTCTCAATTCGATCAATTCCCAGTGACCCAGGCAGCCTGACCACCAACGATCTGCCTTGGATCATTGAGCACCGCGAGGATCGCTGCACCCTCTGCGGGAGATGTGCCGCCGTATGTCCGGTAAGCACCCTTAAGCTCAGCTACATGCGCAAGCGGATGCCCAAGCTCGTCCTGAACTCGAACGAGCGGGGCAGCTCCTACAAGACCTTTGTCGGCATCCGTCAGAGCACCGACCCGGGGCGCCGCTGCATCGGCTGCGGCACCTGCACCATGGTCTGCCCCAACGAGGCGATCCGTCCGGTCTTTAACGAGTCCGACCGCTACCGCTTCCAGGTGACCCAGAAAGGTGAGGCCCCCAAACGCGGCGGCCGCCGCAACGCACCGGGGCCGAACCTCCTCGACCAGATATCATTCAACCGGATCTCGATGCTCACCGATCCGGCCCTTGATGCCGGCCGGCACGAATTCTACATGAACACCCTCTTGGGCCGGGTCCTGCCGCCGGAAGAATATCTCCGCCGGAAGATGACCGGCGAATGGATCCCGCCGGTGCGGGAGATATTCCCTTTCATCATCGGCTCGATGTCATTCGGGGCCCTGTCGCCAAACATGTGGCTCGGTCTTCTCCAGGGGGTGGCCTACTGTAATGAAGTCCTGGGGATCCCGGTGGTCATGGCTACCGGCGAGGGCGGCTGCCCGCCCTGGGTCTTAAAGAGCCCTTTCCTTAAATACATCATCCTCCAGATCGCCTCGGGTTATTTCGGCTGGGACGAGATCATCCGGGCCATCCCCGAGATGCAGTGCGATCCCGCCGCCATCGAGATCAAGTACGGCCAGGGGGCCAAACCCGGCGACGGCGGCCTCTTGATGTGGTACAAGGTCTCAAAACTCATCGCCAGAATCCGCGGAGTCCCCGAGGGGGTCGATCTCCCCTCGCCGCCGGTCCACCAGACCCTCTACTCCATCGAGGAGTCGGTGATGAAGATGATCCAGACCATGAGCATGGCCTTCAACTTCAAGGTCCCGGTCTACCCGAAGATATCCGGTTCGACCTCGGCCAAGGCGGTGTTGAACAATCTGGTTCGTAATCCTTACGCCTCGGCCCTCTTAATCGACGGGATCGACGGCGGCACCGGCGCGGCCTACAACATCAGCATGGATGCCACCGGTCATCCCATCGCCTCCAACCTGCGTGACTGCTACCTCGACCTCTGCGCCCAGGGCAAGCAGAACGAGATCCCCCTCTTTGCCTCCGGCGGCGTCGGCAAGAACGGCAACGTTACCCAGAACGGCATGGCGATGATCATGCTCGGCGCCTCCGGGGTCAATATGGGCAAATTCATCATGCAGTCGGCAGCCGGCTGTCTCGGCAGTGAAAAGAACCGCTGCAACGTATGCAATATCGGGATCTGCCCCAAGGGCATCACCAGCCAGAACCCCAAACTCTACCGCCGTCTCGATCCCGACAAGGTCGCCGAACGGGTGGCCGAGACCTTCATGGCCATCCGGACCGAGATGAAAAAGATCATGGCGCCGCTGGGACGTTCACAGTCCCTGCCCATCGGCATGTCCGATGCCCTCGGAATCGGCGATAAGGACGCGGCCGACCGTTTGAACATCAGATACGTTTGTTAAGGGGATAAATGATTATGAGTAAGGCAATAACCGTAAAAGGGCTCGATAAGCAGGGCAGGCGGATCAGCTCCAAGGACTTTGAGGACCTGATCCAGGAGGCATTCGGCAAATCGGACAACCTCAAGCTCGAGACCTACGGACAACACAACGTCGGCGGCCGCCTGAAAAGTGGGGGCAAGCCGGTCAGTATCAAGATCAACGGCCCCTGCGGCCAGCGCCTCGGCAGCATGGGAATGCCCGGGACCAAGATCGTCTGTAACGGCCAGGCCTCGGACGATGTGGGCTACCTCAACATCGGGGCCGAGATCACCGTCAAGGGCGACGCCACCAACGGGGTCTGTAACGCCATGGCCGAGGGCAAGGTCTATATAGGCGGCTCCATCGGGGCCCGCGGCCTGACCATGACCAAGTGGAACCCCGAGTATAATCAGCCCGAACTCTGGGTCCTCGGCTCCACCGGCGACTCATTCGCCGAATTCAACTGCGGCGGTATCGGGGTGGTCTGTGGAATCGACCCCAAGACACCTGACAACGTCCTCGGCTACCGCCCCTGCGTAGGGATGGTCGGCGGCTCGATCTACTACCGGGGCAAGATCGATCAGAGCTATTCGAAAAACAACGTCAAGGCGGTGATCCCCGACGACGAGCAATGGCAGTGGCTGATGGAGAGGATGCCGGTGTTCCTGAAGGAAATCGGCAAAAGCAGCCTTTTGAAAAAACTCTCCAAGAGAAAGGATTGGAGCATGCTCATCTCCATTCCGCCCCAGGAGAGGGCCCTGATCTTCTCCGGGCCGATGCCGATGAGCGAGTTCAAGAAAAAGGTCTGGGACCCGGGCTTCGGCGGCGGCGACCCGATCCGCGACCTCGCCCCCGGCCTCGACCGCAGCCCGATCGGGATGATCGAGACCGGTGATCTGCGCCGCCGGAAACCTTTCTGTGCCAACCGCGACAAGGCGGCCCCTTGCGCCTATTACTGCCCGGTCCATATCCCGACCATCGACCGCCTCCGTCTCCTGCGGGACGGGAAGGAGGCTGAGGCCTACGAACTGCTCATGGAATACACCCCGCTGCCGGCCTCAGTATGCGGTTCAATCTGCCCCAACCTCTGCATGCAGAACTGTTCCCGGCAGATGGTCGACGAGAAGATCGACGTCCAGATGTTAGGCCGGGCCGCCCGGGACGCCGAGGCCCCCAAGGCCGCCAA
>Ga0114931_10010395_pt1 | contig 11081 bp, 9 predicted proteins | sample 2SBtaG_FD_89579 | JGI IMG/M metagenome (GOLD analysis project Ga0114931, IMG submission 89579) | Deep subsurface microbial communities from Kolumbo volcano to uncover new lineages of life (NeLLi) - 2SBTROV14_V59a metaG | ecosystem: Environmental > Aquatic > Marine > Volcanic | place: Kolumbo...
CCAGCATAAATGAGGCCGGCAATATTCGACTTCTTAGCGCCCTGGAGGCAATATCATGTTGATTGGCCTTCTTGCTCTGTGCGTCGGGCTTGATGTCACGCGGGAAATATTCTTCAAAATTGGCGCGATCCGCCTTGTTAAGCTGGACAACGCCAACCACAAGTCGCAATGGTCAAGCCAAAGTTTGAACTGGCTGCTGGCGCAGAAATGGACAGCCGTTGGCGTGATCATCTGGGCAATCGAAGTCCTCTTTTGGGCGCAGGTTCTCACGCATCTGCCGCTTAATGTTGCTGTTCTGGTGACGAGTCTTACCTATGCGCTGACGCCATTGGCAGGTCGGGCGATTTTCGGCGAAACCATAGTCTTAAGGCGTTGGATCGGCATTGCTGCGGTGACGGCGGGCGCTGCGCTCGTTGGCACGACAGGAATGCAATGAACGGAGAAATGACGATGACCATGGCGAAAGCTATGCCGGGTTTGGCCGCTAACAAGCCGGACCCCGCCGGGAGTTTCCCTGTGAGTTCCGTCGCAGGCGGCAAGCTGGCGGTCTGTGCCGCGGATAACCTTTCACTTTTCGGTGAGGGGACGAACGGGCGCGGCGTCTTGCTGCTTCATGGTGTGACCGGTTCACCCATAGAAATGAAGTATATTGCCAAGTGGCTTCACCGCGCCGGCTGTTCAGTATATGCGCCGCTCCTGCCCGGACACGGCAAGACAATGGACGACTTGCGCAAAACAACCTGGAAGGACTGGTCCAAGGGTGTATCCGAGGCGGCAAACTGGTTTGCGCCCAAATGTGATGATCTTTATGTCGCAGGCATATGCGGCGGCGGGCTTCTCGGGCTGCGCCTCGCTCACAGCATGCCTGCCATAAGGGCCGCTGCCGTCTATTCGCCGCTGCTGCGCTATGATGGCTGGAACGCCCCGCTGCACTACCGTTACGGTCACTACGCCGTCCCCGTCGCCGTGAAGCTGGGCGTTGCCCGCTATATTGCCGTCAAGGAGCGCTATCCATTCGGCATAAAGTCTGACCGCATTCGCCGTCTGCTGGCGGAGACCGGGGAGGGCATAAGGGGCACATTGCCGGCATTCCCCGTTGAGACCCTGCACCAGACCTACCGCATGTTTCGCTGGATCAGAAAGACCCTCCCCCGCATGACAACACCGTCTCTTGTCATCCATTCGAAACAGGATGATCTGGCCGCGCCGCAGAACGCGCAATATATTTGCGATCACATTGGCGGCAGCTGCGAGATCAAATGGCTCGACAACAGCTATCATATGATTCATGTCGACCAGGAGCACAAGTCCGTTGCTGAAATTACAAGAGCCTATTTCGAGCGCGCAAGCCAAAGCTAGCACTCTGTTATTTCGCTCGCACGCCTCCTTGAAGGACATCGGGCGCCCGGCCTGGCGCGATTGTTTCGCCGGTGAGATCGAGGGCTATGACTATCACCTGGCTCTGGAACGGGCGGGTATGGATGATTTCACGCTCGGCTATTATACCTTGAGCGCGGGCGAAAAGATTCTTTGCTGTGCGCCGCATTTTACGACAAATTACGATCTTGTCACGACGGCGCAGGGCCATGTCCAAACACTGCTGCTTGTGGTCAGGAAGTATCTGCCCGGCCGGTTGAAGCTGGGTCTTTCCTGTTTGGGTGCGCCCGAGACGGAGTTTTGCCAGATTGGGTTTACCGCCTCGCTTGGCGCCCTGGAGCGGCAGAAGCTGATGCAGGAGCTGCTGCAAGGCTGGCAGACGGATACGGCGGCGCGGGGCATTGGCCTGCTTGGCATCAAGGATGTCGGCCATGTTGATAATACATGCTATGGTGATGTTTTCACGGCAAACGGCTGGCAGGAAGTGAGCAGCCTGCCATGCGCCGCACTGAAGCTTCCATTCCGCTCAATAGAAGACTATCTGTCGTCGCTGAGTTCAGCCACCAGAAAGGATCTGCGCCGCAAGCTGAAGCTGCGCCATCTGGTCGAGGTCGAGTTTACGACAAGCGTCGAGGAATTTCTGCCCGAGATCATGGATATGTATCATGCAACGCGGGACGCCAGCGACTGGGCGTTCGAGGAGCTATCGGCCGGCTATTTCCGCGAGGTTCTGGCCGCTCGCCAGTCCAATGCCGTTGTTGCACTTTATCGGGATCGGGCGCAGGGACGGCTTGTCGGGGCCAATCTGCTGCTGGAAAACGATGCCAGCATGCTTGACAAAATCTTCGTCAAACACCCGTCCGAGGGGCGCCGGTTCAATCTGTATTTCTTAAGCTGGATGGCCAATCTGGAGCGCTGCATTGACAAAGGAATGCAGACCTATATCGCTGGCGCAACAGCCTATGAGACCAAATTGCGCCTTGGCTGCAGCTTGCAGCAAAAATCCATCTATTTCCGCCACAGCCGGCCCGCTGTAAATCTGTTGCTGCGATCTGTGGCGCCGCTTCTGGCGATAGATCAGCCCGCACCGGCCGATGCCGCCTGCTGGGAACATTGCCAATGAACAGCCGTGTCATGCCCTTGATCCGCACCGGAGGGGCCTGGGTTTTCCTGGCCCTGCTGGAAGCAGGCGCACAGGTGTCCATGAAGCTCGCTGCCGCAGATGCTTCTGCAGGGGATGGGGCATGGGCGCCTCTCGGTGTGCTCCTGCAATCACCCCTGTTTCTGCTATCGATCCTTTGCGATGCTCTCGGATTCCTCGTTTGGATGGCATTATTGGCACGCCATGATCTGTCTGTCGTGGTCCCTGTTTCCGCAAGTTCCTATTTTACCATTATACTCGCCAGCCATTATATCCTCGCTGAGCCTTTTTCGATGATTCAGATTGCCGGCCTTGTTCTAATCGGTTTTGGCATTGTTCTTATTGCCGCAGAGTGAACGCGCAGCATTGCCGCTGCCCCCTGAGGCTCGTACCCGGAATCATAAGTCCCCGTGCAGAAATAACCGCGACACCAGAACCCGAACAAATCGGGCTGTACGTCCGGGCTCAGAAGCGGAAGCGAGCCAGCACCGGATAATGATCCGAGAGATCGCGTATCCGCCAGGTCCGCAGGCAGCCGGCCGAGGCGCCGGACACATAGTAGGGTTGCATTGGGGCCGACATGCAAACTGAATAGCGGCGCGTCGTTTTCAGTCTGATGGTCGTTTGTGATGCGCTGCGTGGCTTGCGGTGGGTCCGCAGATAAAGCAGGTAGTCAAGCAGTTGCCGCCGGCAACATTTGCAGTGCATGGTTTTGTTGTAGCTATCCTCGCAGCCGCCCGCTCGCGCCGTGCTGTCACTGCCGACCAGCACATTGGATCGACTGTTGAAGGTGGGGACGACAGCATTCGTGCTTGCCGGCGAGACGGCCTTGAGCCGTCTCAGCAGGCGCCTGAATTCGCTCGGATGATGTAGGCGATCCACATTAAGGTCGCCGGCAATAATCACGGCTTGACGTCGAGGTATGGCCAGGGTGTTGATGAACTTCTTGATTTCCGCCGCCTGCCTGGCGCGTATTGCGCGTGCGGCTGCGGTGTCAGACGACTGCATATGCGTGGTCAGCAGATGGTAGGTTTGGGTGACGCCATCGACCGTCTTCACGATCCGAACATAGAGGACACCCTTCTGGGCCAGGCAGTCGAAGCCATCGCAGGCGCTGAAAACATGGCCACGCTGCTTCGTGATCGGCCAGCGTGAGGCGACGAACAGTCCGCTATCGATGAATTTGAAGGATAAATCCGCGGAGCCACCAAATACGCGTGTGATGTAGCTGAATCCCCTGCGCCGCAGACCCGCCACAAACCTGTTGTGGGTCCGCGTGCCGGACAGGAAGGCTTCCTGGAATAGGATTGCGTCGATGGGATCTTTGCGTGAATCCGCTCGGCGGACAATTGCGCGGGGAATGCGCAGCAAGCGCTCGAGTTGCCCGTCATGGACCACAAGCGGGCGCGCAAAAACATTGTAGGTCAGAAGGCTGAAGTCATGCGCGCCATGATGGTGATAGGATGACGGATAGGACATGTTTTCGGCTTGTGCCGCACCGGCCGACGCCAGCATCACAATGGCTCCCGCAAGCATTGCCGCCCCGGCAATCAGCCGCAGCCATGCAGCGCCCCCCCGGGCACTCAGAATCAGCATCAATATCTGCCGGATCTGCCGGTTTCGTACTTCGCAACATGCAGGCAAAGACCTGCCGATAGCCTGCATCATCAATGACTGCCCCTGGATTGCCCTTGACTGCCCTTGGATTGCCTTGACTGCACCTGGATTGATTGGCGCGAATGTCGCCAGATGTTTGCCAAAACGGATTCACGGCCACCAGAAACTTCATCGCAGTGATGCCCATATAGCAGTGATGACCATATACATGATTCTTAGTCCATATCATGCGTATTCGACCAGCAGCGGGACGCAGGTGATCCTGAAACCGCCGCGGGTGATGCCCGGCGGCAACAGCGCGACCTTTTCGCTCGACCGGGAGACAGCGAAGGACGATGCTTTGATGAGCGTTAACATGTAGCAGCGGATGGCAGGCGAAGACGATAGGGCGCTTTATGCAAAACGCAAATGGACGTTTGAAACGGTGATCGGGCTGGCATTCAGGCCGCGCAAAGTCCGTCAGTCTGCTAGGCCTTCAGCCTTGCAAACAAGGCGTCGATGGTCTGTTTTGGAATCGTCAATTGCAGCGGCGATCCGGCCTTGGCAAAGCATTTTATGTGGTAGCCGTCAGCGCCCGCCTGCTGCAGATAGTCTACCGGGATGGTCACGTCAAAATACTCATCAAGGACGCAGTCCTTGTTGCCGCGGCACCTGATATGGCGCGAAACCTTGGTGACGTGAAGAGCCCTGGCGCGGCGGTCGCGGGCGCTATTGAATTTGGCCCCCTGCATGGCGGTATAGACGACCGAGACTTTGACGATGACGGTTATTTTTGCGCTTTTGCGATCTTTGCGCCCAGACAGGAACAAGGCGATGCCATAGGGACCGCTAAACAGTTTCTCGGCAGGCGTGTCATATTCGAGAAAGGGTTGGAATGGATCATCGCTTGCCTGGATCTTGTCGGCGGAGAGGCTGGCAAGCACCGCGTTGCGCTTCGGCAGCGTGCAGCCGGCCACCGCCAGCGCCGCCGATAGGATGACGGTTGCCGCAAGAAAAAACTGCCGTTTTGCCATAAATCCTGGTGTCCGCCCTGCTGTGGCGCCTGTCGCAAGGTGGCGCCTGTGCGGCTCAGTTTGCGGGAATAACCGTGGCGGCGGCACTAGGTAAATGCCTTGGCGCGTCGCGGCGGCGGCGCAGTCGCCAAGGTCAGGGCTGGTCCACCGTCAACGCGCTTACGATCGGTCAGGGCCGGTAGCCGTCAGCGCCAGTTATCCTCATCAGCGGCAGTCACGGTCTGGCAAAGCTGTCGCCATCAGCGCATCAGCTCCTGCATCGCCAAATCAAGCCCGTCAAGGGTCAGCGGATACATGCGTCCGGCGAGAAGATCGCGGATCATGCCGATTGATGGCGTCCATTGCCAATGCTCCTGCGCCAGCGGGTTGAGCCAGACGGCATGCGCGAAGGTCTGCGTCAGGCGGTTCAGCCACAGGGCGCCGGGCTCCTCGTTCATGTGTTCGACGGCGCCGCCGGCAACGGCAATCTCATAGGGGCTCATCGAGGCATCGCCGACGACAATCACTTTATAGTCGGACGGATAGCCATGCAGCACCTCCCAGGTCGGCCTGCGCTCGCTCCAGCGGCGGCGATTGTCCTTCCACAAGAACTCATAGAGGCAGTTGTGAAAGTAATAATATTCCAGATGCTTGAATTCGCTGCGCGCGGCGGAGAACAATTCCTCGGCGGTCTTGACATGCCAGTCCATTGAGCCGCCGATGTCGAAGAACATCAAGACCTTGACCCTGTTGCGCCGTTCGGGACGCATCTTGATGTCGAGATAGCCCTTTTGCGCCGTGCCGCTGATTGTGTTGTCGAGATCAAATTCATCGGCCGCCCCTTCTCTGGCAAAACGCCTGAGCCGCCTGAGTGCCAGCTTGATATTGCGCGTGCCGATCTCGACACTGTCATCAAGGTCCTTGAACTGGCGCTTGTCCCAGACCTTGATGGCGCGCCTGTGCCGGCTTGTCTTTTGGCCGATACGGATGCCGGCGGGGTTATAGCCATGGGCACCAAAGGCAGATGTGCCGCCGGTGCCGATCCATTTGCTGCCGCCCTGATGACGGCCCTTCTGCTCGGCAAGGCGCTTTTGCAACTCCTCCATGATCTTGTCCCAGCCGCCAAGCGCCTCGATTTGCGCCTTTTCCTCTTCGCTGAGGAATTTTTGTGAGACAAGTCGCAGCCAGTCTTCGGGAATGTCAGGCCGGGCGGCATCGCTCATTAATTCGAGGCCCTTGAAGACATGGCCGAACACGCAATCGAACTTGTCGAGATGGCGTTCATCCTTCACCAATGCCGTGCGCGCCAGATAATAGAAATTTTCCACCCTGCCGCTGGCCAGATCGGCATCCAGTGCCTGCATCAGCATCAGGTATTCCTTCAGCGTGACGGGAACATCTGCAGCCCTGAGCTCATGGAAGAATGTTGTGAACATGGTTGTGAAGATCTTTGCGGCAATGACTGATGATGCTCAGCATGTCTTTTTCTGACGCTGATGGCAAGGGCATGTCCTTGCAGCCGCATCCTTGCAGTTGATTGCAGGAATATGGATCGCGGGCGGACAGAAATTCATGCTACCTTGCAAGCATCTTTGGCCTGAAGTGATTATGTGCAATGCCGGTTAGAAGCCATCTGATATACCGATACCTGCGCCGCAATGCGCCCATTGCCGGATGGCTGCCGCATTACAATCGGCAAAGCGCGCGCGCTGACGGAGCCGCCGGCGTGGTTGTCGCCATCATGCTCGTCCCGCAGAGCATGGCCTATGCGCTGCTTGCCGGATTGCCGCCGCAGGCCGGGCTTTATGCCAGCATTCTGCCACTGTTGATTTATGCCGTGCTGGGCACAAGCCGGGTTCTCGTTGTCGGGCCGGTAGCCATTGTATCGCTGATGGTGGCGAGCAGTCTCGAACCGCTGGCGGCGGCGGGCAGTGAGCAGTATGTCCAGCACGCGATAACCCTGGCGTTGCTTTGCGGCATATTCCTGGTGCTGCTCGGGCTGTTGCGCGTTGGCTTTCTGGTTAATTTCATGAGCCATCCGGTGCTCGCCGGATTCACCAGCGCGGTGGCCCTCATCATCGGCTTCAGCCAGCTCAAACATCTGTTGGGTCTTGAAATCCCATCGTCACACAATATCCACAAGATATTCTGGCTGGTCATAAAGGATATCAGTGACGTAAATGTCGTGACACTGGCCATCTCGAGCACATCGCTGCTGCTTCTTGCTGCCTGCAGGCAGATGGTTCGGCCGTTTGTGCGAAGGGGCCTGATTGGCGAGATCGCGGCAGAAGTGCTGTCCAAGGCGATGCCGCTGCTGGTTGTGGTCTTGATGATCGCGCTGACCTGGTTCCTTGGATTGGCAGAAAATTTCGGTGTTGACGTGATAGGCCAGATTCCGATGGGCCTTCCGGCACTCGCGGTGCCAGCGCCCGACTGGTCGTTATGGCGCGAGTTGCTGCCGGTCGCCGCACTGATTTCGATGATCGGCTTCCTTGAAGGCATTTCCATCGCCAAGTCACTGGCCAGCAAGCGCCGCAGAAAGGTCATTCCAAACCAGGAGCTGGTGGCAATTGGAGCCGCCAATATTGCTGCCTCCTTCACCGGTGGACTGCCGGTAGCGGGAAGTATTTCGCGTTCGGTAGTCAATCATGCCGCTGGTGCCAAAACGCCGGTCTCTGTCATCATCGCGGCCCTGCTGGTTGGCCTCACCCTGTTGTTGTTTGCACCGATATTGCAATTCCTGCCCAAGGCGGTTCTGGCATCGATCATCATTGTTGCAATCGCTTCATTTATTGATTTTCGGTCGTTGCGTCACGCCTGGGCCTACAACAAGGCGGATGGCCTGAGCTATCTGGCAGCTTTTGCGGCCGTTCTGGCGCTTGGTCCTGAATTCGGAATTCTGATTGGTATCGGCGTGTCACTCAGCCTTTATATATGGCGCACAAGCCGGCCGCATATCTTCATTGTCGGACAGGTTGAAGGCAGCGAGACCTATCGCAACACGTTAAGCCATGATGTCAGGATTTTCAGGAAGCTGCTGCTCGTGCGGGTTGATGAAAGCCTGTATTTTGCCAACGGCGACTATCTCGAGGAGCAGGTTTTGCGCTATGTTGCCGATCGTCCCGAAATCAAGGATTTCGTGTTGATCTGCAGCGCGGTGAATGACATTGATGCCAGCGCGCTCGACACTCTTGAACGGCTCATCGAGCGGCTCAGGGACGCCGGCGTCAGAATGCATCTCAGTGAGTTGAAAGATCCGGTCATGGATCGCCTGCAAAATGTTCATTTGTTCGCCATGCTGGCACCTGGACGGGTCTTTCAGTCGACCCATGACGCGGTGATGGCATTGGCTGGCGACGATGAGCAACAAGCGAGCCTGGACTGATGGCGAGGCGGCCTCGGCGCCAGTACCCCGTTCGAAAAATCTACCTCCCCGGCCCAAAAACTATCCTTGATGCAATGCCCCGATGCCTTGAAACATTGCCCTTGTGTCGACACTTGAGCGAATGCCCAGATCGTCAAAATGTTCGGCAAGCCAGTCGTCAGCAGAGTTGCGGCCAACGTCGAACAAGTGGCACAAAAACGCCCATTCGGCATTGACCTTGCTCGACGCGCCCAATGGCCGCAACTCGTCCTGCGCCTCGATGATATGCACAAGCATCTGCCTGTATTCGCCAGGATCAAGCTTGTTCTGGTCAATGAGACGGCGCACGAAATCAAGGCTCCGCAACTCCTTCAACAGACTTCCGTTGAAGGTAATCTCATTCACCCGGTTCATGATTTCGCGCGCCGTTCGGGGCGCTCCCTTTCGCTCAATCGGATTGATCTGCACGATTACGACATCAGATGTTTTGGTAGCATCGTAAAAAGGGAACAGAACAGGATTGCCCATGTAGCCGCCATCCCAATAGGGCACGCCGTCGATCTCAACCGCCTGAAACAGGAACGGCAGACATGCCGATGCCATCACCATGTCGCAGGTCAGCTTGGTGCGATTGAAGACCTGGACACGGCCGGTCTCGACATTGGTGGCCGATACGTACACCCTGGTTTTGTTGCAGCTTCGCACGAGATCGAAATCCACGGCAGCCTCAAGCAGATCCTTCAGCGGATTGATGTTCAGGGGATTGAGTTCATAGGGCGAGGCCAGCCGGCTCATGAGGTCCGACAGGATGTAACCAGGTGAACAATCAAGGCTCCAGTTGCCCATGAAGATGTCTATGGGCGAACGCTGGATGGGACTCATGCGAGCAGCATTGCTCACCGCCTGCCAGAAATCGAACAGGCTTTGTCTTGCTCCGTCATGGCCGTCGCGCATCAGGCCATCAGCAAATACCACCGCGTTCATGGCACCGGCGCTGGTGCCGCTGATCGCCTCGATTTCGATGCGGCCATCCTCGAGCAGACGGTCGAGTACGCCCCAGGTAAAGGCGCCATGCGAGCCGCCCCCCTGGAGCGCCAGGTTGATGTATTTGACGTTTCTGTCTCGGGGCTTGGTCATCGGGCCGATCATGCACAGTCCAGGCAAAGGACCGTGCCTGTGATTTGCGCCACCGGCGTCAACGTCATGCCCGGCGCGGTGGCAGATCTCGCGATGATTGCATCGTTTCGCTTAAGCATTGGTATTTTTCCGGGCCATTCTCTTCACGCTTGCCATTCGTGCTGCTTATCCGCTGCAAAGCCGTATTAAGAACTATTGCATGAAGACCGCCAATAAGCATTAGGGGCATCGAGTGTTCTCGATCAGGAGTCTGTTACATGTTGCAGCACACTCAAAATGAACTCCTGATTCGTCAAGGCTGGAAGAGTTTGTGTTGTACCAATTCATTTGGGTATCGGTTCGCCATCCTGCGAGGCTAATAGCGACCGCTTCACAAAGGAATGAATAGCCGGCGCGGCGAAAGAAAGGGCTTTGATGGAAAATCGCTAGCGAGCAGAGGGTGTCGCGGCTCTTCATGCCTGGCCCGAGGCTCAACGGCGAATGCGGCCGTGCCGACACCGGTTGATGCGTCTTGCGCATTCCATCAACCCGCGCCAGCGATGGATTATACCGACCGGCCAAATTACTGACTCGTATACCCATCAATTAGCGCAGAGACTTCAAGAGGATACAACGAAGCCATATGTCAAAACAAAATACCTACGGTATTAGCTGCGCTTTACTCAGTGTGCACTGACAGGCGCTGCCGGGCTGCGGCTTTGGATATTGATGTGAATTGCTATTTCATTGGCGGGCGATACTCTTGCCCTGGGGGCGATACTCTTGCCCTGGGGGCAGTAATGGGCTCTGGTGGGCGGTACTGGGATTGAACCAGTGACCCCACGCGTGTGAACAGCGGGACCGCAAGCACCGACGAGTGTCAATCAGTAAACCTTTATAACATATACTGTTTTCAGAGCAGGCCCGGACCGGGGTCATCCAGCACCGCCGAGTTTCAGCGGTAATCACGCGTTCTGCTACCCCAGTGCTACCCCAAGCAATTTTCGAGGGTGGCAGAACAGCATGGGGATGCGATGAAAAAGAAGTTTACCGAAGAAGGTGTGGCCCGGCTCAATCCGCCGCCAAATGGCCGCGTTGAGTACGGCGACGCCTATATGTCCGGTCTGATGCTGAGGGTCACATCGTGTAACGGTTCAGACTTGACCTGACAGTGTCCGCTCTTGGCGTTGCCTCGCTGTCGCCTGACAATCAGGCAACTTCTGTGGCGAGCGGCCCTTCTGGCCCATCAGCAAAAGCATGCAGCAAAACCCGATCTTGACCAGCAGGACAAAGCTGCATAGCCTGTCTCAATCGGCAGCGCCTGCGGCCAGCTTTTCAACATCGAACGGGACATTCCCTCCGGCACCCAATGCATTCAGTATAGCAAACTGCCGATTCGTGTAATCAGGCAGGCCGGTCGCGTGTCCCTGCGCCAGGGATCAAAGCCCGAATGGGCGGAGACCGCTAGGCTGGC
>Ga0114931_10010396_pt1 | contig 11080 bp, 7 predicted proteins | sample 2SBtaG_FD_89579 | JGI IMG/M metagenome (GOLD analysis project Ga0114931, IMG submission 89579) | Deep subsurface microbial communities from Kolumbo volcano to uncover new lineages of life (NeLLi) - 2SBTROV14_V59a metaG | ecosystem: Environmental > Aquatic > Marine > Volcanic | place: Kolumbo...
AACGGGACCGAGCGGCGGTTTCGAGGCGCGCCGCCAGTAAGACACGAGGAGGAAGTGGGCTGTAGCCCACGGCTGACGAGTAACGCTGCTGGCGGTGATGCATCGGAAGCGCGGCGACGGGACGTTTGACACCAGACTCCTAGAACAACACCCGCGCATCGACCAGGAACGAGTAGTCGGTGGCGCCGTCCAGGCGGTACCGCCGGCCGACCAGGTCGATGGTGTCGACGTAGTGCGGATTGACCTCGTCGGTGCCCGGGTCGACGACGTCGTTGGACATCGTCTCGCAATCGGGCGGCATCGCCGAGCCGCTGCAGGTCCGCTTGTCCCGGCCGGCGTCGGCGAAGCTGATGATGTGGCTCTGGTCGTGGGTCAGCTGGAAACCGGCGCCGAAGCGGACCTTCTCGCCCAGCTCGGCCTGGATGCCGACGCGGCCGCCCATGGCCAGGTAGTTCTCGACGTTGGACACGCCCGGGTACGACGCCGCTTGCACGCCGGCAGTGACCGGATCCTTGTCGAGTACCAGCGGGCCGCCCACCCGGGCGTCGCCTGCGTACTGGAAGACCTCCCACATCTCGGTGTAGGAGCGACCCTCGAACTTGCCGATCAGCGACGCCTCGAACTGCAGGCTGACCCGCTGATGCGCCTCGGGCTTGTTGAGCACGAACGCATCGAAGCCGAAGCGGGTGCCGGCCTGCTGCTGCGCGGAGGTGCGGCGGCTGCCGAAGCCGAGGTCGTGGAAATGCGCGTCCTTGGTCTGCTTGAACGGCGCCCGCCACCACAGCTCGACGTACGGCTCGGCCCACGTCAGCTGCTTGGCCACCGAGGTCGATAGGTCGACCTCCCACAGACCGCGGCCGACGCCGGTGTCGCTTCCCGGATCCATGCGGTCGAACGACTGCACGGTGCCGATCGGGATGCGCAGCTCGGCGTGCAGCTTCCACGTCGGCTTGGTGTCGTCGCGCTCCTGGTTCATCGGCGCGACGCCGAGGCCCAGGTGAACCTGGTCGAGGCCGGCCCGGGTCGGCCCGCGGAAGATCATGTCGCCGGAGGTGAAGCCGGGGCCGCTGGGGTCGTGGCTGTCGAAGCCGCTCTGCGGCAGCAGTCCGTCGCGGATGGTCGAGCTGGCGCTGCGGTCGACGTCGAGGCTGAGCGACCGGGTGTCGCGAATGACGATCGGCAGGCCGACCGACACCCAGGTGTCGTGGAACAGACCCATCTCCAGCTGCGGCGTCAGCGTGTGCCGCGTGCCGGCGTACGACAGATCGTCGTCGAGTGGGATCGGGTCATCGGCCGTGGTCCCGGCCTCGCCGACGTTCTCGCGCTGGATCTTGCCGCGGCGGACGTCGAGCGAGTAGTCGAGCCGCAGGTTGAGGTCGAAGTTGTCGTCCTCGTCGAACGCGCTCGGGACCTCGGAGTACGGACCGGCGTGCGCGTGTGGCGCCGCCAGCCCGAGCGCGAGCGCCGCCGCGGCCGCCCCTGTAAAACCCCGCGAGATCAATGTCGATAGCAGGCTATCAGAGCCGCTTTCCGCCGCGCAAGATGGGGAGCGCAGGACCCACCCGCAACCGCTCGCGCAGAGTGACCTACGGTGCCGTTCGCTCCCGAAGAACACGTCGTCGAGCAGGAGAAGTGGTGGTTCGCCGTGGGCTTCGGCGCCGCTCGCGCGGGCTGGACGGCCAGCGTGGTCCCGGTCACGCCCCGGCCTCACGGTCCCGCAGGCCGAACTCCTTCATTTTCATCTGCAGGCTCTTGCGGCTGATCTTCAGCAGCTTGGCCGCCTGGGTGACGTTGCCGCCGGTTTCGTCGAGGGCTTTGGCGATCAGCTCGCGCTCGACCCGGCTGGTCTCGGCGCGGACGATCTCCTTGAGCGAGGTGTCGTCACCCAGCTCGATGGTGCTCTCGGGTGCGCCGTCGGCGCCTTCGGTGCCCTCCGCGGCGCCCGCGGCGGCCGCGCTAGCAGTGGGTCCGCCCTCGGCGTGGCCCTCGGAGATCTCGGGCGGCAGGTCGGAGACCTCGATCCGGTCGGTCGAGCAGAAGAGGATGGTGCGCTCGAGCACGTTCTCCAGCTCGCGGATGTTGCCCACCCAGGCGTGGGTCTCGAGCAGCGCCAGCGCCTCGGGCGAGATCCCCTCGATGTTCTTCTTCAGCCGCTCGTTGAACTTGTTGATGATGTGCTTGACCAGGAGCGGGATGTCCGGGCGCCGCTCGCGCAGCGGCGGGATGCGCAAGGGCACCACGTTGAGCCGGTAGAACAGGTCCTCGCGGAAGTTGCCCTCGCGGACTTCCTTTTCCAGGTCGCGGTTGGTGGCGGTGATCAGGCGGACGCCGACCTTGATGGTCTTGATGCCGCCGACCCGCTCGAACTCCGACTCCTGGACAGCGCGCAGCAGCTTGACCTGCATCTCCACCGGGATCTCGCCGATCTCGTCGAGGAACAGCGTGCCGCTGTCGGCCAGCTCGAATCGCCCCGGCTTGGAGTTGGTCGCGCCGGTGAACGCGCCCTTCTCGTAGCCGAACAGCTCCGACTCCATCAGCGTCTTGGGAATGGCCGCGCAGTTGATCTTGATGAACGGCCCGCCGGCGCGCGACGAGTTCTCGTGCAGTGCCTTGGCCACCAGCTCCTTGCCGGTACCCGACTCGCCGGTGATGAGCACCGTCGACGGCGTGTCGGCGACCTTTTCGATGATCGCGTAGATGGCGTTCATCTCGGGCGAGTCGCCGACCAGGCCGAAGCGGCCGCGAACCTCCGTGCCGTCGGCGGCCTCGAGGATCTGCGGCGCCGCCTTGTTGGCCACGCCCTGCTTGACCGCCTTGTCGACGATCTGCCGGATCTGCTCCTGCTCGAACGGCTTCTCGATGTAGTCGAAGGCGCCGGCCTTGACCGCGGCGACGGCATTGCCGACGCTGCCGAACGCCGTGATCATGATCACCGGGAGGTTCGGCCGCTCGGTGCCGAGGCGGCGCAAGACCTCCATGCCGTCGACCTTGGGCATCTTGAGATCGGTAATGACCACGTCGACGTCGTCGTCCACCCGCGACAGCGCCTCGGCGCCGTCGGCGGCCTGCGTGACGTCGTAGCCGTCGCGCAGCAGAATCGCCGTCAGTACGCGGCGCAAGTTGGGCTCGTCGTCGGCGACGAGGATCTTTGCCCGCGCGGATGCCATACGTGCTTGAATTTACACTATTGCGGCGACGGCAGGGGGACCGGCGGCGATACGGTTTCGCCGCCGGAGGCCGCCGTGGGCTGGGTTTGTTCGGCCTGCAGCGCCTCGCGCGCCGGCTCCGTCTCTGGCCGCGAGGGCAGGGACGGCCCCAGCGCGGGCAGGAAGACCGAGAAGGTGGATCCCTGCCCCGGCACCGACCGGACCTCGATGGTGCCGCCGTGCTGACTGACGATCCGCTGCGAGATCGCCAGGCCCAGGCCGGTCCCTCGCTCCTTGGTAGTGAAGAACGGGATGAACAGGTTCTTCAGGTCGTCCCGCGGGATGCCGACGCCGGTGTCGCGGAAGCGGACCTCGGAGAAGGAGCCGTAGCCCAGGCGCGAACGGCGCCGCCGCGAGGTGATGATCTCCAGCGTGCCGCCGCGCTCGCGCATGGCGTGCAGCGCGTTGAGTCCCAGGTTGAGGAACACCTGCTTGAGCTGCTCGGCGTCGCCCGACACCGGCGGCAGGAGGTCGTCGAGACGCACCTCGAGGGTCACGTCCTCCGCCGACTCGTCCTTCTCCAGCAGCGCGGCCGTCTTTTGCACCACCCCGTTGAGGTCGAGCTCAGACTTCTCCGGCTCGGAGCGCTCGAGGCGGGCGTAGTCGAGGAACTGGGTGACGACGTTGTTCAGCCGGTTGACCTCCTCGACGATGATGCCGAGGAATTCGCCGGCGTCGTCCATGCCGATCGGCTTGCCGTCGGCGTCGACCAGGAGCTGGGCGGCGCCCTTGATCGCGCCCAGCGGGTTGCGGATCTCGTGAGCCAGGCCTGCGGCCATCTCGCCGATGGCGGCCAGGCGGTCGCGCTCCTTGACCCGCTCGTACACCTGGCTGGCCTCGATGGTGCGCGCCGCCTGCGCGGCCAGCCGGCGGAACATGTCGATGTCATCCAGGTCGAAGGCGCCCTCGACGCGCTCGTCGCGCACCGCCAGGATGCCGAGCAGCCACGGTCCCTGCTCGGTCTTGGCCGAGCCGAACATGGGGAAGACCAGGCTGGCCTTCATCTCGACGAGCTGCTGCAGCGCCGACTGCAGCGACTCCTTGGCCGACTCGTCCTCGTCCGAGCGCCCGCCGCGGGCCTCGATCTCCTGCAGCTCGCGCTTGAGCAGCTCGGTGTCGAGGTAGCTCTCGAGCAGGCGGTTGAGGAAGCCGCGGTGCGACGCGGCATCGATCCGCTCGACCGGCGCAGGGCCGTAGTGGCCCAGGAGATCGAAGCCGGCGCCATCGGGGTCGAGCAGGTAGACGGCGGCGTGGGTGACCCGGCGCGACTCCTCCAGTGCGGTGACGATGCGGTTGGACATGTCGCCGACGTCGACCACGTTGACCAGTTCGCGGCGCAGGGTCTCGATGCGCCCGCGCAGCTCGTGGCGCTGGCGCACCAGCCAGCGGTTGATGCCGTTCTCCAGCCGGCTGCGCACCGGCTCGAACAGGATCAGGATGACGAACGACGCCACCAGCGCGGTCAACAGGAACAGGCCGTCCTGGCCGCCGCCGACCCAGGTGAGGAGCAGACCGTAGACCGCCCACAGCAGCACCACCAGCGTGCCGAGCACGGCCATCTTGCCGACCAGCTCGTTGACGTCGATCAGGCGGTAGCGGAACAGCGTCTGCGACAGGAAGTATAGGTAGAGGATGGTGAGGACGTTGCCGATGGTCGGCCAGGCGATGCCGAAGCGCGGCAAGACGTCGGTGGCAGCCAGGGTGATGGCGACGAAGGCGCCGATCATCAGGTAGCGGATGCGCGTGCGCTCGACCCGCTTCACCGTCGCCCGGTACTGCACGTACATGTCGTAGACGCAGCGGTAGAGGCCGCCGAACACGTAGAAGGCGAACGGCACCTGGAACCACAGCGAGTTGTGGATCGGGTGGACGATGGCCGAGTAGATCAGCGCGATGTAGGCCGCCACCGTCCACGCCAGGGTCACGCGCGGCGGCCGGCGGGGACCGCCGATCGACGGCTGGGCGAGGAACTCGCGGAAGAAGCCCAGCGCCGTGGGTGGGATGGTTGCCGCGGGCCACAGCGCCAGCCACTGGGCCAGCGGGCTGGCCGTGGCCATGGCGATGAAGTTGCACAGGTGCCAGGCCGACACCATGAAGGTGAAGGCGGCGAACGAGGTGTACGTCCCCCGCGTGCGGTCGCGCAGGAGCACGGACGCACCGATGGCCAGGATGACTAGCGATGCCAGGAGGGCCGAGAGCGCGAGTACGTCCACCAAGTAATAAGGTACGAAAGGGCGGGCTCCAGGGCAACGTGGGCGTAGGTGCCGGGCCGTGATAGCGTGGCGCCGTGGACCAGAACCGCCAGGCGCTGCTGCGCCGGCTCCCCAAGATCGACGAGCTATTGCGCCGCGACGACATCGCCGCGTTGGCGGCCCCGCGCTGGGCGGTGGTCGAGGCGGTCCGTTGCGAGGTCGAAGCGCTGCGCGCCGCGATCCTGGGCGGAAACGGCGAGGCCGCCGCCGTGGAGGTGGCCACCGAGGCGGTCGCCCGGCGCGCCGACGCTCTGACCCGGCCTTCGCTCCGCCGCGTGATCAATGCCACCGGCGTCGTCCTGCACACCAACCTGGGCCGCGCCCCGCTGGGCGCCGAAGTGCTGGGGCGCGTCACCGACATCGCCGGCGGCTACTCGACCCTCGAGTACGACCTGGTGGCCGGCCACCGCGGATCGCGCCACGGCCACCTGTCCGAGCTGGTGCGCGCGCTCACCGGAGCCGCCGACGCGGTGGTGGTCAACAACAACGCCGGCGCGGTGATGCTGGCGCTGGCGGCGCTGGCCGCCGACCGCGAGGTGATCGTGTCGCGCGGCGAGCTGATCGAGATCGGCGGCTCGTTTCGCATCCCCGACGTCATGAGGCTGTCGGGGGCGCGGCTGGTCGAGGTCGGCACCACCAATCGCACTCACCCGCGCGACTACGAGCAGGCGATCACCGACGACACCGCGCTGCTGCTCAAGGTGCACCGCTCCAACTTCGACGTCGTCGGCTTCACCGCCGAGGTCGAGCCGGCAGACCTGGTCGTCATCGGTCGCGCGCGGGAGATTTCGACCATGGTCGACCTCGGCTCCGGCTCGCTGCTCGAGGCGGCCGAGCTGTCGGCGCTGGGGTTGCCGGCCGAGCCGGGGGTGCGCGTGGTGGTCGGCGCCGGCGTCGACCTGGTGACCTTCTCCGGCGACAAGCTGCTGGGCGGACCGCAGGCCGGCATCATCGCCGGCGACGCCACCGCCGTGGCGCGCTGCCGCAAGCATCCGCTGATGCGCGCGCTGCGTCCGGACAAGATGTGCCTGGCGGCGCTGGAGGCGACCCTGTCCATCTATCGAGATGGTCGCGCCGACGACGCCGTTCCCGCCGTGGCCATGCTGTCGGCGCCGCTCGAGGTGGTGCGCCGGCGCGCCGAGGCGATGGTCGCCCGGGTCGGCGAGACTCCCGAGTGGCTCGACGTGGCGCTGGTGCCGTGCGAGTCGGCGGTCGGTGGCGGGGCCATGCCCAGCGCCGCGCTGCCATCGTGGGGCGTGGCGGTCGACGCGCGCACCAAGCTGGGCGCCGACGACGTGGACGCCGCCCTGCGCGCCGCCGATCCGCCGGTGGTCGGGCGCATCGAGGACGACGCCGTGATCCTGGACGCGCGCACCGTGGCCGACGCCGAGGTCGACGACCTCGCCCGTGCGGTGCGCGGCCTCGCGTGCTAGCGTCCGGGTGATGCCGGACGACGACGACGGGCTGCGCGCCTTCATCGACGCCCTGGTGGACGACGAGTCGCTGCCCGATCCGCGCCAGCCCAGCCCGCGCAAGGTGCGCCGCAGTGAGGCGCTGCGCGTCGTTCGGGATTTCCTGGAGACCTCGAAAGAAGCGACCGCGTCGATGCCGGCGGTCGCCGAGGCGATGGGCGTGAAGCTGGCCTGCCTCGCCGGTTGCAGCGACTGCTGCGAGCAGCTGGTCCTCATTTCCGCGCCCGAGGCCGACGTCATCGCCGAGTGGCTGTCGGCGCCGGGCCGCGAGGCGCTACTCGAGGCGTTTCACCGGCGGGCCGGCACCTGGTTGGCCAAGTGCGGGGCCGATGCCCTGCGGGCGCTCATCGCCATGGGCGAAGGGCGCCTCGACGACGCGCGCCGATCCAGCCGGCAGGTCGCGCTGCAGCGGCAGCTGTGCCCGCTCCACGACGGTCGCGGCTGCACCGCCTACGAGGTGCGGCCGTTCATCTGCCGCAAGGTGTACGTCGCCCACACCCACGAGAACTGTCGCGCCACGACCCCGGTGCGGCACGCCGAGCTGATCTCGAGCCCGGAGCACGACCGCTTCTTCCACGCGGCGGGCCGCGTCTGCCGCGGCCTGCAGTACGGCATGGGCCAGGGCTTGTTGTTCCAGGCGCTGCCGATCGCGATCAGCAACGCCCTCGAGCGCCTGGCCGAGGCCGGCGCCGAGGGCGCTGACTAGCTGGCGTTCGGCTACTGGACGACCAGGAAGCTGCCGACGCCGGCGCCCGCGCCGTGGTCGTGGCAGTAGAAGTTGAACTGGCCGGTCTGGTTGATGGTGAACTGGTAGGTGTCACCTTGCTGCATGTCGCCGGGCTCGTGCGGGAAGCCGGCGTCGCCGTTGTCCGAGTGGATCCGGTGCGGGGTGCCGTCCTCGTTGACGAACGTGATCTTGGCGCCCAGACGGAACTTCAGCTGGGCCGGGAAGACGTGAGTGCCGGTGCCGGTGCCCGAGGCGATCGGGACCACCAACTCGTTGGCGACGTTGACGGTCGCGTCGCCGGTGCGGATGCCCGGGGTCGCGTCGCCCTGCACCTGCAGCGCCATCGAGCCGGCCTCGCCGTCGCTGGGGACCGCGACGTCGATCGTCACCGTCGCGGTGCCGTCGGTCGTCAGGTTGACCGTGGCGGCCGGGTCGTAGGTGATGTTCCACGAGTCGGGCGCGCCGGTGACCGACAGCGTCACCGGGCCGGAGAAGTTCGAAGAGCTCAGCGCGACCGTCAGCTGCGTGCTCTCCGCCAGCTTGATGTCCGCCGAGGCCGGCGTCACCGACAGCGCGTAGTCGGGAGGCGCCGCGTCGGGAGCGGCCGGGCCCGCGTCGGGGCCGGCACCGCCGCCACCGCCGCCGCCGCCGCCGCCGCCACCGCCACCGCCGCCGCCGCCGCCGCCGTTACCGCCAACGGTACCGACGCCGCCGACGCCACAGGCGAGGGCCGCGCAAGAGAGGAAGGTCGCGAGGAGGGCTGGGAGGCGAGAGCTGAGCATGGCGGATGGGGACTACTACGAACGCCGTGCCCGTTTTTCCCCGTCCGAAGTGCGCGGAATCACGACCACCCTCCACCCTCGACCCTGGGGCCAGACTCTCCGCTAGGTGCGGCCGTATGTCCCGGTTTCGGATCGGGAGCTGGGAAATCGGTCGCGGCGCCGCGCATTCGTCGGCTGGCAGATCGCCGCGCCGGCCGCTGTGGAGGCGCCGGCGGGATCTCTCCCCTGGCATGGCGGTTGCGACGGCACATGAGCATCATGCGAACCACATCGATGGCCGCTGGGGCGGCGATGAGCTTGTTGTTGACGGCGTGCGCCACGACGACCACCACCGAGCGGGTCTGGTCGGCCCCCGCGGCGGGCGAGGAGCGCACCGGCCAGGTCGAGTGGGTCCGCGAGATCACGCAACACACCGAGGGCAACCCGGCGGCCGGCGCCGTCGCGGGCGCCGTGGTCGGCGGCGTGCTGGGCCACATGCTCACCGGCAGCCGCGGCGGGACCGTGGTCGGCGCCGCGGCCGGCGCGGCGGTGGGCGCGCAATCCAGCCAGGGCGAGGCCGACGTTCGCACCTACGACGTTGGCGTTCGTTTCGACGACGGCGGCCAGCAGGTCTTTCGCTACAACGGCCATCCGCCGTTCCGACCCGGCGAGGCCGTCGTCCTCACCGCGCAGGGGCTGATGGGATACCAGAGCGTCGCGCCGCCGCAGAGCCCGTCCACCGGCGAGGCGGCCCCCGACGACGGCGAGGCGGCCAATCCGTCGACCCCGGCCCCCGCCGAGGCGCCGCCCGCGCCGCCGACGGCGACCGCCGCACAGCCGTCCGTGCCCGCCGGGCAGCGTCGTCGAGGGCGCGGACGACGTCGGTGCGGACGGAGTCGACGACCGCCTCGTCGCCGGCCTGGGTGTGGCCGGTGGCCTCGTCGAGCAGGCCGCGGCGCATCACCTGGATGGTCTGGTCGGCGAACGACTGCTGGGTGGTGGCGTAGCGCTCGAACATGATCGCGCCGTCGTCGTCGACGTGGTCGGCCCCCAGGGTGTGGGCCAGCTCGTGCAGCATCACCACCAGCTCCTTGTGCAGGGTCCGCTGGTGATAGATCTGGTCGAGCTCGTCGCCGTCGTAGCGCTGCTCGAGTTGGTGGTACAGGTCGACGTCGCCGGCGCTGCGCACGAACAGGTGGCGCCCGCCCAGGTTTGCGGCGCCGGCCTCGTCGTAGCGGTCGGCCGCCTCGGGCAGCGCCGCGACCAGGGCGACCACGCGCACCATGTCGTCGCCCTCGTCGAGCGCTTGCAGCTCGGTGAGGATCGCCTCCATGTCGGCGGGGTCGGCGTGCCGCTCCCACTCGGACATCGAGTCGATGGTCAGGCGCAGGCCGAGAACCGCCCGCATCTGGTCGCTGGCGCGGGCGACCAGCGCGGTCGCGTGGTCGCGCCAGCCCGGCATCTGGCGCCGGTAGTCCTGATCGGCGTAGATGCGCACGTGCAGGGTGCGCATCGTCTTCGGCGGTGCCACGGTGCTGACTGCCTGGTGCACCGGGGCGGGGCGGACGCCCAGGCCGGGGCGCGGGCGACTGTTTCCGGACGAGCCAAATCGTCCCGCGGTGGCGGCGAAGCAACCGCCGGCGGTGATAGAAAGACTAACCGCGATGCAGATGTGTAGGGACGGGCGCATGCGGGGGGGCTCCAGAGTTGCAGCTCGTCTTCGCTATCGGTGTCGGGGCCTTTCCGGTTTTCTGCTTTTTTTCGCGCTGCTCGCCGGCTGCATGACCACGGCGGAGCCGCGCTTCCCCGATGACGTCGCTTCGGCGCTGCGCGAGCACTCGATGCGTCGCATGGAGACGCGATCCCTGTACTTGTATTATCCGGCCGGTAGGCGCGACGAAGCGCGACGCGTCGCCGAGCGGCTGGAAGGGTGCGTGGGCCGCTTGCGCCAAATGGCGCGCATCGACAACAGCTACGCGCGGCAGAAGATCCCGGTGATCCTGCCCGAGACGCCGCTCAACAACGCCTTCGTGCTGCCGCCGCTCCTCGGTTACGAGGAGGCGGCGGTCATCCCCACCACCGACACCCTGGATCTGGCCCTCGAGTTGGGGATGCCACCGGACCCGTCGTTCGTCGGCTGTCACGAGATGGTTCACGCGGTGCAGATGCACCAGGTATCGGGCACGTGGGGCTTCTTCAACGAGCTGTTCGGCGACGTGCTGACGCCGCAGATCGGCCTCGACCCGTGGTTCACCGAGGGGCTCGCCACCTACTACGAGTCGGAGCTGCAGCCCGGCGCCGGACGGATGGCGTGGCCCGCCTGGAGCGGCATGTTCGCCGCCGCGTACGCCGGTCGCGACATCGGCGGCGGCGACCTCAGCGCGTACAAGCGCCCGTTCCACTGGGGCAACCACTACCTGGTCGGCAGCTTCTTCATTCAGTTCATCGCCGAACGCTACAGCGAGGACGACCTGTGGCGCCTGGTGCAGGAGCAGGGCGACTCGTTCTTCTTTCCGCTGTTCGTCGCGGTGCGGTTTCGCGCCATCGACGGCAAGACGTTGCCCACGCTGATCGACGAGTTCTCCGACTGGGCGCACGAGCGCTTTGCCGTGCGCGCGCGGCCGCCCGGACAGGCGCGGGTGCGCGGCGCCGGCGAGAGCGC
>Ga0114931_10010397_pt1 | contig 11080 bp, 19 predicted proteins | sample 2SBtaG_FD_89579 | JGI IMG/M metagenome (GOLD analysis project Ga0114931, IMG submission 89579) | Deep subsurface microbial communities from Kolumbo volcano to uncover new lineages of life (NeLLi) - 2SBTROV14_V59a metaG | ecosystem: Environmental > Aquatic > Marine > Volcanic | place: Kolumbo...
TCAAGCGTGGTATCCGCGAGATTATCGTCGAAGGTCAGCTCGAACAGAAAAAATACATGGTTCCATACAGCAAGCATGTGTTAGTGCATAATGGCGACTATGTGCATGCCGGAGAAATGCTGACCGATGGTGCTATTTCACCACAGGATATTTTGAAGATTCTGGGTCCCAACAAGGTGCAGGAATACCTTGTCAATGAGATCCAGGAAGTTTACCGGTTGCAAGGCGTGGGCATCAACGACAAACATATCGAGATTATTGTACGGCAGATGATGCAACGCGTAAAAGTCATTGACCCCGGTGATACAATGTCGCTGACCGGCAACACGGTTAATAAAGTTATCTTTAAAAATGAGAACGAAAAGATTCGCAACAAAGTGATTATCACGAACCCGGGTGATTCCCGGTTCAAAGAGAATCAGCGGGTTGATCGCGTAAAATTTGAATATACAAACCGCCAGTTGGAAAAAAATGAAAAACAGTTGGCAGAATGCCGACCGGCAGAAGCGGCAACCGCGGAGCCGGTTTTATTAGGCATTACCCAGGCTTCTCTGACAACCGATAGCTTTATTTCCGCTGCTTCATTCCAGGAAACAACCCGTGTTCTCACGGATGCCGCAATCGCTGGAAAAGTTGATAATCTGCACGGATTAAAAGAAAATGTGATTGTTGGGAATCTTGTGCCGGCAGGTACCGGTTTGAAAAAATTCTCGCATCTGCATGTGGAATACAAGGAAGAAGCCGGAGAGAAAGCGGAAATTCCCGAAGAGGTTCCGGTTAAGTAAGGATTTCCTAACATCTTTTTGAAATATAATTTGAATGGATTCAGCGCTGCTATCACCAAGTAGTATGGAGATAGCAGCGCTACTTTGATAGCTTGGGCTATCGGGGTAAAAAAGTAACAAAACGATGTGTGTTAATGCCGGAAATTAGATGCTTTGGATTGCGAAAAAAATAATTTAAGGTTGACAAAACAGGACATATAACATAAATTGAGAGTCTGTGTCTTTTTAGTTGAACCAGGAGGAAAACGTGCCAACGATTAATCAATTAATTCGGTCTGGACGCAAAAAAGTTGAGAAAAAAAATAAAGCGCCGGCATTGGGGAGTTGTCCTCAGCGGCGAGGCGTCTGCACCCGGGTTTACACAACAACGCCTAAAAAACCTAACTCGGCGTTGCGCAAAGTTGCAAGGGTCCGTCTGACAAACGGTATTGAGGTAACAGCTTATATACCCGGTGAAGGACACAATTTGCAGGAACACTCCATCGTGATGATTCGCGGAGGACGTGTGAAAGATTTGCCAGGGGTTCGCTATCATATTATCCGCGGTACGCTTGATACCGGCGGCGTGGCAGACCGCAGGCAAAGTCGATCAAAATATGGCACAAAACAACCTAAGGGTTGAGAAAATTGAATTGAGGTTAATACATGAGACGTAGAAAAGCGCCGGTCAGAAAAGTTTTGCCTGATCCAAAATATCACAGTGAATTGGTTAGCAAGTTTATCAATGGCTTGATGTTGGAAGGCAAACGCAGCAAAGCAGAAAAAATTTTCTATGGAGCAATGGATATCATCGAGCAAAAGCTTAAGAAAGATCCGGTAGAGATTTTTCGAAAAGCAATGGAAAACGTCATGCCGCTGTTAGAAGTGCGTTCAAGGCGGGTCGGTGGCGCAACCTACCAGGTTCCCGTGGAAGTGCGTGATAAGCGGCGTCGCTCATTGGCGATTCGCTGGCTGGTGGGATTTTCGCGCAAGCGTTCCGAGAAAACAATGGCACAACGCCTGGCGAATGAATTTATGGCCGCTTTTCGGAACGAAGGTTCGGCTGTGAAAAAACGCGAAGACAGTCATAAGATGGCAGAGGCAAATAAGGCGTTTGCACATTTTCGGTGGTAAAAATTAAAGATGAAATAGGAAGGTTGTTCGTTTAAAATGGCAAAGAAGTATCCTTTAGATAAAATGCGGAATATTGGCATCATGGCGCATATTGACGCCGGCAAAACCACGACAACGGAACGAATTCTGTTTTATACGGGAATTCTGCATCGCATGGGCGAGGTTCATGAAGGTTCCGCAACAATGGATTGGATGGAGCAGGAAAAAGAGCGCGGCATCACGATTACATCGGCTGCAACGACCTGTTTCTGGAATGATTGTCGCATCAATATTATAGATACGCCCGGTCATGTTGATTTTACCGCGGAGGTAGAGCGTTCTCTTCGCGTATTGGATGGCGCCGTAGCGTTGTTTTGCGCGGTCGGCGGTGTGGAGCCGCAGTCGGAGACTGTGTGGCGTCAGGCGGATAAGTATGGCGTTCCCCGCATTGCTTTTGTGAATAAAATGGATCGTGTTGGCGCTGATTTTTACCATGTTTTGGAAATGATAAAAGTCCGCCTGGGGGCGCAACCCCTGGCGTTGCATTTGCCCATTGGCGACGGCGATATGTTTACCGGCTTGATTGATCTCGTAAAAATGAAAGCCGTAATTTTCGATGAAAGTTCATTGGGAATGAAGATCATCGAGCAGGAAATTCCACGAGACCTTCGCGATAAGGCCGAGGAATACCGCACGAAGTTGATAGAGTCCGCGGTAGAATCTGACGATGAATTAACTGAAAAATATCTTGACGGCGAAGAACTGACAGAGGAAGAAGTCAAATCAGGGATTCGCAAAGGCGTTTTGGAAAATCATTTTGTGCCGGTGCTTTTAGGTTCGGCGTTTAAAAACAAAGGCGTTCAGCGGCTGCTGGATGCGGTTGTCGATTATCTGCCATCACCTAAAGATGTAGCGGCAATTCAGGGCGAAGAGCCTCGCAGCGGGAAGACTATTGAACGCAAAGCCGATGAAGATGTGCCTTTTTCGGCGTTGGCATTTAAAATTATGACCGATCCTTATGTCGGCAAGCTGACCTATTTTCGTGTTTACAGCGGGGCTGCCAATGCCGGTAGTTATGTTTATAATCCCACCAGCCAGAAAAAAGAACGGTTGGGACGGCTGTTGCAGATGCACGCCAATACCCGCGAAGATATTGATCGCGTTACCGCAGGCGACATCGTTGCCGCGGTCGGGTTGAAAAATACGCGAACCGGTCACACCCTTTCAGATCCCAATAAGCAAATTATTTTAGAATCGATGAATTTCCCGGAACCGGTGATCTCGGTGGCGATTGAGCCAAAAACCAAGGCCGATTCCGACAAGCTGTCCCAGGCATTGGTAAAACTTTCCGATGAAGATCCCACCTTCCGCGTGGCGACAGATGCGGAAACCGGTCAAACGATTATCAGCGGCATGGGTGAACTGCACCTGGAAATTATTGTCGATCGGCTGTTGCGCGAGTTTAAAGTCGGCGCGCGTGTGGGGCAGCCGCAGGTGGCTTATCGTGAAACCATCACCCGGGCGGTCGATGTTGAAGGGAAATTTATTCGCCAGAGCGGTGGCCGCGGTCAATATGGTCATGTTAATATTGAAGCTGAGCCGAACGAAAAAGGCGGCGGTTTTGAGTTTGAAAATAAAATTGTCGGCGGCGTTATTCCCCGGGAATATATTTCTTCCGTGAAAGCGGGCATAGAAGGCGCATTGAAAAATGGTGTGCTTGCGGGTTATCCCGTGGTTGATGTGAAAGTAAAGCTTTATGACGGGTCGTATCATGATGTTGACTCCAATGAAATGGCTTTTAAAATAGCTGGATCCATGGCGTTGAAAAAAGCCCTTTCACAAGCAAAATCTGTATTGCTTGAACCGGTAATGGATGTCGAAGTCGTTGTGCCTGAAGAGTATCTCGGTGATGTAATCGGCGATCTCAACTCGCGGCGAGGAAAAGTTAGTGGTATTCTGCCCCGAAAAGACGCTCAGGTTGTCGAAGCTTATGTACCGTTAGCAGAAATGTTTGGTTATGCAACTAAGCTGCGTTCTATCACCCAGGGTCGCGCTGTTTATTCAATGCAGTTTGATCACTATGAAAAGTTGCCGCAGAGCATTGCAGATACTATTGCAGAAAAAATTAAAGGAACCAAGTAAGTAACGTATAAAGGGGAATGTGGTGCCAGGTCAAAGCATTCGTATCAAATTAAAAGCGTATGATCATCACTTGATCGACAAATCGTCGGAAAAAATTATCACGACGGCTAAAACGACCGGGGCCCTGATTTCCGGCCCGATACCTTTACCGACACGGCGCAGCGTTTTTACGGTGTTGCGTTCGCCGCATGTGGATAAAAAATCTCGCGAACAATTTGAAGTTCGCATCCACAAGCGTTTGATTGATATTCATAACGCAACGAATAAAACCATCGACCAGTTGATGAAGTTGGAGCTGCCGGCCGGTGTAGATATTGAAATTAAAACCTGATTTTTAATATGTCTGGAGATAGTAATGAACGGTTTGTTGGGTAAAAAAATGGGTATGACTCAAATTTTTGATGAGTCTGGCAATGCTGTGCCGGTAACGGTCGTGCAGGCGGGCCCTTGTTATGTAACCCAGGTTAAAACGCTGGAAAATGACGGATACCAGGCTGTTCAATTAGGCTTCGGTGAAAAAAAAGCAAAAAATACCACAAAACCAGTGTTGGGACATTTGCAAAAAACGGGCGCTCCCCCGGTTCGCTTTCTCAAAGAATTTTGTTTTGCCGGAAAAACCGACTTGAAACCGGGTGATCAGGTAAAAGCAGATCTTTTTGATGCCGGTGATGTCGTAAAAGTTGCGGGTCGCAGCAAAGGACGAGGCTTTGCCGGTGTAATGAAACGCCATGGCTTTAGCGGTGCGCAGGCGACGCACGGACAATCCGACCGTCAGCGTGCGCCGGGCTCGCTGGGACAAAGCTCTTATCCTTCAAAGGTGTTTAAGGGGATGAAAATGGGCGGTCGCATGGGCAATGACCGGGTGACGGTTTCCGGGCTGCGAATTGTAAAAGTTGATGTTGAGAATAATTTGCTTTTTGTGCAGGGATCGGTTCCCGGAGCCAGGAATAGTTATCTTGAAATTTACAAATAAACTGCTATTTGGACGAGTGTCGCTATGGAATTGAATGTTTATAAAGTTGACGGAACGAAAACACGTAAAAAAGTTACGTTAAATTCCGATGTTTTTGAAATTGAACCCAATGACCATGTATTGTATTTGGCGGTAAAAGCACATCTTGCCAACAAACGGCAGGGAACTCATAGTGTAAAGACCCGCTCCGCGGTCAGGGGTGGCGGGCGTAAGCCTTTTCGCCAAAAAGGAACGGGCTGGCGCGTCAGGGAACGATTCGCGCGCCACACATGCCCGGCGGCGGCAGGGCTCACGGGCCGCATCCGCGCGATTATCACCAGGATTTGCCCAAAAAAGTGAAAAAGTTAGCGCGCCGTTCAGCACTTTCCTATAAGGCGAAGGAAAACAAAATTTTGGTGGTTGAAGATTTTCAATTCGATGCGCCGAAAACCCGCCGTGTTGCCGAATTATTGGAAAAACTCGGGGTGAACGATCGCAAAGTGTTGATTTTGACGGGAGAATATGATGTTAATTTATACAAATCCGCCCGAAATATTCCTTACAAATCCGTATTAAAAGCACCGCAGTTTTCGACATACGATGTGCTCAATGCCAATGCTTTGATTATACAAAATGGCGCGGTGAATATATTAAATGAGGTGCTGGCAAAATGAAAGATGTGCGCGAGATAATTTTAGAGCCAATGATTACCGAAAAAGCATTGCGACTTAAAGATGAAGCGAATCAATACGTTTTTAAAGTTGATGCGCGAGCGAATAAAATAGAAATAAAAAAGGCAATCGCCAGCCGGTTTAGCGTTGAGGTCAATAGCGTTCGGGTCGTGAACATTAAAGGAAAACCACGGCAACGCTTTACCAAACGCGGTAAGGTATCGGGATTCACGTCCAGTTACAAAAAGGCTTATGTAACACTGGCGGAAGGTAATTCACTGGATTTCCTGGAAAACGTATAAGGCGAGTAGCTGGAGAATTAATATGGCGTTGAAAAAGTATAAACCGACGACACCCGTTTTGCGATACAGGGTTGACTTATCAAAAGATCACATTACCAAGCAGACCCCGGAGCGTTCGCTGGTTGAGCCATTGCACAAGACCGGCGGTCGGAATAACCAGGGGCGTATTACGGCCTGGCAACGTGGCGGCGGACATAAGCGGAAGTATCGAATTATTGATTTCAAACGCAATAAACGCGATGTGCCGGCCACTGTCAAAGCGATCGAATATGATCCCAATCGCAGTGCAAGCATTGCTCTTTTGGCTTATGCTGACGGAGAAAAGCGTTATATTCTTGCGCCGGACGGTTTAAATGTCGGTGACACGGTTATGGCGGGTGAAAATGCGGAAGTCAGTGTGGGTAATGCGTTGCCGCTTGAAAAAATTCCATTGGGTATGTCAATACATAATATCGAAATGATTCCCCGAAAGGGCGGACAAGTTGCCCGAAGCGCCGGCGCAAGCGTGCAGTTGATGGCGAAAGAGGGCAAATACGCATTGCTGAAAATGCCGTCCGGTGAAATACGCAAGTTTCGCAAAGAATGCTACGCAACTTTGGGAAGCGTGGGGAACTCTGATCACTTCAATATTTCTTATGGAAAAGCGGGTCGCAGACGTTGGTTGGGCAGACGCCCCAATGTGCGCGGCGTGGTAATGAACCCGGTCGATCACCCGATGGGTGGTGGCGAAGGGAGATCCTCCGGCGGACGCCATCCGTGTTCTCCGTGGGGGCAGTTGGCGAAAGGGTTAAAAACCCGTAAAAAAAGAAAAACATCCGATTCACTCATCGTTAAACGTCGTAAATAAAGGAAATCAGCATGGCCAGATCGCTTAAAAAAGGTCCGTTTATTGACGCTAAGCTTTATAAAAAGGTAACTGAAGGCGGGCAGAGAGTTATCAAAACCTGGGCAAGACGCAGCACCATTCCGCCGGAGTTTGTCGGTAACACGATTGCGGTGCACAATGGCATCAAGTTCATCCCGGTTTATGTGACAGAAAATATGGTGGGTCATAAGTTGGGCGAGTTTGCTCCCACGCGTACTTATCGCGGTCATGCCGGAAGCAGATCTGAAAAGAGATCAAGAGTCAGATAACCCTTTAATTTTGGAAATAAATTATGGAAGCAGTGGCAAGACAAAAATATGTAAAATCGTCGCCGTTAAAGGTTCGGCAAGTTATCGGTTTGATCAAAGACAAAAATGTAGAAGAAGCGCTGAGTATTTTGCATTACACGCCAAAACGTGCAGCTAAAGCCATTGAGCTTGTGTTGCGATCTGCTGTCGCAAATTTTTTTCAGAATGAAGATGCCCAGGGCTTGTCCCCGGATGAGCTATACGTCAAAAGCGTTAATGTTAACCAGGGGCCGGCATTGAAACGCTTTCGGCCGATGTCGATGGGACGTGTCGGAAAAATCCGGCGTCGCACCAGCCATATAACCGTTGTAATTGAAGATAGAAAATAACACAGACTTGGAGGTTAAGTTTTGGGTCAAAAAACGAATCCGATTGGCTATCGCCTGGGCTTTATTAAAACCTGGAATTCTCAATGGTTTGACGAGAAAAATTTTGCGGAGAAACTCAACGAGGATTTACTAATTCGCAAATACATCCGCAAACGGATGCGCGATGGCGCTATTTCAAAAATCGGCATCGAACGGACAGCTCGCCGGGTTCTGATTACGATTCATACCGCGCGACCGGGTGTGGTTATCGGTAAAAAAGGCTCAGAGGTTGATAAGTTAAAAGAAGAGTTAAAAAAGCTGGTAAAAAAAGAAATTCAGATCAATATCAATGAAGTCAAGCATCCGGAATCAGATGCGTATTTGGTCGGGCAAAATATTGCGCGTCAGTTGGAAGGGAAGGTTTCCTTTCGACGCGCCATGAAACGCGCCCTTACCTCCGCGATGCGCCTGGGTACTCAAGGCATCAAAATACAATGTTCCGGCCGGCTTGGCGGAGCGGAGATGGCGCGTCGGGAAAGTTATAAACAAGGACGGATTCCCCTGCATACACTGCGCGCGGATATCGACTATGCGACCGTGACGGCAACGACTACTTACGGCTGTATCGGGGTTAAGGTCTGGATTTATAACGGTGAAGTTATTGGAACGAATCAGTAGAGGAGAATACCCATGTTGATGCCAAAAAGAGTAAAATATCGCAAACATCATCGCGGGCGCAAAAGAGGAAATGCGACTCGTGGAAACACCGTCGCTTTCGGGCAATATGGGTTAAAAACATTGGAAGCTCACTGGATAACCAGCCGGCAAATTGAAGCGGCACGTGTGGCGATGACTCGTTACATTAAACGCGGTGGAAAGGTCTGGATTCGACTTTTTCCGGATAAACCGGTAACCAAAAAACCGGCGGAAACACGCATGGGCAAGGGAAAAGGGTCTCCGGAATACTGGGTTGCCGTGGTGAAACCCGGACGGGTGATGTTTGAATTGGCCGGCGTTCCGGAAGATATTGCCAAAGAAGCGATGCGTCTGGCGGCGAATAAACTGCCCGTGAAAACAAAATTTGTAACGCGCAAAGAGGTTGGAGAATAAACATGAAAACTTCGGAATTAAGAGCTTTGCCCGGAGAAGAATTAAAGCAGCACCTGAATGATTTGCTGGATGAGTTGTCCAATTTGCGAATTCAAAAAGCAACGCACCAACTAACAAATCCCGGCAAAATTCGAGAAGTAAAACGGGACATCGCCCGCGACAAAACCCTGTTGCGTGAATATGAATTGGGTGTTTCTAAACCGAAAGAATCATAAATAATTGATGGTGTAAAATGGAAAGAGCTATTCGTAAAAACCGCGTCGGATTTGTCGTGAGCGATAAAATGGACAAAACAGTTGTAGTTGCCGTGGAACGTCTGGTAAAACATCCGTTGTATAAAAAATATATCAAGCAAACGAGCAAATTTAAAGCCCATGATGCGGAAAACGACTGCAAAGTTGGCGACAAAGTAAAAATTGTCGAAACGCGCCCCCTGAGTAAAACCAAACGCTGGCGGGTTGTGGATATTATTGAGAAAGCGAAATAATTTAAAAAATTGAGGTTGTCATCATGGTTCAGGAACAGACCCGTTTATCCGTCGCCGATAATTCCGGCGCAAAGAAAGTGATGTGCATTCGCGTAATCGGCGGATCGGGCAAAAAATTTGCTTCCGTGGGCGATATAATTGTGGTTTCGGTAAAAAGTGCGATTCCCAACGCGCCGGTGAAAAAAGGAGAGGTTTCGCGTGCCGTGGTCGTACGCACCAAAAAAGAGATTCGCCGCAAAGATGGTTCCTACATACGTTTTGATGAAAACGCCGCAGTGTTGTTAGACGGTCAGGGTGAACCGCGCGGAACGCGTATCTTTGGACCCGTCGCGCGTGAATTACGCGAAAAAGAATTTATGAAAATTGTCTCATTAGCGCCCGAAGTGTTGTAAGGATAAGGAATACATTATGAAAAAAATTAAAAAAGATGATACTGTTTTGATTATCTCGGGGAACGATCGCGGTAAAAAAGGAAAAGTGCTAAAGGTTTTTCCGGCAACGAATAAAATTATTGTTGAAGGGGTGAGTTTCGTTAAAAAGCACCAACGTCCCACCCAGCAATTACCCCAGGGGGGGGTTATGTCGATCGAAGCGCCGATCCATGTCTCCAATGTGAAGTTAGTGGCGCCAAAAAGCGGTATCGCAACGCGCGTCGGTTTCAAGATTTTGAAAGATGGCACAAAGGTGCGTGTGTGCAAACATCCGGACACCAACAATGAAGAAGTCATATAATTAGTTGAAAATATTAAGTAAGGTTTGATAAAATGAGCAGCTATACACCCAGGCTTAAAAAAACTTTTAGCGAGGAGATCGTGCCGGCCCTGATGAAGCGATTTGGATACAAAAATGTCATGCAAGTCCCCAAGCTGAAAAAAATCTCCTTGAACATTGGCGTTGGCGAGGCTGTGCAGGATTCCAAGCTTCTCGAAAAAGCGGTTGATGATCTTACCTTGATTAGCGGACAAAAACCCGCGATCACCAAGGCAAAACGCTCTATCTCAAATTTCAAATTACGCGAAGGCATGAAAATCGGTTGCCGTGTGACGTTGCGAGGTGAGCGGATGTATGAATTTTTGGATCGGTTTATTAATTTTGCAACCCCGCGGATTCGCGATTTTCGCGGGTTGCCGGACAAACTTGATGGACGGGGCAATTTTTCGATCGGTGTTCGTGAACAAATTATTTTCCCGGAAATTAATGTTGATAAAATGGACAAAATTCGCGGATTAGATATAACATTTGTAACCAGCGCAAAAACCGATGAAGAAGCATACGAACTTTTGAAAAGTTTCGGTATGCCTTTCAAAAAATAAGTGAAGGGAGTTAGTTTTGGCGAAAAAAGCGCTTGTAGCAAAAGCTAAAAGAAAGCAAAAATTTAAAGTCAGAGAATATAATCGCTGCCAACGTTGTGGACGTGCCCGTGCATATTATCGCAAGTTTGGCATTTGCCGAATTTGTTTTCGACAATTGGCGAGCAATGGGGAAATTCCCGGCATAACAAAAGCAAGCTGGTAAAACATTTCAGGAGAGTAGTTCTATGTCCATGACAGATCCAATTGCTGATTTTTTGACACGGATTCGCAATGCAATCCAGGCAGATCATCGCACAGTTGATATTCCGGCGTCAAATATGAAAAAGCAAATGTCGCAAATTTTATACGAAAATAAATTTATCCGCAACTACATCATTATTGATGACGGCGGCCAGGGAAGTATTCGTGTGTTTTTAAAATACGTTCACCCAACGGGCGAATCGGTCATTCACGAGCTAAAACGCATTAGCAAACCCGGACGGCGTCAATATGTCGGCGTCGATGAATTGCCGCGTGTAAAAAACAACATGGGAATTGCTATTTTGAGCACTTCCAAGGGCGTCATTACAGAGCGCCAGGCACGCCGGGAACGCGTCGGCGGCGAAGTGCTCTGCACAATTTGGTAAAAAGATCTATCTGCAATTTTTTGAATGGATTTGAATGTAAATTAATAATTTTTAAGAGGTGAACTGTTGTCTCGTATCGGAAAGTTACCCATCGAAATACCCGGCGGCGTTGATATTAA
>Ga0114931_10010398_pt1 | contig 11078 bp, 4 predicted proteins | sample 2SBtaG_FD_89579 | JGI IMG/M metagenome (GOLD analysis project Ga0114931, IMG submission 89579) | Deep subsurface microbial communities from Kolumbo volcano to uncover new lineages of life (NeLLi) - 2SBTROV14_V59a metaG | ecosystem: Environmental > Aquatic > Marine > Volcanic | place: Kolumbo...
CCACTTGTTCCGCTTGCTTCAAGTGGTCTTATTGGATTGTTTAACCAAACATCTGCGCCACTTAATAATTTCATAGCCATGTGTGCGCTGTATCTTGGTAAGAAAACTATTTTTAAATTATCATTTAAATGTCTTGAATAATCAACTACTTTTTTTATTAGCTCTTTTCCCATACCATCATTTGGATGGGATTTTCCTGCAAATATTATCTGAATTTTTTGGTCGCCTACAGTTTCATATAGTCTTTCTATATCATCAAATATCATTGCTGGACGCTTGTAGGCTGCAAATCTTCTGGCCCAGACAAGTGTTAATCTATCCATCTCAAATTCTGAGCGTGTATTTGCGTTTACATGAAGTATAAGTGATCTCTTAGCAGCTTCTTTTGCTTGCATAAAAGCATTTGTTGATATTTTCTTAGGCACATCCTTAAACAATTCAGGGTTTTGATCCCATCCAGGAATGTTTTCATTGTACAAGTCAGACATAGGACTTACTGTCCAGGTCTTTGAGTGTACACCATTTGTTATGTAGTCTACATCAAAGCCTTGAAATATTGGCATAACATCACAAACTTCCTTGTGTTTTCTTGAAACTGCGTTTATATATCTTGAAAGTTTTGCTGCTACTAGTGTTGCATGGAATTTATCATCACCTGCAAATTCTTTGAGATTTTTTGGTAGTGTCTTTCCAAAGCTAGTCAGAAGTTCATCATATGTGTATGAATCATGTCCTGCTGGGACTGGTGTGTGTGTTGTAAAAACAGTCATGTTTTTTACTTCTTCAAATGTTTTTTTGGTTAGAAGTTCTAATGGAGCAAATGCTGCGTGTCCTTCGTTTAAGTGGATTGTTTCAAATGGTATTCCTAATGCTTCTGCAAATCTTATTCCTGCTTGACCTAAGATTTTTTGTTGTGCTATTCTTATATGTATATCATGACTATCATATAGTCTTGAGGTTATCATCTTATCAAGCTTGTTGTTTGAGTCTACATCTGTATCTAGAAGGTAGACATCTACTTCACCTTTTTTCCCGTGTATAATATATTTTTCTGCTGCAACATTTACTATGTGTCCGAAATGTTCAACTTGGACGATTAGGTCTTTTCCACCTTTTTTTACTCTTGGCAAAATATTTTTTGGAACCCAATGTACATCTTCATCTTTTTGCCAACCATCTTTTCCAATTACTTGCCTAAAATATCCTTCATTACTTGCTTGTATAAAGGCAGTTACTGGCAGTCCCTTGTCTGCTGCGCTTCTTAATGTATCTCCTGCTAAGACTTCTAAACCACCACTATATGTTGGCATGTTTGACTCAAGAAATGCACCCATAGAAAAATATAATATTTTATTTTTTGCTCTGTCACTACCCATAATCTAACCACTCTCTTCTAAAGTCTTTTTATTCGTTAGTTAATATATAAACTTTGCGATGTTTGAATAGTCATTTCCTTGAGAATGTGTTTATGAGAATAAGTAAAAGCTCAGGATTATAATAAGATATTTTATTGATAATCCAAGGATGCTAAAGAAGACTGTCTTCTTAAAATTAAACCTCAATGTTCCTGCAATTAGTGATATTACTGATGATGATAGTGGAAATAAGTTAAAGACAAATATTGTTATTGAACCATACTTTCCTATCAATTTCTCAAATCGCCTATACCTCCAAGCACCCACCATCTTGTTGATAACTGCTTCACTCACAGAGTATCCAACACTATAATCTATTATCTGGGCGATGGTTGCAGTCACAATTGAGATGAAGAATATTAGTACTGGATTAAAACCTGCTGATAAATATATTGGAACCAAAGTCTCCACTGGCAATAATAAGAAGAATAAGTATCCTGCAAAGTGAACAATTGTAAAATAGTATATGTTTAGTGGTTGGTCTCCAAATATTGTATGTTCAAGCGGTATTGATATTAGCACTATTCCTATTGCAACTGTTATTATCCATTTTAGAATATCTCGTTTTCTCATTTATAGTTTAATTAGGTAATCCGAGTTTAAAAAGTATTTGAAATTAAAAATAACCCTGCTTAAAAAAACAGGGAAAAAATGGGGTAAAAAAATTAAATTTATTCTACGATTTGTCCTTCTTCATCAACTTTGTAAGTTACGTCTGCTTTGTATGGTATGAATCCAAGAAACTTCTTTGTTTGTTCTGATTTGAGTTCGTAGTATGAATTGCCTGATTCAGTGGTTATTAAATCTACACTCTTAATCTCTCCATAAGTATGACCTTCTGTAATCATTGAAGGTAAACTATCTAGATTAACTTGAGTTTTAGTTTTTGCTCCAACATGTATTGGCAAGACATCTGACAAGGTATTATCTCCTGCATCAAATTCTACTGGGATTACTTTTCCTGTGCATGAACTAACATATTGACCATTCTCGTCTACTGCTTCACATGCACAGTCATCGTATTGAACTAGTTTTCCCTGATAATACCATCCTTCACTTCTTGTTCCTGCGTGTTTACATACTGGAACTTCAGGGTTTCCTATTATGCTATTATCAAATTTCACACTTAGGACTGCAACTCCACCTTTTGCTTCATATAGTTTTATTGCCATTCCATAAATAATACGAGTATCTCCTACATTTATTGAAACTGTTGACTCTCCTTCATTTGTTGATACTGTGAATGTTGCTCCATATGGACATGGGCCACATACTTCTTCAACTGTGCAAAGACATTGTGATTTAAATGATAAAACATATTTGATTACTGCATTTGTTTCTGAAACATATCCTGCGTTTTTGCCTTCTTCTAGTTTGAATTTTTCTCCAAGAGTTATTTGGATTGGGTCATCAATAACTACTGTGTTTTTATCTACTTTTATGACTACTAAGCCATTATGTTCTTTTAGTAGTGTTATGTCATATCCAAATGCTGATTTCATGTTTCTAATAACTTGAATTCCTGAGTTACTATTAATGTTTAAGTTCAACATCATTTCTTGGGATTTTCCTTTATATGTAACTTCAAATTCATATCCGCCTTCTGGACAAGTACATGCTGTATTTGGTTTTGGTGAACTAATATCTGATTCTACCGGACACATACATTCTGGTTGGAGTCTTCCTTTGTAAACAACTTCAAGATCATCTACAACTAGTGCGTATCTTTCTTTTAGTTCTACTGCATCACCAAGTTCTGCGTAGATGACTGGTGTTCCTAGGACTGTATTATTATCATCCCAGCTTTGAGGTGTGCTACCTGTACTAGTTACAAGTATTGGCTGCATTCTTTCTTCAGGCACTTTTTGATCTTCTGCTAAGACCACTAATGTACTTGATGCGACTATAAGCATCATAACAATTAGACTTAATATTTTATTCATTTTGATTCCCTCCAAACCTCATTCTTCGACGAGGCCTGAAAACTAATAACTAGTATAGTTTAGGTTATTTAAATATTATTTTAAGACTTCAAAAGAAATTGAAATTATTGCTCGTCGACAAAACCTACTTTTTTCGCCTGAAAATCACGAATAATACTATTCCTACAACGACTAAAACTAACAATATCCAAGCCCATGGATTTGAAGTTGTACCTTTATTTGTTCCTGGAGCAGTATTATTTGTTGTATTTGTTTCAGTTCCTTTAGTACCAGTTCCAGTACCTGTTTCATTACCAGTGTTTGTACCTTCAGTTCCTGTACCAGTTCCAGTTTCTGTTCCTGTACCAGTTGTTGTTACTTTTTTTGGTCCAATTGCAAATGTGCTAAATCCTGGTGTTTCTGCTTGATAATTGTTGTTATTTGAATCTTGTGATACATAACTTGTGGTTAGTTTTTGCCATTCATTATTATGATATCTGTACAATGCAATGTTGTTTACTTCGTATCCGTTTTGTGACATCCATGCCTTGTCCACTTTAAAGTTTATTAGTGCATTTACTACATTGTCGTTGTTGAATGACGCGGTTATCTGGATATATTTGTATGCATTTGATAGTGTGTTTTCTGGCTCACTTGCTTCTTTTACATTTATTGAAACATCTGTTTCTCTATTTGCAAGTGTGAATTTGATTGTTGTCATGAATAATTCATCTACACCTACATTCATGGTTTTTTGTGCATTTGCAAGTACTTCTGTCCAAGCCACTGTCTTTGTTGCTATTCTTGTAGTGTTGAATGATGATCCAGCATTATTATTTGTTGCTGATGAGCAGGTTTTTGTGTTTGAGCCTGAGTATGTTTCTCCACAACTATTTGAGTCTGTCCATGAATCACATGTTTTTGTTGAACCTGAGCAAGTTGACCATGAGTCACAACTCCATGATGGAGAGCATGAGTCTTCTAGTACTCCTGAATGGACAAGTCCTGATATCTTATAGGTTGAACCCTCATCTGTACAAGTGTATGTATGATTATTAAATGTCTTGGTTGCACCTGATGCTGTACAGCTCAGGACTGTTTCATCAGCTGAATCACATGAACTTGTTATTTCTGATACTGATGCGATTTCAGCGTCTTTTATGCAGACTCCATCTTCTGATGATAGGTCATCGACGTAGACTGTCTTTGTCTTGTTCTGACCTGTCAAATCAATTCCTGAGACTACTATCTCTCCTGCAGTTGTTGATGATTGTTTTTTGATAGATACATTTCCAAGGTCAAGTTTGCTTGTTGAGTTGAATGTGAAGTTGAAGTCGACCATTGTCTTTTGTGTAGCTGCTCCTGTTGCGTTATCATATTCATTGTATGTGAAAGTTACACCTTGTGTCTCATTTATTAGTCTGTTTAAGTCGTCTGAACCGTTTATGTTTAGTGATAATCCTTCAACGTTTGAGTCTAGATTATCTGATGTTCCTTCTACAAAGTCTTGATCATCTAGTAAGTTGTCTCCATCAGCGTTGTTTTCACATAGTAAACCTTCTGGTGTTGAACCGTCTAAGTCTGTTTGGTCTGGGTTGTATATCAATGGGCAATTATCAGTATAATCTGGTATTAAGTCTGAGTCTGAGTCCCTTGTTCTGTTAACTGTTAAGTTCCATTCATATGTATCATATAATAATCCGTCTGTTGCAAGGACTGTCACGTTGTAGTTTCCTGCGTTTGATTCTGTGAAGTTTCCTTTGAATGTGTATGATGCTCCTGTTCCAACTAGGTTTCCATCAAGTAACCATTTAATTCCTGGTGTTGTTCCGTCTGGGTCACTTGCAGTTGCGTTGAATGTTACTTGACTGTCCTCTTTTATTGAGGTATTTTGCTCTGTTGGATTTACTGGTGTTACGCTTGGAGCTTGGTTTGTGTTTAGTACTGTTAGTGTTATGTCTTCAAAGTCTTCTCCACCGTTTCCATCTGTGACTGTTATCCTTACATTATAGGTTCCTGAGTCACTCGTGGTTGGCGTAAATGATATTAATCCTGTTGATGCGTTTATGTTAAATAGGTCTGAGTTATCTGAAAATGTCAATGTATCTGAATCGTCGTCTGTTGCACTTGCGGTGTATGTAAATGCATTTCCTTCTACTGCGGTTAGTGCACCTATTGGAGTCAGTACTGGTACATCATTTACGTTTGAGACGTTTAATATGAATGTCTTGCTGACTTTTGTTGTTCCATCAGCTACATATACTTTTACTGTGTTTAGACCTACTGCTGACTGGGTTGGTGTAAAGGAAATCTTTCCTGTTAGTATTCCTATATTGAATAGTGGACTGTTATCTGTATATACTAGTGTATTATCAGTGTCTTGGTCTGTTGCTGTGATTGTATATGTGAATTTACTGTCTTCTGTTGCTTGAAGTGTTGGTATTGCACTTAGTACTGGTGCTCTGTTGTTATCTGATACTGTTAAAGACCATGTTCTTGAGACTGTTTCTATTCCATCACTCACAGTTACTTTTACTGTGTGTGTTCCTTTTGATGTGTAATTAGCATTGTAAGTGTATTTTGGTCCTAATGCTTTGTATACAGTATCTAAGTACCATTTGACTGTTGGTGTTGTTCCATCTGCATCACTTGTTGTGATATTAAATGTCTGAACTGTTCCTTCTGTCATTGATGGGGTGCTTGAGCTTGGATAATATGTGTCTATTGTTGGTGCATCGTTTGTGTTCTTAACGGCTACAACTAAGGTCTCATTATCTGTTCCGCCGTTTCCATCTGATACTGTTATTGTGACGTTGTGTACACCTACATCTCCTGGGCCTGGTGTGAAGTTGATTAAGCCACTTGAGCCTATGTTGAATAGTGATGTGTCATCTGTGAATGTTAGTGTGTCTTCTCCGTCTGGATCTGACGCAGTCAATTGTTTTGTAAATGCAGTTCCCTGTATTGCTGTTAAGTCTCCTATTGGGTCTAGTGTTGGTTTTCTGTTATTCTGTTGGATTGTCAGTGCAAATACTTCTGTGTCATATCCTCCTTTGTTGTCTACTACTGTTACTCTTGTGTTATATGTTGTGTCTGCTGATACGTCTGGGCTTGTAAAGTTTATTTTTCCGTCTTCGAGTCCGATAGTGAATAGTGTTGAGTTATCATAGAACTTAATTGTATTATCTGCATCTGAGTCTGATGCACCTACATTTATTATGCATGCTTCTCTTTCTGTGCAGCTTTGTGCGCCTATTGTTGATATGACTGGGTCTCTGTTATTATCATTTACTGTTAAGTCCCATGTATTTTCTGTTGAAAGTGATCCATCTGAGACCACTCCTTTTATCTTGTATGCACCAGCACTTGTATATGTTGCTGGGAATGTGTATGTTATACCTGTTCCTGCTACTGCGCCGTTCTTGTACCAAGTGTATGATAATGAGTCTGTTGAGTCTGCATCTGTTGCAGATAATGTGAATACTTTATTTGTTCCTTCTGTTGTTGAAGTTGCTGTTCCTGATGGAGTTGCTGTGTTTATTGCTGGTTTTGTGTTTTGTATGAATACTTCATCTGATTTTGTTGCTGAATAAGCTACTCCGTCATAGACTTTTGCTACACATTTCCATGTTTCTCCTCTACTAGTATTTACTGGAGCAATTGTTTGTGTTGTTATTCCTATTGCAACATCGTTTTTGTACCATGCATAAGTTATTGTTTCATTTGATGTTGATGTGTTACAGGTTAATGTGTCGGTTGTACTTGCTGAGTTTGGTATAACGTCAACTACGCTTAGTGCGCTTGGTGCTGTGTGTCCTATTTGTACTGTATCTGTGCTCGTTGCACTGTTTAATTGTCCGTCTGTTGCGAATACTTCACAGCTCCAGTTTTCTGCATTTGCAGTTGCTGTTGAATTCATCTGTGCTGATAAGCTTGTTGTCATTGATGATGCGAATGCCACATTGTTCTTTTTCCATGTATAGTTATAGTATACTGTTTCGCTGTCAACATCTGTTGATGCGGTTGTGATTGTGCATATCAGGTTGTTCGTGTCTAGTGGCGAGTCAGGTGTCAAATCTACGATTGGTGTTGTTGGTGCGTCATTTACTGGAGTTATAGTATTTTGTATTGTATCTGAGTCTGATAATTCTCCATCACTTACAGTTATTGTTACTGTTTCATTTGTAACGCCGTTTGGATAGTTGAATGTTATTATGTCACCGATTACTGTTGCATATGCTGAGCTTGATGAGTAGACAAACGAATTACTATCTATGTCTGTGACATATGGTGTCATATTTATTGAGAAGTCTATGTCTTCTGTTCCATTTAAGTCTGGTAGAGTTGCTAGTACTGGTGCATCGTTTACTTCTGTGACTGATACTAAGAATGTTTTGTTATCTGCTGCTTGTCCATCAGATACCATGACTGTTACATTGTATGCACCCACTAGTGATTGTGCGTTTGTTGGCGTCCATTCAATTAAGCCTGATGTACTGTTTATTTGCATTCCGATTGGGAAGTCTGTTAATGAGTATGTTAGTGTATCACCATCTGCGTCTGTTGCTGTTGCTTGATATGAGAAGTATAAGTCTTCTGTTGCTTGTTGGTTTTGAATTGATGATAATACTGATGCCCTGTTTATTGTTGCGTTTATTGTAAATGAGAATGTTTGTGGTGATGTATATGTAAATGATCCGCTTGGTCCTTGTGCGTATGCTTCTAGTTCGGCTGTGTATGATCCTGCGGGTGCATTTTCTGCTGATGCATTCCATGCAAGGATGTATATCATCTCTCCTGTGTAATCTGTATAGCCTGGTTCTCCGCCGTAGCCATAACCATATCCAAAGGTTGTGTTTGCGTATTCATTAGATCCACTGCCATAACCATATCCATATCCAAAGCCAACTCCATATTCAGCAGGTGCTGCGTTTGCATACATCATCTGCATGTTGTTGCAACCCGAGACAAAAGTTCCGTCTGGAAGGAATGTACATTCTTTATATGTGTCGTTTATGAATACTGTCAGGTTTTGTACTGGCACTAACTCGTTATCTGCGATATCTATCGACATATTAAAAACTATAATATCTGATTGGGTGTAAGAATCTTGGTTTGTTTTTACATAGACGTTGACAGCGGATGCTAAGTTTGGAAATAAGTATATTCCTAGAACTAGAAATGTTATAGCTAACGATATTAATTGATTACGTGTGATATTCACCAAACTTACACCCTTTTTAGATATTAATGAGCAGGTTATATTTAAAGCTTTTCATAAATTAGTCTGATTGGAATATTTCTGTATAGATATATATATATTCAAGCATAAAGTTTTTATTATCTTTAGATATAATTAGGTTTTGCGATACCTATTAACAAGCCTTTTATTGGTGTGGAAGAGGAAAAAGCCGTTCTTTCTGTTCTTAGATATGGTCAGATTTCTCAAGGGTCTAAGGTTAAAGAGTTTGAGTCGATGATTAAGTCTTATTGTGGTGTAAAAAATGCTGTTGCGCTTAGTAGTGGAACTGCTGCTTTGATTTCTGCTCTTAGATTGGCTGGTGTTGATGGTCAAGAGGTCTGCACGTCTCCGATTTCTTTTGTTGCGACTCCTAATGCAATTATTGCTGCTGGTGGAATTCCTAAGTTTGTCGACGTGGGGGATGATTGTTTGATTAATCCTTCTCTTATTGATACTCCTGTTAGTGTTCCTGTTGATTTATTTGGCCAGATGTGTGATTATAAGCGAATTAAGGGCGTTAGTATTGCTGACGCTGCGCATTCAATGGGGTCTTTTAGGTCTTTGATATCTGGGAAAGCAGCCACATTCACTTGTTTTAGCTTTTATGCTTCTAAGAATTTATCTTGTGGTGAGGGTGGAATGGTTGTTTCTGATAAGTCCTTATCTAATATTAAGTTGTTTCGTCAGTTTGGTTCTGAGTCAGGTTTTGATTACAAGTCTTTTGGTCTTAATTACATGATGACTGATATCGAAGCTGCAATTGGAATTGAACAATTAAAGAAGCTTGATTATTTGAATTCTATACGCGCAGAGAATGCAATGTACTTGACATCTGCGCTTAAAGATTATGTGGAAGTACCTTCAGTTATTGGTTTTAGTTCATGGCATTTGTATACAATTAGAGTTAAGAAACGAGACTCTTTGATGAAATTCTTACGTAAGAACGGAGTTGACGCTCGAGTATATTACCCTAAAGTCTTATATGACTACTCACATCTTAAAAAGTATAAAACTAGTTGTCCAAACGCTGAGAGATTAGTTAAGGAGATATTATCTTTGCCTGTGCATCCAGGACTTAGTAAAAAAGATTTAGATAAAATAATTCGATTGGTGAAGAAGTTTTATTCTTAGAAAAAGAGTTTTAAATAAAAGAATATATTTCTTATTTTATGCTTAATAAAAAGTATTTGATTCTTGCTTTAATTGTCCTTATAGGTTTATTCTTTAGGCTTTATCATGTTGGCTATCAGTCTCTTTGGATTGATGAAGGTTTCACTGTTTATGCTGCAAAGCAGACTATTAAGCATGGATATCCACTGACAGAGAATGGGGGAGTCTATTCTGGCTATTTGTTGAACAATTACATGACTGCATCTTTTATTTATGTTTTTGGCGATTCTGAGACTTCGGTTCGCCTGGTTTCAGTGTTGTTTGGAGTCTTAATGATAATTCTCATGTTTTATTTTGGCCGTGAGATTGGTTCAAAAAAAGTTGGCTGGTTAATGGCTGTTATGATTGCTTTGTCCTTTTGGGAGATTGCATGGAGTCGAGAAGCAAGGTCTTACATGCAATTATCATTTTTTTACTTCCTATCATTATACCTTTATCATAGATTTATCAATAAACCTTCAGGCAAATTACTATTCCAATCCACTTTAGCAACATTAGGAGCAGTGTTGACACACCCATTTGGTTTTGCTCTTGTTCCATTATTTGCAATATACTTATTTATGTATAAGGTGAAGTTTAGGTTCGATAAAAGACTTTTATGGCTAACGCCAATAGCAATATATTTTCTGTATGAAGCGTGGAAAATAATTTCAGGTTTAAGATTTATTGGTCTTGGTTATTTCTGGCGTTATAGTTGGTTTTTACAAAAAGAATCAATGTTCTTTTTAATTGCAGGTGCAGCTGGTCTTTTGTTATTTTATAAAGAGAAGAAAGCTTGGTTTTTAGCTATCGCATATGCTTTGCCTTTCTTAGTTATTTCCCAAACTGTTTACTTAATGCATTTTAGGTATACTTTCTTTATTCTGCCTGCCTTGTTTTTGTTGACTGTACTTTTGTTTGACAAATTAGAGGTGTGGGCTGAGAGTAGACCAATCCAAATAATTGTAGGGATTCTTATTGTTTCAGCAATCTTCTCCTCAGGATTTGTATTCTACCCTCAACAAACATATTTTCTAGAAGATGAAACTCCTCAACCAGACTTTAGGGCAGCCTACAACTTTGTATCAAGTAATTATCGTGGTGAAAGTTTAATTGTTGCCAATCCTATTTTGGCAGATTACTATTTTAAGAGACCTAATGGTTGGATTGAATGGTCAATGAGCGGACGTGATGTTAATTATTCTAATTCTTTTTACATGAACATAAGCAAGGTTTCGAATCTGAATAATTCATACGTAGTCATTGATAAGCTTGCACTAAGAAGAATGACTGATAAGAATTTGAAAGCATTATTGCAAAACATGACTCCTGCATTTTATAAGAAGGATA
>Ga0114931_10010399_pt1 | contig 11078 bp, 9 predicted proteins | sample 2SBtaG_FD_89579 | JGI IMG/M metagenome (GOLD analysis project Ga0114931, IMG submission 89579) | Deep subsurface microbial communities from Kolumbo volcano to uncover new lineages of life (NeLLi) - 2SBTROV14_V59a metaG | ecosystem: Environmental > Aquatic > Marine > Volcanic | place: Kolumbo...
AAGCAGTGCTCAGCCTGCTGCCCCGGTTGCGTGACCCGAATTTCACACGAATCCTTCTCTGTACCCTGCCCGAGGCTACGCCAGTGCACGAGGCAGCTCAGTTGCAGACTGATCTGCGCCGGGCCCAGATCGAGCCCTTCGCCTGGATCGTCAACCAGTCTCTGGCACCGCTGAACGTCACCGATATGGTTCTAGTAACCCGACGGGCACAGGAGGGGCGGTATCTCGATGAAGTCAGGATCGAACATGCTGGGCGCACCGCGATCATCGAGCTCGAAGTCGAGGGAACCGCGGCACGGCAACCGATGCACATGACCGCCTGAGCTGAACGGTAACGCTAAGCTTTCCAGAACGGTGGTTGCAGCCATTTTTTTGTTTCCGAGGAAGCTACTCAAGAATACAGCTTTTATCGAACTCTAAGTCGAGAAAGCCACAGCGCGATGACCCATCGCATGACCGCTTGATCAAAACGATACCACTAAATTTTCTAGAACGGCGGCTGTAGTCGCCGTTTCTTAGTTTCCGAGGAAACTGCTCAAGAATACACACAAATGTCGGAGGGGCATGCCCCCCCCGATGTGTAAGCAGGCTTTTTAGGCCCGCAAGATACGGAAGATATGTACATACTGCATCAATAAGAACGACCGAACGCAACCGTCATGGTTGCGAATCAGTCGATTTGGCAGGGATATATCCTAACCAAAGGCCGCAAAACAATCTCCTGTCACATGAGAGCCCGCTAAAGAGCGCTCGGGAGGAATGAAGCTGTGCTAGGCCAACAAATACTTAGCGGACTCGCGACCGGAAGTCTCTACGCGCTGACCGCAATCGCCGTAGTTCTGGTCTTTCGTAACACCCGGACCATCAATCTCGCGCAGGGCGACTTCGCGATGATCGGTGCGTTTTTGGGTGTCTATTTCCTGAAACAGCTGGGGCTCAACTACTACGCCACGATCCTGCTAGTCGTGGCCAGTTGCACACTGCTCGGCATGACCGTCGAGTGGTTAGTTATGCGCCCGATTGCCAAATCCGACTGGCTAACGCTGTTTACCACCACGATCGGCGTCTACTACATCCTGCACGGCGTCGCGGGCTGGATATGGGGCCGCGATACAAAGGCATTTCCGGTCACCTTCGACCCGACCCCAATCAACATCGGTGGCGCGCTGGTCAGCCAAGGTCATCTCTACAATATCGGCTGGGCACTAGCGATCGGGGCGGTTCTCTATTGGTTCTTCAACTATACCAAGCAAGGCGTTGCCATGCGCGCGGTTACCGATGATCCGGAGGCCGCCTACCTGATGGGCATTCCAGTTCGGTTCATCGTGCTGCTGTCCTGGGGGATGGCGGGCTTCATCGCCGGGTTCGTAGGTATCCTGATTGCACCGATCATTTATGTCTCGCCCGAGATGATGGATGAGGTTTTGGTCAAGGCCTATGTGGCGGCGGTTTTCGGCGGGCTCTACTCCATTCGCGGGGCTGTCATCGGCGCCCTGCTGATCGGTGTCGCCGAAAACCTGGCCGGCGGATATCTCGGAAGTAGTGTCAAGACCTCTACCGCCTTCGTGATGATCGTCTTGCTTCTAGCGATCCGGCCGCAGGGCCTGATGGGCATTCAGAAACGGCGCGAGATTTGAGGGGCTGAGTATGACCGAAGCGCCGGCTAAAATGACGGCGACAGTCGTCGCCGAATTCGCCGAGAGACGCGAAGCTGTAAATTCGTTGAAGCGACGCTATTTGCGCCAGGACTTCATCGCGGCCGCAGTCTTGTTAGCGATCGCGCTGCTGACTCCGACGCTGCCGATTGTTAAGGGCTGGATGCTCTCACAGGCATCATTGGTAATCATCTATGTGATCGCCGCGATGGGAGTGGCGATCTTGGTCGGTTACACCGGGCTTGTTTCGGTCGGTCATGGCGGTTTCCTCGCGATCGGCGCCTATACCTCAGCCCTCCTGACCAAACATTTCGGCGTCGATATGATCATCGGTATGATCGCGGCGATGTTTGTCTCGGCGTTTATCGGAGCCTTGCTCGCCCTGGTGTTCCTGCGACTATCGGGAGCGTTCATGGCAATCGGCACCTTGGGATTTGCCTTCTTTGTCGGCACCATCGTTAACAACGTGCCTCTCTTTGAAGGGCGCGACGGTATACTGCTGGACGACAACGTCATTCTGGGCATCAAGATCGGCGATTTCGGATTCTATTATACCTCGATCATCAGCCTCGCGCTGATCACGCTGTTCGTCTATTGCGTCGTCAATTCCGGCACCGGCCGCGCTTTCATGGCGCTTCGCGATAGCGAAAATGCGGCAATGGCCAGCGGTGTGAACAGGCTTCTTTACCGCGTTCTTGCCTTCACAATCAGTGCCGGCATCACCGGCATCGCCGGCGCGCTGAACGCCCATATCGTTAATTATGTTTCGGCCGAGGTCTATGCCGACATCTGGTATTCCGTCGATATCCTGATGGCGGTGGTTGTCGGCGGCGCAGCAATCCTCATTGGCCCATACCTGGGCGGATTCTTCGTGGTCATGCTACCGTTCTTCTTTGAACAGCTCGCCGATTTCTCGTTCATCCTAAAGGGCGTCGTCCTGATTATCGTGCTGCGCTTCGCGCCCGCCGGAATAGGAGAAATCCTGCTGCGCCCGTTCCAGATTGCCAGAAGTCGCAAGCTGCGGGCCGCCGCGGGCTCGAAGGTGGACTGAGGTAATGGCAATGGACGAATATCTGCGTTGTCAAGATATCCTGGTCTCCTTTGGTGGCGTCGTCGCCTGCAACAAACTGAGCTTGACGGTCCCACGAGGCAAAATCGTGGGGCTGATCGGGCCCAACGGTGCCGGCAAGACAACGCTGTTCAACGCCCTCACCCGGTTCCAGAGCTATGACTCTGGCAACGTCTACTATGAAGGCCGGCCGGTCGACAATCGCAAGCCGCACCACATGGTCCATATGGGCATGGCACGGACCTTCCAGAACATTAATCTTTTTCGAGATCAAACCACTCTTCAGAACATCATGACCGGCGCCCATAGTCTTATGGGGGATCCGTTTTCAGCGATGTATTGGCTGCCGGCCGCACGGCGTCGCGAGCACGAGATCAAGGAGCGCGCCATTGAGATTGCCGAGATGCTCAGCCTAACGACGGAGCTCGAAAACGAGGTCGGCAACTTGCCCTATGGCTATCAGAAGCGAGTCGAACTTGCCCGCGCCTTGGCCTCAAAGCCCTCGATTCTCCTGCTCGACGAGCCGGTCGCCGGCTGCAATGACGACGAGACGCGCGAACTCAAGGAACTGGTGTTCAAGGTGAACCGCGAGATGGGCGTTTCTATCCTGCTGGTCGAACACGACATGAGCATGGTGATGCAGGTCTGCGATTATATCTACGTAATCAACTTCGGTGCCAATCTAGCCGAGGGAATACCCGACGAAGTGCGTGCCAACCCGGAAGTAATCGCAGCCTATCTCGGCGTGGAGGACGACGAATGACCCTCCTGAAAATCGATCGGCTGGAAGCGAACTACGGCCCGGTCACGGCGCTGCGTGGGATTTCGATCGATGTACCGAAGGACGGGATTGTCGCTTTGCTGGGCGCCAATGGCGCCGGAAAATCGACGACGTTGAAATGTATCTCCGGTGTTGTGAAACCACGCAATGGCATGATCGAGTGGAAAGGCGCACCGATCGCGGGCCGATCACCGAACTGGGTCACCCGCCAGGGTATCGCGCAGGTTCCCGAGGGACGACGCATCTTCAAGGATCTGACCGTCTCCGAGAACTTGATCATGGGTGCCTATACACGCAAGAACCGCAACGAGGTTGCTGAGGATCAGGAGCAGGTGCTGGACCTATTCCCTCAACTCAAGGAGCGAACCAGCCAACTCGGCGGCTCGCTCTCGGGGGGCGAGCAACAAATGTTGGCGATCGGACGCGGGCTGATGGCCCGGCCGGCACTTCTGTTGTTAGACGAGCCGTCGCTTGGGCTCGCGCCAATCGTGGTCGCCAACATTTTCGAGACGTTACAGATGCTGAACCAGGAGCGCGGGCTAGCACTGCTCATCGTCGAGCAGAACGTGAGGTTGGCGCTGAAGGTTTCTAAGTATGGGTATGTGATGCAATTAGGGCAAGTGATGGTCGCGGGGTCGGCAGAGGAACTGCGCGGCAACAAGAAGGTCTATGAGAGCTATTTAGGAGGCTCCTAACACAAGCCCGGGATAAGAGCTTGAGGGCCTGACACCACGCGCCACGGCGCGCAAAATAGAAGAGGAAGAAAACATGAGAACTTCATTGACGGCCGTAATGGCGATGGCGGCTGCTGCCGCGATCAGTACCCTTGGTACGCCAGCACTCGCCCAGAACGCTCCCGGTATAACGGATGACAGCATTCTGATCTGCTCGTACCAGCCGATGACCGGCAAAGAGTCGAGCTATTTCCGCATGGGCGAGGGCGCCGATGCCTGGTTCAAGTATGTCAACGACCAGGGTGGCATCAACGGGCGCAAGGTCGAATACCGGATGGTCGATGACAAGTACGAGCCGGCTCGAACCAAGGCCGCGGTCAAACGCTTCATCGAGCGTGATGGGTGCTTTGCCATCGTCGCCCCCCTCGGCTCGGCTCCGACCGCGGCGGTGATCGATTATATCGTCAAGAATAACGTGCCGCTGGTCGGTGCGGGAACCGGGGCGGAAAAAAATCTGACCATCAAGAGCGAATGGGTATTCCCGCTCTATCCGAGCTATTTCACCGAGGGCCAGCAGTTGGTCCGCTTTGCCAAAGAAGTGTTCGGCGCATCGAAAGTGGCGGTTCTCTACCAGAACGACCCGTCGGGCAAAACCCACATGTCCGGCATCAACTCGGTGTTGGACAAATATGGCGTGACGATCACCGACGCCGAGGGATATGAACCCAAAGAGGTGGACGTCTCGAGCCAAGTGATCAAGATGCAGCAGTCGGGCGCCGAGGCGGTAATCTGCTCCTGCGCGCCGGAACCGGCCGCCAAGTTCTACACCGAGCGCGCCAAGCTCGGCTGGAATGTTCCGGTCGTGAACGTCTTCTTCGGAAAAAGCCCCAAGGTGGCTGAACTGGCCGGCGCCGATACGGTCGATGGTGTTTATTTTTCGACGATCTTCCGCGATTTCGACTCGCCCGCACCGCAGATCCAGAAGGCCAAGGAGATCCTCGCGAAGTATTACCCCAATGAGACCCCGGACGCGATCCATCTGTGGGGCTTCGCCGGCGCCCAGGTCTTTACCGAGGCGATGAACCGGATGGGCGACGGCCCGATCACCCGGGAGCGGCTTGTCGAGACGCTTGAGGGCATCGACAACTGGACCGGAAGCGTCGTTCCGTCGATAACCATTGGCGAAGGCAACGCACCGCAACATTTCCTCGTCAAGGACATGTCCTTTGTGGTGTTCAAGGATGGCAAGTTCCAGGATTTCACGCCGCCCTGGATGAAGTAATACGCATGACCGATGGGGCGCAGATGCGCGCCCCATCGGCCTGGCATGCGCCTCATGCATTGCCGGGCCTCTCAAGAAGATAGGGGCGTCAGTGTGGCCGCGTGTTAGGCTGCCCCAACATCCCCAGCGAATGTCGGACTATCGACGAAACGAACCGACGAGCAACGGAGACGATCATGGCAGCAATCATCGGGCAGGCGGTTCCACCGCAACGCCAACGAACGCTCGATGCGCTCAACATGCGCGAACCAGACCGCGTTCCGATCGGGTTATGGGGAACTACCGAGGGCTATCTGCATCTGCGCAAAGGTCTTGGCATGGGATACAATAAGGACCCGCGCAGCTATCGCACCGGATCGACTACGTGGACTACAGACGTCGCCTTCGAGGTCGATCTGGCCGAGAAGCTCGATATAGATTTTCTCCGGGTCTCGATCGGACCGCCGGGCGGCTCGCCCGGGTTTCGCGAGCTCGAACTCGACGAGATTCCGGTGCCGCTCCAGGTCCCCCCCCCACCCAGTGACGCTGAGATCAACATCGATGAGTGGGGCGTAATTCGCAAGTGGACGCCACATGAAAACGGCGGCTATTACGAGATGATTGGCTACCCACTGTTCGATGCCACCAGCGCGCCGCTGGAGGAGGGGTTGCGGATTCTGAATGAGTTTCCCTGGCCGGATCCGTGGGACGAAAGTTGCTGGGAGGACAGTCCGATCCCCGGCATGACACTACGCGAATACTGCCGCTACATCAGAGAGGAGACCCCCTTCGCGCTGATGGGTCAGGGTGGCCGGGGCGGCCTGTTCGAGCAGGCCAAGTACATGGTTGGTTATGCCAAGATTTTTTCGGACTTTATCGAGAGCCCGGAATTTCTCGACGCCATGCTGGTAAGGCTGGTCGATCTCGAGATCGAGTTCAACAAAGCCTTCCTGGAGCAGTGCGGAGAGTATATCGACTGGCTCCGCATGAGCCCTGAAGACCTGGCCTCGGAGAAAACCACCTTCCTTTCGCTTTCGATGCTCGAGAAACAACTGATGCCACACTACAAGCGCGCCACACTCGAGACGAAGAAGTTTTATCATACCAAGAACCCGGACGGGAAAATCCAGTTCCACAGTTGCGGCGCAATCCCCGAGCCGTTCATGCGGTTGCTGATCGAATGCGGCGTTGATGGATACGACAGCATGCCCCCAAAAGTAGCGCGGCACTCCAACCCCGCTGCCAAGAAGCGTCAACTGGGCAAGGAAATGTTCTTCTACGGTGGTATCGACGTGCAGGAGACGCTGCCTTGGGGAACCGTCGAGGATGTGCGTCGCGAAGTTCGCCAACGCATCTGGGAGGTTGGCCATGGCGGCGGATACCTGCTCAGCTCCTCGCATCGACTGGAGCATGATGTGCCGATCGAGAACACGCTTGCGATGATTGAGGAGGCGCATGAATACGGCCGCTATCCGTTGCCCACCGAACCACCGGAGGGGGCCGACACGGGCGAAGGTTACGAGCCCTGGGATCCCAACCCGCGGAAGAAAAAGCGTAGGCCCCCCAAGGCGGCCGAGTAAACGGAGCCCTTCATGCCTCTGCAGATTGATACCGAGAAAGACTTCGATCTCGAAGATCTTCAATACGATATCGAGGACAGCCGTGAGACCGACCGCTGGTCCGATGCTCCGGACAATGTCAAGGAACTGTTCCACGTCATCGAGTGGAACATCATCGATGGCGAACATACCGGGACGACCGAGTTGATTAATGCGGCGCTGGATCTGGACCTCTCGGCACGCACGCTGATTGCGGGCCCGATGGCTACCGGCATTGCCGAAGTCGGACGACGCTTCAAGATGGATGAATATTTCCTACCGGAAGTGATGATGTCGGCCAAGTGCATGCATGAAGCGCTCGGTCGCCTGAAACCCCTGATTTTGGCTGAGAAAAGCGAGGAAGTGGGCACCGTCGTCATCGGTACCGTCCAAGGCGATCTGCATGACATCGGCAAGAAGATCGTTGCCATGATGATGGAGGCTGCCGGTTTCACCGTCCACGATCTTGGCGTGACCGTATCACCCGAGAAATTCATCGAGGCGATCCGGGAATACAAGCCGCAGATCGTTGGGTTCTCGGCACTCCTGACCACCACAATGAATATGCAGTGGGAAACGTTGAAGTTGATCACCGCCGAGGGTTTGCGGAAGGATCTGAAGGTATTCGTTGGCGGCGCGCCGATCAGTCAGGCCTGGTGTGACAAGATCGGCGCCGATGCCTATGGGATGGATGCGCTGGTGGCCGTCGAAAAGGCCAAGGCCTGCGTTGCCAACCTTTCGAACATGAAGGGCGGCGATCCGGCATTGCACGAGGCGTTGGTCGAAATCGACCGCCTCCGCGAAGAGGCCAAGGCCACTGCGACCGCGATTGGTTGATATGACAGGGACGGCGGACCTTGGAACATCCCGGCCGAGGTTGGGCATCCGTGAAGGATTACTGGCCGTCGCCGCGCTACTGGCGCTGATCGGTCTGGTCGGCGCCTCGCATGCCGCGGTTGGATATGGGCTCTTCCTGGTCGCAACACAGCTGCTGGTAATGGGCGCCGGTCTTCTGGCAATCTTCGCCCTGACCCCTTGGTTCGAGACCGGGGCGCTACGACGCGCCTATGCCGGGGCATTCTGGTTGGGGGCATGGGGTTACATGCTCGCGGTGGCGGCGATGTCGGGCTACTTCCTGCACGAAGCCATCGATGGCCGGGTCGAGTGGAAATACATGATTTTCGGGCCTGCCGTGCTGGCGGCGATCGTGATCTTCGATATTGGAATCTGGCGGGTGATCGTAAGGCGGAACCTGCCTACGGTCCGGCGCTTCGGCGATCTTTGGAGACGCGAGACCCTGGACCAGCAGGCGCTGCGCCGTACGCTTCTCGACGAGGTAATGCTGCACAGGACACTTTTCACCATCAGTCCCTTTCGCTGGATACGTCACCAGCTGATCTTCTGGGGCTTTGGAGCGATGTTCCTCGTGGAGGGCGGGGCGGTCGCGTTTCGCGAGGCGTTCCCGGCCTTCGGCTGGACGGATCTGTGGGATCAGCCGGGCCATCCCGTTCGCCTCGCTTTCGACTTCGCCTTCGATCTGACCGGGTTGATGGTGATGGCTGGTTGTGTGCTGGCGCTCGTGTTCCGGTTTATGGCCCAGGGCAGCGAGCTTCAAAAATATACCGATACGCCAACCACCGTTTTTCTGCTGGCGGTTGTCGTCACGGGCTTCCTGACCGAGGGGGCGCGGATGGCGCTGGTCACCGGAGCACCCGGCGCACCAGTCTCGTTCGTCGGGCTCGCCATTGCCACTGTGTTGCCGGGTTCGGGCGCTTGGTATGACGGGCTCTGGACGGTGCATGCGTTGGCGGCGAGCGGTTTCATTGCCTATATGCCTCTCAAGCGAATGATCCATTCCTGCGCGACCCCGATCGGGCGGCTGTTCAACTCGCAGGCGGCCCTGACGGCCGCCAAGAAGGCTCGCTCGATCGGCGGTCTGCTTCGTGGACAGGGTCGGGAATGAAAGATACGGGCGTGACCACGGAAGACGGTTGTGGCTTTGTCTCTATTTCCCTATCGTCAGGTAATATCAGGACAAACTCCCCTGTTTAGAGCAGGTCGCCGGGAGGCGGAATGATGTCCACGCTGCGCCAAGTTCTCGAGCATGATTATAGACAAGCCAGCTTCCTGAAATCCGCTCCCGACGAGCACCTCTCCTGCAGCATCATCAAGATATACATGGCCACCGGTGCGCCATGCGGTTCACATTCCGGGCCTTTCGAAGACTGGCCCGGGTTCGAGGAAGACGTCACGCGCTGGTTCCAGTTGGCAAACGGAACGGCGGCTGGGCTGCGCGGCCCGGTCGATGCCCCACGGAGTCTTGTCTTCTGGAGGAACTGCATTGGCTGCAACATCGATTGGAACCGGTTGCGTACCTTCAAGGTTGTGACCGAGGTCGGCAGCCTCACCAAAGCCGGTCATGAGATCGACCTAAGCCAGTCGGCGGTAAGCCGGCAGATCGCCGCGCTCGAGAGCGAAATCGGTGCCGCCTTGTTTATACGTGGCAGCGGCGGCCTGGTTCTGACCGAGGCCGGGGAGTATTTCCTCGATACCGTCGCCAAGATGTCGCAAAATCTCGAGCTTGGCCTTGCGCGCCTGAACGAGATTCGCGCGGTTCCGGCGGGCCCGATGCGAATCACCACCACGGTCTGTTTCGGGTCCGCTTGGCTCACCTCGCGAATCAACAAGTTCCTTTTGTTGTTCCCGGAGATCCAGGTCTCGCTGCTCCTGGTCGACGAAACCGAACTGGATCTTCAGAGCCGCGAAGCCGACTGCGCCATCCGCTTCCAGATGCCATCGGAACCGAATCTGATGCAGCGCTATATCGATTCCTTCGTTTACAGGATCTATGCCTCGCGTGGCTACATCGAGAAACATGGTGCGCCGGAGGACCTGTCGGAACTCGGCGAGCATGATTTGATCGTTTATGGCGAAGGTATCGGGGCACCCCCGATCGAGCGGATAAACTGGATCCTAACCGAGGGAATGCCTGAGGGCGAGACGCGTCAACCCGCTTTGCGCGTCAAGAGCATCTACGGCATTTACCGCGCGGTCGAGAGCGGGATAGGGATCGCGGCCCTGCCATTCTATATGACCGAGCGGAGCGATAAACTGGTCGAGATTTTCCCGGATATCGAAGGCCCGAAAATTCCGATCTATTTCGTCTATCCCAAGGAATTACGTCCCTCGCGCCGGATCGATGTCCTGCGCGATTTCCTGCTCAAAGAGATCCAAGAGAGCTGTAAGATACAGCGTCGGAAGGCCGCGAACTGACCGGTCGGCGCGGCGGGGGTATGCGCAGACTGCATGCGAGATCGGCAGCCGGCGACCTAGACTATCCCTCCCTTATACCTAGCAGATCCGGAGAGTATTGACCTCGTGACTGCCGAACAGCTCGCCAAGGCGGTGAAGCCCGCGCGCATCGTTTTCATGCCTTCCGGCCAACGGGGAAAGTTCCCACCGGAGACGACCGTTCTTGAAGCCGCCAGGGCCCTCGGCGTCGATATCGATTCGGTTTGTGGTGGTCGGGCCGTGTGTGGCCGTTGCCAGGTCAGGTTATCAATCGGCGAATTTGCCAAGCTTCAGATTTCGTCGACCGAGGAGAATCTCTCCGAGCCGGGCGAGACGGAAAACAAATATAAACGCATCAAGGGGCTAAAGGACGATCGCCGCCTCGGTTGCCAGGCACTTCTGCTTGGCGATGTCGTGATCGACGTGCCCGAGGAAAGCCAGATACACCGCCAGGTCGTGCGCAAATCAGCCGACGAGATCCGTAATCTCCAGATCGATCCGGTGACCAAGCTCTATTATGTCGAACTGGCGAAGCCCAGCATGGACGACCAGCGAAGCGATCTCGACCGTCTATCCGCCCAGTTGGCCGAGGAATGGAGTCTCGAACGGATTGGCTGTGCGCCGACCTTCTTGAGTTGTCTGCCGCATGCCCTGCGCGCCGGCGAGATCTATGGCGGTGAATTCAAGGCCACCGTCGCGGTTCGCGAGGACAGCGAGGCAATCGCTGTCTGGCCGGGCTACAAGGCGCG
>Ga0114931_10010400_pt1 | contig 11078 bp, 10 predicted proteins | sample 2SBtaG_FD_89579 | JGI IMG/M metagenome (GOLD analysis project Ga0114931, IMG submission 89579) | Deep subsurface microbial communities from Kolumbo volcano to uncover new lineages of life (NeLLi) - 2SBTROV14_V59a metaG | ecosystem: Environmental > Aquatic > Marine > Volcanic | place: Kolumbo...
AATGGATATTGGCATAGGCTGCCTGACGGCCATTGCGATAGAACTGGGTAAGTAATTTCTGCCATGTCTCCGGAGGTAAATGATGGTAGATAATCCCGGGCAGAATCACCACGCGACTGCCTGTGTCCCGGAACGCCTTACGTAAATAGGGGTCAAGCCCGCGTGGAATCAGCTCATTCTCTCCACCCACTTGCCGAAACAACTTGGCGCGCATCATCAGACAAGGGTGTTCGGCCAGATCAGAGTCAGTAATGTTTGTCACCGGCTGCCAGCTGCGCCGCGGTACCTGACGCATCACCCGTTTCACAAACGGTGTAGCCCACTCCGGCACAGTATTGTTACCGCCTGCCATACCGATATCGGCATGTTTCTCCATTGCATCTACAAGCTTGCCCAGCGTCTTCTCATCGGGCAGGGACGAATCATCATCCAGCGTCAGGATGTATTTGCCTTTCGCAAGGTCAACAGCAATATTGATACCTCGCCCCTGCCGTCGATCTCCTTTGAGGACAAGCAGTTCGAAGTCCTGCATCTCCTGCGCTGTCAGTGATGCCATCAACTTATTGAAATAACCGCCACGATCCGCATCAGCCGTCGGGATAATAACTGATACAAGCGGCTCCCTATCCACAGGAACATGCCAGCAAACGCCATCTGCGGCTTCATCATTGCGAAAACGAACCCAGCTTCGAGGGGCCATTGTCTTGCGCCACTCAGCCTGCGCAAAAAGCGCCTGAAAATCACGTCTCATAATAAACATGTCCATTTTTCACTTTCTTCAATACCCACCTAGCAATACCACCCTGCCCAAGCTGTTCAACCCATGATTTAGCTCACATAATTAGTGCGTCATGACTTTCTCAATAATATCATGTAACCACTTGCAATACGCCATGCCTGAGGATGCCTTTCCAATATCAAATCAAGCCACGATAATGGAATCGCAAGCCAACCGAACAAGCGTAAACCAACCTTATAAAGAACGGTGCTGCCAAAACTAAACAACATCGCCAATGTTTCCTGAACGATCCAGGCTAGTGCTGACGCAGGGCCAGATGCCACTCTTATCCATTGTATCTCCATACCGGAAAACAGATGGCGCAGGCCTTCCGGAGCCCAACGCTGAAAATCCTGTGGTGATGCGTGCACGCCCTGCATCCATGGAATCTCCAGATAGGCCTCCCCTCCTGACTTAAGAACCCTGCGAATCTCATAAGCTGCCAAACATGGATCTTTGACATGCTCAAGAACACCGGTACAGACAATAGCATCCAGAGATGAATCACTGAAAGGCAACGCCAATAGATCGCCCTGTACTTCCACCTCTTTTCCAGCAAACAGGTCAAGGTTGATGACCTGCGGATGCAATCGAACTCCTGCTGACCCCAAGTTCACTATTTTCGCTTGTGGCAACTTTGCTAAAAAATTGTTGACAAAAACACGCCCTTCTTCCTTGCTCTTATTCGTGCGAAAAGTCGGATGTGGTGGTGCGAAAATTCTTCTTAGCAGTTCCTTCATCTCAACTCCTGCCCCTCACTTATCAATCCAAACCTGAAACCACATCTCCAGAATCACAAGACTCCAGATGCGATGCCCAAGATCAAAAGATCCGCTTCGATGCATTGCCAACAATTCCAGCGCCCTTTGCGGCCTGATCACGCCGCGCGCAGCAAAGGCATCCGAACAGAATATTTCCTCCACCCGCGCACCCAGTTCCCCTCGCAACCATTGCGAAACTGGCACGGTAAAACCCTGCTTTCTCGGCTCAAGCAGGGCTTCAGGAAGATAACGCTCGGCCACCTTTCTCAGAAGGTATTTACCCCTCCCCTGCTTGAAACGCAGCGCATCGGGGAGATGCATGGCAAACTGAACCAGATGGTGATCCAGTAGCGGCACCCTCACCTCAAGGCCATGCGCCATACTCATCCTGTCCACCTTGAACAACACGTCCTCCGGCAGGTAATTCTCCAAATCGGCCAGAGAAAAGCGATTGGCTCCACTGGCGCTGCTCAAGGCCATACGTATTGCTGCCAGCGGCTCCACCCTGTTTTTACGGCAGACCTCTGGGTTTAACAGCCAGGAAGAGAATGCAAATGGCACCGTAATACGGCGCAAATAACGCGCATTGGCATCATGACTCGTATCATAAACAAGGCGTTGAAATTTACCCACTAGCCCATCGCGATATGCCCATCTCCAACCTGAAAATGGAAGGGCCGGCAACAATCGAGGCAAGGTCATCGCCCTTCTTGTCCACTCATATCCAAGAAACGGTTCATCACCACCATCACCGGAAAGGACTACCTTAACCTCTTTACGCGCCTGCTGTGAAACCAGAAAAGTAGGTAGCATAGAGTTGTCAAACAACGGCTGTTCCATCTGACGAAGCAGTAAGGGCAATTCATCAAACAACTCCGGCGTTGCGAGACACTCATGATGCTCGCTATCTATATGTTCAGCGGCCAGGCGTGCATAAGCGCGCTCATCACCGCCGCCTTCAAAGCCGATGGTGAAGGTTTTTAATGGTCGATCCAGATGGCGTGCAGCAATAGCCGCCACCAGGGATGAGTCGACACCACCAGAGAGGAAGGCTCCCACTTCCACATCTGAAAGCAGATGCGCGGCAATCGAGTGATTGAGCTTCTCATCCAGCACATTAATTGCAGCCGCCTCATTCAGGCCCGGCTCACCACCCATTTCAGTTGTGACGTGCCAATAGCGTGAAATTCTGACCTGCCCATTCTCCAAGGTAAGCTTGTGCGCCGGAGGCAACATCATCACAGATTCAAACATCGTATGTGGAGACGGCACATAACCCAGCGTTAGGTAACTCTCCACCATTGCCAGGTTGGGCCGTTTTTCGACCGAGCCGTGCGCAAAGATAGCGCCGACTCCTGATGCAAAGATGATTTCACCATGATGAATTGCGTAGTAAAGTGGTTTGATACCGATACGGTCCCGCACCAGCAGGAGCCTCTCCTCTTGCTCATCCCAAATGGCAAAGGCGAACATCCCCTCAAGCCGATCGACAACATCCTCACCCCACATCCGATAGCCGTTGAGTAAGGCTTCCGTATCGCTGTGCCCTCTAAAATGGCAACCCATGGTTATTAGTTCATCTCTTAATACTGGTGAATTATAAATCTCACCGTTGTAAACCAAGTGAAGATGGTCCAGATGCATGGGTTGTGCTCCGGCATCGGATAAATCAAGAATACTCAGCCGGGTATGGGCCAGCCCTGCCCCATTCGCATTCCGTTCATCATGCCATACACCCTGCGCATCCGGGCCGCGATGCGCGACCTCCTCTGCCATAGCGTACAGGACTGATAAATCCCCCTTGCCAACAAATCCCGCAATGCCGAACATGAGCTAACAAACCTCATCGTAGAGCTGAAGGACCTCATCTGCTGCACGCTGCCAACTGAATGTAACCGCCCGCTTTACTCCCGCCTCGCGCATACGAGTTTTTCGCGCTTCATCCCTCGCAAGATCAGAGATTGCTTCACTTATCTCCTCCTCGTCGCAAGGATCAACCAACACACCAACATCTCCTACTACTTCCGGGCATGAACTAATATTTGACGTAATTACTGGCACCCCTGCCGCCATGGATTCCAGTATAGGCAGACCAAAGCCCTCATAGAGGCTCGGATAGAGGGAAATCTCGGCATGGTGCAGCAACAGAGGAAGATCCGCATCGGGCACGGATCCTAAAAAATGGACATACCGAGCCATCGGACCAAGCAATAATCTGATATCCGATTCAGGCCCCACGATTGCAACGGGCACGTCGGGAGCAGCCCGCTGGGCAGCGCGAACGGTACGCTCCAGATTTTTTCTCGGCTCCGGTGTACCAACAAGAAAAATCATGTAAGGCTGTTTCAGGCGATAACGCGCCAGCACCTGTTCCTGCTGAGATGCGGCAGCATGAACAAAAAAATGCGGCTCGACCCCTTCATGAATCACACGGATCCGTTCAGTCGGGAAATCCATCAGCTCCACCAGATCGCGTTTGGTGTTTTCAGATACCGCGATCACAGCATCGGCCCGCTGCAAGGCATGCGGGAGCTCTTTGCGATAGCCGCGCTCATTGAGGTTGGAATCGAAAAAGAATTCCGGGTGACGCAAGTAGGTGAGGTCATGCACCGTCAACACGCATTTCGCTTTTTTTGCCGCAGGCAGAACAAAGTGCATGCCATGAAAGATATCAATCTCCCCTGTCCACCGCTCAACCGCAGGCCACGAAAAAGTATTCCACAACGCCTGCATTATCCGCCGGGGCGCAGGCAGTGTGCATGTCGAAACACGATCCAGCGCAGGATTCCACTCTTCCACGGCTTCACGAAAACGATTGGAAAACAGTACATATTCGTGCTCATTTCCTTGCTTGAACATAGCCGTAGCCAAACCGCGTACATAACGGGCAATGCCGCCATGGGGGCGAGCAGCTTGGTAGGCATCAAGCGCGATCTTCACTTCTTAGTAACAGCTACAAGACGTATCTGCCAATGGCTTGGCGCACGCTCACCAGGCATTTCGATAAAATAGATCAATCGCAATATTCGGTGCCACAGCCATCGGGCACCACGGTAGGAGAAATGCCGTAATGTCCATTTGATAGGCCATCGCTCAGGCACAAAACGAATATGCCTGAAACCCGCCATCATCAACACCTGACGCAGACTCATTTCAGTAAATATAATTTGATGGGTAAAATCATTGTAGCGGTTAAATGCCGTAGTCAGACCAGCGACCTGTGGCACATTCACGACCAACACCCCATCATCTGTGAGCCCTTCCTTTAATGTTTTCAGAAAAGCCACAACATCATCTTTTGGAATGTGCTCCAAAACATCATTCAAGGTAATAGCTGAAAAACCGTGCTCACGTTCAGCCAACAGATCTGCCACATCTCCAACATGAATAGAGGCAGATACATGGTTACGAGCAAGCTCAGCCTGCTGGCCAGAGAGTTCAACACCCTCCCCACCGGTAAAACCTTCGATCTCAAGAAAGCGTAAAAACTGGCCAACACCACATCCAACATCAAGAATCGGGGCATCCTTAGCCTCTGGTAAACAGTCGTAATAGTACTCGGCATAACCTCTGGCAATCTCTTCATAATCATGGCCTTCATGAAGCGCATCAAAGAAAGTTTCTGCATAGCGATCAAAATCAGATTCGTTCAAACATGCCTCCCGACAATATCCTTCATCACATCAAACAATCGAATTGCTGAAGCCTTCCAGCTATGTTGCATGACATGCTCCAGTCCATGCTGTACCAGCGAAGCATGCCACTCTGCATCATGAACTATTCTTTCCATCTGCACACTCCATGCATCAGGTTCATCAACAGGCAGCAACACTGCTGCGCTACCCGTCACCTCCCGGACCGATGGTATCAGCGTTGAAAACACCGGCGTACCACAAGACATCGCCTCAAGCGGTGGTGAGCACCAACCCTCATAAAAGGTCGGAAAAAGAAACGCAACGGCCGCACTATAGAGAAACGTAAGCTCATCACTCTCTTGCCCGATCGAGCCAATCAGATGAACTCGCTGTGACAGACCTGTTGCAATAATATGGGTGCGCAAATCGGTTGCAAAGGGCTCTTCATGCGGCCCGGCCAAAACCAGATCAACCTCTTTCAAAGCGGTTGCCCGGTGCAATGCATCTACTAGCAAGCGCACATTCTTATGCGATGAAACCGCCCCGACAAAAAGAAAAAAAGGTTTCCCCACACCATAACGGCTACGCACATGCTCACGAGCCTTGTTTTTCTCAATGGGTACAAAAACAGGATCAACGCCATGGCTACTAACAAAAATACGGTCGGCGGAAATATCTGTGAACTCCAGCATATCCTGCCGGGTGCTCTCCGATACCGCCAGAAAATAGTCAGCATGTTTTCGGGCATAATGAAATGCCGAATTCAGCAAAGCTACATTTCTGGGGGCACAAAGCTCGGGGATCACCATATAGGCCATACCGTGAATCGTAGTCAGCACAGCCGTCTTTTTCGACGGAGGAAAATAGAGATCAGGCGCATAAAAGATATCCAAATCATCACCAGCAATACGCTCCAGCCTTGGCCAACCCACTCCTCGCCATGCAGGCACCAACAATCGCATCGGCCAGCGACAAATCACCTCATCAGAAAGTCCAAGACGACCCGGCGAATCTCTCTTACGATCAAAATAAAGTGCCCGCCAATCCGCTTCCTCTATCGTTGTCAACTCTTTCAGAAGATTGCGCGAAGTCCTTCGTATGGCCCTTTCTCCATGCAGCAGCGCCGTGCCATCAAACCCAACCTTCATCATTCAGTGCCTTCCCAGTCGCTGCTGCATAAACGCTATGGTATCAGTCGCGGCTTTCGACCATGTCCTCTGTTCAAGCACATAAGCACAAGCCAATCGAAGACTTTCCCGCGAAGTCTCATCATCCATGATTGCAGCTTCCATCATCGCAGACATCGCCCCAACGTTCTCTGGGGGTACAATAAAGGCCATATTCTTGAGCAATAGTGAACTGGGGGTCCCCGGAAGGTCTGTAATCAACACCTTGGTTTCAGCTAGCATCGCCTCCCACAGCTTAGTTGCCAGTGCTCCATTCTGCTGCTCCACTTTCTTCTTCAATAGCGGCACCAGCGCCACATCAGCAGCGGAAAACCACCGTGGCATCTCCTCATAGGGGCGTACACCGATTATATCTACAAAGGCGGTTATCTTTTTTTCTTCGACCATCTTTTCAATATCTTTGCGCAATATTCCATCCCCGACAAGCATCAGGCGAACACCAGTGCTCAAGCGATCAAGAAGCAGCGCAAATGCCTTAACAACTGTTTTAAGATCGTGATGGGGATGAAAACTGCCTGCAAAGAGAAAAACCTTTTCACCCTTAGGTATTCCCAGTTCTTCACGCGCAGCAATCTGATCAACATCGTCAAAAAGTTCAGGATTCACCCCCAACTCCTGCACCATCACTCGTTCTGCGGGAATGGCGTATTCACGCATGGTATTGGCGGCATTACCCGCCGTGCTGACCACAATACCAGCGGCGGCATCAAACAACCGTTGTTGGAATTTCCGGATCTGTTCAAGCCGTCTTGCTTGCGCCCCATGAAAAAGCACATCGTCGAGCATCCAGCCATTCACCTCGATAAATAACGGCAAATGCAAATAGAGGCAAAGCCATAGAAAAAGTGGCGGTCGCTCCATTTCACGAACATAAATCATATCAAAGGGGGTTATTCGATGTTGACGCCATATTCTAAGGTAACTCTCCAGAAAAAAGAACCATTGGCGCAACCGATCAAACCCCCACCAACGTATCCAGTGATGGTGTACATGTTTCCACTGCGGCAAAACCAATGGCATGGGAAGAAACAGATGAAGCTCATGCCCCAACTCGCCCATCTGTTCGGATATCTCACGAGTGTGGATTAGACTGGCGCACGGCACATCCAGCTCAATCAGTGCCAAATAGGCGATTCGCATCAATCACACTTCCGAAGTATGAATATACTCCAGGCTGGAAACTGCCTGATGAACGGAAGATGTGAACAGACCTTATGCGCAATTCCGGTTTCGGTAAGTTTTTTCAGGAAGACTCCCGGTAACCACGCATCGGGCAGTTGATAGAAAAGACCTTCACGCTTGCGCAACTTGAATCCATGCTGCGCGAACATCATTTCCAATTCATTGATGGGCATAAACTTATGCTTAAACCATGGAATCTCCGCACCTGAAAACTCGCGGAAGTGTTCCTTCTCATCGAAATAAACGGGCCTTCCCTGCCTGCGCATGTCATCCCGGGCTTTCAGCGTGACGGATGGAACAGAGACGATCCAGTGCCCGCCATGCTCCAGCACTCGCCAGACCTCAGCCATCACCGCATCCATTTCGGGAACATGCTCCAGCATTTCCATGCTGATCACGGTGGCAAAACAGGCATCCGAAAAGGGCAGCTTGCTGCCGTCACCAAGGCATACCCGAACACCTTTTTTGCCAGCCAGTCGCAATCGCTCCGGATTCAAATCCAGGCCCACGCCACCCATATCCAGCCTTTCGAGCAGGAACCCCTCGGCGCAGCCCAAATCAAGCAACTCCCCCTTCCCATGCATCCTGCGCACCCAAGCAGCCATCCGCTCCAGCAGCACGGCAGGCCAGCTGCCAGCGGTGTACCTCCCGAAGGCAGGTCGGCCCAACGCATCCGCTTGCGATATCATCCTCTCGCCATCCTCCATACCTCGCCGATAAAGACCTTTTCCCTTATCCACATAAAACTTCCCCAGAGCATGGCAAATACCAGCCCCGAAATCCAACCCCAATGGTTGATGGTATCAGCAAAGATGAGGATAAATCCGTAGGTGAGGATACCCGATGCCAAGGCCGGCAAGGCACCGGCAAACGACTCGGCCAATACCGGCCGCAAACTGATTCCCAAATCAGCGCGAATCAGCCAGATATGCAGCATCAGGCTTAGCGTGTACACCAGCACCAGCACCCATGCCGCACCTACAACACCAAGAAAATACACCGCCGGGATGATGGATACTGAGAAAACGACAAATTCAATCCATTTCATTTTGTACATGCCACGCGTTCGACTTCTGGCCATTAATAGCGAGCCAAAGCTCGTTGCACAGCCCCGAATCCAGCCCATTAACAGGAGGACTACAAACACCGGAACAGCTGGCAGCCATTGCTTCCCCACCACCAATTGAATAACTGCTTCCGGCAGCAAGGCGGCACCAATCGCAAACGGCGTAAGAATCGCTGTAGTCAGATGCATATGCCGGCACATCACCCGCTGCATGCGCGGCACATCCGACTGAATCCCTGAATAGACGGGGAGCATCACCTAATTGAAAATACTGGCAATCCTGCTGGTCAAATAACCCACCAGCATGAAGGCCACCGAGTAATACCCCAGGGCATTCACCCCCAACAAGCGCCCAATGACGGCATCGTCCAGATTGGTCATCGCATAAATCAGGATACCCGCTCCGAGCAAATAGCCTCCATACGCCCAAAGCGCCCGCACTGCATCAATTGAAAAACGCAAATGCGGCCGGTAATCATGAATGATGTAAGAAGCGACCACGGCAACCGCATGCCCGGCCAGAAGGCCATACACCAAAGCGGATGCCCCCCAACCCAGCCACCATGCCAGCCCAATGGTCACCAGCAGTTGTATGACTTCATGGGCAACGGTCATGATCAACAGCCGATCAAAAGCCAATCCCCGCTGTAGCAAAGGACCGCCCATGCTGGTCAGGCCCTGAATCAGCGGAATGAAAGCTGCGATATACAATAAATCCGACAACTCGGGGTGGCCATAGAATCCAGCCAGCCATGGTGCGGCCAGCCAGCAGATCGCGGCCAGCACAAGGCCGCGCATCCATCCGAGGTGCCATGCAGTATCGAGAAAATCGTCATCTAGGTCGCGCTTCTGAATGACTGCTGTTGCGATGCCCACATCTGATAGCGCGACAATACCGCCGATGAACACCGTCACCAGCGCGAAAAGCCCGAAGTCTTCCGGAATGAGGAGCCTTGCCAGGATGGTGAGGCGAACGAATCCGATAATTCTGACACAGATGAAACCCACAATAGACCAGGATCCCGCACGAAAAACGCTCTTGGCCAGGGTCACCGGGTCAACCCGCGCGTCCCTCTAATCCACGCTTGCGATATGACGTAAAACCCAAGCAGCGCCAGCTTCCTGGAGCAGGAGGCTTGCAAACACCCTGCGCAGAAGACCGAGTCATATCGTGCGGGCGGGCACACAATTCTTCTTGAGGCATGAAAAAAACTCTACACGCAGCAGCCGCGATGGTCACTTTATTGTTCATATTTGGCAGCGGGCAAAGAAAAAGGCCCACCGGAGCAGATGCTCAACGATGGGCCTTTTTTGTTAAATTCCTAGCGACTTTCTGCTTTCCCATGCGTAGGCCGTACGGACGATCGCCTTCAAACTGTCGTGGCAGGGTTGCCAGCAGAGTAGACGCCGAAGCTTCACCGAGTCCGCAACCAGCATGGGCGGGTCGCCGGCGCGCCTTCCAGATTCGCGAACCGGAAAATCCACCCCCGACACCTGCTTCACCATCTGCACAACCTCGTGCACACTGAATCCTTTCCCGTAGCCGCAATTGATGACCGCCGACTCGCTTTCCTTAGCCAGGTAGTCCAGTGCACAAACATGTGCATTGGCTAGGTCCGAAACATGGATGTAATCGCGAATGCATGTGCCGTCGCTTGTCGGGTAATCCGTTCCGAAAATCGTTAACCCATCTCTCTTGCCAGTTGCTGCCTCGCTCGCCACCTTGATCAGATGCGTTGCATCGGGGGTGGATTGGCCGATGCGCCCTTCGGGATCTGCGCCCGCAGCATTGAAATAGCGTAAAATACAGTGGCGCATGCCGGATGCTGCAGAGATATCCTTGATCATCTGCTCACTCATCAGTTTCGAATGGCCGTAGGGATTGATGGGCTGCAGTAAAGCCCCCTCGCTTACAGTGTCACTCTCCGGTATGCCGTAGACGGCCGCCGTCGAGGAAAAAACAAAATTCCGGATGCCCGCTTCCTGGCAGCAGCGTAGAAGCTTCAGGGTGTTGCAGGTGTTATTAGCATAATACTTTGCAGGATTTTCCACCGACTCCGGAACCACAATCGAACCGGCAAAATGAATGACCGCATCAAAGTCATCCTCTCGCATCAAGCTGCGAAGCCGAGATATGTCCGAAATATCCGCAACGACCAATTCGCCGTGCGTCACTGCCCAGGCATGCCCGGTTGAAAGATTGTCGCACACAACAACATCGTGCCCGGCCTCACCCAAAGCGAGAACGGTATGGCTGCCGATATACCCAGCCCCACCGGTTACGAGTATTTTCATGCGCCCTCACTATCGGCGTAGCACCTGGTGTCAGGCTTGCGATATTGCATAATGTTTCACTTGCATATAACGCTGACTAAATGCCCTGTCTTCCTCGATAAGCCTCCGCACCACCGCAACATTCCTGCTAATGGATGACAAGTCACGGCCAAATCTGCACGCAACATCGGTCAG
>Ga0114931_10010401_pt1 | contig 11078 bp, 10 predicted proteins | sample 2SBtaG_FD_89579 | JGI IMG/M metagenome (GOLD analysis project Ga0114931, IMG submission 89579) | Deep subsurface microbial communities from Kolumbo volcano to uncover new lineages of life (NeLLi) - 2SBTROV14_V59a metaG | ecosystem: Environmental > Aquatic > Marine > Volcanic | place: Kolumbo...
ACCACTTCGTGACTCCCCACCGTCATCAACTGGCCCAAAAACTCGTCAAACGACTCGACTCCCTCGGATTCAAGGCGACTGTCGAATGGAAAGCGGCGTAGGAAGTTTATTTTCGTAGGAGTTTTTTACAACACTCAACTCTCTCCGCCACGCGCAACTTGGCGCTACGCGCGCGTGGGTTGTTGTTTCGTTCAGCTTCCGTGGGGCACACGGGGCGTCTGGTCAGTACTTGCAGCCGGTCGTCTTTACGAAAAGCGTGTTTGACCAGGCGATCTTCCAGCGAATGGAAACTGATGATCGCCAGGCGGCCACCGGGACGCAGGCAGCCTGGGATCCGGGCGAGTCCTGCCGCCAACGAGTCGAGTTCCCCGTTGACGGCTATTCGCAGTGCTTGAAACGTGCGGGTGGCCGGATCGATGCTGTGCCCCCGGCTCCGGGGAACGCAGTGTCGCACCAGGTCGGCCAACTCGCGGGCGGTTCGCAAGGGGTTCGCGCGGCGGGCGGCGACAATCCGGCGGGCGATTCGACGGCTGTGGCGTTCCTCGCCATATTGGTAGATGAGGTCGGCCAGATGTTCTTCCCCGAGCCGCTGCAGCAACCGCCAGGCCGGCTCGCCGCGGGTCGGGTCGAAACGCAAATCGAGTGGGCCGGAGCTATGGAAGCTGAAGCCCCGCTGGAGATCCGCCAGTTGGTCGCTGGAGAGTCCCAGATCGAGCAGCACGCCGTCGATCCCTTCGACGTTCAGCTCCTGGAGAATCTCGGGCAGATTGCAGAAGTTTCCCAGGACGAGCTCGAAGGGTAGGTTCGTCAGGGCCGCTTGTGCCCGCAGGGCCGTCTGTTGATCCAGGTCGACACCCACCACCCGGCCATGGAGGCCGACCCGTGCGGCCAGCGCCGCTGCGTGCCCACCACCACCGAGCGTGCCATCGACGATTGTTTGCCCGGCAGAGGGCTGCAGCCAATGGACCACTTCATCGAGCATGACCGGCACATGGCAAGTGGAGGGCGTTATCATTCCGTGATATTCTCCATGTGGCATACACGGGGATAGACCGTACCTCCCCGTTCAAGAAGAGTCTAACACGGCCTCCGGAGGCGAACGGTTACGTTTGACGAAACACGGACAGTCCGTCTATTCTATTCGTTCGCGCCGTCCCAGGGAATAAGCAACCCGTTCCGCAGTTGGTCGATAGTATATGGAATCATGGATTGATTACCACCTGCCTCCGGATTTGGTGGCTCAGCAACCATTGGCAAACCGGGCCGATGCACGGCTGATGGTCGTCGATCGGCGCCGCGGCGCCATCGCCCACCACCATATCCGCGACTTGCCCCGTCTGCTGCGGCCGGAGGACCGCCTGGTCATGAACGACACCAAGGTGTTACCGGCCGGGCTGCGTGGCGTGCGACAGTGGACCGGCGGCCGCTGGCAGGGGCTGTTCCTGGGGCGAATCGAGTCTATCGATGGCAAGGGAACCGACTGGAAATTGGTCTGTAAAACGCGGGGCCGGCTGAAGGCGCCGGAACCGATCATGCTCCTCGACCGCGAGAATCGCGAAACGATTCGGCTCTGGCTGATTGAGCGGCTTTCGGCCGGCCAATGGCGGGCGCATCCCGAGAGTGAGGCGGATCCCATGGCTTTGTTGGAGGCCATCGGGCGCGTGCCTCTGCCGCCGTATATCCGGGGTGGCAGGATGGTCGACGCGGATGTCCAGGATTATCAAACCGTGTTCGCACGTAATCCGGGAGCCGTGGCCGCGCCCACCGCCGGTCTGCATTTCACCCGCCTGTTGCTTGCCGCCCTGAAAAATGCGGACATACGTTTTTCTTCGATTACTCTGCACGTGGGGATGGGAACGTTTCGTCCCATTGTGGTGGAAGATCCGGCCGAGCACCCCATGCACCACGAATGGGCCGAGATGACCAGCACCACGGCCCAGGAGCTGGCAGCCACTCGGGCAGTGGGGGGACGGATCGTCGCGGTCGGAACCACGGTCGTGCGAACGTTGGAAACGGCGGCTGCTCAGCCCGCGCAGCCAGCCAGCGAAAGGAGTGTCCCGCAGGGCTGGTCTGGCGACACCAATTTGTTCATCCGGCCCCCCTATTCGTTTCAAGCCATTGACATGTTGCTGACCAATTTTCATTTTCCCCGCACCACTCTCTTATTGTTGGTGCAGGCGTTTGGCGGCAGTCAGCTGATTCGGGAAGCCTACGAAGAGGCGATTCGCGAAGAATACCGTTTCTACAGTTACGGCGATGCAATGTTGATTTTGTAGAAGCTCCTTGAACCCTTACGTGCCCATGGCAGTACTGATTTGGTCAGCGGAATCGCTAAAACTGGCTGCTGTGCTACTGCCCATGAGATTGATGGTGAGAACACAAACCACAATAATCATTGCCAGCATAACAGCATACTCAACCGACGTTGGACCATCGTCACGGACCAGAAAATTGAGAATAAAGCGTTTCATGGTGATACGTCCGCCTGGGAAAGACCTGAGGGAGGAGAGAGGAGTGTTGTCAAACGGTTCTTTTCGTCATGGACACCTGCCGGAGCGATTGTCAACGGATTCCGCCCGCCTGGCAATGGCTTCGGTAAGGTTTGAGCTGACCATTGTCAGCGAGTGTTGTGGAAAAGGTCTGGGAGCGATTTTGAAGTAGTATTGTCTACTGAAAGCCTAGCTTATGCATGCCCGGATGCAAGTAAAAGTAGTTCCAGGAATGGTCGATCAAGCCGCCCCGAGTAACGTGCTAGCGGCAAGAAATATCGGTTCTCGGGCGGCTTATCACCCCTGCTTTACATAGGGCTCAGCGGTAATTTGGAAGTAATGAATAATGGATTTCCGATCCGAATATTCTTCGGAATAGACGCTCCGTGGCGAGCCAGGGGTTTGCCGGCTGTAACAAGGATCGGGATAGGAGAGATTATGTCAGGGGGGATGGTGCGCCCGCTCTAGGAATCCGCAGGGCTTCGGCGATACGAGGATCGGCCAGCGAGGTGGCCTTGAATTGCACCCTGGGAAAGTCGTGTGTCAGACTGCGCCCATGGGGTACCGCCACGGTGAATGCGCCCGCGGCGGTCGCCGCCTGGCAGCCGATTTGGCTGTCTTCCAACACCATCATTTGCCGACTCGCTATTCCCAGCCGCTGCGCCGCCAGTAGATAAACGTCCGGTTTGGGTTTGCCGTGCTTGATATCTTCGCCGGTCAAGACAAATTCGAAACGGGGTTGCAGAGAAAATTGTCCCAGTACTCGGCCGACAAACTGGCGGCCACTGCTGGTGGCGATCGCTTTGGGAATCGAGGCTTGCTCCAGTGCATCGAGCAGGGGAAGCAGGCCAGGCATTGGGGCTAAACGCTGGGGCAATATCCGTGCAAACAGGGCGGCAATTTCGTCGGCCAGTTGTGCCGTGGTCTCTTCCAACTGATGCCATTCAATCATGATTTGCAGGGCTTCACTCGATTTCCGCCCCATCATGCGGTCGCAAAGCGCGGCCGGAAAATCCTTGCCGCGACGGGCCAATATCTCGCGATCGACATCCTGGTAAAGATGTTCGGTATTGAACATCAGGCCATCCATGTCGAACGTGACCGCATGCAGCCGTGGCGTCGAATCAGAAAGGGTAGGCATGTCTGCGGGCTCTCCTCGCATCAACAAAAAGGATTCATCTACCAAAACATCACGATGGACCGAATTATTCTGAACGTTCCTTTCAGGAACCGGATAGTTATTGATCGGCTGCCCGCTTGACTTTATAAATCGCGTAGGTGTTATTGGCGTAGACAAGCGGAAAGTGGAGTGGCGGCCAACGGACGGTCAGGACGTAGTCCGCCTGGTAACGCTGGGCTAATTCACCGATTCGCACCGTGCCCTCGGCAGCCAGTGATCGGTAGGGTTTTTGCCATCTGGCAGGGGACTTGGGCGAACCATAATAAATATCGTAGTAGCGGTTTCGCCAGGCGACCAGGTTGGCGGCATCCTGGGGGACATCTTTCCAATTGACCACGTCGCTGCGCTGCGCGTGCCATTTGAACGTTTGGCCGCCCCGTGGCACCAGGAAGACCGAATCGGCCGGCGTATGCGCGCCGGCCCAGCGGCAGGCGTCTTGCCACTGGGCAAAGTCCACAACTCCTGATTCACCCGGTGGGCAAGGATCGTAGCAACGGATGACGCTGGTCGAAAGCAGATACCAACCGGGAAACAGCACCGTCAGGGCCAGCATGGGCAGAGCCCATTTGCTGTGTTGGCGCAGCAAGTGGCCAATGGCGAAAACCACCGCCAGGCTGGTGGCCAGGGGGACGCCAATATCGGCCAGGCGAAACCAGTAAAACCGCAATATCCGGGCAGCCAGGGACGGCTGGTACCACAATGCCATTTCGAAAATCAGGCCCAGCGCACTCAAGCCCAAAGTGGTCCAGGCAAAGCGCATCAATCTGGCCAGACTCCGTGCGCCTGGTTCCGGATGAGCCGGATCGGCCCGATCGGCGGCGAATACCGGTCGCAGCAGATACGCCATGGCCAGAAAGATCAATAGCATCGAGCCAAATCTCGATGCTCGTGTGATGAGCCAGTCGGTTGATTTGGTCAGCGGAGCCAAATGGTGCGGCAGGCGGTCAAACACATAAATTTGCTGTGCTTGGTCGACCACATCCGCGGGGGCATGCCGGGTTAAGGCAAACGCGGGCAATAGGCCGGGCATGGCTAGCACACCGCCCAACAGGAGGGATGGTAATATCGAAGTGAAGGCAGGCCGCTCGGTGGCGGGTTCCGTGAGCCAGACCGTGGCGGCTGCCACCACGGCCCAGCCACCCACAATCGGATGAAACGCGCTGGCCAACCCCAGCAGGGGCCAACAGCGACGCCATCCGCCGCCGGCAACCGCTTCGAGCCCCAGCAGTACCAGCACATAGGCAAAACATTTGGCCTCGACCCCGCCCACGATCCATTCTCCGGCAAAATTAGCTTCATGGACCAGGGCAATCATCAGGCCCGCAGCCAGGACTCCAAAGTAGGGGCGATCGGTTACCGTGCGCGCCAATCGCTGCCAGGCCCAGGCGAGCAGACCCCAAGCCACCACTCGGCCAATCCATGCCACCACGGGCAGAGAAAACCAGCGGGTGAGCCAGCCCACGCTCCAGTAAAAGGGCAGGTGAGCGTCGGCCGATTCGAGAAACAGATTGCCCGCACACCAGTCCGTTTGCCAATAGTGTTTGGCCTTGCATAGATAGTGCGACTCATTTTTATGCGAGGGGGGCGCGCCCCCTTCGACAAAAAAAATGGCAAATACCAAAGTGACTTCCAGGATATGACGAACGGAAGGAGACATGGGAATTCGGAATGCGGAATGCGGAATTCGGAATGCGGAATTCGGAATGCGGAAAGTGGAATGCGGAAAGTGGAATGCGCGGACTTGAATTCCCTCACGGCTTCGGTTTTGGACCCAATGGTATCTGCTTTGTCGATTCGAGCATCTGAACCGTACGTGCTAGCGGCTATGGCTCAAAGGTTGTGCCCGGAACTCTCAGCACTCAATTCTCCCAAGGCATGCATTTCTTTTCGCGTGGCACGATAGAATTGCTGGAAGAGAGGGAAGGCACGGTCATGGTAGCGGCGTGCCTTGAGAACCGGTTTCGACCGTTCGGCCATTTGGACGGTTGCCTGACAGGCCTCGGTGATGTTCTTGAAATGACCAGCTCCCACGGCGGCGAGCAGTGCCACACCAAAAGCAGGACCTTCATCGGCCGCCATGGCCGTAACTTGCCTGCCAAACACGTCGGCTTGCAACTGCCGCCAGAATGGATTTTTTGCGCCGCCACCGGAAGTGCGAATTTGGCGGACCGGGATTCCCAGTTCTTCGATAATGGCCAGACTGTCCCGAAGGGTGTAGGTCACTCCTTCCAGAATTGCCCGTACTACATGCCCACGCGTGTGGCTAAGGGTCAAACCGACCAGGGCACCACGCGCTCGAGGGTCGAGGTGAGGTGTGCGTTCGCCGGCCAGATAAGGCAGGAATTGCAAGCCTTCGGCTCCGGTTGGAGTTTCGGCTGCCTCGGCAACCAGGCGGTCGAAGCTGACGAGGGTTTCCATGCGCCTGTTACGCCCCGAGTTCTTTTTACCGCCCGTGTTATTATTTCCAGTGGTGCAGAGTGAACTTTGAAACCAGTCCAGGGACCCTCCAGCAGCCAAGGTAACACCCATCATGTGCCATTTGCCAGGCACGGCATGACAAAACGTGTGCAACCGGCCCTTAGGATCAAACTGGGGCAAATCGCTGTGGACAAACACGACGCCCGAAGTGCCGATCGAGGTGGAAAGTAAACCGCGGCGAACGATACCATTGCCAATCGCCCCCGCCGCGCAATCACCTGCTCCAGCCACCACGCAACAGGATGTGGTCAGGCCGAGGATTTTAGCCGTGGCCTTACTAAGCGTGCCGGTAATTTCGTCGGATTCATGGCATGATGGCAGCAGATCGATATCGACTTCGAGCTTGCTGAGCAGGCGTTTCGACCAGCGTCGTTTGGTCACATCCAGTAGCAGTGTTCCACTCGCGTCGCTGACATCGGTGGCGAACTCGCCGGTTAGTCGGCGGCGTATTTCGTCCTTGGGAAGAAGCACTTTAGCAACGCGTTGGTAGACACGCGGTTCCCGGTTTCGCAACCAAAGGATTTTAGGGGCGGTAAATCCGGTCAATGCCGGATTGGCGACCATTTGGATCAGCCGCCTGCGCCCACCGGCACGTTGCTCGATATCATCGCATTCGGCTATAGTGCGCTGGTCGTTCCAAAGGATGGCAGGGCGCAGGATCTGACCTTGCCGATCGAGGAAGACAGAGCCGTGCATTTGGCCAGAAAGTCCGATCGTACTTACTTCCGCCGGTTTCAGCCGGGCCTGCTTGACCACGCTTCGGACAACCCGCACGGTGGCTTTCCACCAGTCGTCGGGATCCTGCTCGCTCCACAGTGGGCGGGGATGGCGGCACGGATAGGTAGCCGAATCCGAGGCCAAAATACGACCTTGTGGGTCGATTGCCAGGGCTTTCGTACCCGAGGTGCCAATGTCGATACCAATGCATGCGGTCATGGTGAGTGGAATGCGGAATGTGGAATGTGGAATGCTGAATGTGGTTGGTCCGACTTTGGGCCAACTGCTCACTACCGTTGGGTTCGCGGGGCGGAAAACTTGGGCCCGCCCCTAAGACTGCCGCCAGTTTAGCATGCCAGCCGACGAACGACTGGGTACCTGTTCCTGCTTCACTTCTGCCTGATGGAGCAGGACATTTCCAACTGGCGACGGCTTAGCGACTCCATGGTCGCCTCCATAAAGGTCTCGTCGGGTGTTTAATGTTCGCTGGATCAGTATAATCGTTTGCGCGTTGGTTGACAGGTTTGTTTTTTGTATTGGCAGATGAGCAGGGGCCTTGAGGATAAGCATTGATGGACGCGAATCGGGCGGAAAGACTTGGTTGCGATCAGAGGATGATGGTGCTGATCGCCTGTCTGATCGGCTGTCTGGCCGGCTGTCAGAGGCCGCGGGAGGCGGGAACGCAGCGGCAAGATGGTCTGGAGAAAGATGCCGCCCGGCCGGTGGTCACCCTCAGGCTGTTGGTGGTGGACGATCCAGAAATGGCTGGAAGTATCAAAAAGCTCCGTGGGGAATGGACCGAGCGTACTCACGGGGGCCGCCTTCAGGTGCTGGAGTGGACTTTGGCTGAGATGTTCGCCGCGAAAAGCCTGCCGGCGGACCTGGTGATTTATCCCTCACGTCACCTGGGGACCTTGGTGCAGAAAAAGTGGCTACGTCCGTTGCGCGAATCGATGCTCCATGCAACCCAGTTTGCCTGGGCCGATTTGTTTCCGGCTGTCCGTGATCGGGAAATCGCTTACGGAGGAGTCAAGTATGCGTCTCCCTACGGTTCTCCACCGCTGATGCTCTGCTACAATCCCCAGCTTTTAGCGGCGGCCAGGTGTGATGTGCCCCGGACCTGGACCGACTATCACCAGGTGGTCGGGCGGCTTAAGCAACAGGCCGTGCCGTGCCTGCTCCCCCTGGCTGGCAAGTCGGCCGCGATGACCTTGCTAGCTCGTGCCGTAAGCTACGCAAGTCAGGCTGGTCACCGGGCGTTGTTGTTTGATGTCGACACATTTCAGCCACGTATTGCAGGGCCCCCTTTCGTCCGGGCGCTCGAACAGATCATTGCCGAAAGCAGTCCGGAAGTCGACCCGAACAAGAAATCGGTCACCCCGGAGACGCTGGCGTTCGCTGCACCCACACTGGGCTTTTCTGAAGCAGTGAAAAAGGTGGCCCAAGGTCGATCCGCCATGACCTTGGGGTGGCCGGGAGTCGCCTGTTCACAGCCGCTCGAAGAAGCCCGGGTAAGCTATGCCATGCTGCCTAGCACGAAGGATATTTACAGTGTCACGCGTAACCAGTGGGAAACCAATCGATCCGACACTCCTACGGTCCTGCTGGGAGTGGCGGGACGCCTGGCGAGTGTCACCTGCAGCAGTCGCAATGCGACATCCTCGTTCAAACTGCTGCTGTGGCTGGGCGGTGATGGTATTGCCACGGGGATCAGCGCGAGCAGTCATTCTACGTTGTGGTACCGCCGTTCCCAAGTGAAAGTAGCCACTCGCTGGCTAGCCGATTGTCAAGGCCAAGTCATGCCTGGATTGTCGACAGCGGCGGGCTTTCCTGCAACGGCGGGGATTCCAGGTGCGGCAGGCACGCCCCAGCATGGCATCGGGCAGATGGTTGCCAGGGCCCTGGCAAGTGAAGATTGTTTCCTCCTGCCGCGAATTTCTGGTATCGATGATTACCTGGAAAGCCTCGGAAATGCGGTTCGCACTGCCCTGGCCGGTGAAACGGCCATCGCAGCCCTTCAGCAGGCCGCCGACCAATGGGACCAGATAACCGGCCGATTGGGGAAGGAGTCGCAGCAAATGGCCTACCGGGCCCATTTGGGCTTTTAGTGGACGAATGCTGGCAGGGCGCCGCTTGCCAAAATTGGCTGAAATCGATAGGTTCAAGGTTTCGCTAACAGGTTTGTGAGAAGCTTGTTTCGTTTTGTTTCCAGAATGGGTCGAGTCCCTCGGTTCCAGCACCGTTGCGACGGCTTCCTTTCCGTACTTGCCACCATTGCTCCATGATTCGTGTCCCTCCCAGCCTGCAACGGATTGTCATCACCGGCGTCGGCTTGACTTCACCCAATGGCAATAATCTGGCTACCTATCGGGAAGCATTGCTGTCGGGGACCAGTGGTGTTGACCGCTACCACATTCGTTATGTGGGCGACACCCTGGCGGGTGAGTGTAATTTTGATGAACTCAAGTACCAGCGACGGCGCGAACTGCGGCGGGGAACACGGGCCGGAAGTGTGGGAATCTACTCCGCCCGCGAGGCCGTGGCCGACGCGGGAATCGACTGGGACGTGATCGATCGATCACGGGTCGGCGTTTATGTGGGTGTCACAGAACATGGCAACGTTGAAACGGAAAACGAGATTTATGAGATCAAAGGTTTCGACTACGACACGTCGGTTTGGTCGCACCATCATAATCCGCGTACCGTGGCCAACAATCCGGCTGGTGAAATCACCCTGAACATGGGCATCACCGGCCCACACTACACGTTGGGTGCCGCCTGCGCGGCTGGCAATGCGGGTATCATTCAGGGAGCTCAGATGCTCCAATTGGGCGAATGCGACCAAGCGCTGGCCGGTGGAGTCTCGGAGAGTATCCGCACGTTTGGTATTTTCGCCGGTTTTGCCAGTCAGGGGGCATTGGCCGCGCACCAGGACCCGGCTGCGGCATCCAGGCCGTTCGACCAGGATCGTAGCGGGATTGTGGTTGCGGAAGGAGGTTGCTTGTTCGTGCTGGAGCGATATGCGGATGCGGCAGCCCGTGGAGCCAGAATTTATGGTGAGTTGGCCGGCTATGCCATGAATAGCGACGCCAGCGATTTTGTGTTGCCCAATCCGGACGAACAAGCTCGTTGCATGCGTATGGCACTCGATCGGGCAGGACTCGGGGCGGATCAAATTGACCTGGTCAGCACGCACGCTACGGCGACTCCCAGTGGTGATGTCCAGGAATGCGCGGCATTACGTAGTGTGTTTTTCAATCCGTCGGGGCCTGCGGGGGGGGGCAGTGCGAATCCGGAGATGCTGATCAATAATACGAAAAGTTTTATAGGCCATGCGATGGGGGCTGCTGGCGCATTGGAATTGGCTGGCAATTTGCCATCTTTTGACGACGGTGTTTGCCACCCCACCATCAATGTGGACCGACTTGATCCTCAATGCGATTTGCCAGGCCTGGTGCTCAACGAGCCACGTGAAGTCAAGTCGGTTCGCACCATCCTGAACAATTCGTTTGGGATGTTAGGAATAAATTCCGTAGTCATTATCAAGAAAGTATAACGCAGGAGAACGATCGGCATGACCAGCGCCGAGATTAAAAAGGAAATACTCGACATCCTTGAGGCTATCGCACCAGACGAAAACCTTACGGACCTGAAGGACGAGGTGAACTTCCGTGACCAGATCGAACTGGACAGTATGGATTTTCTGGATATCGTCATGGAGCTTCGCAAGCGGCACCGGATTCAAATTCCCGAGGAGGATTATGAACAGCTTGCCAGCATGAAGTCGACGGTCATCTACCTGGAACCGATGATGAAGGACGTGGTGGCATGAAGTTGGCGGCAGGCGGTGGTAGTACGGAATCTTCTGGTTGGAGAGAATATAGTAGTTCCCAAGAATGGCCGATGAAGCCGACCCGAGCAAAGTGCTAGCTGCTAAAACGTCGGTTCGCGGGCGGCTTATCGCCCTGCTCCATGTAGGGCTAAGCGGCAATTTGGAAGTACTGAATATAGTTTTCACCTGCTGCATGCCAGAGTTGCTGCTATACCGCCGCCATTTTCGCATGTCCGCCGAAGAACGATTCGGTACCTGCTCCTGCTCCGACTCAGGGCTCGAAGGAGCAGGATATTCCAACTGGCCATAACACTGCCCACTGTCTACTGTCTACTGTCTACTGTCTACTGTCTACTGCCTACTGCCTACAGCCTTCCATGTA
>Ga0114931_10010402_pt1 | contig 11078 bp, 12 predicted proteins | sample 2SBtaG_FD_89579 | JGI IMG/M metagenome (GOLD analysis project Ga0114931, IMG submission 89579) | Deep subsurface microbial communities from Kolumbo volcano to uncover new lineages of life (NeLLi) - 2SBTROV14_V59a metaG | ecosystem: Environmental > Aquatic > Marine > Volcanic | place: Kolumbo...
TGTATAATTTGGCTAAATATAAGATTAAGAATTCATTCCGTATTGTTTTTTTTCAATTTTTCTAATTATTGAGCTTGAATAGCCTGTCGTCAACTTTTTGATACGACTTGCAAAAGGCTATTGAATACGAAAAATCAGTAAACCATTTTTCACACTAAACCTTTACTAACGCCTTTCAAAAGCCAAAAGTAGCAAAAGCCGGATGTTTTTAAATTAGCCGGGCAAAGTTTGTCGCCCGAAGGGAAGTCATCGCGAAGTGTTCAAATAACACTAACAGTCGGGGTGGCAAATCTCTAAAATAAAATCCGAAAAACCAAAAAATCTTTTACCTGAAAAATTATTAGTTCGGCAAATAATCATTTAACCACCGTTCGAAAGGGCAGCTATTATTTGGAGACGAGTCAAATTGTTCGATACATTTTACAGCAGTAAAAACAGAAAGAATTTTTTTGTAAAATATTGAAAATCAAAATCTTAATTCTTTCAAGGAATTGATGAACAGGTTTGATTTTCCGCCGCCGGAAAATGCCAAAGCCGGGGTTTTTGACAATCTCGCCTTATAACGCTAACCGGACAATTTAACTTAATTTCCACATCTTTTTTGGCGATGGAATCTCCCCAACCATTACTGCCCCCCGCTTCCTGAAGGTTTTGTTTGAAATTGCGATTCCAAATCGAGCACTTCCACTTTTCTAAACTCCGTGGGATGCCCCTCGCTTTGCAGCGAAATGTAGCCACTTTTCAAGGGGGTGCCATCTATCTTGTATTCTTTATTAAAATTATGAACGACCCCGCCGCCAATTTGGGGTTTCTCATAGGTCATTACCGTATCGCCTTCGACGAGATGATAAATGATGGAATCGCCCAACACCACTGCTTCAACGGTGACCCATTGGTCGCCATTATAGGTTTTGGAAGTGGAATTGAGACAATGTTGCGTCCAAAGTTTTCCATTCAGGACGACATTGGTCCCGGGGGTGCAGAGGTTGGCGGTAGGGCGTTCTCCTTTTCCGGTGCCGCCCAATAATTGCACTTCGATTGAAATGGGATAATCCTGGTCTTTTTCCATGCTTTCCGGGGCTTGACAGTGTATCATGATGCCATTGTTCCGCCATGCCCAATCGGGTGCCCCTAGTGCTTCTTCACCGACAAAACGATACTCAACCCGTATTTTATAGTGAGAGAAAGGCTTTTTGAAAAAGAGGTGGCCATATTGCTCATCGAAGCGCCCGTATTGGTCGTAAACTACTTTCAACAAGCCGTCTTCCACGCGGAAAGTATTTCCAAAATTATCGCCTAAGTCATGTCCGGCGATTTTGACTTGCCAATCGTTGAGGTCTTTGCCGTTGAACAATTGAATCCAATCGTTCGACAAAGAATCCGTTTGCGAAAGCAGAACATTTGTTGTAAAAAAAAAGAGCAGCAATGCGTGATTTTTCATTGTTTTTAATTATTTGAGGGCGTTGCAAAATCAGAGAACTCAGATAGATTTATTGGCAACTAAAAAATACATGAATTTTACCAATTGATATCCTACTGAACATTAATAAATGCAAAAGTGTATTTAACTGATTATCAATATTTTGATGTCCGTTCAAAAAACAATGGATGGAGAGGCAGAGGAGAATTTGCCAATACTTTTTGAACCGATGCAAATTTTGTATTCAAAAAGACGACTATACTTTATCAGGGTGAAAATTTTACTTTTCTTCCAATGGGTTTCAACCCATAGCCTTTTTGTTTTGGTCGTTGACAATGGGTTGAAACCCATTGGATTATTTATCAAAAGTCAAATTCCAAACCTGATGCAGTTGAGGTGACCATCTTCGAGGAACGAGAAGGTGTTATCTCACGAACGGTATCAGATAACACCTTCTCGTTCCTCGAAGATGGTCACCTGATACCTTTTCCAAATCGTGAACTTATTTTTTCGTCCTTGCTAAGGACCCTGTAAAATGACAGAAACCTATGAGCAAAATCTTCTTTCGTTCACCCTGAATTTTGGATAAATTTTCTTGAATTCCTACGAACGGGACCGCTCCTAACGGACTTTCTTTCTTATCCAAAATTCACGTTAAAATAGTGAAATTAAAAAAAATAGAGTTGGTCACAAGATAAAATTTTCTTCTTTTTGCAAACTTTTACAAGTCATGTATTACAGAAGAAAACATAGATGAGTGATTTTCAGCAAACTATCCCAAATTAGTCGGGACAAGTGGTGTCCTTATGGGTTTCAAAGAAATAAACACTTTTGTGTTAACCGGTAAAAACAAGTCCTTTTTTTTCAACAAAATAATCCGCAATATGAAGATTATCCTGGTCGGCGCTACCGGCACTATTAGCAAACACGTTTACAAAACGCTCTCTTCGCAACACGATATAATCAAAGCAAGCCGCCACCGGGGAGAGGTGAAAGTTGACATGACTTCCGCCGATTCCATCAAAAAGATGTACGAAGCGGTTGGAGATTTCGATGCGCTGATTTGTGTGGCAGGCAATGCCCATTTTGGTGTGTTCGATGAAATGAAAGAAGATGATTTTTACAAAGGCATCCGAAGTAAGATGATGGGGCAAATCAATTTGGTGATGATTGGGAAAGAATACATTAACGATGGGGGGTCTTTCACCCTCACCACCGGCATCTTATCGGAAGACCCTATCCGAATGGGGGTCGGTTTGAGCATGGTGAATGGGGCGGTGAATGCTTTTGCGATGGCGGCAGCGATAGAGTTGAAACGCGGTATCCGAATCAATGTCGTCAGTCCCGGCATGGTAGAAGACAGTTTGGAAACCTATGGACCCTACTTCCCCGGTCATATTCCCGTGCCGATGTGGAAAGCGGTTAGCGGTTATGTCAAGAGTGTGGAGGGGGCAATAAGCGGAGAGATTATTAAGATTTACGGATAACAATCTGCCTCCTCCTCTTTTTCGTAAATTTGCTGACCCAAATATTTTGGCATTATGCTCGCAAAAATCATTGCTGTCCCATTTATGGTGGTTGCCCTCGTTTTTCTCTATCTGGCAATGGAGGTGGACGGTACATATGGCTTCTATACCTTGTTTCCAGTGATGGCTTTGTCCGTGATTTATGTGTTCAGCCCGCAAATAAATTGGTGGTGGTATCAGCGGAACCCGCCTGAATTGAAAGCCCCAGTTCGCCAACTTCTGAACGCCCGCTTTCCGTTCTACCAAAGCCTTTCGGCTGCAAATAAAAAGCGGTTTCGGGTACGAATGACCTTGTACATGGAGGCAAATGATTTTATTGCCCAGGGCACTGAAAATATTCCGCAGGATGTCAAAAGCGTCATTGCGGCGAACGCCGTTTGGTTGACCTTCGGGCTAGCCGATTTCCTGCTGAATCCATTCGAGCATATCGTCGTTTATCCCCACCCATTCCCGTCCCCGCAGTTTCCAAAAAATTGGCACACGGCAGAAATTCAGGAAGAAGACGGCGTCATTTTGTTTGCAGTTGAGCAATTGATGAAAGGATTTTGGCAGCCCCGCAAATTTTACAACATTGGCTTGCACGAGTTCGCAAAGGTTTTTGTCAAGCGCTATCCCGACAAAAATTATCCGCAAATGGGACCGGATTGTTGGGAAAAACTGAAGCAGGTCAGTGGCTTTTCTTATGAATTCATCTCCAAATGGATTGGCCTGCCGGATATTGAACCCCTTCCCGTCGCCATTGCTCATTTTTTTGTGTTTCCAGAAAATTTTCAACGGGAATTGCCGGAAGAGTTTGAAGCGTTTCGATCGGTTTTCAATCAAAATCTGGGCTTGCGTCAGGGGGATTGATTGGGTTATTGCGTTGCCATTCTGTCTGCTGCCTTATCAGCCGGAATTTATCTTATCGTGCCGTTCCCTTATTTCACTTTTTTGAAATAAAATTTAGACAGGGGGACGGAAAATAAAATGTTGTAAAAATAGATGATTATTGCATTGCAATGTAAAAATTATCGGATATTTTTGGCATCGCATTGCTAAAAATATCTATTTTTGCAAAAAAAGGAAAATGGTTGAAAGAACGATTTACAAATCCGTTTACAAACATTTAGCTGCAAAACAGTTTTCCATCGTCATCGGGGCAAGGCAGGTAGGGAAAACTACTTTGCTCAGGCAATTGTACCGGGACTTGAACAAAGCAGAGGAAGTTTACCTGATAAATATTGAAGAGCCGGAAATTACAGCTCAACTAAACGAGCATCCAAATAATATTTTCAGGTTTACTAAATCCGTTCCACCACCTGTTCTTGACAAGAGCTTGACCAAGCCGGTCATTTTGCTGCTCGATGAAGTGCAATATTTGGATGACCCGTCTCACTTTTTGAAATACCTTTTCGACACTTATGCCCCCAACATTAAAATAATTGCCACCGGCAGTAGCGCTTTTTATATCGATAAAAAATTCACGGATTCTTTGGCGGGACGAAAACGGCTTTTTTATCTGTATCCCTTTTCTTTTCCGGAATATTTAATAGCCCAAAATCAGGAGGGATTGCTGGATGAAATAAACTTCATGCGACAGAGGGAGGATTATCAATCATTAAAAAAAACAGCCATAGTTAGAGAATTTCTTGAGTTTTTGAAATATGGTGGTTATCCCGATGTGGTATTGGCAAAAACCAGAGAAGACAAAATTGAAATATTGAATGAATTGAAAACAGCCTATATCAAAAGAGATATTTTAGAATCCGGGCTGGGCAAGACTGATAAGTTTTTTGCTCTTTTTTCCATCCTGGCTGGCCAAATTGGCAATTTGGTAAATAAGAATGAACTTTCCGGGACTTTACAACTCGATATAAGAACCGTTGAAAATTATTTATACCTCATGCAAAAGAGTTTTCACATCAGGCTTTTAAAACCTTTTTATCAAAACCGGAGAAAAGAATTGACCAAAATGCCCAAAGTTTATTTTAATGACCTCGGCTTGCGCAATGCTTTTTTGAACCGCTTTTCAGACATCTACTCAAGGCAAGACAAAGGTGAATTGCTTGAAAATTATGTGTTCAAACATTTCAACGAAAATAATCCTTATGCCCAAATTCGTTTTTGGCGAACAATAGCCAAACAGGAAGTTGATTTTATCGTCACGGAAGAATTTCAAAATGCTTGGGAAGTAAAATGGTCCGGGAATTTGTACAAACCCAATAAATACAAAATATTCAACGCCACTTATCCAAACATACCCTTGCAATGCATCAGTTTTGACGGGGGCAATGGTACGAAGTGGGTTTTTCGGCTGTAAAAGAAATGAATTGGGGAGGTTTGTTCAACGGCGAATTTAAAAAAGTACTCAGGGACACTAGTGTTGTTGATAAGAGCTTGCCGGAAGTATTTGATACGTTTCGAAAGATTTTCAATCAAAATCCGTTGTTGAATCAGGAGGGTTGATTGGGTTTTACGTTGCCTTACTTTTTCTTCTTTTTTTTGATGAGGTCAAGTATTTTCTTTTCTCTCTCTGCCGCCTGTTTTGTGCTTTATGTACAATTTCTTCTTCGTAACTTTTAATGGCTTTTTGAATTCTGGCAGCAGCCTTCTCAAAGGACTCCTTTTTTAGCATCCGAATATTAAAATCCCTGATTACTGATTCAGGTGATAGCAGTGGGGGAATGACCACTCCGGTTTGCATAAATGGATAACGCTTCCGAAAGGTTTCCAGCACTTGCTCAAAAGTCAGGTGATGTAGTATTTCAGCAATATCCCGAAAATCTTTTTCACTTTTCCGTTCGGAAAAAGACTCCAGTTTGTAGGCCGCCAAATCATCCAAACTCGCAAGGCGTAATTTTTCAACCCGAACAGGCGCTTGACTAAACGGCACTTTCCAGTCAAACAAGTCGCATTTTACCCCTTCAATAGCCCAGGTCTGCCCGTGGACGGATTGAGCGAGAAAGGTGGCAGAAGGAAATTTTGCAGGGAGGATGTTTTTCAAATTGGAAAAATCGGTGGTTTGGTCAGTAAAAAGGTCTAAATCCACCGAGATACGATGCCCGAGTTGCAATGCCAAAGCTGTTCCGCCGACCAACCGGAAATGCCTCAGTTTAGGGGTTTCCATGAGCGCCTTCAAAACCCGGTGCATCCCGGGGGTAATCGTTTCAAAATGAAGGGGGATCATACGGCGTGATGTTGTTTTTTAGAAGCACTTTTGAAAAGACGGCGTTCCGGGATGTCCAGAAAAACCATAGCTTGAATAATGGCAGCTTCCCGCAAATATTCTGCTGACACAAGCGCCTTGCGACAACAGTCTTTGCCAAACCAACCATGCACCAACCCGATTTCTTCAATGTCTCCCAGTTCGAAGACCCTGCGGATGATGTAGTCCGCATCAGTCTGTTCATTCAACTTGTCGAGGTCAGCATCCCAGAAATATGCCGAATTGAGCCGGCTGAGTAATGGACTCCCCTTTTTCATCTTTTTGAGTTTTCCCAAAGTTACATTTTTCTGCTCTAATATGCCTAAGTCCTGGCTTCAGTTCTGCATTCATTTCAAAGTGGATTGGTCTGCCGGATATTGAATCGCTTGCCGTTTGCTATTTTACATGGACGAAAAACGCCCAGTTCCATTCAACGCTTTATGAAAAATCGCAAAGCCGACCTTGAAAAATGGACAGAACATAAAGTCGACAATGTTATTTCAGAAACACAATTACGCCGGGTAGTCAGAGGGGTTGATTGGCAAATTTATAACTCAATAAATCAGCAATACTTTGCTGTCAAGGTTGTAAAACTGTCTGATAATGAATGGGTTGCTATAGATGGCAAAGAACTTCGAGGAACTTTGGAAGTAAGTGCGGATGATGGTAAAAAAGCTAAACGAGGTGAAGTAGTGGTCAATGCAGTTCGTCACAATAACAAGGAAGTAATAGCCCAAACCTACTATCGGGGGGATAAAGAAAGTGAAAAGATTCATGTTCGTAATTTATTAGAGCAAACAGGCTTGGCGAGCAAATCAGTGACCTTAGATGCACTGCATTGCAACCCTAAAACAACTGCCTTAGTGGAAAGTCAGAGCGGTCGCTATTTAATTCAGGTCAAAGAAGACCAAAAGGAGTTGATGGAGGAATTATGCTTATCTACCGGGTTTCTGCCTTGTCTGTTTGACCACACGGATGTGGATAAAGGACATGGCAGACTGGAAATACGACACACTCAAATTTTTTGCATTGAAGGAGGGGATTTTGATGAGCGGTGGCAAGATTCAGGTATCAGAACATTGTCGTGTAAATATTGGGTTGTCCTTTGCCAGATGGAAGTGGTCACATGGGACATATCGGAAATCCGGTAGCTCTCGGAGGAACCCGTACAAGTGGTGGTGGTGCCGCTGCAAGCGCTAAAAGAAGGGCTATTGCAGCGGTTCGTTCCTGCCAACATATAAAAATAGGCATCCGTCAATTTGAAACAATAGATGCCTTGTTTGCCGGTATTGAAATCCTTTTTTGGATGCGGAGACATGACGATTAGTTCCGAACGGCAAGCAGTTGGATTGTACACATAGGTGCCCCAATAATTACTACCCCCGGAAGTCGTTTCCAAAATGTAGTAGGTTTCACTATTTGTATTATCCGAAAATTCGATCAGGTCATAACCCAAAGTGGCAGCCGTAGTGGCAGCGGCAGCGTAATTGGCGGCAATTATATCAGCAAGGACACTTTCCCAATTGGTCAATTGAGCCGAGTTCGGCTCGGCATAATCATTACCACTAGCCCCAGGCAGGGAACTGATGATACTATTCACGTGGAGTACAATGTCACCACTTTGCGTTGTTTGGGCATGCAAGTGCGAAAAAGGCATAATCAATATCAGGAAGTAAAAAAGGTTTTTCATTCCTAATCTTTTCTCTTGTTTCAAACTCGGTCAAGGACAACTGCAACCAGAGGTCTAATAATAATTTCCGACAACTCAATTTGCGAAATCTTTCAGATTTAGTAAATTTAAAATCAACGAGTTATAGATTTAGTAAATTTAATATCAACAAGGAATAGATTTACTAAATTTTGAAAATTGCGCAAATCGCGTATTTTAGGAAAAAATCTTGGGAACACTCATCGCCAGCAATATCATGAACAAGGTATAGCCTGCCAAATAAAGCACCTCTTTTGAAAAGACCAACGGGTTCGTTGCCAAAGCTGCTTTGGATGGTATTTTTTTGGTTTTAAAAATCAAACTCGTCGCGTAAGCTACGACCACGGTGAGGAAAAATCCGATGGCGTTCCACCAAAACCAGAACACCTCCGGCGCAAATTTCCAAAGGTAAATATTGAAGACTACCCCGGTAATGATTCCCACATTCGTGCCGGTGGCGTTGGTCTTTTTCAGTAAAATGGCCATCACGAAGGCCGCCAAAATCGGTCCGTAGGAAACCGAGCCGATTTTGTTGATAGCCTCGATTACGGTGTCCGAAATATCGCCGACCACGAATGCAAACAGGATGCAGACAAGTCCCCAAAAAAGGGACGCAAATCTCGAAAACCGAACATAACTGGTGCCTTTTCCTGACACCCAATTGAACCGCACGCCAAAATCTTCGACCGAGACGGCCGACAACGAATTGATGGTCGAACTGAGCGAGGACATCGCCGCCGAAACGATGGCTACGAGCAAAATTCCGATGACGCCATTGGGGAGGTATTTGGTGATGAAAACCGGAACCATGAGGTCGGTAGAACTTTTGATGGAGTCGGAATGGGAGGCAAAAACGGTGGCTATCGCTTCCGAAAAACTGGGGTCTGTAATGATCAGCGTGCCCAAAACCAAGCCCATCGTGCAGTAAATGAACGTGACTGGGAAGCGAAACAAGCCATTGACCAACAGGAGTTTTCTCACGGTTCCGAGGTCTTTTGCCGACAGCATCCGTTGCGATTGGGTTTGGTCGGTGCCGTAATAGGAGACGTATAAAAAGAAGCCGCCAATCAGCATCGGCCAAAAACCGAATTCATCGCCATTGAAACCAAAACTGGAAAAATCGACGGCCAGCAGGCGTTGGCTGTCAATATGTTGCACGAATTCGCCCCAACCGCCAATTTTATAAAACCCAAAACCCAAACAAATCAAGATGCCGCCAAAAAGGATGATCATTTGAATCACATCGCCCCAAATCACCGCCTTCATGCCCCCCTGAAAGGAATAAATCAAGGTGATGACCCCAATCAGCAAAATGGTGTAAACGAAGCTGATGTCCATGACGCTTTGGAGAATCATCGCCACGGTATAGACCATCACCCCGGTGCCGAAGGAACGGGTGATGAGAAAAACGGTGCTGATAATCAGGCGGGTCGAAGCGGAATACCGCCGTTCGAGGTATTCGTACACGCTCACCACGCCGGATTTGTACAATGGCGGAATAATCACCAGCATGATAAAGACCATCGCCAAAGGAACCCCAAATTCAAAGGTCAGCCATTTCATGCCACCCCCCGCCTTCAGCCCCACAAAGGCCGGCGCAGACACAAAACTGATTGCCGACAACTGCGTTGCCATGGTGGATAAACTGAGCGGAAACCACCCCATCTTCCTCCCGCCGAGGAAATAATCTTTGGAGTCTTTATTGTCCTTGAAAAAGTAGCCGATGAAGAGGAAGAAAAGAAAGTAGAAGCCGATAATCGAGTAGTCTATCCAATTCATGTGTTTATGGATTTACGAGCTTGTTGGGGGATTGAATGGTACACTGTTTTAATGCTTTAATGATAAAATTTGAAACTACTGACAGTTAGTGTTGTCAAGTCATCTCCTCACTTCACCAGGATTCGAAGTCATCTCCTCCGGGTGCAAGGTTCAATTATTAGAATGTAGTCCGAGGCGGTTCCCTTCGCAATCTTCGAAAAGCGCCATGAAGCCGTGTTCTTCAGAGATTTGTTTTTTGTACTGCAAAATTTTGCCGCCTGCCCCTTCGATGCGATTCAGCACCTCACTCAAATCGGGGTTGGCGGTCAGATACACAACCGTACCGCTGTTGCCCACCCGATACCACTCGCCCTGGCAAATGGCACAGCCGCAACCTGTGTGGGGGAAGATTCCCATTTTGAAGCCGCCAAAATCAATCGCGTGGATTTCCATGTCGAAAATTTGCTCGTAAAATTTTTTTGCCCGCTCGAAATCTTCGACTGGAATTTCGAACCAATTGGTCCAACTTTTTTTGTTCATCGTGAAAAGTATTTTTTGATTTTCATCAAAAGTACATATTTCCTACACGTTTTCAATGCCTTGTTTGGAAATGGTTTATTTTTGGTTCCATGCCATTTTTGTGGGTGATAGTGATAATGATGTAATGATAGAATGCTGTAATGCTGTAATGGGAAAATATGGATTATTGAAAATTAATAATCCATATTTGTTTTAGCCTGGTTATCAATACATGTAGAATTGAAATTCAACTGAAAATTATATTTTTAAATATTTCTATTGTAGCATTAAATCATTATCACATTTAAGCATTTCCACTAAAATGGCAGTAGAACCTTATTTTTAATGCAAATCCGCCGAGGCAGGGCTGTTTCAAAGCAAGCGCTTTACATTTTTCAAAAAAAATGAGTTCATACTTGCATGACATCAAAGAATGCTTTACGTTTGCAACTGCATAATTCATCTGAAATGACACAGCAATTGAACAGCAGTTTTTACTTTTTTAGCTTTTACTTTTATGGCACGCCATGGAGGGACTGCTAAATTTGTTGTTCATAACGCCTGAAAGATAAAATTTAGAAGTTCCGTAAAGCGGGGCTTTTTTTTTGTTTAAACCCAATGTTTCATGTACCCTAACCGTCCAAATTACAGCTTTTACTTTTTTTACTTTTTTGGTGGATCACCATGAAGGAACGATTGGTTTTGCATTCGATAGAAATAAAATCAAAAGTTCCGCAAAGCCGGGGCTTTTTTTTTGCCAAACCGAGGCAATCAGACTTTAGACGAAAGTCGAAACGAAGCTCGAATCTTCTGTTTCGAGAAACTAAAAAAGTTCAAGTTATAAACTAAGGAACGGTGAAAAAATAAATCAAGCTTCTTGGCTACTTCTTTTGTCCTTATTTTTCACTTTGAAAACAGTCATTATATCAACATAACTCTTGTTTTCAAAGCAAAAACTAAGAA
>Ga0114931_10010403_pt1 | contig 11077 bp, 9 predicted proteins | sample 2SBtaG_FD_89579 | JGI IMG/M metagenome (GOLD analysis project Ga0114931, IMG submission 89579) | Deep subsurface microbial communities from Kolumbo volcano to uncover new lineages of life (NeLLi) - 2SBTROV14_V59a metaG | ecosystem: Environmental > Aquatic > Marine > Volcanic | place: Kolumbo...
AATATTAGTCTGATTGGGTTGGGACATAAAGATTCAATCTTTAAACTTGGCATCAATCAACTTGGTAATAACAATGGCAGAGAAATATCCAATTGTGATCCCCACAAGCAGCACCAGCCAAGCAGTGGCTGGCAGCGGACTTATATTAAAAAATTTATTCAAGGGACTGTATACGATAATCAGCTGTAAGAGTAGAGAAATTCCCAGCGCCGCCAAAAGCCATTTATTTACCAGCAACGACATTTTTTCCTGCTGTCTGATAGTGGCAATACGGACAAATTCATACAGGATAAATCCAGTGAAAAGCGCCGTGTTGGCAACTGGCAACCCCAGCGGCAGGAGGATTAAAAAGGTGGCAAACAAAATTATAGTTTTCTTTATCCCAATAGCCCCTATTTGCCACCGTAATTTTACATCAATCAGCGGCCGAGCACCACGGGGTTTTCTTTTCATCAGGCCTGGCCTGGCCGGATCCAGCCCGAGCGCAATAGCCGGCAAGCCGTCTGTGATCAGATTGATCCATAATATCTGAGCCGGCGCCAAGATGGGTTCCTTGAGAGACATAAAAACCGTGGCAATGAATAATACGCCTATCTCGGCAAAGTTTGAGACAGCCAGGTAGTTAATAAATTTTTTGATATTATCAAGCGAACGCCGGCCTTCGCGGATGGCATCGCGGATGGTAGAAAAATGATCGTCCAGGAGAATCATGTCACTGGCCTCTTTGGCAACTTCCGTGCCGCGCATTCCCATGGCAATACCTACATCAGCTTGTTTGAGCGCCAGAGCGTCATTAACGCCGTCACCTGTCATAGCGACACTGGTGTAGCTTTCCTTCAAAAGGCGTAAAATACGCAATTTATGAAAGGGTGATATTCTGGCAAAAATATTACACCCGGCATCCAATTTCTTCTTCAAGGTATGATCATCCATTTGTTCCAGCTCATCACCGATAATACTGCCAGAACTTATCAAGCCTACCTCTTTGGCGACAGCCTGAGCCGTCATCGGATAATCTCCAGTTAACATAATCACTCGAATGCCTGCTTGGTAGACTTCCGCAATGGCCTGCTTGACCCCTGCTCGAGGTGGATCTTTCATAGCCAGGAGGCCTAACCAAATCAAATTTCCTTCTCTTAATGAGACAGCCGGAGAATTTTTATACGCCCCCGCCACTACCCGCAAGGCCTGCTGGCCGTAATCGGCATATTTTGTCATGATGCCTTGCCTGTCCTTTTCGCTTAGCTTAACTATCTGTCCTTTTTCATTCACTATCTGGTCACATTGGGCTAAAATTTTTTCCGGAGCGCCCAGTGAATAGACAAAATTATCTTTTGAGCGTCTACTCGAGCAAAGTACGCTCATAAATTTGCGCTCATGAGTGAAAGGAATTTCATCCAGGCGCTGATAAGTATTTATCTCAGCGTCGGTTAAGTACTGGGAAGCGAATTTTAATATTGCAATGCCTGTCTGACTGCCCTCATATATATCTTTTGATTCATCAGACAAAAGACGGGCATCATTGCATAAAGCTGCGCATAATAATAATTGTTTTTCAATATTTTTTTTACTCTTTTGGGACATATTTAATTCACGGCCAACTTGGTAAACATTTACTACGCTCATCTCATTTTGAGTGATGGTGCCGGTTTTATCCGTACAAATAACTTCAACATCACCCATTGATTCTACTGCATTCAATTTACGCACCAATGCGCTTTCCCTCACCATAGCCTGAGCCCCCAGCGCCAGGACAATAGCCATAATAGCCGGCAGTCCTTCTGGAATTGCGGCTACTGCCAAAGAAATTGAAAAAAGAAATGATTCAAACAACCCAAACTTAGTCAGAGCAAACACAAAAATTACCGCGATCACGGCACCTATAAACCATAAAATAGTCCGGCTTAATTTTTTGATCTCCAGCTGAAAAGGAGTATTTTCTTCATCAATATTCTCCAATGTGGAAGCAATATGGCCGAGTTTACTGCCCATGCCGGTCGCTGTGACTCTGGCTTCGCCTTGGCCGGCCTGGATGGTCGTGCCTTTAAAAACCGTATCTTGGCTGGCCTTTTCAACATGTTGTGATTCTCCGGTTAAAATAGATTCATCTAAGCTTAAATGGCGCGAGTCAATTAACGCGGCGTCAGCCGGTACAATGTCACCGGCCTGGAGTAGTATGACATCTCCTGGAACGACTTCCCTGGATGAAATGATTTGCTCCTGGCCCTCGCGCCTCACAGCCGCTTTAGGTACGGCCATTTGGCGGAGAGCTTCAATGGTCTTTTCGGCCCGAAAGTCCTGGACGAAACCGGCAATTCCTGACAAGGCGACTATACTAAGTATCAAGACGCCGTCAACAATACCTCCTTCCTGGCCGGGCACGAAATTCAGCAGCAGGGAAACGGCCGCCGTGGCGATTAAAATTAAAGTCAGCGGCGAACTAATTTGCTCCCAGACTATATGCCAGACTGGCCTCGTTTTTTTCCTGCTTATTTCATTGGGTCCAAATTTAGCTAAAAGTTGCTTCGCTTGGCTGGCGCTAAGTCCGGCTGATTTATTTGATTCATTCATAAGTTAAGGGCTCGTAAATAAATAAGTTACCACAGATGGAGGTATTCTGGGCGCTAGATAGGGAAGTTACTTATTTACGAGTCTTAATTATCTCTCGCCAGCTATAAAGCAGACGGGAAAATATTATTGGTATCAGCATGGTAAAAAGTACTGAAGAAGCTATGATGACGGAGTACGACTTTATTTCAAAACCGACAATAAACAGCAAGAAATACATGCTAAGCTGTGCCAAAAAACTAAAACTTTCCGAACCAGTAATACCTTCTTGAAGCGGATTGTAAAATATCAAACCAGTGCCAAAAAGCAGAGCGGCAAAGATCCACGGCACATGGATTTTCTGCAACCACCTTCCAACTATAAAAGTAAAGAGAAGAACAATACTGATGAATAGGAATATGTTCACAAAGTTTAGTGGGTATTATTTTTATTTTTGATATTGATCTCCCGATATTTATAGTATCGCGAGTCAAAAATTATAAAAAGCATTTCCAGTTGGTTAGCTATGGCTTTCAGGAGAACTCTTTGTTCTTTTGATGCGCTGCCTTTGGCAAAAATACAAAAGGTTTTGGTGTTTAATGAGTTCTCGGCAGACGATACAAAATCGTAATAGTCGTTTTCTTCTCCGGCCAGCAAGCCCTTGTTGGAAATTTTATGTTTAACTAGCGTGACAGCTTCGCGAGATTCCAGATACTCCCGAAGAGTCTGCTCTTTTTCGCTTTCAATAATTCGCAGTAACACCCATGCGGATGGGACAATGCCCAAAACGCGACTGGCTAAGAATTCTATTGTCTGCTTCATCTCATTTTTATTTTTAGGCGGATTTTTCATTTCAGAAAAAATAGACTGAATCACTTCGAGCTGGGCATTGACTGAGCCGATATAGGCAAAAGCGTCGGTTAATCGCTGTTCAAATTTCTCCTTACTTTTCTTCTCTTCTATAAGTTTATACTCAATTCTACTCAGTTCTTTTTTATAAAGATAAGTAGTGCCATAACCAACAATAAATAATACAAAAATCAATGCTCCCTCTACCATCTCCTCTTTAAAAACTGAAATTCCTGTAGTGATTATATACGGTGTTAAAATAGCCGTCAAAAATATGAGCGCGGACAGGAAAATATAGAATATTCTCAATATTGATATATTCTTCAACATAAAACTAGAGTAAACATTTTAACAAATCCAGCACTTCAAGTTTGATTTTTATAGACCCAGGTTATCTAAACCTCCCAAGCCTCCGATATAGCTGTTTATAAACTGGGGGATTACAAACACCAGCCCTATGAGAGGGAGAACGAACATAATCAGTGTGGCGATAAGAGTCCACATGAAATATTTTCGCGTTTTTTCAACCGATGTATAAATTTTTAGAAGCAACTCGTCCTGAGCGTCGAGTCGCTTTTGTGTCTCTTCTTCCATAAAGAATAAATTTTTCCTTATGATGGAGTCACATAAGAATGGTTAATTAGATTAAACTCGTACTTGTCTTACTGAACATTTTTTTCTGTTGTCTGTATCTGGTCGGTATGAGTAGTATTCTTTTTCGCGTCAATCGCTAAAACGCTGCCAGCGCCTGAAAGCAGCAAAGAAACACTCCCTCCAAGCAAGGCAAAATCTTTCCATACAGCAGGGCCTACACTAAAAGCGGTTAAGAGTGTGATAACGAAAAAAATCGTCAAAAAGGCCGCCGCTATACGCACACGGAAGCCTAGTATTAACATAATCGCGGCCAGAGCCAGCACGATTGCCATAAGCGTGACCAATCCTTCACTTTGAGGAAAACCAGCTTTGCCAAACAAACCAGCGACTTTCATGGTTTCTGCCAATTTTGTTTTTACTGAATAAAGAATAGTCAGAGCCAAACCAAGACGCAGGACAAATGGCGCGTACTCGCTTTTACGAGCAAATGAATCTAAGAACATATTTTTCCTTTCTTTAATTCTACAACACAATTTCCCATAAGCAATTTCATTTTTTACTTTAAAATTTAAGATATCTAAGAAATTGCAAGTAAATAGTGCCTAGAAATAATAATAAATTATTAAAAATTATATTACGATTTTAGTTCCTTCAATGTTACTTTAACCTTTTTTTCTTCCCCTTGGTGCATGATTTTAAGCGTGATAGTGTCGCTGGGTGAAAATTTGCCGATAACCTGAATGAGCGTGTTGTCTTCATCAAGTTTCTGACCATTAACTTCCAAGATGATGTCATTTTCCTCAAGACCTGCCTTGTCAGCCGGAGAACCTGGAATCACTGCCAGATCTGTACGCTGTTCTCCGCGTACCACTAAGGCGCCGTGATCTACATCTAGATTATTAGCTTTAACTAGTTCATCATTGATCATAATATAGCGCACTCCCAGCCAAGGACGTATCAGCTTGCCGTGCTCTTGCACGTTTTCAATCGTATTTTTCACTTCGTCAATCGGTATAGCAAAGCCGATGTTTTGCGCTCCACTGGCAATGGCTGTGTTAATGCCAATTACTTGACCGGCTATGTTTAGAAGCGGCCCCCCGGAATTACCTGGATTGATCGATGCATCAGTCTGAATGACTCCGTTCAAGCGTTCAGAACCCAAACTCGACCCACCAGCAACGATGGAGCGGGATAGGCCGGAAATAACTCCCGCTGAGACAGTATTGGTAAATTCTCCCAGAGCATTGCCAATGGCAATAACAGTCTGGCCAACTTTTAGATTTTTACTTGAACCAAACTCGACTACTGGTAAATCATTAGCGTCGATTTTCAACACTGCCAGGTCGCTGGCTGGGTCGCGGGCTATAACCTGTGCATCATATTTGTTCTCGTCGTTCATGAGCACCGTGTAGTCCGCCTCTTCGTCAGCGACCACATGTTTATTGGTCACAATATAGCCATCAGCTGAAACTATGAAGCCGGTCCCGCCGCCAATTTCCTGCTTTTCCGTGCCGTTTTCACGATATTGGGGAATCTGAAAATTAAAGAAATTATCACCAAAGAAACGGTTAAATAAATTATCCCGAGGAGAAAGGCTGGAATAAAAACGCTCTATTTTAGGTAAATCTTTGGAAACAATAATGCTCACCACTGCCGGGGATACTTTCTCTACCGCGTCAACGACGGCGGACTCCTGCCCAACAGTGGCAACGCGTGGGTTGTTAAAATTGTCATTCAAATTTTGCTCATGCTGATTTTGTCTTTGCTTGCCTTGTAAACTGGTAAACGATAGGTCAGCAGGAAAACCCTGACCGGCCCAAAAACCAATAGCAGACGCAAACAAAGAACTGATAATAACTGAAACAACAACTGTGGCAACAAGCGTGCGGCTTTGAGAGCCAAAAACTACCTTTTTGTTTTTGGTTGGCTCTCTGCTATCAGGTTTTTTGAAAAAGAAATACGCCAAAAAAGCAAAGATAGCAGCTAGCCCCAAAAGATAGATAATTCGGGCAAATGTCGGTTGCGACAAGCTGTCAGTTAAAAGCTTGATCATGAAAAGTGGCAAGGCCAGGATAATGCTTAGAGTAAAATGTGAATGGAAAATAGGATCACGCTCTATTGATATATCTTCGCCTTTGGCTTTCATTTCCTTCTTTTTCTTTTCATACCCAATAACCTCCCAGATGGTTTTAACTGCGCCGCTGATAATAATCAGCACGCCAAGTATAACCAAACCCCAGTTAAGATAAATATTAATGGTTGAAAGTGTGTTTGACATATAATTTTATTATTTTTGATTGAATTGAAGTGCTACGACATCATTTTTCGCCAGCCTTTTGACGGACGAACTTAATTAGCACCAGATTTGCAATGGCTAAGCTTATTTGCCGCTCAGGCAGGTATAGCCACCATTTGAAGAAATATAATACGATTTAATTATACTTCTAATAAAATAAATACACAAATTTTCAAGAAAAATTACTGATTCCCAACTACTGCCGCACTATTATTTTTTTCGCTTAAACCAGTCAACTAAAAGCGGCGAGGCGATAAAAATTGACGAATAGGTACCGACAGCCACGCCGACAATTAAAGCCAGGACAAAGTAATGAATAGTCTTGACACCGAAAAAATACAGTGCCAACAGAACCAAAAGCGTGCTGATTGATGTGTTAACTGACCGCCAGATGGTCTGGTTGACCGAGGTATTGACCACTTTGGCAAATGTTTCGCCGCCACGTTTTTCCAGCAAATTCTCTCTAGTGCGGTCAAAGACTACGATCGTGTCATTAACTGAATAACCCAGTACAGTAAGTAAAGCTGATACGAACATAGCACCGAATTCAATCTCGATGGTATGCCCCAGCAAAGCAAACACGCCCGTAACAATTATCACGTCATGCAGCAGAGTGATAACCGCGATTGTGCCATACTTCCATGACTTGACAGGTTCCGAGACTTTTCTGAAGGTATATGTCACATAGGCAACAATAACCAAGCTGGCGCCAATTAGCGCAATAATTGCTTTACGCGCCACTTCCTGACCGAGCGAAGGACCAATCGTTTCAAACCGGTTTTCTTGCAGAATATTGTTTAGATCAATGTCCGGATTATCCTTTGATAACAGTTCGGGCGCTGATTCTGCTAGCGTGGTAAGAATACTCTGATGTTCACCTTCTGTAATATCGCGCAAACGTAGCAACAATTCATGCTCGCCAACCGGCTGTACTATGACTGAGCCAATATCCAACTGAGACAGGTTGTCACGTACCTGCTGCACGGCTGGCCGCTCGTTTAAATACGCTACTTCCATGAGAGTCCCGCCGGTAAAATCAATGCCAGGCTTAAGACCTCCGGTAATAATCATGGCAAAGGAGATCATAATAAGCAGCACAGAAGTAAAGTACCAGAAAAATCGTTTAGGCACGACAGGGAGTTTCTTGGTTACTTTGTCGCTTTCTTGCGACACCTTTGTGCCGAATAGCCATTGTTTGTCGCCAAGCTTGCTGCGCAAGATCTGTTTGATAAACACACGGGTGATAGTGACAGCAGAAAACATGCTGACCAGTACGCCAATACTCAAGGTTAGGGCAAAACCTTTGATGATTGATGTGCCGGCCCAGAGCAGGATAAAGGCAATAATCAGCGTAGTCACATTGCCGTCGCGAATCGCGTTCCAGGCGTGTTTGAAACCAACCTCAACCGCCCGGTCAGGCGCTAGGTCCGCACGCAATTCTTCTTTGACCCGTTCAAATATAAGCACATTAGCATCTACAGCCATACCGATTGATAAGATAAACCCAGCTATACCTGCCAGGGTCAGCGTGACCGGGATCAGCTCAAACAATCCCATAAGGATCACGCCGTAAAGCAACAAGGCGATATTGGCCAAAAGGCCTGGCAGTCGGTAAACCAATAGCATAAAGATCATGACTGCCATTAATCCCCAGAAACCTGCTGTCAGGCTTTTGGCTACTGAAAGAGAACCGAGTGCTGGCCCGACCTGTAGTTGCGACACCAGATGAACCGGTACTGGCAAAGCCCCGGCATTCAAGCGCTGGGACAAAAGTTTTGCTTCAGCAATAGTAAAATGGCCGGTAATGACTGCTTCCCCGGTTTTGATGACTGACTGTACCACCGGCGTGCTGATTGGCTCGCCGTCTAGGAATATGGCGACTGGCTTGCCAATATTGCGCTGCGTTATATCGCCAAATAAGTCAGCACCTTCTTTGTTAAAGACCAGAGATACGCGTGGCGTGCCAAGCTTGCGGTCAAAAGTAATCTGTGCCCGTTTCAGATATTTACCGGTCAGCTTAGTCGGTAGCCATTTTTCTTCTCCAGTTGACGCTAGCGAGGTGGTGGCAGTTGTACTGGTGGCGTTTATTGTGTTTAGTTCTTTAAATTCCAAAAGCGGTGTCTCACCGATTTGTTTGATCGCTTCATTGGTATCAAACACCCCTGCCAGCTCAATAATAACTCGGTAATCCTGCCCGACTTTGTTGGTCTGCACTACTGGTTCTGATACGCCAAGCGCATTAACCCTTCGTTCAATCACATCACGTACGCCTTCCAGTGCGTCGGATCGTTCGCTATCTGGGATATTGTTAACATCCGCCTGGTACACAAGATGCGCACCGCCTTGCAGATCAAGTCCGAGTTTGGGCGCAAAGCGATTAAACCAGCCACTACCGGGAATTTGATCCGGCATATGCGGATAGATAATCGCGCCAAATAATACTCCAAGTAAAATAATCCCGGTAAACTGCAGCCAGATTTTTTGACGAGCCGAAAGATTTGATTCTTTCTTTGTTTGATATTTGTTGTTACTTAAATAAGACATACTCAACTTTAGCTAATTTCCTTTTCTCTACCATTGTCAGGCGACAACTCTGCCATAGGTTCACACGTTAAAGCACTCGATGGCTTTGCTGACCCTAAAATTTTAGGTTCTTGCTTTTGCTTGAAGAAATACCACTGCTGCACGATACCTAAGAGTGAATTAGTCAGCCAGTAAAGCACCAAGCCACTGGGCAATCGTGATCCGATAAGCACAGTCACGATCGGCATAATCAGCATCATCTGCTTGTTTTTGGCTGCCAGCTTCTGTTCGTCTTTTGACCCTGCAACCCGCTGCTGTTTAGTGTGAGTCAACATTCGAGTCTGCAGATACTGCACCCCGCCAGTTATTACTGCCAAAATTAAACTAGCTGAAGTCAAATCCAGTAAGCCAAACGCAAAGTGATCTATACTCTCTGGCCGGCTTATAAAAGGGTAAAGTGCATCTAGTGCTTCCGGCTGCAAGACCGTTCTAAAGACTCTGTAAATGGCAATCAGAAACGGCAACTGAAGCAAGGTTGGAAAGATTGACGAAAATGGATTTACTTTTTCCCTTTTGTATAGCTTTATCGTTTCCTGCGTCAGTTTTTCTTTCTGATTCTTGTACTTCTGCTGTAGCTGCTTAATCTTTGGTTGAATTTGTTGGAGTGCCCGTTGCGAGATAAGAGATTTTCTGGTCAGTGGATATAAAACGAGTTTGACCACCATAGTTAAAACAATCGTTGCCAAACCAACATCGGAGCCGGGCAAAACATTGTACAAGAAAACCATCAGGTTAAAGAGCGGTTGGTAGAGAACAAGGTGGAATAAATCAGACATGGGTTAATCTTGATAAATGAAAAAATTAAGAATACAAAAAACACTTGACTATAAATCGCGTCAAATGCATACGGAAGCTGCCTTTGCTGTAAGTTAATATCAGCAAAATAATGGAGACTTCCGAGATTTAGGCGCAGTCAAGTGTTTTTGAATGGATGATGCCTCGAGATATGGCTTGATGGAGATGATCCCAGAATTTAATATGCCAGTGCCTGGTAGCTCTCCAGTATTGGCATGCTGTAGTGCCAGCTCTCTGCCGCAGAAAAATTCCCGATCCGATAAATACGGCCAAAAGCAGAACGGCTAACGTTTTTATTTCACCATCATAATCATCAAGCAGTATTTGAAATAATTGGTATGCCAGTGCCATTTCTAGTGAACCCATGGCATGAACATCCCCTAAACTATATGCGACACAACTGGAATCCTGTACAGAGCAATCAGCAGCTACGGCTTCTTGAGTTGGCACGACTCCAGCTATTGCCACAACAACAAAAGATATCAGAGCAATGATTGCTCCAATTTGTTTTATATTCAATATTTTTAGTCTCTTGCCAAGTTTCATATATTCGACGTATGATATACTTATATTAAACTACAATTAACCTATCGCTGTCAACTGTCTAATATAGGACAGTCCTTTATTTTGAAATTATAAAAATAATCCTTATGTTTATAAATAAAAAACAACGCGATCAAGAATCAGATAATTTGCCATTTTTTAAATCAATAGGCTTATTTCTCTGGGAAATCGCCAAGGTTATTATCATCTCACTCATTATTATTATTCCTGTTAGGTTCTATGTGATTCAGCCATTCTACGTCAAAGGCGCGTCCATGGAGCCGAATTTTCATGACAAAGAGTATTTGGTCATTGACGAAATCTCATATCAGTTTCATGAAGTAGAGCGCGGAGATATCGTGGTTTTTCGCTACCCCAAAGACCCTAAGCAATTCTTCATCAAACGTGTGATTGGCCTACCCAATGAGACTATCGTGTTGCACGAAGGCGGGATTACTATTATTAACACGTTGCAACCTCAGGGGTTTGACTTGGATGAGTCTGAATATCTTTCCGAAAAAGTTGAGACCCGTGGTGAACTGCATATCACGCTCAAAGACAATGAGTATTTTATGATGGGAGACAATCGTACATCCAGCCTGGACTCGCGCCTCTTCGGCCCGGTTACCAGGCAGGCTATTGTGGGCCGAGTCTGGTTGCGTGGTTGGCCACTTGACCGTGCCACCCTATTCACCGAACACGGCGAACCGCACATGTTACATCAAAATGTTGAAAAATAATTTAATGAGAGAAGATCGTACTAAAATAGCTGATCTTGATACTGCTTGAGGAAAAAAAGTAATCAGATTCTATGACCAAAGTAACAAAAAAACAACCTCGAATTATCGAGGCTGTTTTTATCTCCAATCA
>Ga0114931_10010404_pt1 | contig 11077 bp, 6 predicted proteins | sample 2SBtaG_FD_89579 | JGI IMG/M metagenome (GOLD analysis project Ga0114931, IMG submission 89579) | Deep subsurface microbial communities from Kolumbo volcano to uncover new lineages of life (NeLLi) - 2SBTROV14_V59a metaG | ecosystem: Environmental > Aquatic > Marine > Volcanic | place: Kolumbo...
ACGCAATTATCTGGTCAACCAGGCGATCAAGGAATACCTGCAGGCTCATACCTGGCAAATTGAGAAAATCACCCAAGGTATTGCTGCAGCAGATCGCGGTGAACTCATTGATCACGATGACATGATGCGTGAGCTGGAAGATTTGATTGAAGAGAAATCAAAATCCCAAGCGTGAAAATCTTCTGGACAGAACCTGCACGGCAGGATTTACGCGAAATCTTTGAATACATTTCCGAAGAAAACCCCAGGGCCGCCCGCGCATTGTTGGCCGAAATCAAAAAACGCGTGAACGTGCTAAGCAACAATCCTGAAATGGGTCGCATGGGCAGGGTGGAAGGCACGCGTGAACTGGTGCCAACCGGAACCCGATATATTCTTCCATATCGTGTGAAGGACCAACAGATTCAAATACTCGCTGTGTTACATACGGCTAGACAATGGCCGAATAATTTTTAGAAAAGGATAAGACAATAATGATTACCGGCGCTTTAAAATCCCAGGTTGATCGCGTATGGGATGCCTTTTGGTCCGGCGGGATTGCCAATCCGCTTACCGTCATCGAGCAAATCACTTATCTGCTTTTTGCCAAGCGTCTTGATGAATTGCATATGGCACAGGAAAAAAAAGCCAATCGTCTCGGTAAACCGATTGATAAACCCCTATTTAATCCTGAACAGGAACATTTACGGTGGTCCCGGTTTAAGGACCGTGAAGCCATGGAAATGTTCGAATTATTTCGGGATGAAGTTTTTCCTTTTATCAAAGACCTGCATAATGGCCGGGAGAGTGCCTATAGCCGTTTCATGAAAGATGCCGTGTTTGTGATCCCGAAACCGACTTTATTGCAACGGGTGGTCACGATGCTGGAAGCCATTCCGATGGAGGATCGTGATACCAAGGGCGATCTTTACGAATATATGCTCTCCAAGATTGCCTCGGCGGGCAAAAACGGCCAATTTCGCACACCCCGGCATATCATCAAGATGATGGTGGAAATGGTGGCTCCCACGCCCCAAGATATTATCGCCGATCCGGCTTGCGGCACTTGTGGGTTTTTGGTGGCCGCCGGAGAATATCTGCACGAGCATAATCCGGAAATCTTCCATGATGCGAAAATGCGCAAACATTTTAATGAGGGTATGTTTCACGGCACGGACTTTGATAGCTCGATGCTCCGTATCGGCGCTATGAATATGACCCTCCACGGTGTTGAAAATCCCGATATTCGGGGAGTGGACTCTCTATCTCAAGACGGAACCAGTATTCGGGATCGTTATACCGTTGTACTTGCCAATCCACCCTTTAAAGGCTCCCTCGATCATGATGCGGTCGCCAAAGATTTACTCCAGCTCACCAAAACAAAAAAAACTGAGCTGCTATTCCTGTCGCTGTTTTTAAAACAGCTCAAAGCCGGTGGTCGTGGAGCCTGTATTGTGCCTGATGGCGTGTTGTTCGGGTCCAGTAAGGCGCACCAGGAAATCCGCAAAGCTCTGATCGAAGATCATAAGCTGGATGGCGTGATTTCCATGCCTTCCGGCGTATTCAAACCCTATGCCGGAGTTTCCACAGCGATCCTGTTCTTCACCCGCACCGATTCCGGCGGCACCGATCAGGTCTGGTTTTACGACATGACAGCCGACGGTTTAAGTCTGGATGACAAGCGCGAGCCGATAGAGGCCAACGACATTCCCGATATTCTGGCGAAATGGAAGGCCAGAAATCCAAAAGCTGATACTGACCGCAAAGCCAAGGCATTTTTTGTACCCAAAGCCGAAATCGCCGATAACAAATATGATCTGTCGATCAACCGCTACAAGGAAATCGAATATGAGGCGGTGGACTATGATCCGCCGCTGCAAATCCTGGATGAATTGGATGCCTTGGAGCTGGAAATCCAGCGGGATTTAAGAGAATTACGGGAGATGGTGGGATGAATTTAGTTCCTCTAACTGAAGTTGTTTCAACATTAGAAAGTGGCTCACGGCCAAAAGGCGGCATTAAAGATATTGCATTTGGAATTCCAAGCCTAGGTGCTGAACACCTTACAGATGACGGTAGATTCAAGTTAAAAAAACTTAAACTAATTCCATTCTCTTTTTATGAATCCATGAAGAAAGGGAAAATAAAATATGGTGATATTTTAATTGTCAAAGATGGAGCGACCACAGGAAAGGTTTCGTATGTCGATTCATCATTTCCTTATGAAAAAGCCTCCATTAACGAGCATCTATTTCAGCTAAAAGTTGATAGAAAGCGGGCTTTTGCTCCTTATGTTTTTTGGTATCTACATAATGGTTTAGGAAACAAACAGATACTTCAAGATTTTCGTGGCGCAACAGTTGGGGGAATTTCCAGAGGGTTTACGGATAAAGTTATAGTCCCCCTTCCCCCCCTCCCCGAACAAAAGCGCATTGCGGCGATTTTGGACAAGGCCGATGCGATCCGGCGGAAGCGGCAGCTTGCGATTGAGAAAAGCGAGGACTTTCTGCGCGCGGTGTTTCTCGACATGTTCGGCGATCCAGTGACCAATCCAAAGGGGTGGGAAACAGTGAAATTAGGTGGTCTTTGTGGGGTTGGTTCCAGCAAAAGGGTCTTCGTTAGTGAGTTTGTTGAAGCAGGCATTCCCTTTTATAGAGGTACAGAAGTGGGCAAATTAGGGGCTGGGGAACACATCAACCCGGATTTATTTATCTCTCCTGAACATTATCAGAATTTGGTTCAACACTCAGGCAGACCAGAAATTGGAGATTTATTACTCCCTTCTATTTGTCATGATGGTCGAATTTGGAAAGTAGATAATGAAAATCCGTTTTATTTTAAAGATGGAAGAGTGCTTTGGATCAAAAATCATGAGTCAAAGATAGATATCGAATACTTGAGGAGCTATCTGCAACAGATTTTCATCGCAAACTATTCTTCCATTGCATCGGGTACAACTTTTGCAGAACTAAAAATTGTAAATCTGAAAAACTTATCTTTGCTATATCCGCCCTTAGAATTGCAGAAAAAGTATTCAAAAATTGTAGAGCTGAAATTTCAGAGTATCAAAAACTTAAAAGAAGTTACAGATTTATGCGATAACTTATTCTCTTCCCTAACCCACCTCGCTTTTCGTGGCGAATTGACCCACCAGGCCGCCGAAGAACTTTTGGAAGCGGCGGCAGGATAAAACAAAAAACAGGGACGGCCATGACATCCAATTTCGACTTTCTCACCGGTGAATTCCAAATCTTCTTTGAGGATGCGGTTCTGGCCGAACAGCATGCCTTTACGGCTCCTCGAACCTGTGCGTTTTATGCCCGCCGGGCTTTAGAGAAAACCGTCAAATGGCTTTATGCGCACGATAACAGCCTGCACCTACCCTATCAGGATAATCTGGCCGCCCTGATCCATGAGCCGACATTTCAAAAACTGGTGGCTCCGAGCCGGCTCTTTACCCAAATCAAGCTGATCCACAAAATCGGCAATCAGGCCGTGCATAGCGATATGCGCTTCCGGCAAATTGAGGGGTTGCAACTGACCCGTGCCGTTTTTAATTTGTTGAGCTGGACGGTTCAGGCTTATTCCCGCACCGGCGGCGTTAATATTCCGCCTTTTGATGAAAAGCTCCTGCAAGAGCCGCTCAATCAGGCCAAAGAGGCTGATAAAACCGCCGCCGAATTGACCCGTTTGCAGGAAAGTTTCAAAGCCAAGGATAAAGCCTTTGCCGATACGCAAGAAAAACTCGCCGGAACGAAAGACGAAATCGACCGCCTGCGGGCGGAAATTCAGCGGATCAAGCAGAAAAATGATAAATCCGTTGCCGATATTAGTTTCGCGGAATCAGAAGCGCAAACCCGTGATCTCTTTATTGATGTGTTGCTCCGTGAGGCCGGATGGGACCCGGACGGTGAAAATGTGCGGGAATATGAAGTGACTAGCATGCCGAATGTTAAGGGATTGGGCTATGTCGATTATGTGCTCTGGGGTGATAACGGCCTGCCGTTAGCCGTGGTCGAGGCCAAACGGACCAAAAAAGACCCCCGTGAAGGCAAGCGCCAGGCCGAACTTTATGCCGATTGCCTGGAGAAAATGAAAGGTCAGCGGCCTATTATTTATTACACCAACGGTTATGAAACTTGGGTGTGGGACGATAAATATTATCCGCCGCGCGATGTGCAGGGCTTTGCCAATAAGGATGAATTACAACTGATGATTAACCGGCGCAAAAGCCGGAAAGATATTACCAAAATTACACTGAACCGGGATATTACCGAGCGCTATTATCAGGCAGAAGGTATCCGCCGAGTGATGGAACGCTTTCAGGAGGAACGGGCTCGCGCGGCCTTGCTGGTCATGGCGACCGGCACCGGAAAAACACGGGTGAGCATATCGATAGCGGATATGATGATGCGGGCGAATTGGGTGCGACGCATATTGTTTCTGGCCGACCGCACGGCGTTGGTCAGGCAGGCCAAAAATGCTTTTAACATGCATTTACCCCATGCCTCTTTAATCAATCTGGTCAGTGAAAAGGAAGATGACAGTAGTCGGGTTGCTTTCTCCACTTATCACACCATGATGAATCTGATTGATGACACCAAAAAAGACGGGAAGCGGCGTTTTGGGTCTAATTATTTTGACCTGATCATCATCGATGAGGCGCACCGTTCCGTTTATCAAAAATTCGGTGCAATATTTGATTATTTTGACAGCCTGCTTTTGGGTTTGACTGCCACGCCCAAAGCGGAAGTAGACAAAAACACGTACCACTTATTTGATTTGGAAGATAACGTTCCGACCTATGCCTATGAACTGGACCAGGCGGTTGCCGATGAATTTTTAGTGCCGATGCGCTCGATTTCGGTGCCGCTGAAATTCCCCCGCCAAGGCATTAAATATGACGAGTTAAGCGAAGAGGACAAGGAAGCCTACGAGGAAATGTTCTACGATGAGGAAACCGGCCTGGTGCCGCGCGAGATTGATGCGGGGGCGCTTAATCAATGGCTCTTTAATGAAGATACGGTCGATAAGGTGCTGGCGCATTTGATGGAATATGGCCTGAAAATTGAAGGCGGGGACAAGCTGGGAAAAACCATCATTTTTGCCAAAAACCACCAACATGCTGAATTCATTGTTGAGCGCTTTGATAAAAATTATCCACATTTGGCTGGGAAATTCTGCCGGGTGATTGATAACACAGTAAATTATGCGCAAAGTCTGATTGATGATTTTTCTGTGGCCGATAAAGACCCGCAAATTGCCGTATCGGTGGACATGCTCGATACCGGCATTGACGTGCCGGAAGTGGTCAATCTGGTTTTTTTCAAGCGGGTGCGCTCGAAAACCAAATTCTGGCAGATGATCGGACGCGGCACCCGGCTTATGCCTGACCTGTTCGGGCCAGGCTTGGATAAAGCATTTTTCAATGTCTTCGATTACTGCGAAAACCTGGAATTCTTTAATGCGAATCCGGATGGAAAAAAAGACGCTCCTTTGCAAGATTCCGTGAAACAGAAAATCTTTAAACGCCGGTTGCAACTGGCAACGGCATTGCAGAGCGAAGAAGAAACGGATGCTTCCCAGGAACAGCTTAGAAACGATCTGACCGATTTAATGCATGAGGCGGTTCAGCACATGAATCCCGACAATTTTTTGGTACGCCCGCACCGCCGCTATGTTGAAACATTTGGCGACCGGGAGCGATGGAAGAATATCACCCAGGGCGATCATTTGGATATTGCAGAACATCTTTCCGGCCTCCCCTATCCTGATAATGATGAGGAATTCGCCCGGCGTTTTGATCTGTTGATCCTGAATCTGCAACTGGCCTTGCTGGAAAAATCCCCAAATCAGGAACGCTATCAGGAACAGATCAGAGAATTGTCCGCCGGTTTAGAAGAAAAAAAGGCCATTCCATCAGTCAATGAACAGATGGAATTGATCCTTGATCTGCAAAGTGATGAGTATTGGGAAGGCATCACGTTGCCAGTGCTGGAACAGGTGCGCCGGAATTTGCGCAATCTGATTAAATTTATCGACAAGGAAGGCCCGCGCGAAAAGGTCTATACGGATTTTGAGGATGAGCTTGGCGAGGGAAAAGAAATTACCGGTCTCATTCAATCCGATCCAAATTTAAAAAACTATCGGTTGAAAGTCGAAAAATTCATCCGGGAGCATGAGGATCATGTCACGATCCGCCGCTTGAAAAATAATGAGCCGATTTCCGCAAAAGATTTAATCGGACTGGAATCTATTTTATTCTCTGAGGAAGGTCCAGGGAGCAAAGAAGACTTTGAAAAAACCTATGGCGACCAGCCCCTTGGTGAATTGGTCCGCCATATAGTCGGCTTGGACCGGCAAGCGGCCAAAAAAGCCTTTGCCGATTTTATTGCCAGTGGCCATTTACGCGCGGATCAAATCCGTTTTATCGACCGGATCATAGATCACCTGGCACAAAATGGCGTGATGGATTTGGAAGCGCTTTATGAGCCGCCTTTCACCGATATGCACTATGAAGGAATTGACGGCATCTTACCGGATCAGGCGGATAATGTGGTTTCAATTATTCAGCAGGTGAATGCCAATGCCAGAGCGGCTTGAATACATTCGAAGCACAAAGGAAATTTAGAGATATGTCTAGTCACTTTTTTGTTCAAAAAGAGAATTCACAGACTCAAATACTTTTTCAAATCTGCCGATTGTTTCATCTGAAAAGTCTTTAATTTCCGCACCAGAAGATGCTAAGGCATTAGCTAGTCGATAATGATTGTATCGTTCAGAGTGAAAGTATTTGTTTATTTGAAGAACTATGCGGGAAATTTCTGAATTTAGATCAGTAGTATCGACGTTTTCATATTCATTAAATGCCGAGTTAAATAAATTCAAATATTCTTTCTTCTCAAAGAGGTCTTCAATATCAGCTTCTTTGGCATCTACAAATTCATCAAAGAAAAGAATTTTCTTCTGGTGAATGATTTTTTCAAAAATAAGTTTTTCTATTTTTGATTTACTAGAACTGTCGATGCTGGAATCTAATAAACAAGCCATATTGAGTTTACTTCCCCTTAAAAGAGATACAAATGTTGCTACCTTCTCCATTCCTCCAACGGGCACTATAGTGACTTCTTTGCTTAATCCAGTTCGGCCATTTTGTTCGAGGATGCCAGACATAACCTCTAAATAGATAAGATCGGAAACGCCTTCTACAAGAAGATTATTTTTTGAAATGTAAAGGTTTTGTGCAATGTCATATCCCAAAGCAGCTTGGAGCGGAAATAATGTGTTTGGGTCTTTTTCTTGGATGCTTGTTGATACGACTGAACCATCTTTTGTTTCTACAACAGTACGTACTCTTTCTAGGTGTTGTGGGTCTACCATGAAAGGAGAGTGAGTTGTATAGATAATTTGATATTCATCAGACAGGTTCTCGATAAATTTTAACAAATCTGATTGAGCAGATGCATGTAAATTCAAGCCTGGCTCATCAAGCAAAATAATATAATTTGAATTTTGATCTTCTTGTATTTTCTTAAACCAAACTAAGAAAGAAAAGAACCAGTTGAATCCCTTACTTCTATTTTTAAGCGGTAAAGAAACTTTTGTTCTGTTATTTTTTACTCTGATGTCCAAAATATGTTTGACAATACGGTTATTACCACGCGGATCGGTGCTTTCTACTTTGTCTATATCGAATTGGATATCTAGATTCTTGTTAGTTGACCAAAATTCAAATAATTCTTCCGTTATGCTTGCTTGTGTTGCTTCTAGCTCTGCCTTGAAGTCTTCAAAATCATCTGCACTGATTAGTTCGCGTGTGTCAATTTCAGCTAATTCAAACAGTGCTTTCGCTGTTTTTAGCTCTTCTTCATCTAATGTAGAATCTTCTAATTGTTCAATGCAAATCCTTGATGGTAGAGCATAATACTCATCATAATAAAGATATTTTGGTAAGTTAGATTTGATATAAGTTCTATAAATGTATTCGGATAAGCTGTTTTCCCAATCCCATTTATTTTCATAGTATTTTTCTAGAGTTTGTAGAGCCGTTTTTATTTTTTCTTCTTTGTACTCATTTATAAGAGCCGTCAGTTGAGCCTTTGTAGATATTTTTATAAGTTTTTCATTAATAGTGTTGCTTGATATTTTTAGTTCCTTTGTTTTCGATTTTACAAATTGCTCATAATTTGCTGAAAAATCATTATTGATGCTATCTTTTCCTGGATAGTACGTTGTTTCACTAAAGCTCGTTTTTGAGAAAACAGATTTACCAACGTCATGTTCTATTTTCTTAAAAAGATCATTTTCAATTTCAAACTCACAGGTGATTGCTTTAGCTCTGATCCCGCTTTTTTCCATTTTCTTTTTTTCTTTACGGGGATAGTCATGTGTAGCATTAAAATCAAATTTTGAATCCTTCTCAAAATAGTTTGTCTCTGCTAAGGCTTCTAAAATAGAAGTTTTTCCAGACTCGTTCATTCCAACAAGTACTGTAATGTCCTTATCAACCTCAAATGATTGGACGTTTTCAATGCACTTGTATTTATGAATTGTCGCTTTTTTAAGAATTATCATGATATTCCTATGTTTTTCTCAATTCTCTTCCAATAGTATTAGCGGACACTCCTAACAGTTCAGCTACTTCAGCTTGGGTCTTGCCTGCATCCAGTAATTCTTTCATATGCTGAACTTGTCCTTTTGATAAAGCCTTTGGTCGCCCGACATGCTTTCCGCGTTTTTTTGCGGCTTTCATACCTGCTTTTGTACGTTCTTTAATAAGATCATGCTCAAATTCAGCCAACGCCCCCATGATATGAAAGACAAGTTTGCCGCCGGTCGTGGTGGTATCAATTCCGTCAGTGAGACTTTGAAAACCTGCTTCCTGCCCTTTTAGCTGTTCGATTAACTCACACAAGAACCCTAGAGAACGGCCTAATCTGTCCAACTTCCAGACAACTAATATATCTCCATCACCTACAACAGAAAGTGCTTGCGAAAGCCCATCTCTATCTTTAGTTATTCCGCTGATTCCTTCATCGGTAAATATCTGTTTGCAGCCAGCCGCCTTAAGTGCGTCAAGCTGTAAATCAAGATTTTGTTCATCGGTTGAAACTCTAGCATAGCCTATTTTCATGGGGCTAATAATGACATTCCCTTTTGATGTATTCAAGTGCTTTATTTATCAATTGGTTAGAAAGGCTAGTTTTCTCTGTCAAAAGGGTTCCCTTTTGGTGATTGTGAAACCCTCCGAAATTTCATGAAAAGAAGGATGTTTCTGGAAGCGAAATTCATGAGACAGTTTTAAGAATATTAGGGGCATACAAAAGGGCTGTTTTTTCAGCTCTGCCCTACTCTCTTAAAAACGGTCGTTTTTGAGAATGTCGTTTTAAGACATTGAAAGAGACACGCCCTGTCCTACGGATCATAAACTTTACTTTGTGAGGCTATATATTTGCAGGTAATGTGAGTCCTAACCGATGTTTGCAAGCTGTTTGCAAATAAAGTGAGTCCATTCTCATTTAATGTGAGCCGAAGGTATCGGATATTTGCAAATAATCTGAGCCGAAAATCGCACTGTTTGCAAGTCCTAGCGATTATGTTTGCAAGCCGTAACAACTAATAAACAACATATTGTAAACTCGAAAAAAACTGAACCGGATTTTCGAGGACAAGATCAAAGCCACCACCAACCGCGACTGGAGCGATGAACAAACCGCATCTATTCCGTCAAAGAAACCGCAAGAGTCTGCGCTTTCAGTCCCGTCTGCCTGTACATAAATTGCTACAGGAAATTCGTATCGTGTCACTGTAATTGTCAGCGGCACGATCAATGCTGACCTACAACCACCTCGTCTTCGTTCTCTATTTCATTCAACCACTGTGTGGATAATTCCAATTCTTTCTGAAACTGCCCCGCTGGTGCTAAAGAAATGAATTTTTTAAAGTCGCTTTTTGCTTGTAAATGATCGCCTTTTATTTTCCAATTTAAGAAACCAAGGCAGTAATGCAATTGTGCTTTATCTGGTTCATCGGTGACAATCAAATATAAAAAATCTTCTACTTTTGCAATTAAGTCCGCCGTAATATCAAAATTCATCCCGTTGCGGTAATGACGGATAGATTGTTTGAGATCACCATTATAAGCGGAAAGAAAAGCTTGGTTGAAGTTCCAGATGCCATCTCTGACCTGTTTTGGTATTTGATTTAGATAATCTTTTGATTTGTTTATGTCTTTAGCTGACAAGAAAATATATATGGAGGATAGAGTTAGCATTTCTGGTGTTTTTCTTGCTCCTGCTTCGAAGTTATATTTTTCCAAAAATTCACCGAGACTTGCGATATGCGTCTTATCGTGGGTGTTCGCCCACATTTCGTAAGCTGTTCGTGCTCTAGCCTCGAACAGCTCTGCCAAGCGCTGCGGAACCCTCTCTCTTAGCTTCGCAAATATTGGGAACCCGTTGTCTGCCTGTTGCATCTTCGTTCTGACATCAGAATATAACGCTTCTGCGTACTGTAAATCACCGGAAATAGCCGCTGCTATTCCAATGATATATTTTGCAACGACATCTGCCCACTCGGAGGCGAATTGGAAAGATAGCAGATCGTTTTCTTTAGCTAAAAAAACCTTTCTCGGCAGTAGCTCAGAAAACTCATATGCTATTTTCTGACTTATATCGTTGGAAATAGGTTTATGTGCTACCACACCATCTAGTTCGAGAAAGTAGCGTTCAGTCCCATCTATCTGTCGCGTCCGCACTCTTCCATATATTATGAAGTGAGCTTTTGTTTTTAAGCGAAGCTCCTGCGCGTCATCTTGATCGACGACCTTCTCGGCTCTATATGCTGGTATCTCTATAAAATGAAAAGAACTACCAGTTTGACCTGACTTAATTAATTTTTGCAATGACAGAACAAAATCTTCACGAACTTTACGCGCAGCTTCCTCGTCACTGCACCAAAGAGAAACAGCGAAGCCGACCTTCCCTTTTTTCCTTTTTGGTAGCCTTCTTATCCATAACCATGCAATGAGTATTGTCAAAGATGGTATGAGAATTATGAAGGTGTCCACTATGGGAGGTGGGCTAGCGGCAGTAATGAG
>Ga0114931_10010405_pt1 | contig 11077 bp, 13 predicted proteins | sample 2SBtaG_FD_89579 | JGI IMG/M metagenome (GOLD analysis project Ga0114931, IMG submission 89579) | Deep subsurface microbial communities from Kolumbo volcano to uncover new lineages of life (NeLLi) - 2SBTROV14_V59a metaG | ecosystem: Environmental > Aquatic > Marine > Volcanic | place: Kolumbo...
AATCCGGCCCGGCCGGGGGTGCAGCTTATCGGGGTTTACGATCCGGCGCTGTGCGAGCCGCTGGCCTATGCACTGCGGGAACTGGGCGCCCGCTCGGCCTGCGTGGTTCATGGCGCCGGGCTTGATGAAGTGGCCATTCATGGGCCGACAACGGTTGCCAGGCTTAAGGGGGGGACGATTGATCTCTTCACGCTTGATGCCGCCGACGCCGGCCTACCGACGGGTGATCTGGCGGCGCTGGCCGGTGGCGGGCCGACCGAGAACGCGGCGCTGTTTGTCGAAATTCTTCTTGGGCGGGGCAATTCATCGCAGCGCAACGCGGTTGCGGCAAATGCCGGGCTGTTGCTGGCAACGGCTGAAATCTGTACCGGTTATGGCGAGGGTGTGGCCCTGGCCCTTGAAATTCTGGCCAAAGGCCAGGCGTTTGCCGCTTTCCGCAAATTTGTTGAATTCAGCCATGACGTTCGCTGATATTCTGGCGCAAAAACGGCGTGAAGTCAGCCAGCGACAGCGGGCCCACCCGGCCAGCGCGCTGAGCCCCGCTCTGACCCCTTCAGGGCGAAGCCTGGCGGCGGCCCTCAAGGCTCCCGGGGCGCGCTTCATAACCGAAATCAAGAAGGCCTCGCCTTCTGTCGGTCGCATACGGGCGACGGCGGATGTCGTCGATATTGCCAACGGCTATGCGGGGGTGGCGGACGCCCTGTCAGTGCTGGTGGACAAGACCTTTTTCAATGGCTCCTACGACGATTTGCGCCGTGTGGCCGAAAGTGTCGGGCGACCGGTATTATGCAAGGATATTGTCGTTTCGCCCTATCAGATCGTCGAAGCCCGGGCCGCCGGGGCCGACGCTGTCCTGCTGATGCTGTCGGTCCTGGATGACGGGGAATACCGGCGCTGTGCCGAAATCGCGCGGCGCTATCATCTGGACATTGTGACCGAAGTTCATAACCAATCGGAATTGGGAAGGGCGCTGGCCCTGGGCGCCCGTATCATCGGCGTCAATAATCGTGATTTCAAAACCTTCAAAACGGATTTGTCGGTAACCCGCCGTCTCGCCCCCCGGGTACCGGCGGACCGGCTGGTCATTTGCGAATCGGGGATCGGCGATCATCGGGATGCACAGGCGCTGGCGGCGCTGGTCGACGGCTTTCTGGTCGGCACCGCGTTGATGAAGGCGCCCGATCCGGCGGTCGCGGTGCGGCGACTGGTTTTCGGCACGATCAAGGTTTGCGGGCTGAGACGCCCTGAAGACGCCCGTCTTGCCTATGAGATGGGGGCCACTTACGGCGGCCTGATATTCGCCGCCGGCTCGCCGCGTCGAATCGATATTGAAGCCGGTGTCGCCCTTGCCCGCGCCATGCGGCTGCGTCCGGTTGGCGTCTTCGTCAATCAGTCGTCCGGCCTGATTGCCGATATCGCCCGGCGCGGCGATCTTGCGGCGGTTCAGCTTCATGGCGCCGAGGACGATATATATTGCCGGAAATTGCGCCGGCTGTTGCCGGCCCGCTGCGAGATATGGCGGGCTTGTCGTACCACCGGGGCTTTGCCGCGCGACTTTCCGCAACCGGCGGACAGGCTGCTGCTGGACAATTACGTCGCCGACCTGGCGGGCGGCACCGGTCGCGCCTTTGACTGGTCGGCGCTGGCTGCTCATCCGCTCAGGGACCGGGTGATGCTGGCTGGCGGACTTGGCCCGGACAATGCCGAGGTGGCATCGGCGATGGGGGTCTGGGGTCTCGATGTCAATTCGGGGGTCGAGCAAGCGCCGGGGATCAAGGAGGCTCAACTGATGAAGCGGTTCTTCGAATCGATCAGGCTTGCCGACCGGGCGGCGGGCCCACGCCGGGCGGTCGCCTGAGGCGGGCTGACAATGGACCGCTTCGCGACCATGTTCAGGCGTCTTGAGGGGCGCAAGGAAGGGGCCTTCATGGCCTATTGGGTTATTGGCGATCCCGATCTGGAAGGGTTTCTGAAAATTGTCGATACTATCGTCGAGGGTGGCGCCGATGCACTTGAACTGGGTCTCCCATCGCCCGATCCAGCCCTTGACGGTCCGGTCATCAGGGCCGCTCACCAAAGGGCGTTGAAAGCAAGTTCCGAGGGGCTGGATGCGAGGCAGATATTGCCTGTCGTGCGCCGGCGATATCCCGGCCTGCCGGTCGTCCTGCAGGGGTATGCCGCCGATTTTGCCCGCATCGGTGGGCCTGAACTGAAAGAAATTTGCCGGCAGGCCGAAATAGATGCTGTTCTTGTTGTCGGCCCACCGGCGGGGGTGCTGGCTGGGGCCGACAACAACGGTCCCGCCCTGCCACCCCTTGTCCCCCTTATGCGGGTCGGCGACGCACCGGCGGTCCGTGATGCGTCCAGTGCCGGCTTTGTCTATGCCGCCAGCCATGACGGGCCGACCGGCATTCGCCCGGACAGCGTCGCGCCACCGCCGGAATTTTTCCGCAAGCTGAAACGCCACGGCCTGCCGCCGGCCTTGCTGGGCTTCGGTATCAGCGCCCCCGGGCATATTCGCCAGGCGCTTGCCAATGGTGCCCGTGGTGTCGTGTCGGGTTCCGTCCTGGTGCGGGAAATGGCCGATGAAACGGTACCGGTCAATCAACGCATCGCCCGCATCGGCGATTGTGTCGCTACCCTGAAAAGGGCCACACAGGCTTGAGAATACGGGCAAAACATGCATGCTGCATGCCATGCTGGCCCGTTGTCCACGATCCGCGATTATCGCCATCTTTTGGCTTTTCCTGTTCGGGGCGCCGGCTTTCGCTGTCCAGTGGCACATGGCGACGCCCTATGCGGAGGCCAATTTTCATACCCGCAATATTCGCCTCTTTGCCGAGGATGTGAACAAGGCGACCGGCGGTCGGCTGGCAATCGTTGTTCACAGCAACGGGGCGCTTGTTCGCCATGCCCAGATCAAACGGGCGGTGCGCGGCGGGCAGGTCGAGGCCGGGGAATTTCTGCTTTCCGGCCTGGCCAATGAAGACCCGGTATTTCAGCTCGATTCCCTGCCTTTTCTGGTTACTGGATATCCGGCGGCGCGGCGTCTTTGGGAGGAATCCCGCGACACCGTAAGCGACCTGCTGGCCAGGCAGGGGCTGGTGGTGCTGTTCGCCGTTCCCTGGCCACCGCAGGGTCTTTATTCCCGCCGACCGCTGGCCACGGCATCGGCCCTGTCGGGGGCCCGTTTCCGGGCCTATAACAGCGCCACCGAACGCCTTGCCCGGTTGCTGGGTGCGGTGCCAACCCAGATTGAAGTCCCCGATATCCCGCAGGCCTTCGCTACCGGACGGATCGATGCCATTATGACCTCGGCGGCAACCGGGGTGAATTCAAAAGCCTGGGATTTCGTCAAGGTCTACTACGATATCAGAGCCTGGCTGCCGAAGAATATCGTGGTCGTTAACCGGCGCGCCCTGTCGCAGCTCGATGCGCCTGACCGGGCAGTCCTGCTTGAGGCGGCGGCGCGCGCCGAGGCCCGGGGCTGGCGGATGAGCGAGGATGAGAACGCCGAAAAACTGCGCCGCCTTCGCCAGTCGGCGATGACCGTAATGGTGCCCGGGGCTCGCCTGCTCGGTGACCTGAAACGGCTGGGTGCAAGGCTGCGGCGGGAATGGGAGGCGCGCGCCGGAGAAAAGGGCCGGACGATTCTAAAGGCCCTGTGCGACAATGACCAATGCTAAGGCGCTTTCTCGATTGGCTTTATGACGCGGCAGGGGCGGTGGCGGCGATTTTTCTGATGGCCATTGTGGCCATTGTTCTTGGCCAGGTGATTCTGAACATCGTCAATGCCCTTGGTTTTAGGCTGTTCGGTCAGGCAAGCGGATTTTCCATTCCCGGCTATGCCGAACTTGCCGGTTATTTTCTGTCGGGGTCGGTGTTTCTCGGTCTGGCGCCGACCTTGCGCAGCGGCGGTCATATCCGGGTTGGCCTTCTGATATCGGGACTGAAAGGCCCGGCGCGGCGGCTTGTTCTGCTGTGGAGCGTGATCGTGGCCGGCGGCCTGTCGGCCTTTGCCTCGGTCCACATGCTGGCGATGGTCCGCGAATCATACGAATTCGGCGACCTTGCCCAGGGGCTGCTGCCCATTCCCCTGTGGATTCCCCAAAGCCTGCCTGCCGCCGGCCTGCTGGTTCTTGCCGTCGCCCTTGCCGATCAGGCCGTGGGCCTGCTCTCCGGCGACGACACAGATCGTGAGAGCGTGGAAAAGTACCAGGTTTAGGGACAGGAAGATGGACCCGACAGTTGCCGCCATAATCCTTGTCGCCGGCCTGTTATTGCTGTTGGCCAGCGGCCTCTGGGTTGGATTCGCTCTTCTGGCGACCGGTGTTGGGGCCTTTGTGCTGTTTACCGACGCCGCTGCCGGGCCGTTGATGGCGACGGCTTTCTGGGGGGCCGGCTCGGCCTGGGAACTGGCGGCTTTACCGCTGTTCATCCTGATGGGCGAGATTTTGTATCGCACCCGGCTGGCTTCGGAACTTTTCGAAGGTCTGGCCCCCTTGCTGGGCTGGCTGCCCGGCAGGCTGCTCCATGCCAACGTGGTGGGATGCGGTATTTTTGCCGCCAGTTCGGGCTCTTCGGCCGCCACGGCGGCGACCATCGGGCGGATGTCGGTGCCGGAACTGAGCCGCCGCGGTTACGACCGCCGTATGATTATCGGATCGCTTGCCGGCTCGGGCACCCTGGGACTGCTGTTGCCGCCGTCGATCATCCTTATCGTTTACGGGGTGGCAACCGAACAATCCATCGCCCGCCTGTTTCTTGCCGGCATTCTGCCCGGTATTCTGCTGATGGCCCTGTTTTCCGCCTATGTCGTTGTTTGGGCCAGGGCCAATCCCGGGCGGATGCCCGACCGGGAAGAGACCGTCGACGGACAAGCCGGCAAGGCTATTGGCCGCCTGCTGCCGATATTGCTGCTGATCGCGGGGGTGATCGGCTCTATCTATCTGGGTCTCGCCTCGCCCACCGATGCCGCCGCCATCGGTGTCGCGCTGGCCCTGTTGCTGGCCCGTTTTTATGGCGGGCTCAGTCGGGCCGCGTTTCTTGACAGTCTCCGCTCGGCGGTTCGAACCTCATCGATGATCGGCCTTATTCTGGTGGCCGCCGCCTTCATGACGACGGCCATGGCCTATACCGGGCTGCCGGCATCACTGGCCCGCTGGATCGGCGGTTTCGGGCTGGCGCCGGTCGCCCTGATCGCCATCCTGACCGTCTTTTTCGTCGTCGCCGGGCTGTTCCTTGACGGTATCTCGATTGTCGTCCTGACGGCGTCGATTATTCTGCCGCTGGTTCAGGCCGCCGGTATCGACCTGATCTGGTTCGGCATTTACATCGTTCTGGTGGTCGAAATGTCACAGATAACGCCGCCGGTGGGCTTCAATCTGTTTGTCATTCAGGGTTTGACCGGCGACAGCCTGATTGCCATTGCCCAGGCGGCGCTGCCGTTTTTCCTGCTGATCGGGGTTGAAATCGCGGCGCTGGTTCTGTTTCCCGGTCTGGCCACTTTTCTGCCCCGGGTGGCCACTGGCGCTTAAGGATTCCGCTTGTCGGGTCGGGCCCGCCAGCTATCGACGGAAAAGCGGTTGGCCTCGGTTGGGGCCAGCAACACGAACAGCAACAGAACCAGGCGGGTGAAGGTGTGGCCGTCAATATCGAACAAGGGTTCCGCCAGAGCATGGCCGTAGGTGGTGACAATCAGCAGGCCGCCGAGAACGGTTGCCGTTTCACGCAGCCGCCAGCCAATACAGAGCATTATTCCGCCAGCCAGTTCAAGAAAAGGGATTGAGGTGCCAAGGGCCCACAACAGCCAGTCGGGAATCCAGCTGTCGTGATAACGGGCGAGGAAATACTGCAACGCGTGCTGCTTCGGGGTCAGGGTAAACACTTTTCAATAGCCGGTCATGGTAAACAGGATGCCGACAATCCAGCGGCTGATGAACACCGCCGCCTGCCACGGCGTCAGATCAAGCTTTCCGAACATTGGCCCCCCCTGATATCGTCGGGACAGCATTGCCGGTGACCTGAAAAAAGGCAAGGGGCCATGCCCGGGCCGGGACGGGCTGGCTGTCGGTGGTTGCGTCGCCTCCGGGTTCGTTTTATCAGTTCAGGGGACAATTCCAGGCAATGGAGCAGCCGAACATGAACCAGCGTTATCGTAGCTATATGTGGGGGCTTGTGCTTTTGGCGCTGGCGGCGCCGGGCTTTTCACAGCAGGCAGCTGCCGAGACAATTTCCGGCAAGGCCCAGGTGATCGATGCCAGAACCATGGTTGTTGCCGGGCGAACGGTGCGCCTGTGGTCAATCTGGGCGCCGGCTCTCGATTATGTTTGCGATGCCGATGGCAGGACAATCGCCTGTGGCCGGGTGGCCCGCACCGGTCTGATGGACCTGACCGCCGGGGCGACTGTCAGGTGCGCGCTTATGCAGGAAGTCGCGCCCGGGATTAACCAGGCCCGTTGTTCCGCCGACGGCTACGATCTGGGAGCCAATATGGTGCATACCGGCTGGGGGCGGCCCGATCGCTCGGTATCCGATTCCTATACCGGCATCGAGGTTAAATCGATGAAGGCGCATCACGGCCTGTGGCGTTGGCGGGCGCAAAGAGAGCGCATGTTGCGGGATGCCGCGGTGCCGGCGGCCAACAAGGAAAATGCCCCCCGGTGAGCGGCGATTCCACAGTCAGCGGCACGGGGTCATTGATGTCCCCGTCACCCGTCCGCCGGCTGTGTCTTATCGTCAATCCGGTGGCCGGCGGTCATGCCCGGCCCTATCTGGCAAAGGTCATCGCGGCCCTCAAGGGGGCCGGTTGCGAAACCACCATGATGGTGACCCGGGCCCCCGGCGATGCCGAACGTATTTGCCGTGAGGCCAGCAGTTCCAGGCGTTACGATGCCATCGCTGTTGCCGGGGGTGACGGTACCGTCAATGAATGCGCCAACGGGCTTGCCGATGCTTCGTTGCCACTGGCCATCATCCCCATGGGGACGGCCAACGTCCTGGCGCTGGAATACGGTTATCCCCGGGCGCCGTCCGCCATCGCGGCCATGATCAGGGTCGGGAAAACAGTGGAAATCTGGCCGGGCCGGGCCGATGGGCGCCTGTTTCTTGCCATGGCCAGTTGCGGTTTCGACGGTCGGGTGATGGCCCGGGTGACTGCGGGGGGCAAGCGCATGCTTGGAAAAGCCGCTTATGCGCTGGGCGCGATCGGGGAATGGATGGGGGGGCACCTGCCGCGGCTGCTTTGCCGTTGCGGTGGATCGGAAGTCAGGGCCAGTTGGCTGATGGTCATGAAAACAGGGCGTTATGCCGGGCGCTTTGTTATCGCTCCCGGAGCGGTGCCCGGGAGACCGGGATTTCAGGTTGTCGCCTTCACCGGCAGTGATCGCTGGTCGCTTGCCAGGTTCGTTGTCGCGGCCGGGATGGGGCGCATCGCGAAAGCCCGCGATGTCAGGTTCCTCGAAGGTGACGATATTGTTATCGAGGGGGCCGGGGAAGAGCCTTTCGAGATGGACGGCGACCTTGTCGGAGCCCTGCCGGTTCATATAGAAAACGCGGCCTTTCCGTTGCGGTTGCTGGTTCCCTGACGGGGTCGGTCCTACGGCTCACCGGTGCCAACAATCCGGTGTACTGACCTGACCCGGTTTTTTCCAATTTCCAGGTCTTTCGCCGGGTTGAACTGGTGCAGATGCAGGGCGGCATCGTCGAACTTGATAAACTGCTTCACCAGCCCCTGGCCGTCGGCCAATTCGACAATGACAAAGCAGTTACGCACCGGTGGCCGGTTGGGGTTGGCATAGAGAAATTCCCCGGCGAAATAGCGCGGTTCCATGCTGTCGCCAACCATATAGACGGCGAAACCGTTATCCACACCTTCCAGATTGGGGGGGCGGCGGATGTGTTCATGCACCGTGCCGTTATCGAAAAAAAGCGCATCCTCGCCGCCCTTTGCCGCCCCCAGCACCGGCAAATCAAAGCCGTAAGGCCCGGGCGGGCGGCCATTCCCGTCATCCGGCGGAAGGTCGTCAACAGCGTTACCATCATCGGCGTCCGCGCCGGTCAGGGAACGTATCTTGTTTCGCAGGGTATCGATCCGCCAGAATTTGTCGGACGGATGATCCGCGGCAAAGCGGCCGGCAACCATTTCAAGATCGATATCGAAGCGCTCCATCAGCGGCAGGACCGCCTCGATTTCCGAATCGGTAAGGGAATTGTCGATCTCTATACGCTGGTTGAGCCGGGCCAGCGACGTCAGCAGCAGGCGGCTCAGAGTGGTGAATTTCAGTGTGTGCTTGACGTCATGATTCATGAAGCGGTTAAGTGTCGATGCCGCCAGCCCGGCCTCGACCGCCAGACGCGACGCTGTCCAGCCGGTAACCTGCATCATGGCGCGAACCAGTTGCCGGGCCACATCGCGGGCCCCGGCATCCTCAACGGGTGTATTCTTTTCCATGTCATTCATTTTAATGCTTTCCATTGCGCATAACATTATGTATAAATAATTATAGTTATGCAATATCAAAGATTGAGGAGAATTCAATGGGGGGCGTGTCCGATGGGTCGGGAGTTTGCAAGAACATTCGCGGGAATGAACAGGCGGGGGCGTCTGCATATGCCGGGAAACGGTGCGGGGCGCCATCCCGGGCGGGAACCCGTCGCGGCACTATTGGACAGCGGGCACCACATGAGCGTGACCGAAAGCCCGCCGGGGGCAAATCCGCGGCCCGGGCCGACAGTCGGCCCACGGTGGCGGCCCGCCGTCTTCAGCCCGACCCCCTTTGGGCTTTACTGAAAAGGGGGGCAATCGATAACGACGAAGTTCAGGCCGCCTGGGACATCCGCGCGGCATTTGAAATCATTACCTTGCCGGTCAGATTGCGGATCGCCAGTCTAGAAAAAATCGATTGTTCCACAGCTGGCGATATTGATGGCCCGAGGGCCCGCCGCCTGACCCGCCGCTATAACGACTGGGTCGACGAAATGACCCGCCAGTCGCTGGCTGTCGGCCCGGTTATCGACATCGTTGTCGAAGGGAAAAGCTGTCGTCGGGTCGACCGCGAACGGGTGGTCAGGAAAGGCACCGCCTGCCGCCTTCTGAAGGCCGCGCTGCTGTCCTATTGCCGGATTGCCGGCTGGCGTTAAAGGGGTGTCGGGAATTTCAGCTTTGCCGGGCCATGGCGAGGCGGGCACCCAGCAATTCAGCCGGAATCATGAATAACAGGAATGACAGTCTGAACCACGAGGGATATCCGATTTCGGATTGAATCATCAGGAATCCGGCAAACAGCATTTGCGCGCCAACAGCCGCCGCCGCTCGTGGAAGATGCTGGCGCCGGGAAGCGGCTGCCGTGGCAGCGCCGCCGCCCGCGCTGAAAACAAGGTTAAGGCCGACAAGAAGCAGCAAATAGCCATTGCCACGACCAGCGGCGAGCCCCTCGGCCGGCGCCGTAATCAGGACAGGCAGCAGCTGGACAGACAACACCCACAAGAACAACCAGACACCGAATCCTGTTATCACCGTCAAAAAGTCACGGAAAACTGTCTTCAGGTATTGCATCGGACGGCTCTCCTGTTCACATTCCGGATGACGAATCCTGGCCCGGTCCCGAATCCGGACCCGGCGTATGAAAGCGCGCGGCTCTGTATTATTCTTGACCGGGTTCATCCCCCGGCCCACCCAGTATAACCCCTTTTCCGAGGATCAATATGTCGCTGATAAAGCCTTTTTCGGCCCTGATGCCGCCCGCCGCCAAAGCGCAACAGGTGGCGGCCCCGCCTTATGACGTTCTTTCCTCGGACGAGGCACGGCAAATGGCGGCGGGAAATCCCGATTCGTTCCTCCATATCTCGAAGCCGGAAATTGACCTGCCGCCGGACACGGCGCCTTATGCGGCGGAAGTGTACGCCCGGGCAAAAAGCAACATGGCGGACTTCCTTGCCCGGGGCACTCTCGGGCGCCGGGACCGGCCCGCCTATTACATCTATCAGATCGATAAGAAGGGCCATCGCCAGACCGGCATCGCCGCCGCTGCGTCGGTTATGGCGTATCGCGAGGGACGCATACGGCGCCATGAATTCACCCGACCGGACAAGGAAACCGACCGGGTGCGCCAGATCGAAGCCGTCGGTGCCCACACCGGGCTGGTTATGACCGCCCACCCGACGGATGATGATCTGGCCGCCCATCTTGAATCATGGGCCAGGGCGCACAAGCCGGCTCTTGTTGTCGATTTGCCGGACGGCTCCCGACACCGCATAACGATTATTGAAGAGCCCGACGACTGCCGGACCATTACCGAAATATTCGACTCATTCAGCCATATTTATATCGCCGACGGACACCATCGTTCGGCGGCGGCGGCGCGGGTCAGCCGGGACACCGACGGCAGGTTCCTGATTGTCAGCTTTCCCTGCGATGAAATGCGCATCCTCGATTATAATCGGACGGTGCGGGACCTTGGCGGATTGTCGGCGGATATCTTCCTTGCCGGGGTGAAAAAGGCTTATCGAATCGACGCCCTGAAAGGCGAGGAGCCGCCGCGCCGGAAAGGCGATGTGGCGATGTATCTGGACGGCATCTGGTACCGTCTGCGCCTTCCCGCCGATGCCCGGCCCGACGACCCGGTCAACGGCCTTGATGTCAGCCTTCTGACCACCCGCATTCTTTCGCCGGTTCTGGGAATTCAGGATATGCGCGCCGATCCGCGAATCGATTTCGTCGGCGGCAGTCGCGGGCTTCATACCCTGAGCGCGCGCGTCGATTCAGGCGCCGCCGCCGTCGCCTTCGCCCTTTTCCCCACCGCCATGGCCGAGCTGACGGCGGTGGCCGATGCCGGCATGATCATGCCGCCGAAGTCGACCTGGTTCGACCCCAAACTGGCCGACGGGCTGGTTGCCCTGCCGTTGTGATTCGCAGTCCGGGCGACAAGGTGGCCCGGCAAGACCGGCCTGGAATGCACTGATTTATCAGCATAATTCTTATATTATAGTATTTTTTATAAAATATACGCATTTTTTTCTTGACGGGCCGGGGTCAGTGATATAGGCTCTGCCCCACAGTAAAGAATTGTGCCCATGG
>Ga0114931_10010406_pt1 | contig 11077 bp, 8 predicted proteins | sample 2SBtaG_FD_89579 | JGI IMG/M metagenome (GOLD analysis project Ga0114931, IMG submission 89579) | Deep subsurface microbial communities from Kolumbo volcano to uncover new lineages of life (NeLLi) - 2SBTROV14_V59a metaG | ecosystem: Environmental > Aquatic > Marine > Volcanic | place: Kolumbo...
GCGGTGGTTCTTCTGGACAACAGTATGTCCTTGAATGAAGAGCTGGTGAACGGAACCCTGGTGTCCGAACTGCGGGAAAAATTTTTTCAGCTCGGCGGCGTCTTTCATCAGGGGGATAGGGTATCCGTTTACCAGAGTACCTATCCGTTGGTTCCCCTGGCCGAGAAGAAGGCCTTTTCTCCGGAAATGTGGAGCCGGCTGCGGCAAAAAATACAGCCCAATTATTTGAAGTCGGATTTACCGGCTTCCCTGGCCAGAGCTGCCCGTCTTTTAAAAAATTCTCCTTTCCTGCAAAAAGAACTGTATATTTTGACCGATGGTCAACACTGGGAAGGGCTGACGAAGGAGATTGGCGAAGTCTTGAAAAGGAATAAGCCGACCGATATTAAATATTTTGTTCTCTCCATCCCGCACCGCAGTGCAGAAAATATTTCGGTGGATGACGTGCGGATTGAAAACCAGCTTCTCCAGATAAATCAGCCGTTGCGTCTGAAAGTGCTTCTTCGAAATCATCTGCCGGACGGCAAAATGACCACCCTGCTTTCAGTTATGCTCAACCGAAAGAAAGTAGCGCAGAAAAATATAGTTCTGGAGGCGGGGGAAAGCCGGGCCGTTTCCGTCCGGGCCACCCTCACGGAGAACGGTTTCGTGCGCGGCAGAGTTGAGCTTGAAAGTGATATTCTGATGGAAGATAATGTGCGGTATTTTAATTTTTATCTCCCGCGAAAAATTCGGGTTTACCATCTGGGCGCCCTTGGGGCGGGGCGCGGTTTTCTGCCCAGCATTCTTAAGCCCGCACTGGAGAACGGAATTTTCAGCTATCGCTATTTTTCTCCCGCCGACTGGGCGACGGCTGATCCGGCGAAGGCGGATGTGCTTGTTTTGGAAGGATGGACGGATATCCCCAGGGCCTTTTCCGAACGATGTAAACTGTTTTTGCAGCAGGGAGGAGGAATTATTGTATTACCGCCGGAAAAATTGGCGCCGGAGAATTATTATAAATTCTTGAAAATAATGAACATAGGAACCATTGAAAAGCTGAAGGGGCAGATCGGTCAGCGTGCGGAATTCCTGACGGTTGCCAAAGCCCGCTTTAACAATCCGGTTTTCGACGGCTTCTTTGAAAAATCTCCCAAGCAGCTGCCGGATTTTGAAGTCTATGCCCACTATCCGGTGAAACCGGCAAAAAACGCCCGGAATCTTCTCGAATTGAGCGACAGAACACCGTTCTTGCTGCAATCGGAAGTATCGCGGGGACTGGTATATCTCTTTGCCAGTCCTTTAAACCCGGAGTGGACCGAACTTCCTCATAACGGATTTGTGATTCCGTTGCTCTATCGGCTTATCTACTATGCCGGAAGCCATAAAATAAAGGACCGGATTACCGTGCGCTGCGGAGAAAATTTTCACCAGGCGTTTTCCGGTTTAGCGGCACCTTATCTTTTTTCCCTGCGGAAAAATAATAACCAGGAAGAAAAACTGGCCGCTTCCTTCGCGGGAGGAGAGGTCTCGCTTTCGTACAGAAAGACCGAGATACCGGGCAATTATGAGGTCTTACAAAACGGTCGCGAGATCAGTCAATTTTCCGTGAACCCATGGCCGCAGGAGTCGCAATACAATTTTTATAAAGAACGGGAATGGGGGAATCTGTTGCCCGGCGTTACCGTTCTTCATTGGAACAAGGATCTGCCGGCGCAGGTACTCCTGAGCCGCCGGGGTAAACCGTTATGGAATTATATACTGGCCGGCGCGCTGGTTCTGTTGTTAATTGAAATGGCCCTTGCCCGAACCGGCATGAAGAAAGGGCTTTCGCGGGAAAGCGGCGCGGAAACCGTCATGGCGCATAAAGGTTAAACCTTAACGTTAAAGACTTTGGTAAAAACAGGGTAGAAGCAATTTGATTCAAAATTATAACGAAATGGCGGAAGAAAAGGCCATTCTGGTCAGTGTTTTGCTTCCCGCGGTAAATGCGATTGAAGCGGAGGACGCCCGGAAGGAAATGTATCTTCTGGCCACTACCGCCGGGGTGGAAGTGGTGGATGAGCTGACTCAGAAGCGGCAAAAACTGCACCCGGCCAACTACCTGGGGAAGGGAAAGCTGGAAGAACTGACCCGGATGGTAAAAATGCATCAGGCGTCAACCCTGATTTTTGATGCGGATCTGACTCCGGCACAGATCAAGAATCTGGAGCGGGTTACCGGCGCTAAAATTATTGACCGCAGCACCCTGATTTTGCATATTTTTGCCCTGCACGCGCGCACCCGGGCCGCCCGTACCCAGGTTGAACTGGCCCAACTGAAGTATCTTTTGCCACGCTTAACGCGCCAATGGTCGCACCTTTCCAGGCAGGTGGGTGGAATTGGCACCAAAGGCCCCGGAGAAACCCAGTTGGAAACAGATCGCCGGATCATCCGAAGGCGGATTCAACATCTGAAGGGGGAGCTGGAGAAGATCGATCGGCAGCGCGTGACCCGGCGCAAGGGGCGAAAGGAAATTTTTCAGGCGGCGCTGGTAGGATACACCAATGTGGGAAAATCTACCCTGATGAACGCCCTTTCCGGAGCGAACGTGCTGGTGGAAAATCAACTTTTTGCCACACTGGATTCCACCATTCGCTGGGTCGATTTGTCCAAAAAACACCGGCTGCTGCTGAGCGATACCGTCGGGTTTATCCGGAAATTACCCCATCATTTGATTGCCTCCTTCAGGAGCACTCTGGATGAAGTCCTGGACGCCGATTTACTGCTTCACGTGGTGGACGTGAGCCATCCGGCTTTTGCCGAGCAGATCCAGACCGTAAACAACGTCCTGCGCAACTTGCGGTCCAATCATAAGCCGGTACTGATGGTTTTCAACAAGATTGATCTTCTTGAAGATAAAGGATTGCTGGCGGGGTTGAAGGCTCGCTTTCCCCGCAGCATATTCATCAGCGCTTCCCGGCACATCCGGATTGGCGGTCTGAAGGAAATTCTGATCGGATTCATCGAACAGGAATTTCGTGAAGAAGAAATCGTCCTTCCGCTGGAAAAAGCAGGGCTGAAAAATATCATTTATTCGTATTCCACCGTTTTGGAAGAATCTTATACCGCCTCGCAGATTCATTTTTTGGTAAGATGCAGCCGGATCGAACATGAAAAAATTCAAATCCGGCTGGAACGGCACGGAGTAAACGGCGTAATTTCTGCCAAAACAGAGCAGGAGGTCTTATGAAGTTTGCCACCGAATATCTATGGTTTAACACCGAAAAAAAGCGGGAATATATCAATATCACGGCAAAAATTGAAGAAATTGTGGCCCAAAGCGGCATTGATGACGGATTTGTATTGGTCAGTGCAATGCACATTACGGCAGCCGTTTATGTGAATGATGCAGAATCCGGGTTAATTGCGGATATTGATGAATGGCTGGAAAAATTGGCGCCTTTCCGGGCGAATTACCGGCATCATCGCACCGGAGAAACGAACGGCGATGCTCATCTAAAGAGCCTGGTAATGCATCACGAGGTAATTGTTCCGGTAACCGCGGGACGCCTGGATTTAGGTCCGTGGCAGCAAATTTATTATGCCGAATTTGACGGTCAGCGCCGGAAGCGGGTCATTGTAAAAGTGATGGGCGAATGAGCCCCAAGGGTAATTCAAAACTGATCCCGGATGTGAAACTTAAGAACGGAAGAAAAATGCGGATTCAGATACAGATCAAAGGTTGGCAAGTTCTGGCATTGTTGTTCATATTGCTGCCGTTTTGGAACGCATCAGCACAATTTGTCCGGAAAGACAGCTTTCCGACGGAACATTCCCGACGACAGCGTTACGCGCTGGATGATTGGATAAGCTACACCAAGGCCCGCCGCCTCACCTCGGTGGCCATCAGCCCGGATTATATCTATTTCGGTACCCGTGACGGCGGTATTTTGCGTTACCAGCTCTTTCAAAATCGCTGGGATTACCCCTTTACCGTGAGCAACGGGCTTCCCAGTAACCGGGTGCTTAATGTGGTTTATGATGATGATAACGGCCTGCTCTGGGCGGTGACGGATGTGGATACGGCCGTCTTTAATTTTGCGTCGGAGGAGTGGGCGCCCAAGTCGGAAACGCCGGGTTGGTCGTATAAATTCCCTCACCCGCCGGTCCCCCGGAACGGCAAAAAAATCCGGAAAAACATTTTCTACGGCCGCCGATTCCTTAACCTGTTGCCGGCATTTTTTATGAACGGACCATACACATTAACCGGAGATTTTAAAATTCTGGATCGATTTTTCCGCTCTTTTCCCATCATCGGGTTTATGAAGGACCGCTGGCAGCGGATTTGGTTTTTAATTGATGGGCTGGGTGTAGGTGTGGGCGATCTTTTTGCCCGGCGGATTGACGTGATTGAATACGGGTTGTCGGCGGTAATACCCCGCGCCATCGCCTTCCAGAAAAACGACTTGTGGATCGGTGGTTTTCGCAATGGGCCGGGCCGTCCCGGAATTGTGCGGTTTGTGGACCGGGAAAACCGCTGGGAATATTATGAAGCCCGCTGGATCTCTCATCTGCCCGACGATAAAGTGACCTCCATTGCCGTGGATGGCGATTCCGTCTGGTTTGGCACTCATTACGGCGTTTCCTTGTTTGACAGCGATCGAAACCGGTGGAAAAATTTCAGCCTGGGAAAGGGCATGGTAAGCAACGAAATCACCGATGTGGTTTCCTATGGAGATTTTGTTTTTGCCTCGTCGGATCAGGGAATTTCCTGGATCAATAAAATAACCGGGCTGGTGCGCACCGTAAAAGACGACCGGTTTCGAATTCTTCCCGTGAACCGTTTGGCGGTACAAGGCGACACTCTCTGGGCCGGATCAGACCGCGGTCTGTTCCGTTACATTCCGCAAAAAGGTGTGTGGCAATTTGTACCCAGCCGCGCCGCCATTCAGGACCTGGATATTACCGCAATGGCTTCTTTTAAAAATGAAATGTGGTTCGCGTCCAATGGCGGAATTATGATGCTGAACCTCACCACCGGTCAGTGGGAGAGTTTTCCGCAAATTGGAGTCGAACTGGGCGGTTCTTTTTCCGATCTGAAAGTCAACGCCAAAAGCGTCTGGGCGGCAACCTCTCACGGTCTGCTAAAGTATGACCGGAAAAGGGAGTACTGGAGGTTATTTACCACGGAAGACGGCTTGCTGGATAACAATTGTCATCGCCTCCTGTTGGACGGCCAGTTTATTTGGGTGACCACGGACAAAGGAGTAACCCAGTTTTTCTGGGACAGTCCCGACCGCATCGATTAATTCCATTTATTCATTTTACAAGGAGAAGAGTATGAAAAAGGTAATTTCAGGCGTGCTGCTGTTAATTGTTTTGGGTATTGCCGGCTATTACTGGACCCATCAGACGGACGCCCAAGGAACATCCTTTAAAACAGTATCTGTTCAGGAAGCTGAACGGGAACTGCAAAAAGATCCGGAAATCGTTTTGATAGATGTCAGAACTCCCATGGAGTTTTACGGACCCTCCGGCCATGTTAACAAGGCATTGCTTCGTCCGGTGCAAAACATTTCCAACTGGGTCAACGAAATTCAAAATCTTAAAGACAAAAAACTGATGATTATTTGCCAAAGCGGGGGACGCAGTTACATGGCCTCGAAATATCTGAGTGAGCACGGATTCAGGCGCATCATTAACGTCGATGGAGGAATGACGGCCTGGAACATTGCCGGCCTGCCGGCGGTGCACGAAAAAGCCCCGACCAATTAGGTTCTTTCGGCCAGACAGTGAATCAATCTGTAAAAATATTCGCCTGTGTCACGCCCGGCGATACGGGGGAAGAATGACTTGATCCTGTCAGGGAAATTTGCTATCATTGCGGGCCAAACAGAATGATGGGAACGCATGTAAAATTTATTTATGAATTTGCTGGGTCACGGTGTCTGGTGGGCGTATATCTTGCTGCTGATCAGCGCCTATGTGGAAAACATCTTCCCACCCATCCCCGGCGATACGGTGACGCTAATCGGCGCCTTTTTTGTGGGAACCGGAAAATTAAGCTTCTGGGGAGTCTGGCTAAGCACTTCGCTGGGAAGTATTCTGGGTTTTATGTCGCTCTTTCTGGTTGCTTACTGGTTAGAATGGCAGGGGATTGACCGTTTCCGGCCCCGGTGGATAAAAAAGGCCCATCTGAAAAAGGTCGATACCTGGTTTGGGCGTTACGGTTACTGGATTATTCTGGCGAATCGATTTTTATCGGGCATTCGCTCGGTCATATCCATCGGTGCGGGGTTATCCAAACTGAACGTTTGGAAAGTCACTTTGCTGGCATTTCTGAGTGGAATTATCTGGAATGGCTTGTTAATCTATGCCGGCGCCTTCATCGGGCGAAGCTGGCAGGACATTCTGGAATACATTAAAATTTATAATAAAGTCTTTTTGGGAATTTTGATTTTGATTAGTATCATTTACGGTATTTGGCGTTGGCGATTCCGGAAAACCATCAGGGATGAATAACTTTTCCGAATCTATTATTTAAGTGTAATATTTACAACTATTTATTATTTTTTGAAATATAAGGGAAACTGATGACTTCAGATATTCGGGTACGCTTTGCTCCCAGTCCCACCGGCTTCTTGCACGTGGGTGGAATGCGAACCGCTCTCTATAATTTTCTATTCGCCCGGCATTATCATGGAGTGATGGTGCTGCGCATTGAAGACACGGACCGAACCCGTTACGTGGCCGGCGCCGCGCAAAACCTGTTGAATTCCTTAAAATGGTGCGGCATCGAATACGATGAAGGCCCCGATGCGGGCGGCCGGTTCGGACCTTACGTGCAGTCCGAACGCCTGGAACTTTACCGGAAGCACGCTGAAGAGCTGCTGTCCCGGGGGGACGCCTACCGCTGTTTTTGCACGGCCGAAAGGCTGGAGGAAATGCGCGCCCGCCAAAAGGCCCGCAAACAACCGCCGCGTTATGATGGGACCTGCCGGCGGCTTTCTGCGGAAGAGGTTCAGAAGCGTCTGAAGACTGGAGAACCATCGGTAATTCGACTGAAGATGCCTGAAAGAGGTGAGACAACGTTCGAAGATTTAATCCGGGGCGAGGTCACTTTCCAGAATGAACTCATCGACGATCAGATTCTGGTAAAATCCGACGGCTATCCCACCTATCATTTGGCTAACGTGGTTGACGATCATTATATGCAAATCAGCCATGTGATTCGCGGGGAGGAATGGTTGCCCAGCGTGCCGAAACATCTCCGGATTTACCGGGCCCTGGGTTGGGAAGCGCCGCAAATGGCTCACCTGCCGCTGCTGTTAAATCCGGATCGCAGCAAGCTCAGCAAACGGCAGGGCGATGTGGCTGTGGAAGATTACATCGCCAAAGGTTATCTGCCGGAAGCGTTGGTTAACTTTGTGGCGCTGTTGGGCTGGAATCCGGGCACGGAGCAGGAATTTTTCAGCCGCGACGAACTCATCGAGGCCTTTTCCATTAAACGGGTAAACAAAGCTGGTGCCGTATTTGACATCCGAAAACTGAATTGGATGAACGGCCATTATATTCGCAAACTTCCTAAAGAACAACTCATTAATTTCCTTATGCCGTTTTTGAAACAGGCGGGATATGACCTGCCCGATGAAGCCAAAACCCGTAAAATAATTCTGGCGGTTTATCAGAATATCGATTACGGAGCGCAAATCGGCCAGGCTGCCCAAATATTCTTTAAAGATACCTGGGAAATATTGGAAGATGAAGCGGCGGATTTTCTTCGCAAGGAAACCTCTTTGACGGTTTTGCAAGAATTTTTAAATTATTTGCGGGATTTGACCGAGCTGACGATGGAAAATTTTAAGGCGACCATGAAAGCGGTACAGGCAGCTACGGGAATAAAGCGCCAGGAATTGTGGATGCCGGTGCGCATCGCGCTGACCGGCGTGATGCACGGTCCGGAACTTCCCATCGTTATCGAAGTGTTCGGCAAGAAGAAGGTGCAAAATTTCGTGGAGCAGGCGCTTAATTGGCTGAAAGAAAACTGACAGGGCATGGCAGCTAAAATGAAAGTGGCGGTGGTTTTGGGTGGTACCTCGGCGGAACGGGATGTTTCCCTGGCGACCGGTTTGGCGGTGGCCCGGGCGGTTCGCAGTTTAAATTTCCCGGTTACGGCGGTGGACTGTGCCTACGGCGATCGCGTCATTGCAGATTTGGACGATGAAGCCTGCGCGGTCATTTCAGAATCGCCCTCCGGAATAGAGAACCGGCGCCGGGAGTTGGACGGCAATCTCTTCAAAACTATTGCCTTTCTGAAATCCGGTGGATTCGATGTGGTTTTCAACGCCCTGCATGGCGGATACGGGGAAAACGGGCAGTTTCAGGCATTGCTGGAAGTTGCCGGCATCCCCTTCACCGGAAGCGGATCGCTGGCCAGCGGCATTGGGATGCACAAACATTTTTGCAAAATTTTGTTCCGGGACGGGCAAATTCCCACGGCGGATTGGCATTATTTACAAAACGGCGCGGAGCCAACTCTCGATTTGATGGATGCATTGAATTTACCCGTCGTGGTTAAGCCGAATGAACAGGGCTCTACCGTGGGCTTAACCATCGTAAAAAATCGCAGCCAAATTCTGGAGGCGGTACACCTTGCTTACCGCCACAGCAAATCCGTGATCATTGAAAATTATATTGCCGGGCGGGAATTGACCGTGGGGGTTTTGCTGAATAAAGCGTTGCCGGTCATCGAGATTATCCCGGAGAGCGGTTTCTATGATTACGAATCCAAATATCAGTCCGGTAAAACCCGTTACGAAGTGCCGGCAAACATTCCGGATGACTTGACCGGAGAATTGCAGGAAACGGCCCTGAAGGCGTATCACGCCCTTGGCTGCCGGGATTACGCCCGGGTTGACTTTCGGTTACAGCCCGACGGCTGCTATTTTTGTCTGGAAGTGAACACCTTGCCCGGGATGACCTCCACCAGCCTGGTTCCCAAAGCGGCGGCGGCAACCGGCATCAGTTTCGAAGAATTGGTGGAGCGAATTCTGACCTCGGCTATAGAGCGATCCCGCGGGTAAATCCAAAAAAATTGATGCAAAAATGAATCTGTAGTAAAAAATAAATAGTGATAATATGTTGAAAAATAAAGAGTTATACATTTATAATACCCTGACCAGGAAGAAAGAAAAATTTGAGCCGCTTCATCCCGGACGGGTCAATATTTATGTTTGTGGGCCAACGGTTTACGGAGACGCCCACCTCGGCCACGCCAAGAGCTATATCAGCTTCGACGTTATCATCCGCTATTTCCGTTACCTGGGATATAAGGTGAAGTACGTGCAGAACATTACCGATGTGGGTCATCTGACGGACAACGCCGATGAGGGCGAAGACAAGCTGGAGCAGAAGGCGCGGCAGGAAAAGCTGGACCCCATGCAAATTGCCCAGAGCTACACCTGGAGTTATTTTGACGATATGGACGCTTTGAAAGTCCGCCGACCGGATATTTCTCCTCACGCCACCGGGCATATTCCCGAGCAAATTCGCTTAACCCAACAGCTCCTGAACGCCGGTTACGCTTACGAGGTAAACGGCTCGGTTTATTTTGACGTAACCAAATATCCAAAATATGGTCAGCTCAGCGGACGCCGCCTGGAAGACCTGGAAGCCGGAAGCCGGATAGAAGTCAATTCCGAGAAAAAAGATCCGCGGGATTTCGCCCTCTGGAAGAAAGCGGACCCTTCACATTTGATGCAGTGGGACAGTCCCTGGGGAAGAGGCTATCCCGGGTGGAACATCGAATGCTCCGCCATGTCCATGAAATATCTGGGGGAAACGTTCGATATCCACGGCGGCGGGCTGGAAAACATCTTTCCCCATCACGAATGCGAGATTGCCCAGATCGAGGCGGCGACTGGCAGGCCGTTCGTCCGTTACTGGATGCACAACAATATGGTGACGGTAAACGGCGTAAAAATGGGCAAATCGCTGGGAAATTTTATCACTATCAAGGAAACGCTGCAAAAATATTCACCGGAAACCATTCGCTATTTTGTGCTCAGCAGCCATTACCGCAGCCCTCTGGACTTTAGCGACCGGGCATTGGAAGCGGCGGAAAAAGGTCTGACCGGGCTCATTGAAAATGTGGGCCGGCTGGAAGCAGCACTGCAAAACGCCGAGGAAATTCCCGACAGTACACCTCCCTTCAATCCGGATGTGTATTACCGCAAATTCGAAGAAGCCATGTCCGACGATTTTAACACGCCGCGCGCCATCGCAGTGTTGTTTGATCTGAACAAGGAATTGACCAAACTGTTAGCTTCGGATGCGCCCCGGGACGCCGGATTTCTGCGCCGAGTGATGGAATTGTATCGTACGTTGGGCGGCGAAGTGCTGGGCATCATTCCGGATCGGCTCCGGCAGGAAAGCAACGTCGAACTGGAAAATTTAGCCGTTTCTCTGGTAGAATTGCTTCTGGATATTCGCACCGAACTGCGCAAGGAAAAGCTCTGGGCGCTGTCCGACCAAATCCGGGATCGGCTGATTGAAATGGGAATATCCATCGCGGATTTACCGGATGGCAAAACGACCTATACTTTACCCCGCTAACCGATTGTGTTGACGAAAAACTGAACAGAACTGCGCAAAAATCGTCACCTCCCAACTCAGATTTCCTTCCGAAGGCAGCAAATTCGGCCCAAAAAGATCGTTTTTAGCGTTCTTCCAGCTGGCATTAAATTTGTAGTTGTTTATTTCCGGGAGAATAAGAGAAGAGCGCTTTATCAGGGAACTGGGACATCCCTTTTAACGCATATCAAGCCTCCAAAAGCATATCAGCGCTCTTCTCTTTTTTTTATTATCAAAAATAAACCCTCTCTAAAATGCGGGAATACAGACACACTTAAAATGGCTTTTTAGAGTGGGGAGAAGAATGAAAAGATCCAAAACTTCCCAACTGCTTACCTCTTCTGCATTTTTTCCCTGGCCGGGGAAAAACATCTGCCGGTTGGCCCGGTTGATGAAAACGACGGTCAAAAAAACGCCGGGTTTCGGGCAACTTGCTCCAATACTGGAAACTGACCGGCAATTTCTGCTGGACGTTTTTAATTCA
>Ga0114931_10010407_pt1 | contig 11076 bp, 7 predicted proteins | sample 2SBtaG_FD_89579 | JGI IMG/M metagenome (GOLD analysis project Ga0114931, IMG submission 89579) | Deep subsurface microbial communities from Kolumbo volcano to uncover new lineages of life (NeLLi) - 2SBTROV14_V59a metaG | ecosystem: Environmental > Aquatic > Marine > Volcanic | place: Kolumbo...
ATTTCTGGGCCAGAGGGTATTTCGCCTCGACTGTGGGTCGGGACGAGCAGGTAATACGAGATTACATACGCCACCAGGAGGCTGAGGATCGCCGGATTGATCAGCTGGAACTGGTATAGCTGACCCCTTCAGGGGTCTCAAGGAGCCGAAGGTTCCGTACATGCCGCTTCGAGCGGCTCACATAACAAAAGCCCCTGCTTTGCCAGGGGATACTTACTTTTGACCGCCCCAGCACCGTCCCAGAAAGAGAGCATGCTCACATTACCTATTGTTTTTAAAGACAATATGTTTCGATGGACGCATATTCGATTCCCGCCGCCTCCACCAAATCAATGACTTAGCGGTGACCAGCTGAGACCACTCCAGACCAACTAAGCCTGTGTTTTCAGGGGCCTTTTTATTGTTTTCGATATGAAGCAGATTGGTCTGGGTTGGTCTGGTTTTGTCTGCTGACTGTCCTAGGGACGTCCCAAAAACCACCTCAAGGCTACCGCACTTCATTCGTAGACAGCGGTTTCGAACAACATATCTCACTTAAAACTATTCGACCAGTTGAGTTAACCTTCAAGCGGTAATTTACTGCTGGCGCAGCTGCTCGCCAAGACATGCCTCTTAGATGACACGATAACTGGATTCATAATATTGATCTGTCCCAGCAAGAATAAATTCGTTCAGCTGCTTTATGGTTTTTTCGAACTCAATGCTGTTTCTGGTGGCGCACTCCCAAATAATGGCGACTCGCCAACCTTTTGCTGTCAGTTCTTCCAGCACTCGCTGATCGCGCTGTTTATTATCTTTAAACTTTTTTTTCCACTTATCTGAGTAATTCCTGTCTGAATAGGCGAGCTTACAGTCGACATGCTGGTGCCAGTAACAGCCATGCGTAAACACAGCCACCTTGTGGCGACGCAATAAAACGTCTGGTCTAATTTTACCGACCTTACTATTAAGCCTGAATCTGTAACCGAGTTTATGCAGCTCTTTTCGGGTGAGCACTTCAGGCCTTGTGTTGCTACTACGTATGCCGGACATCATCTGGCTACGAGTCGCTTTGTCTACGATATCAGCCAAATATGCGCCTCTTAGTACCTGGATTTCTCTCTAATTCTTGGTATTCTACACAACTTAAAGGAGCCTATTAACCAGTATGCCGACTAAAGTGATTGACCTGTTTGCGGGACCGGGAGGTTTGGGGGAGGGATTTTCCGCCTATCGCCCAAAGGGAAAAAAAGCGTTTAAAATTGCTATTTCGATCGAAAAGGAAAAAAGCGCTCATCGCACGCTTCTGCTGAGAGCTCTATTTAGGCAATTTGATCACAAGGATGTACCAGAAGCCTACTACGCGTTTTTGCGTGGCGAGCTAGGAAAACATCCGGAGGACGAATTGTACCACTTACCGGAGCTGCGAGAGGCATTGACAGAAGCGCGTCGCGAAGCGAAACAATTGACTCTGGGCGAAGATGATCCACGAACCATATATGGAAATATTCGCAACGTTCTTGGGAAAGATGACTGCATTCTTATTGGCGGCCCACCCTGCCAGGCCTATTCTCTTGTAGGCCGTTCTCGTAATTACGGTGCCAAAGACAAAAACTATTTGGCCTCCGAAGACCATCGTAATTTTCTTTATCTCGAATACCTGAAAGTTATTGCAAAATTTCAACCTAAAGTATTTGTGATGGAAAATGTAAAAGGCATGCTATCAGCCAAAGTTGATGGGAAACTCATATTTAACTCCATTCTGAAAGACTTGCAAGACCCCTATAGATCTACAAAAATTGAACCTGATGCTGGCAGAAGGAAACATGGATATAAAATATTTTCGTTCGTCCCAAGATCCGGTAATACGGATTTGGCTGATAGCAACGGAGATTCGCTCGATCCACATGACTTTCTAATTCGTGCCGAGAACTACGGCATCCCACAGGCACGTCACCGAGTTATTCTGCTCGGAATAAGAGATGATATTTCTGCTAGGTCAGGTGGCTTTCAACGACTCCGATTATCGGGGACTAAACCGACCGTACGACAAGCCATATCTGATCTTCCAAAATTACGCAGCCGCTTATCTAAGGGTGTGGACACACCATGCAATTGGCGCAAAGCCGTCAGCAGTATCACCAATAGCACCCTTAATAAGCTTGCGCGAACTTCTCACGTACCTGACCAGGTATATGAAGCCTTTACTCAACAACTGGATAAAATAGAGAGTTCACCATCGTCAGTAGGGACTGACAAAGGGCTTGTTAAAAATAACACTGCCTTCAACAAACGCCTACCGAGACAATTAATGGATTGGTACCAGGACAGTCGTCTGGGTAGTTTTGTTACAAATCATGAAGCTCGTGGCCACATTGCAGGAGACTTACATAGATACCTTTACTACAGTACTTATGCAAAAATAATGGGGACATCACCGAACGCCAGCAATCTTCCCAGAGCTCTTTGGCCCAACCATAAAAACTTTGGCACGGGAAAATTTGCAGACAGATTTCGCGTACAACTCTCAAATGCTCCTGGAACAACCGTTACATGCCATATATCTAAAGACGGGCATTATTTTATTCACTATGACCCACCACAGTGCCGTAGCCTTACGGTAAGAGAGGCTGCGAGAATTCAAACTTTTCCTGATAACTATTATTTTGTAGGTAATCGTACGCAACAGTATGTGCAGGTAGGGAATGCAGTTCCTCCTTTTCTTGCGTCATTAATAGCAGAGGTTGTATACGATTTACTAAATTAGACATAGAAGCCAAAGAGCTGGTGTTGGCACAGGCGGAAAACTATCCTTGTGCCTGTGTATTTCGCCATAATGCGCCTTCATACTTGGCGATGGGGTTATCATATTTAGTAATAATATCGAACTTAATGAACAACGAGCCACCTTAGATACAACATCTTTAGCCATAACATCTACCTATATTTAACGCGAATACCCAAACTTGTCTAAACATCCATTCCCAGCAGGTTCAGTGCCTCATAATTTACTACTTGCACCAAATATATGGAACCGCTAGTTCACGCTTACCTCAAGCTCAATCATGCTAATACTCAATCTCAAGTCGTTCCAAAACCATTTTCAGCGCATTCTTTTCACCTTTATTCAGATTTAGATTGCCCATCATCAGCTTGTTGATAGCTGACATATTCTTGGGTGACTGCGCATTTTCCATCTCAATCCTCTGTTTGATTTCATGAGACTGGGGAACAAGATTTGCCAACGCGACATCAAAATCCACTTCCTTGTTTTTTCTTGCCTCCTTCTTTCCAGATCGTGCTTCATCTTGAAAAACATCGATGGATATTCCGAAATCAAGCAGGCTATCATCCGGCACACCAACTCGCCCTGATACCCCTACCTCCCAGCAGTGGGGCTTTTTTGCATATTCGCTGATGTTGCGAACGTCCGCTGGTGGGTTCTTGATGATTAATGACAATTTTTCCGCTTCTCTAAGCATCCATGCCATCAGACAATCGGGCACAGCCTGATCATCCCAGATTCTATCCAGATTTATCTGAGACCCTTTCCTTCTGAAGCCATCCGCACAGGCCGCTATCGTGTAGGTGACAATCTGCGCCTTGTAACCCCTATCCTCCTTGTACCAGTCAGACTGCTGAACGGATGCATCAAGGCTCTTGAACAGAATTGCCTTTGCGATGGCACGCTTATACCAGTTGTCATTAAGTGCAGATCCGTCCCCAGCACTCATCTTAGTGAGCGTATTCGTGAACTTCAGAAAACATTTCTGCGCACCCATGGATACGACATACGGGAGACCGTCGAAAGAATACTCGTATTTTGCCAGATCTGTCTTGGTGATCAGATGATCCCTAGGGTATTCAAGCTCAAGCTTTTTGCGCTCAGGAGACGTCTTATAGGCAAATAGACTCTTATATTGCCCCCTTGAGCGTTCGTAAAACCATTTGACAGCGTGTAAATGACCCGCTTTCTGTGGGACGCTGACTTCCTTAGATAGACGCTGAATTTTGATCTGCGCAGGACTGTTGGACGCCAGATCTGAAAGCGACACTTTATTCTGAGTATTGGCGTACTCCGAAATCTTCGGAACGACTGTCTTGATTTGATCCTCATCTACTACAGAGAGCTTGACCTGAACATGGACATGCGACAGGTCTTTCTTCTGTCCATCACGGGCATAGAGCAGTGAGGCTGTTGTCTGCCCCCCATTGACGATCTGAAAATCCTTGATATGCGAGATCGCAAGTGCTCCGTTAGTCAGCTGTCGCGTGTTCACCGAAGAGGCTGTTGCCGTTACACCGTTATTGTAGGCGAAGAACATAGCAGGCTCATCTGAGATGGTCTTGAGAATTCCCTTGTTCACGTTTGTACGTGCCTGAAGATAGGTTCTGACATTCTGTTCGAGAAGGCGGTTACCGAAAGCAGCAAATATTTCTGCGAGGACACTACCCGGCACTGAAAAAAGATAACTTAAATAACTATCTGTACCCGTTGAGGGCGAAAGACATTCTATGGCACCACCGAAATCCTCATCAAAATTGACCTCAATCGGCTCACTACCAGTTAATGAAATCTTGGCATAACGCTCCAGATCAATAACGTTGGTATGGATTGTTGCCAGTCCGAGCTCTCGAGTGTCGAATACATTTCTCCTGGTTCTAAGATGCCCATTGGAGAACACGACAACCCTGACTCTACTTATCCGGTTACCATATTGCCTGATCAGTAACGTCAACTGATAGGCAGGACTAGATTCTTCCAGCATGCCCAGAAATTCATCACTCATTGCCTGCCGATAAAAACGTACCGCCAGATCAACAGATCTATCAATATCCTTGGCATTCAATGTAAAGATTTTATCTTCCTGCCTGAAATCACATACAACAAGATAAAGATCTCCTGACTCTGTATTCCCACCTTCGATAATATCAAGTGCATAACCATCAATACGATATCGAGGATTTGATTCACCCAGAATTGGACAATATTCAAGGTCAGGCGCATCCCCGTTCTCAGCAGCAAGCTGTGAGTAGATATTGAAGAATTCCGTTACCTGGAGTTCATGCTCGGCAACGCTCCCGACCTTGATCTCGTCAGTAAGATCCGAATACTCCCGTTCCAGATCAATTTTGTCCATGAATCATCCTCACCAGATCAGACGCTGTGATTTCGTAATCCTTGATTTGACTACAGTCGATTTCGTATTTCGCAGATCTGATTTCTGTTGGCATATTCCCTTTCACAAGCCGAGGGAAGTCATCCCTGACGTCATAGAACTGGGTCTGATTGAGCTCATAGTAATTACTAATGTAATCTGCTTCAGGGTCATAACCAGTCAGATACAGTTTTCTCATGAAGTTTCTCAAAGACCCTTGATTACTTTGAATCCTAGCCATCATCTGTTCGGATAATCGTTCTAAGCTGACTCCATTATCCGCTGATGAATATCGATACAACACTATGGCAAGATTTCTCCCTTCAGTATCCAGCTGGTCCAGCGATGAAATTCTAAGCACATTCTTACTGGTATTCCGCTTTGCTTTAACTTCAACCGACAGTGCGCCCAGAGCAATATCTCTTGCATCACCATCCGGACCACGCCAACCCCGTATCAATGGATCAAGATTAATAATCTTCTCTTCAGCAACCCAGTTCAGAAAGGATAGTTCACCAAGCAGGCCTAATTGCTCCGCCTCAGTCATCCCTTTCGTCCTTCCTTCTTTAAGCAACTCAGACCATCGTTTCAGTCTGTTGACAAATATCTGTGCCGCTCCAGCCTGCGTATCTGCCCGGGAAGAAGCGTCAACAAGATCGGATGAGATCGCTGAGAACAGATCACTAAGTGCAGGGTCTGACAGCTGTAGCGTGAGTTCCTGCCCATTTCCTGTCGGTGTGATCCTTAGATCAATATTTTCAAACGTTGGTAATTCATGACTCCCAAACACCGGAACGTCAGACTCCAGCATAAAGGTTCTCATTCCATTCAGTGCGAACCCGATGAAGAGATCAAGGTGATGGTCGGGAGCAATTCGCAATCGCTCCGCTGAATGACCCGTTCCAGATATCGCATCCCATTTTTCCGAAAAATCAATCATCATCTTCCACCGTATCATCGCTTTCATACTCATCAAGCTGAAGTTTCATCTGTTCCATCAGCCTTACTGACGCGGCATACTGATGCTCCTGAGGCTCGATATCAGTTCCGGTGAACCCCAGACTCAGGCTTACAACCGGTAAATCCTTCTCAAAAGAGACCGGCTCTGGTTCTGGAGTATCTGTCCTAGTTTTAAGTCCGAATTGGAAATAATGGATAATCAAAAGTGGTTTCCCCCTACAGGACAAGATTGCTTTCTCAAGACTTATATCTTCTTCCTGACGCCTAATCTGCTCCACTTTTTGCATTAGCTGATGCTCATCCTCACCATAGAGCAAATCATTTTCGGGAAGATCTGCGACTACATTTTTTCCAGTGACTTTTACGATCCTTTCATCGCTATCCTTCCTTTCCCCGCTAATCCTTTGCCGACAGTAAAGATCACCCCGGTTTTCAACATTCAGAGGAAACTTAATCCTGGCAATCCTCTGGCCTGATGCCTTCATCGTGTAGGGTATCGCTACAACCCACTTATCCAGCTCATCCTTCTTGTCTGCCCTGTCAGAAATGTAATTTGATATGAGACTTCGCCCATCATTCATGTGAGCGAAATTTAGCCCCGGCAACCCCAGCTTCGCAAGAAGAGACATGATCATTCTGGCGTCAACTTCCTTCCAGACGAATGCTCCTTTTTGATCTGAAAAAGAATCACCATATTCATTCATTAAATCCTGATAAAAGAACTTTACTGCCTCCAGATTTCCTTTATTGATTGCGGCATCATCAAACAACTCAAATGCCTGTACATGCCTCAGTGAGTAATCTATTGCAAGATAGACCGGTTTTGCAGAACGCATTTTGTTGGCAGCAGTAATTGCAATCCCTGTAGGACTCTCTCGCACCTTCAGACCAAACTCGTCCGGGGTCCTTTTCATCTTCTCCATTCGCACCAGATCATCTCTAAGCTCCTCAACGGAAGTGCTTATGTGCTGGAAATGCTCACGCATTTCAGAGGTCAGGTGTATCCGACAGAACTCCTCATACCCGGGTCGGTAACCGAACCATCGCCCCATTTGCAGCAATGTATCAGCTGCTCCGACATTTCTGAGCACATAGGATACTGCAAGCCCTTCAATCGTAAGCCCTCTGGCAAGCGCCAAGCCACCGATTGCAATAACATGGAGTGGAGTATCCTTGCGTTCAGAATAATCCAGACCTGAACCCTGCATATTAACCAGACGTACTTCAATCGGAGATACAGCACTGCTGAGAGTCTGGCGCACTTCATCCCAACTATATTTCGAATACGGCTCATACTGAGCGTCCCATACATTCTTTAATTTCTGGAGTATTTCAGACCTATTCCATGAGGAACTTTTCCCCCAGACATTTGACGCGTCAAGTACGCTCTTATTTAGATCCTCTACGAGGTCATTTATCTGGCGTTGTACGTTGTTAAACCGACTGACATTTATCATCATGGAACTGTGTGAGGATGTCTCATTGTCAAGAATACGCACGGCCCTGAATAGAAAATATTCAAAAATCGCAGCGATCAGACTCTGCGGGAGCTCTTCCACCCGGAGGTCTGATTTGTGTTTGAGGGGCAGAATATCTTTAAAATCATCCGGAATATCATGTACACAGATGTCTACCAGGCGCCCTCCCTCAGAAAATAGTTCCCGTGCTCCTATATAGTTATCTGGTGGGTCCAGGGATTTTATGAAATGTCTGGGGAAAAGATCTTCTTTGAGCATTTCATCATTTGAGTCAGGGTGTATAAATATATTTGCAAATGGAGTTGCGGTATAACCCACGTAAGAGGAACGACGCGAGCACTTGAGAACCTCTCGTACACGCTGATTAATGCGTGTCACCTTATTGTTCTCTTTTGATGTATTGACTGAAGCGTTATCAGCTTCATCATCTATCAGTAGCATTGCCCCTTCGAGCGGCCCGCCCTGCTGGAGACCACTGAGCCATTCGGCAAGTCTCAATAACACAGCCTCATGTTTTTTAGTGACGAATAGAATCGGATCGGCAAAGTTCCCTTCCGACGCTCCGACGCCTCGCGTCATCTCAATGCTGAAATCCTTCTTCTGCGTGGTTCCACAGTAAGGATGCTTCGGAACCTTTGACTCACCTTCCATTCCCACAAAAACTCTGGAGACAGAATAGACTTCGATATTGAACTCATCGCCGAGCGATGACTTACCTACAAATGTTTCATCAAGGCGCTTTTGAGTCTGCTTCCTGAGAGAGTTGGTCAGGCCAGCGAGGACAATGATTATGCTGTAACCAGCATCTGCTGCCTTTGTGATCAGCGCCGAGTAATTTGTCGTCTTTCCCGACTGAACATGCCCCATCACCAGCCCACTTCTCTTCCAGGATTCTAGGTCTTGGGGGTCTCCTATAAAATCCATGATTTCATCTGTAACTCTATTCGTAGATCGGATTGAATCCTTTGGAAGAATTGAGTGGTCATACCAGTACTTTTCAAGTCGTCTCCAGTAATAGGATTCGAATTCGTCGGACTGGATTCGCTCCTTATACCAGGGCTTTAAGTCTGATACCAGTGAATGCCCGTCCTCCTGGCTAGTCCAGAAAATCGTTTGAAGATGCCGAACAAGTTTATTTCTGATTTCCTCGCTTAGCATGGAGCTTATTCCTGAATGCTCAGATACAAACTCCTCCAGGTATCCATCTTGTACCGAGACCCTGCCCTGTAATTGTTTTTCAACCTCAGTTCTTATGAACATCAGTGTTGCATCAAAGTCCATCAGATAACCCTATATATGTTGACGCGTTGTTACGTACATAATCCTCGGTATATCGCCAGTGACTGGCAAAAGGCTCTATCGACCTTAGATATGTAAGGAAGTCATCTACCTTGTACGATCCATCTGAAGATCTTAGATAGTTAAGCCAGCATTGCTTCAACAGCGAATCATATTCCTCTGTTGAGGTAGGTGGTTGATTGAGCTTCGAGTCCTCCCTGCCTGCATCCTGAACAAAGCTTTCCGTGGGGAAATAGGATTCCAGCAGAGTGAGCATCGAAGACAATGAATCAATTTCACCTAGCTCCCCTATCTCATCAAAAAGCCCTGAAACTATCGGGTGATCCCGGTTAACCACGTATCTGATTTTCCCGTTCTTCACCTCCCTATGCCACACAGGTTCTCTATCAGGCCGGTCTATGGATACTCCTTTCTTTCTGTGAACTCTCAGAGAGCGTTTATTGAATTGCCTGACAACTTCCCTGAGTCGCCTCTTCAGTTCTATAGGCAGTTGAGCCCCTGATTTATCAACCGTGATTCGCCAGTCGTGATCGACAGTGTTCGGAATATCTACACTAACTCTTGTAAGCTGAGACAGTTCTCTGTGTGGCATAAGCCGGAACCAAGTCCCGTGTATGATCAATCGACGATTTCGATACACATAAAACCCCTGGTTTCTGACCATCCCCTCTGCGCCGCCTAATCTGCCTTGCTCCTCTTGAGTTAATTTTGAGAAATGCGGCAGCACGTAGGGCTTCACCTCAATAGTGGACCCATTTGACATGACGATTTTCTCAGCATCCATCGCCTGTGTCGCTGGATGTGACCGCATGAATGGATCAATGGCCTGTAACTGTGTTCCATTGATGGAAATCGACAATCGGCTACCCCCGTCCCCCGACAGATAGCGGTGGAAAACAAGAGCAAGATGATCTCTGGCCTGACTAATTAGTTGAGTCAAGGATTCATGAAAATGGTCATCGCCCACGTCCTGTACGAGCCTGTCCGTTTTCTGCCAAATGACTTCCGTACCGGTCGGCGTACCCGGAGGGCGCGAAAGTTCCTTCAGTGCATCTTCACCACCGAAGAAGTCCATGGCCCAATCGTCGATATCATCGATATTCCATCTAGCCGCTGACACCTCATTACCCTGCCATGATATAACCGTCATCACTCTAGCCTGTGAAAGAGAGGCTGACTTCAGACCCCATCCAAACCTCCCAAGATCATGTGAACTTCGATCTTCCTCCGGGTGAGCACTGGCAGGACGCATCGCATTGATAAGCGTGTCACCATCCATCCCATATCCATCATCACGGATCGTGACCATCACATCATTATTCTGGGGAAGGAAGTCAATCGAAACAGAATTTGCACGGGCCTTGATACTGTTATCAATGAGATCAGCAAGTGCTGCTGCAAGATCATAGTTACCGAAACTTCGGGATGTTGCCATGAGGGCTGATGATTCAGGAGGATTAGGGATTCTCATTCTTATAACACCAGTAAAATAGTATTTTAGGTTTCTCTTAAATACACAAATAGGCCACTGAACTCATTCACAATCCGTCACTTACTATTTCCAGTCCACAGAACTCTTCTAAAACCCTATCCGTTAACTGATTCTTCACGGACATCCATCATCTATGAGGTTACCTTGAGGCGACCCACTACCCACGAAATACCCATATAAATAATACGTCAATCTTTGCCAAAAAATCAATGAGTTATATAAAATTCCCTAGACAAAAAGCCTATCCCTATATTCGCATTGCACTTGGGCATAATGTTACGTGTATGGAAACGAAATCTACAGCGACATTCGACGCCTACAACCGCGAAGCCAACTCTCTGTCAGCCCGCTACGAATCCAGACCCTTCGAAGAAATCCACAGCGACGTTCTCGACCTCCTGCCCGACTCCACCAGCCTGATCCTGGATATCGGTGCCGGTTCAGGACGGGATGCAGCCTGGTTCGCCGCCCATGGGCATGACGTCGTTGCAGTGGAACCGGCACCCCGGATGCAACAGGTCGCGAAGACCCTTCATACCGACTCCCGCATTCGCTGGCTTGATGACCAGCTCCCCACCCTCGCCAGTGTATTCCGGACAGGGTTGACCTTCGATCTCATCTAGCTGAGTGCGGTCTGGATGCACGTGCCGCCAACGTCCCGTCAACGTGCCTTCCGGAAGATAGTTACCCTGCTGCGACCCGGCGGCCG
>Ga0114931_10010408_pt1 | contig 11076 bp, 9 predicted proteins | sample 2SBtaG_FD_89579 | JGI IMG/M metagenome (GOLD analysis project Ga0114931, IMG submission 89579) | Deep subsurface microbial communities from Kolumbo volcano to uncover new lineages of life (NeLLi) - 2SBTROV14_V59a metaG | ecosystem: Environmental > Aquatic > Marine > Volcanic | place: Kolumbo...
TGATCGACCGGCGAGACATCGGATGGAAGAGGTTCTTCGATGGAAGCCGATTCCTTGGTCCCTTCCTGAGCTGAAGGTTCTGAGGGAGGAGCCTCCTCATTTGGTGAGGGTTGGCTCTCTTGGATGCCTGCTCCTTCCAAGCCTTCTTCAGGATCGGACTGGTCAGGATCATATAACAGTTTGACTTTCTGAAGACCTTGTATCGTTTCAAGTTCTTTTTCATTTTTGATTTTGAAGGTATTGGTGGGAAAAGGATGGCTAAACCACGAGCCTTCGATTGTGATATACAACCCGATCCGCAAACGTTCCCTTGTTGTTGGTTGAAAGGCCATGTTCAAAGTTTCCGTGCTTGAACGTCTGCGTCACAAATCGAAGGCACACGGGACTCCGTGGAGGGGGAGGGAGTGGCATCCGAAAACATCGTCCCTTCCGTCAAGGCATTCGTCCAATTGACGCCAAAGAGATTAGCGCCCTGGAATTGGGTCCCCTTCAGGTTGGCTCCCTTGAAATTCGCTTCCCGCGCATCTACTTCCTGTAATGAAGCTTCTTGAAGATTCGCTTCTTGAAAATCGGCCATGAGCAAAAAGGCACGCGACAAATCGGCGTGGATTAGAATCGTTTTAGAAAAGAAGGCTCCAATAAGGTGGGCGTCTTGTAAATCAACCCCTTCCAGATTTGCTTCTTTGACATTCGCGCTCATCAAATACGCTTGCCGAAGACAAGCCTGGCTCAAATTCACTTCCCGCAAGTCCGCACCTGTTAAATTGATATCGACCAGGTTCATTCCCTGCAAATCGGCCTGTCTAAGATCGGGGCGAAGCGCGGGATTCTCCTCTCTCCAGGCGTTCCAGACAGGAACCCCTTGTTGAAGAATCGCCAGATGTTCTGAATTTGCCATAAAATGTTCCTTTTCGATTATTTACAGGGATGGGCGAAGGGAAAAATCGGATTGCATCCATTTCTGAAGGATGAGATCGAGGTTTTCCATCTTTACCGGTTTGGTCATAAAATCGTCCATGCCGGCGTCCAGACACCTTTTCCGATCCTCCTCCATCGCATTGGCGGTCATGGCAATGATGGGAGTGCGGGAATGATTGTCCTCTTCATGTCTTCGAATGTTCCTCGTCGCCTCAAATCCATCCATCTCCGGCATTTGGCAGTCCATCAGCACGGCATCATAGGGTATGCGTCCCATGGCATCCATGGCCTCTTTTCCATTGGCCACGATATCCACCCTGTAGCCGAGTTTCTCCAACATCTTTGCGGCCACTTTCTGATTCACGATATTATCCTCGGCCAAAAGGATTCGAGGCCGATGCTGGGCTTCCGCTTCTTTCAACGTGTGACGAGTCACGAGTGGTTGGGAGTCAGAACCAGATCCATTGGCTTTTATGGCATCAACCTGTTCCGCCGTCTGCCGTCCTATCACGGTTTTCAAACATTCATGGAGACGCTCTCGGCGAACCGGCTTCGTGAGATACCCGGCAAAACCGGCCGAACTGGCTTGTCTGGCTTCTCCACGGCGCCCGATGGTGCTCAGAAGAATCAGTGGAGTGGAGGTCAGTTGCGGGTCGGCTTTTATTGTCCGGCCCAGTTCCATGCCATCCATCTCCGGCATTTCTAAATCCACCAGGGCCAGATCAAATGGCTTCCCCTCTTCAGCCGCCGAACGGAGAAGCCGAAGGGCCGCGTTTCCATGATCGGCACTCTGAATCGTCATTCCCCATTTTTGAACCAACAATTCGAACATCCGGCGGTTAGTGGCGTTATCATCGACCAGACACACACGAAGGTCTTTGAGATCAGCTTGGGGAAACCGTTCAACTTGTTTCACATCCGGATCCTCTCCCAACCCCATAGTAAACCAAAATGTGCTCCCTTGGCCTGGTTCACTATTGACACCGATTTCTCCTCCCATCATTTCCGTGAGACGCTTGGAAATCGCCAGACCTAATCCTGTCCCTCCATATTTGCGTGTCGTTGAGGAATCCGCCTGGCTAAAGGCCTGAAAGAGGCGTTCGCGCTCTTCCTTAGTCAGCCCAATGCCTGTGTCTCGAATGGAAAAATGAAGGCTCACCTGAGATGCCGGGAGAGCGGTATGATGGGAGGCTGATGCCTTCATGCCATTTGATTGCGGAGGATCACGATCAATTTCGCGCCTTTCTATCTCAACGACAACCTCGCCTTGTGAGGTGAATTTGATGGCATTCCCGATCAAATTCATCAGGATTTGCCGAATACGGCCTGGGTCTCCTTTGAGATGCGTGGGGACGTTCGCATGAATCAATCCAACCAACTCCAATCCCTTCCCTTGAGCCTTTTCAGCTAACAAATCCAATACTTCCTCCATCAACGTCCGCAGATCGAAGCCAATGATTTCCAGATCCATTTTGCCGGCTTCAATCTTAGAGAAATCAAGAATGTCGTTGATGATGGTGAGCAAGGCCTCGCCGGAACTACCGATCGTTTCGGCAAATTCTCGTTGCTCGGTCGTGAGCTCCGTGTCAAGCAAAAGGCCGGTCATCCCAATCACCCCATTCATCGGCGTTCGAATTTCATGGCTCATCGCAGCCAGGAATTGACTTTTGGCCCGGGCCGCTTGTTGAGCCGCCTCCAGAGCGTCGTTCAAATCCTGGTTTTGACATTCCAATTGTTGAGCCAGACCCGTCAACCGCTGTTCCATCCCTTTGACCTCACTGAAGTCAATGCCGTAGGCCCGAACCTTTTGCAAGGATCCGACAGGGTAAAACACCCACTCATAGTATAGATGGTTTTGGAAACCCCGAGAGCCTTGCCTGCACTCTCCAGATTGAAGGCAGGAGGCAATAAGCTGGTGGACGGATTGAGGGAGGACAACCGGCATCGCCTGCTCGTTGTAGCCGTATTGGTCAATGAGATTCAACATCACGGGGTTGGTGTAGATTAGGCCGCCTTCGGCATTCAGCTCGGCAATGGGAAAAGGGCTTTCCTCCGCGACGCTTGCCAGGCTTTTCATATCTTCCTGTTGTTGTTCCTCTTCCGTAAGATCTTTGAAGGTCACCAGCACACCGGGTTCGCCCGTGATTTCCAAAGGCATACATTGGAATTCAATAGGTTTGGTAAGACCAGTCCTATGAACGAGTTGTATGTGTCCCGTCCCGACCGGTATCTGACGCTGAAGAACGTGGGTCATTTGAACCGCTAACGTCTGGCTCGAGGAAGTATCCAATGGCACCGCGAGCAGTTCCACGAATGATTGCCCAAGGCAGTCTTCCTCTTCCCACCCCAGAATCCGGACGCCTTGAAGATTTAATCCGCGAATGCGCCCCTGTTGATCTAATAAACACACACCAAGAGGAAGAGCATGAACGAATGAGGGGACATCCACCCACTGCCAGGCTGCCCGTTGTGTCGGCAAGGGCTGGCAAAGGGCATTCAGATTGAGGGGATTGATTGTCATAGTAACGTCGTTTCAGGGAAACTGCCTCTAAAACGTGAGATAATCCTCCAATTTCACCCCTTCCGCCGCGGGATCCAATATCGTGGTGATCTCTCTGGAGGGAACCGCATTGGGCAAAGCCAAATCAACCAAAAAGTGCGCTCGCTGGATGGGATCGGCAATAATGGTGACAATGGGTTTGGTTTTGGCCAGGGGATTTTCAGCGACGACGATCCCTCGCTCGCCGGTATTGAATTCAACGAAGCTTCCCATGGGATAAATGCCGATCAGGTTAATGAATTGCCCGACCCACGTGGTATCCAGCGTTTGATTGTGACCCAGTTTGTACAAATCCCGAACGGCTTGGGCCGGCAACACCGGCGGATGCCCTCGGCGCCCGTTGACCATCGAGTCATAATGATCCACCACACTGACAATCCGGCTGCAACGAGAAATCAAATGTTGTGACAGCCCGTGGGGATATCCCGACCCGTTGATTCGTTCATGGTGTTCGGCAACAATCCGGCGAGCCTCCGGAGAACAATCCGCCGTTTGGGCTAACAGAGCGGCGCCCAGTTCAGGATGTTTTTCAATAATTTTTTGTTCCTGCTTGGTATACCCGCCCTTTTTTCTTTGAAGATTGCGGGGAACGCGGAGATGCCCGATGTCATGAAGCAGGGATCCCAGACCCAAATCTTGAAGCGTCTCATGATCAAAGCCCGCCTTGCTTCCCAACGTAAGCGAGAGGGTGCAGACATTCAATGCATGGATGAACAGATTCATATCGAATTGGCGAAGCGCTTGCACCTGTACTTGGTGAACCATCAGTGTTGAGGATTCGAGTATCTGATGCATGATGGTATTCACCACCGTTTTTGCCTCGGCCGCGTTGATTCGCCCACTGGCCGATACGCCTGCAAAAACATTTTCGACCGCCCTACTGGTTTCTTCAAAAAGGATCTTCCCTTTTTCTAATTCACCCTGGGACAGGCCATTGGGTTGAATCGGCTCTTGAAGAATGGGAGAAGGCGACGATCCCTTTTGGTCATCCGAAGTCCCTGAAACGGCGTCGGATGATGGGGCAAGGGGCGATCCTGCCTTATTGGATTTGGAGGCGTGAACCTTCAAATAAGGAGACGATGCCCCCTGGAAAGATGGCGCCTCCTGTTTTTCCCCATTGGTTGATACCGATCCGTTCTTTGAAACCGGCGAGCCATTCTGTAGTGAGGATGGCGGTAATCCATCTGTCTCCAATCCGGCATCTTCCGGAGGTTGGGGGACCTCAATATTCAGGCCTCGTGTAGGATCAATGTCAACGACGCACACGCCACATTGTTTGAGCTGAAGAATTTGCTCTTCATTTTTTATTCGAAATTTGTTCCGAAGGAATGGAGTCTTATACCAGGGTTGGTCGATATCGACCAGATACATCCCTGGCTTCAGTTGGTCAACGGGAATTTGTTTTTTCATCGTCTCCAATCTTTGGCTGTCACGGTTCAGAGTTCAGGATTCAAGGTTGGCCCCCTTGCATTCTCCTTATTCGGCCAAATGAAAGAAAGAATGAAGTCTTGATTGAGGAAAAATGGACAAGTCCACTCATCTTTTTTGTTTGCGCCCGTCTTTATGCGTGAGCCGGGCAAGCGCCTTCAAGCGGGCAGCATGATACCTCACTCTTCCTTCAGTAACAGAAAGAAATTTGCGATAATAGTGATCTGCATGCCGTGTCTTGCCCTGCCACTCCAGAGAATAGGCAAGGTTTAACGCAATTTCCGGAAGATTGGGAGCCAGCATTTCCGCCTGACGTAGGGAGTTGATGGCTTCATTGAAATGTCCTCGCTGTTGAGCCACCAGCGCTTGCTGAATCCATAGATGTGGAATCGTGCTGTCTCGGGCTAATCCTTCCCTGAAAGAATGTTCGGCTGCTTCGAGTTCATCCATGCCAAGTTGAGCGGTCCCCAACCAAAACCATGGCTCCCATCGTTTCGGTGGGCCGGCAAACAATGGCTGTAACAGTTCCGAGGCTTTGCGATATTTCTGTTGCGCGACCAGAGTTTGTACGTGGTCGAGTCTTTTTTTCAATGATAATGATGGTATTCGTGGACTAGGTCCGGGCGATGCGGGCACGGTAGTTTTGACGTTGTTCTGCCTCTGGTGGCCTAAATCCTCGACAAGACCTTTCGTCTTTTCTTCTTGCTTCGGGAGGAAAGGAGCGGGGTGAGAAAGAACCACCAGTTGGCCGGCCTTTTTCTTGACCTTGGACTCCTTTGGTTTCTCTCCGATGGTTAGTGGCAACTCCCGGGGTTCTTTCTTCAGGGGAGACGGAGAGATTTCCTTTGGCGCATCGGGAGGAGCGGAAGGGAGATCAAGGGATTCCCTGCCGTCACTTGCTCGCTCTAATGGTGGCATGGATTCATCGATGCTTTGAAGTTCCGGCAGAACCTTCGATGGTTGACCACCATGGCCAAATTGAGGGATGTCGGGTACAAGGGTCAACCCCCACCAGTAGGTCCCCAACGCCAGGCCACTCAGCGCGAAAAAGATAACCGCCATATATCCAAGGTTCCAGCCGGCTGTGCCGGCATGGTTGCTTTCCTTTAAAACATGGCGGTGAGAGCTTCCGTGAGGTTTCTGAATCTCCCCACCTTCTTCATCGCCCTGAGCACCGGTCGCCCGTTCCATCTGAACACGGTCGAGGGTTTCGGTGATAATACTCATTGTTAGATGCCTATTTCCTTTGCGGCTTTCCAAATCATTCTGGAATTGACCATCGGCCATCCAGCGACATACGCAGCCAGCAACGCCCGAGCACACAGTTGGTTAATGCGCCGCGGAACGCCGCGGGTGATCAGATACACGAGAGTTGTTACTGGGATATTTGGGCGGAATGGTGGCTGCATTCGGCTCCCAATCCGAATGCGATGGAGGATGTACTGTCTGGTTTCTTGGAGATTCAGATGATTGAGGCGATAGCGCACACTGATGCGTTGGGCCAATGGCCGCAACACCCGTTTGTTCAATGTTCGTTCGAGTTCAGGCTGTCCGACAAACGACAAACACAGCAGTTTTTCTTTTTCCGTATCCAAGTTGGAAAGAAGTCGAAGACCCTCCAAGACCTTCGTACTTAACCTGTGTGCCTCATCCACAAGCAACGCCACACGTTCCCCGTTCCTCGCGAATTGGAGAAGAACCTGCATCAGTTCTCGTTGAAGGGCGCTGATACCACGGCCAGTAGGCATCACGCCGGTCAAGTCATGAATGATTGATACCAGGAGGTCTCCATAGGATTGATCAGGATTCAGTAAATAGGCGAGCCGGACCCCTTTAGGAGGATGCCGAAGGACGAACCGGCACAATAAGGTTTTTCCCAATCCCACTTCACCCGTCAGCATGGTAAGCCCTCCACTCGCTATTCCAAAGTGCAGGTGGTTGAGCGCGTCCCTATGCCGGCTTCCGGGGAAAAAATATGCGGTGTCCGGTGTCAGGCTAAACGGCGATTCGACAAACCCAAGCGCTTGGTAACAGGAGCGAAGAAGTTGTGGGCCCATTATCCCAAATCCGATAGATGTGGTTGGAGGAAGATCACCAGTTCCGTCTTTTCTTTGGCCGTAAAGGTCCCTTTAAAGAGTCGTCCTAACACCGGAATATCTCCCAACACCGGGACTTTTCGCTCTGTTTCCGATACGCGATCTTGGATCAGCCCCCCGATGATGACCATCTCACCATTCCTGATGCGAACCAAGGTGGAAGATTGTTTCACCTCGACTACGGGAGCGGTCGCCGTTTTCTGAGGTGATTCACGAATTTCCCTCAGGCGGGTAATGATGGGCGTGACATCCAACATGATCCATCCATCTTCTGAAATTTGAGGGGTGACGGAGAGCACTAATCCCACCGAGACGCTTTGCACCTGTTCGGTGATCACGTTTCCGGTTCCTGATGAACCCTGGGAAACCGTCTGAGTAAAAAATGATTCATCTGTTGTAACCTTGATTAACGCCGGTTGATTATTCAGCGTCACCAGACGCGGCTGAGAGACCACTTTGAGGTCGCCTTGTTCCCGCAAGGCCTGAATCACGCCCTCAAAACTCCCACCAGTAAAATTAAGACTGGCAGTGGCGGCTTTGGCCACAAAGCCCCCAAAGGGAGCGGTAATGATATTTGATAGATTCAAGGTCCCGGTTGTATCATCCAAATTGCCTAAGTCAATTTTGGTCCAGTCGATACCCAGGCTGTAATTGTCATTCAGCGTCACCTCATAAATGCGTGCTCCAATTTCAACCTGCCGGTATAAGGAACGGCGAACCTGCGTGAGGAATTGGGAAATCCCTTTGATTCGTTGATGAAGGTCTGTCACTTGAATGGTGCCGGACAGACGGTTGATCACCATCCGGCCCTCTTTTGACAACATCGCCTGAATCTGCGCGGTCAGTTCCTCCCAAAACTTCACCTGGTCTTCCTGACCGACAGTGACAGATCCGGCTTGCTGGCCCCCTGAACCACCGGACCCTGAACCTGAAAAGTTTGTGGACGTTGAGGTCGTCTGCGCTCGACTCTGGTTTTCTCCACTTCGAACCAATCGAATATAATCAAGCGTAAAGGTCCGCGTCTCCAGGCGCCGAACTCTGATGACTTCCCGATCACGTACCCAGTAATAGCCATGGGCATCTAACAGAGCCGCCATCGCTCTTTCCAAGGAGAGCCCATGAAAATCAACGGTAAGGTCTCCCGTTATATCCGGGCCAGCCACAATATTGAGATGATTGGCACTGGCAAACAGCGCGAGAGCGTCGGCCAGCGGCATATCTTGCGCTCGGAAACTGAACACGGTCTGGGCAGAATTTTCCCCTCCGGTTCGACCAGGCAATATGGGTACAATCATTCGGTCCTCCAGGGATAAAGGAGGTCCGGATTCAGAAACTGTTTTTGACTGGTCCGGTTGAGAAACAGAATCCGGTTGAGGGGGTTTTGGGGATATCCTCTCAATCGTTGGGTTGGGAGTGGGAATGGGGGCGCAACTTACCAAAAGAAACAACCCCAAGAGACCGAACGTGAGGGCGGTCATGCGGCAAAGAGAAACATGGTCTGCCGATGAATAGTCAGGATGTTTCATGAGGATGGGGAACATCCTTAAATGTTAAAAATCGGCGGCGGTGTCCTTCTTGAAGCCACACGCCATCCGGCCGTATGGAAATCACGCGAAATCCCTTCATGCCGTCTCCCTCCCGCACAATGGTTCGATTGATCACCGCTGTCCGCTTCGCGCCTTCTACGGCAATAGCCCTGAGGGTCAAGACAGGGGCCACGGTTACCGGCGCTGATTTCTTGTCCTTTGCTTGTTCGACAACAGGTTTCACTAAAGGTGTTGCGTGAGCCTGGTGCAACGAAAAAGGGTCTCGATTGATCCGATCCACCCAATGAACCTGCTTCCGATCAAACCGGCCAAACCGTTTCTCTTTCCTCTTCCCATCAACGTGGTCCCTCACTGAAGATACGGGGCTGGTTACCACAGGCAACGATGGTTGTTCGCTGTCCGTTTTCAATAACGGCGCCACGATGTTTACATACAGCAAGACAAGAGCTACCACACTCATGATCCCCACGCCCCACATGCCGTTCAGAGCCCGCCGGATCATGTCTTCTCCTTCATCCAAAGCTTCAGCCGAATGGACATTGTCTTGACTCCATCACCCTTGCCGGACAGAGAAACCTGGTCAATATCAGTTCGAACCGGGTCTTCCGATATGTCTCGTACCAATTGCAAGAAATGTTGATACGCCTGCTGAGGGTTTTGAGGTTGCACCTTCACTTCAATGGGAATGAGAGTGATCTCTTCCAACGGTTGAGGTGGAGAACCGGCCTTGCCGACGTTGTACGTCAAATCCAAACCAAGTTCATCGGACCGGCGCTGAAACGCCGTAAGCCAACGGACCAACTGTTCAAATCCGCCAAGCAGGAGCCCGTTGGTACGACCCGCCATGGCTTTCTCAAACTCGGCCTGCCGATGAGCCCAATCAGGACGAAGCAAGACAAGTTCCCGGTCCAACGTCGCTGCTGAATCAATGGCTGATTGGGCCTCGTCAAGATGCGTGAGTTGACTGGTCACAACCCACCCGGTCACGATCAACGCGCCAATGAAGGCAACACACATCGCAAGATCTTTTCCGGAATGCCAGAAATTGGACAGCGCCGGGTTGTTCGTCACCCTCATTGGATCCATCCCGCCATTTCAAAATGGCGCCGTAGGCTCTCTTGTCGAGAAGGCTCGACAGAGCGATTTTGGTTGAGCCACCCTTCCTTCCAATGCTTGGTCATCGACACATGAAAGGGGCCGTCAACTAACTGTCGTTCCAGTTGCGTGATCGTTTCCATACTCATCGTTAAATCAGAGGGTCCATTCCCTGCCAATTCCATCTTCCAACGTTGCCCCTCTTGTGTAATCGATACCCGTGTCAGCACCAGCTTCTGGGGAAGAACATTGGCAAGGTATCCGAGAAAGAATCCCGGGATGGGGGAGACTCTTTCCGAGGCGATGATCCTGGTTCTTGCCTGCTCCTTCTGCACATGAGTCGTATGGGTTTGTATCCATTGCTTTTCGGCCGCCAATGCCAGGGTATAGGGAGCCAGAGCTTGTACGATGCCTTGTTCGCGTACAATGATTCCTTGCATCAGGCCGGTGGCGCTTACACCGGCCAAGACAATGCCGGCCGCCAATCCCGCGGATACTTTGAGCATCATGCGGCGAAAGGGCGCCTGCCGGACCTTACGCGGAACAAAATTCGCGGGATGATTTTTGGGCAAGGTAATGCCGACCCACATCCAGTAGGAGAGATCCGGAACGATGGGGCTTGGTAAGACCGGAACATTCACGAATTCCTGAAACGCATCAGATGAAATATCGTTGGGACTCCCCATCACCCAGACCTGACCGACATTCACCCCGAATTTCTGGTTGGCATAGAGAATCGAACGGGAGATTTCCTTTCCGATTCGAGCCGTCTCTTCAGCCACATCGTCCCCCGGCAGGAGAAACCGGTCAAACAAAGGAGTGCCATCACCTCTCGCCACAACCAGCGCAATTTTCCCGGCGATGTAGCTCACCAACAACACCACGTCCTCCGTCTCAACGGGAAGCGCGCGGACCTGATCCATGAACACAGCAGAGAGAGGCAAAAACTGATGAGGAACGAGATGAAGCTCTTCGCACACCTTGACCAGGTCGTTGATAAATGATTGCGGCCAGATATCGAGGAGCACACCATGTGTTCCCTTTGCCGTTTGGGTTCGCCGGTAACGCCAGACGGCTGGACCATCGAACACTTTTTCCTGCTCCGCCCGTCTTTCGAGGTGCCATTCCAAATCAGCCTGCTTCATTGGAGGGAGCTGGACATATTGATGCAGAAAGCGGGATTCCTCAATCAAAAAACTTACCTTTCGTCCTGTATACCCAGTGGCTTGGATGCCTTCCTCAAGCCCCAACCGAATGTGGTCCGGTGTCTCAATGCGGCGAGGGCACTCCCATCGCTTTCCAATCTGGCCTTTTTCCATGACCAACGCTTGAAAATTGCCATGGACCAAACTCACCCCCAATATCGTTGGCTTCAACCGCATAAAATTCATTTAGCGTCTTCCTTCGCCGTTCCTTAATCTCTTAGGGACAA
>Ga0114931_10010409_pt1 | contig 11076 bp, 12 predicted proteins | sample 2SBtaG_FD_89579 | JGI IMG/M metagenome (GOLD analysis project Ga0114931, IMG submission 89579) | Deep subsurface microbial communities from Kolumbo volcano to uncover new lineages of life (NeLLi) - 2SBTROV14_V59a metaG | ecosystem: Environmental > Aquatic > Marine > Volcanic | place: Kolumbo...
CGGGTGCATTTGCCTCGCTCCACTTCGGCGCTGACCTCGACAAGCCCGGCCGGAGTTTCCAGGACCAGGTGGGTCAACGGCTCGCAGACCGCCACCATGCCGGTTTCGATCAGGGCAGTCGTCACGCAGATGGTGTTGCTGCCGGACATGGCCGGGTACTCCGACTGCTCCATGATGATGAATCCGGCATCGGCACGCGGATCCGTGGGTGGCAACAGCACATTGCAGCACAGGCCCGGATAACCCCGCGGCTCGCGCAGCAGTCGCAGGCGCAGGTGATCCAGATGCTGCTCGAAGTATCGGGCCTTGTCGAACATGCTGGCGCCGGGCACATCGAAGATCCCGCCGGTGATGACCCGCCCCGGCTCACCGCAGGCATGCACATCGATGGCGGTGAGCTTGTTGTCATGGTGCATGGTCCTGGCCTCCATGGGGTTGCAATCACGGGAGAATGCCCCGGATTATGGCCACTGCCAGGCGGCTTGAACAAGCGTGGCCGGGCTGATGTTCCGCCACCGCACAAGGCGCTATAGTGACAAGGTTGTGTCATTGAAGTGCAATGCCGATAAAAATTGAGGAAGGAGGGAAGCATATGTCAGACCCGGTCGATCTCAGCCTTGCCCAGGCCCATGAACTGGCCTATACGGCGCTCATGGCCCAGGGTATTTCGCAGCCCCAGACCAATGCCATTGCCGATACCATCACCGCCGCTGAGCGTGACGAGTGCAAATCCCACGGCCTGTTCCGGGTCCCCTTTTACGTCAAGGCTCTGCAAAATCCAAACATCAATCCCGGCGCTGAACCCGAGATTAAAACCCTGGCGCCCTCGGTGCTGCACGTCGATGCCCATTTCGGCTTTGCGCCCCTGGCCCTGCAGCTGAGCCGCGAGCCCCTGATCGAAATGGCCCGGAGCCAGGGGGTGGCGGCCTTGTGCATCAACAACGCCTATCACATTGCAGCCCTGTGGCCGGAAACCGAGGCCCTGGCCGAGCAGGGACTGGTGGCCATGGCCTTCACCGCCTCCATGTCCTCGGTGGCGCCGGCCGGTGGCAGCAAACCCCTGTACGGCACCAATCCCATGGCCTTTGCCTGGCCCCGCGCCAATCACCCGCCACTGGTCTTCGATCAGGCCTCCAGCGTCACCGCCCGCGGTGAGATTCAGTTACACCTGCGAGACGGCAAGCCGATTCCGGAAGGCTGGGCCATCGACCCGCAGGGCAATCCCACCACGGATCCCGAACAGGGCCTGGCCGGGGCCCAGCTGCCCTTCGGCGGCCACAAGGGCGCGGCCATCTCGTTGATGGTGGAACTGTTGGCCGGCGCCCTGGTGGGGGATGTCTTCAGCTATGAGGCCAAGGCCCGGGACACCGGCACCGGCGCCCCCTGCGGCGGCGAATTCATCCTCGCCATCGATCCGGGCCGTTGTGTTCCCGGCGCTGATCGCCAGGCACAACTGGATCATGCCGAAGCGCTGTTCGCGAAGATCCTCGAGCAGGAAGGCACCCGGTTGCCCTCGAACCGGCGCTTCGAAGCGCGCAAGCGCACCGTGGAACAGGGGATCAGCATCCCCCTGTCCCTGTACGAAACCATCCAGAAGTTCCTGGTCTGAAACAGCAGGGCAGCGGCGATGTCGGCACCCGATCCCCGCGATTACATCGATCTCGACACCTATCCCCTGGAGCGGCGGGACAGTCCCGGGTATGCGCGCACGCTCGGCGGCATCCGCTCTCGTCTGGCCCGCGACGGTTGCGCGGTGCTGCCCGGATTCATCCGCGCTGAAGGTATCAGCGATCTGATCGCCGAGGCCGACGCGGTGGCCGGCTTCGCCCATCGTTCCTTCAACCGCACCAATGCCTATTTTAACGAGGACAATCCCGCGCTGGCGCCGGAACACCCCGTGCGCCGATTCCATGAGCGTTCCAACGCCTTCGTGCCGGCGGACAACTTCGGTGAGGATTCCATTTTACGCGGGATTTATGAGTGGCCGCCATTCGCACCCTTCATCCAGGCCAGCCTCGAGGAGGAAAAATTTTACCGCTATGCCGATCCCCTCGCCGATGTGATCATCAATGTGGTGGAACCCGGAGGCGGTTTTCCCTGGCACTTCGACACCAACAACTACACGGTTACCCTGGCTATCCAGAACGGTGAGGCGGGCGGGCGTTTCGAATACCGGCCGCGGCTGCGCAGCGCCGCGGATGAAAATTATCCGGGCGTTCAGGCCATCCTCGATGGCGACCGCGCCGGGGTGGAGTCCTTCGAACTGAAATCCGGGGATCTGCAAATCTTCAAGGGCCGTTATACCCTGCACCGGGTGACGCCGGTGGAAGGAGCGCGCAATCGCTACGTCGCCATTTTCAGCTACGCCGAACAGCCGGACATGGTCGCCTCCCTGGAACGCTGCCAACAGCTCTACGGCCGGGTGCTGCCGGTTCATCATGAGCGCGCGGGTCGGCGCCTCGACACCCTGCTGGACTGAACTCAAGGGAGTGGCTTGCCCGGATATCACATCAGCATCCCGGATTCGGGTGCAGTATGCGGGTCAGGACCCCGCGCTTCCATGCCTGCTGAATCTGATTTGATACTTCGCACCTGTGAGAGCGTGGTGGACTTTGACCTCGCCATTGATCTGACCCGGGCCTACGTGCAGTGGCTGGGCATCGATCTGGCGTTCCAGGATATCGACACCGAGCTGGCCGGATTCGCCGAGCATTACCGTGAGCCGCAAGGACTGTTTCTGCTGGCCTTTCAGCAGGGCCGGATCGCCGGCGGGGTAGGACTAAGAGATTTCGTTCCGGGGGTCTGCGAGATGAAACGCCTGTATGTCTACCCGGCCTTTCAGCGCCTCGGTATCGGCCGGCGGCTGTGCGCCGGCATCATTGCCGCCGCCCGGCAACGGGACTACCGGCGCATGCGCCTCGATACCCTGGGCCGCCTGGATGCTGCACTCAATCTGTATCGAAGTTTCGGTTTCCAGGAAATTGAAGCTTACCGCTACAATCCGGTTGCCGATGTGCACTATCTGGAACTGCTGCTGTAGAGGTACCCCTGGTGTCGAGAATTATCCAACAACGCATGACCGTGGAGATCGAGGGAGACTTTGTGGTCTTCCTAATCGGTATGCGTATCAATCGAATTTGGAAACCCCATAAGTGGCTGCCGGTGTTCCTGGCGATGCCGCGCATGCTCCGGGAACTGCGCAGGCACCCCCAACTCGGCTGCCTGGGGGCGCAGATGGGGATGCGGGTGATTGTGCAGTACTGGCGCTCCTTTGATCACCTGGAGGCATACGCCAGAAGCCGTGACCATGAACATCTGCCGGCCTGGCGGGATTTCAATAAGCGCCTTGGCCAGTCCCGGGGCGATGTTGGGATCTGGCACGAGACCTATCGAGTGCGGGCCGGTGAATATGAAGCGGTGTATTCCGGGATGCCCGTCCATGGACTTGGCGCCGCCGGCCGCCTCGCTCCAGCCAGCGGCCGTCGTGAATCCGCCCGTGGAAGATTGAACGGTTGAAGCTTTGATCAGGCATCCATCACAACGGACACCATCAGCCTTTACGGTTGAGGAAAGCCTGCATGCGACGGTTGGGTGCAGCGTCGTCAAAAGCACGGGGGAAGCGATCGATGCTGTGGCGGATGGCCTCATCCGCGGGTAAACAGGCCCACTCGCGTAGCAGTTGTTTCTGCATGCGAATGGCATTGGAATCGGCCTGGACGATGGCCGCCAGGGTTTGCTTCACACCAGCCGCCAGTTGCTCCGGAGCAGTCAGTTGATCCACCAGCCCCCAGTCACTGGCGGTGCGGGCTTCAAGGTGTTCCCCGGTGTAGACCAGTCTTGCCGCCCGGCCCCAGCCGATCAGCCGCGGCAGCAGAGCGGCTTCGATAACCGAAGGTAGGCCGATCTGAACTTCGGGCATGGCGAAAACGGCGGTGGTGTCAGCGATTCGCAGGTCGCAGGACGCTGCAATCTCGAGGCCGGCGCCAAAGCAATATCCGGAAATCCGCGCGATCACCGGCACCGGCAAATCCCGAATGGCGGCGCAGGCCTGGTGCAGGGTGCTGATGAAGTCCCTGGCGGTATCCGGGTTGAGGGTTACCATTTCGCGGATGTCGGCGCCGCCGATGAATGCACGTTGACCGGCGCCCCGCAGGCACACGGTACGCAGCGCCGGCTCCTGGGCCAGGTCCTGGAAGACCTCGGCCAGTTTCCGGGCCAGGGCGCTGTCGAGACAGTTCAGCCGTTGTTCATTGTCGACGGTGACCAGGGCGGTCAGTCCGTCCGTGGCGGCCGTGGTCTTGGTTTCAATCGCAATGTCGGGCATGCTGGTGAGTGTCCGCTGGTTGATTGCAACCAAGCATAACCCGTTATGATGCGCCGGACTCGGATCCCCTGAAAGGAACACCATGTCCGGCTGGTACGTTTACCTGATTCGTTGTCGTGACGGCAGTCTGTACACCGGCATCAGCACCGATCCCGAGCGCCGCCTGGGCGAGCATCTAAGCGGTGGCACCCGTGGTGCCCGGTACCTGCGGGGCAAGGGCCCGCTGCACCTGGTGTTTCAGTACCCGCTGCCGGATCGTGCCAGTGCTTCCAGGTATGAATACCGACTGAAACAGTTGCCCCGCAGTGGCAAGGAAAAATTGATCGAGGGTGATCTCGATCCCCAGGAACTGCTGACCACGCCGCTTGCCGGGGGCTGAATTCCTGTCACTCAGCCGCAGTCGTCAGCGGCCGGCGCTCGGGAGGGTACCGGACAGGGCTCATCGGTTCGGCGGCGACGCTGTCGAGGGCGGCGATCACCCCGGGAGCTCAGGTTGCGGTGCATGCGGGTTCGGGTAGCGGCGCCGGGTCGGGAAGGATGCTGCTAGACTCGCTGCAGCTTTTAAATAACTGACCAGGTGATTACCGTTTTACTTCAGGGCGAGTTCCGTTGAAACTGATCATGCATAAGCTCAGCCAGTACCTCCTGGTGGCACTGTGGCTGGCCATTTTCCCAGTGGCCTGCTGGAGCCGGGATGTGGCGTTTGAGCGCAGCGAACAGACCCTGCGGATTGGCAGCCTGGGTTTCAAGGTCAAGCTGCCATCGGGCTATGTGTTGGAGCAGCTCAGTGGGGAAATGCAGGCGCCGCGAATTCTGAGTTTCAGCGGGGATCGTTTGTTCGCCGGTTCCCGTTCCGGCAAAATTTACCAGCTGGATCCACCCTACCGCAGTCCCCGGGTGCTGGCGGATCTGCGGGGCTATCCCCATAGCGTGGTGGTGCGTGACGGCGAACTTCTGGTGGCCCGTACCGACGGGGTTTATCGGGCGGACTATTCAGCGCAGACCTCCCACCTCGACGAGGAGGATTTCAGCCTGCTGGCGCCGCTCCCCGGGGGCGCCGGGCATAACAGCCGCACCCTGCGGCTTGGCCCCGACGGGCGCCTGTATTTGAGCCTGGGTATCCGTGGTAACTGCTCGGATGAATACCTCCATCCCTCTTACCCGGAGCCTCTGCGCCGTGGCGGGGTGCTGGTCCTGAATGAACAGGCCAAAGATCCCTACTGGGAGGTGTTTGCCAGCGGCCTGCGTAACCCGGTGGGCTTTGGCTGGCAACCGGATACCGCAGTGATGTACGCCAGTAACAATGGCCCGGATCATTCCGGGTTCAATCGACCGGTGGAGGTTTTTGCGCGGCTGACAGCCGGCTCCTTTCACGGCATGCCCTGGTTCCAATTCGACGGCCAGGCCTTGTACCGGGATACCTGTATTCAATCCAAGCCACCCAGGCCCATGGCCGCGGTGACGCTGCCGGTGGCGAGCTTCCCGGCCCGCAATGCACCCATGGCGGTCGCCTTTGTTCCCCGTGGAGCCCTGGATGATCGCTTTTACGGTGATGCGGTGGTGGCGCTGCACGGCTCCTGGGCCACTCAGCCGGATGGATCCTACGGCGGTGAGCCCGCCAGCCGGCGCAAGCCCAAGCTGGTGGTGGTACGCTTCGAGCACGGACGGGCGCTGAAGGTGGAGGATTTGGTGACGGGGTTTCAACTGGCCGATGGGCGCCGCTGGGCACGGCCCATGGGCCTGGCCTTTGGTCCGGATGGGAACCTGTATATCAGCAGCGATGCGAACCTGCAGGGCCTGTACCGTCTGCGCCGGGTTGCGCCATGAGGGCTTTCGCCGGCAGCTGCTGCCGCCTGGCCCTGGTGCTTGTGGCACTGCTGCCAGGTGCGGCCGCCCTGGCCTTGAGCGAGCGCGAATGCCGCCAGGATCTCCAGCAATTGCTCAAGGAAATAGAGCGTAACCGCCAGCACAGCCATGCCCAGTACCTGCAGGCCATCAACGAGGCACTAACGGATCAGGAACGGCAGGCCTTGAAAGAGCAAATGGAGGAAATCTGGCACGAGGAAGAGCAACAACTGGGAATAGCCGATCAGATGCTGCGCGATTGCCTGGGCCATGTTCAACGGCAACAGTCAAAAGCCGCCAACCAGTAAGGGCTCGGGTCTAAGTCCAGGCATTTAACAGCAAGTTTCTGAATTCATGCCGTGCGTATCGGTTTGCGGTGCGCCCCGGTAGGATACAGCCCGCACAGTATTAAGGTCGTACATGATCCACCAGAGTTCAAACACTGCATACGCCGGCGCGCTGGGTAATATCGGCGCGCTCAGGGAATTACTCAAATATCTGTGGCCCCGGGGCGAGCCGCGCATGAAGCTGAGGGTGCTGCTGGCGCTTGCCTGCCTGCTGTCGGCCAAGCTGGCGTTGATGTTCGTGCCCCTGTATTACAGCCGTGCCGTGGATGCCCTGAGTCCCGCCGGCTCGCGCCTGGCCGTGGCCCTGCCCCTCGGCCTGATTCTCGCCTACGGTGGCGCGCGGGTGCTGTCTTTGATCTTCGCGGAGTTGCGGGACGCTGTTTTCGCCCGGGTAGGCCAGCGCGCGATACGCACCGTGGCCCTGAAAGCATTTCGGCATCTGCATCGTCTGTCCCTGCGCTATCACATCGAGCGCCAGACCGGAGGACTGTCGCGGGCCATCGAGCGTGGCACCCGGGCGATTGAGATTCTATTGCGATTCAGCCTTTTCAATATCATTCCGACCCTGGTGGAGATCATCCTGGTATTTGGAATTTTATGGACGGCACTGGATTTCAGTATTGCCGCGCTGACACTGGTGACCGTGGTTGTTTATATCGCCTATACCATGTTCATTACCGAGTGGCGGCTGCGCTTTCGCCGGGAAATGAATGAGCGCGACTCCCAGGCCAATACCAAGGCGATCGACAGTCTGCTCAATTATGAAACCGTCAAGTATTTCGGTAACGAGGAGCATGAAGCGAGACGTTACGATCTGGCGCTCGAAGGCTACGAGCGCGCCGCAGTCAAGAGCCAGACCTCCCTGGCACTGCTCAATATCGGCCAGGCGCTGATCGTCACCGTGGGCCTGACCTCGGTGATGGCCATGACCGGCAGCGCGATCGTCGCCGGCACCATGAGCATTGGCGGGTTCGTCATGGCCAACACCTACCTGATGCAGTTGTATCAGCCGCTCGGATTTTTTGGCTTCGTGTACCGGGAAATCAAGCAGGCCCTGATCGATATCGAAAAGATGCTCGAACTGCTGGATGTGGAACAGGAAATTCTGGATGCCCCGCAAGCCGCGGCTCTGGCCCTGGCGGGAGGCCGGGTGGTTTTCGACAAAGTCAGTTTTGGCTATGACCCGCGCCGGCCAATACTCAAAGAGGTGAGCTTCGAAGTGCCGCCGGGTAAAACCATTGCCTTTGTCGGACCCTCAGGCGCGGGCAAGTCCACCCTCAGCCGTCTGCTGTACCGGTTTTATGATGTCAACGCGGGCCGCATTCTCATCGACGGCCAGGATCTGCGCACGGTCAGCCAGGATTCGGTGCGCGCCGCCATCGGTATCGTGCCCCAGGATACGGTGTTGTTCAATGACACGATCTATTACAACATCGCCTATGGTCGCCCGGGGGCGTTACCCTCCGAGGTTGAACAGGCGGCCCGCCTGGCACAAATCCATGACTTCATCAGCGGCCTGCCCGATGGCTATCAGTCACTGGTCGGTGAGCGCGGCCTGAAGTTGTCGGGGGGCGAAAAACAGCGGGTGGCCATCGCCCGCACGATTATCAAGGATCCCTGCATTCTGGTTTTCGATGAAGCCACATCAGCGCTGGATACCCATACAGAGCAGGAAATTCAGTCCAACCTGCGGGTGCTGAGCCGTGGCCGCACGACCCTGAGCATCGCCCACCGCCTGTCCACCATCATCGATGCCGATGCCATTATGGTGCTCGAGGAGGGGCGGATTGTCGAGCGGGGCACCCATGCGCAACTGTTGGCCGCCGATGGCCGCTATGCGGTCATGTGGCGGCGCCAACAGCAGTTACAGCGGGTGGCACAAGAGCTGGAGCACCTGCAGGTAGCCGAGACCGAGGCCTGAGATTCAGCAATCCGCCAGCAACTGATCGGCCAGGTCCTGGAGGCTGGCGGCAACGCAATCGTAGTCCCGTTCCGGTTGCAGGTCGGTGGCCTGGTTGGGGCCGTATTCCGTCGGACGGTGAATGAAGGCGGTGTGGAAGCCGAGGTTGCCGGCGGCGATGAGATCGCCGTTGTGCGCGGCAACCATCATGATCTGGCCGGGTTCGAGGCCGAGGAAATCAGCGCTGCGCAGGTAGGCCTCCGGCCTGGGTTTATAGGCGCGGGCGGTCTCGGCGCCGAGGATGGCGTCCCAGGGTAATCCCGAATGCCGGGCCATGTTGACCATCAGTGCCACGTTGCCGTTGGACAGGGTGGCAAGGATGTAGCGCTGTTTCAGGCGGCTCAGGCCCGGCACTGCATCCGGCCAGGGATCCAGGCGGTGCCAGGCGCGGTTGAAGTGGTCGATCTCCGCTTCGCTCAAGCCGCTGATGGCCTGCGCTTCCAGCACTTCCAGGAGGTTCTCGCGATGCAGCTGGTCCAGTTTGACCCAGCCCCGTTCGCCGCTGCGTACCCGTTCCATGGACGGGTTGTAGCGACCGCGCCAGGCGTCCGCGACGCTCGCCCAGTCGGCCTCGATCCCCAGCCGCCGCCCGAGATCCTGGCCTTCGCGGATGATGCTGCTGCGCCAGTCGACCACGGTGCCGAAGACATCGAAGGTGAGCGCTTTGATAGTGGTAAAATCCATGACTTTATTGTTGAACGACGGTTTCGATCAGGTACCGTTCAGTAACCTGAGCGGTTGGCCTTTGAGCCAGGCCTGGATATCTTCCAGGGCCTGCGGATAGATCAGATCAAAGGTAGCTTCGGTACTGTACCCGGTGTGTCCGGTGAGGAGAATGCGTTCCTCCTGGCGATACGGGTGATCGCGAGGCAGGGGTTCGCAATCGAAAACATCCACCCCGGCACCGGCAATACGCTGTTGGTGCACAGCCTCAATGAGTGCCTGTTCATCGACAATCGGCCCGCGGGAAGTATTGATCAGATAAGCACCGGGTTTCATGAGCGCGATCTCCCGGGCGCCGATTAAGCCCCGGGTGCGATCACTCAGCAGGGTGTGGATGACAAGAAAGTCGCTGTCGCGCAGCAGGGTTTGTTTGTCGACCCTCTGGGCCGCGCATTCGTCAGCGCGCGCTTCACTGAGGTTCTCACTCCAGGCGATGACCCGCATGCCGAAGGCATTGGCCAGGCGCGCCGATTGCCCGCCGAGTTTTCCCAGGCCGATGATCCCAAGATTACGGCCCATCAGATCCGAGGTGGCAGCGGACTGCCAGCCGCCCTCGTGCATGAGCCGGTTTTCCGCGCAGATGTTTTTCGCCAGCGCCAGCAGCAGGGCCCAGGTGTGCTCGAAGGCCGGATAACCGAGCATGGCGGTACCGCACACATCGATCCTCTGGGCCCGGGCCGCCTGCATGTCGATGCTCAGATTACGCATGCCGGTGGTGACCAGCAGTTTCAGTGTGGGCAGTCGCGCCAGCACCGATGCGGGAAATGGTGTGCGCTCGCGCATGGCGACGATGATCTCAAAGTCCGCCAGTGCCGTAACGAGTTGTGTCTCATCGGCTACCGTTTCGTGAAACACCTGTACCTGCACATCTCCGGGCAGTGCTTCCCAGTCAGCGCTGGAGCGGGCCCGGTCCAGGTAGTCGTCGAGGATGGCAAGCCGGGGCATGGCGGATCAACCGGGACTATAAGTCCAGCACCAGTAATGGGCTGTTGGAGCGTGAGCAGCAGACACACAGGTAAGCGGCTTTCTCGTCATCATCGAGCACCAGATCACGATGATCCGGCTCGCCTTGCAGATAGCCGGTCATGCAGGTGGCGCACAGGCCGTTCTCACAGGAAGTCTCGATGTCGATACCCTGGGCGGTGAGCACCTCGAGTATGGTCTTCCCGGGCGGGACATCGAGCACTGCACCACTGCTGGCGATCTTAACCTGGAAGCCGCGCTCTTCACCGGCAAGCAGGGGATCCGTCATGGTCAGTAGCGCGGGAATGGTGCGGGCCGCTTCAGCGGTTGCGCATGCGCGGATCCAGCACATCGCGCAGTGCATCGCCGAACAGGTTGAAGCCGAACACCGCTACGGTAATGGCCAGGCCCGGAAAAATTGGCACCCAGGGGGCGCTCTCGGCATATTCTTCGGCGCCGCCCTGCAGCATCAGTCCCCAGGCGGGGGTCGGTTCCTGGACTCCCAGGCCGAGGTAGGACAGGGAGGCTTCCAGCAAAATCGCCTGGCCGACAAAGGAAGTCAGCATGATCAGGAACGGCGCCATTACATTCGGCGCCATGTGCCGCAGAATGATGCGCAGGTGGCTGAAGCCACAGGCACGGGCCGCGTCCACATAGGGGATTTCCCGGATCGCCAGGGCGCTCGATCGGACCACCCGGGCGCACTGGGGGATGAAGGGGATGGTGATGGCGATGATCACATTCTGGGTGCCGGGTCCCAGGGTGGCAACCACCGCCAGGGCCAGGATGATCAGCGGAAAGGCCATGAATACATCCATGATGCGTTGGAAGATGAGGTCGATGGTCCCGCCGAAATAGGCGCTGCCAACCCCCAGTATCAAGCCACCGAAGGCACCAATGAACGCGCAACTGAA
>Ga0114931_10010410_pt1 | contig 11075 bp, 9 predicted proteins | sample 2SBtaG_FD_89579 | JGI IMG/M metagenome (GOLD analysis project Ga0114931, IMG submission 89579) | Deep subsurface microbial communities from Kolumbo volcano to uncover new lineages of life (NeLLi) - 2SBTROV14_V59a metaG | ecosystem: Environmental > Aquatic > Marine > Volcanic | place: Kolumbo...
ACGTAGCCGGCGCACAGCCGCTGTCCTCGTTCAAGCGAGCCGTCCGCTTCGCCCTGGACGACCTGAAACACGGCAAGAAGCGCCCGCGCCCCTGAGCGGTCCCCCGATGGGGGATCGCACGCCCTCCGACGTATTGCGCGCCCGGCAGGATTCGAACCTGCGACTTCTAGCTCCGGAGGCTAGCGCTCTATCCAGCTGAGCTACGGGCGCAGAACTACAAGGAAAATCCCCGACAGCCGGTTCGACCGGCGCATCGGGGACCGGGAGTGTACCCTGAGCCGCGATGCATATCACGCCGGTTCCGTGTCTGAGCGACAACTATGCGTACTTGATCCGGGCCGAGGGGTCGAAACAGGCCCTGGTGGTCGACCCGAGCGAGGCGCCGCCCGTCCTGGCGGCGCTGGAGCAAGAAGGCCTCACCCTGGCGGGGATCCTCAACACCCACCACCACTGGGACCACGTCGGCGGCAATACCGATCTGGTGAAGCACTTCGGCAAGCTCCCGGTATACGGACACGTCTCCGACAAGGGTCGCATCGCCGAGCAGAGCGAGCTTCTGGAGCACGGCGACCCGTTCGACGCCGCCGGACTGCACTTCTCGATCATGCACATTCCGGGACACACGCTTGGCGCTGTCGCCTACATCACCGACCAGACAGTGTTCACGGGCGACACGCTATTCGCCGCCGGCTGCGGTCGGCTCTTCGAGGGCACGCCAGCGCAGATGTACGAATCGCTCAACGTCAAGCTGGGCTCGCTGCCGGACGACACCCGCGTCTACTGCGGACACGAATACACACAGAACAACCTGCGCTTCGCCGAGCACATCGAACCGGGCAACCAGGCGGTACGCGACAAGGCAAAAAAGGTAGCGGAGCTGCGCTCGCGCGGGGAACCGACTGTGCCGACGACGATTGGCGAGGAACGGAAGACCAATCCGTTCATGCGGTGCGACAGCGCCGAGATCATCGAGAAGGTCGCACCCCACCTGGCTGGCGATCGGAGCCCAGCGGCGGTACTCGGTGCGGTGAGGGCCGCCAAGGACTCGTTCTAGCGAATGCGCGCGCTCGTCCTGGCCGCGTTGCTCGTCGCGGGCTGCGACAGCTGCGCGCACCACGCACCGCCCGCTGCCCACGCCTCGACGAGCAGCCCGTCCGTCGCGGCGGCGCCATCCGTTTCCGCTTCGAGCAGTAGCGCCCCATCGCCCGCGAAGCCTGTTCCTGCGCGCGAGCTGACCTAGATCTACCAGCACAACGCGGTCGGCCCGATGCAGGTCGTGGTGTCGATCCCGGCGCATCGCCCCGGCCAGAAATTCCCGGTGCTGGTCGCGCTGCACGGCCGCGGCGAGGCGTTCAAGGGCGCAGCACGCGGCGCCCTTGGCTGGGTCGAGGACTACCGGATGCCCAAGGCCATCGAACGGCTGCACCATCCGCCGCTCACCGACCAGGATTTCGGTGGCATGTCCGTTGCGGCACGCCTCGAGCGCATCAACCGGACTCTTGCGAAGCAGCCGTACCGGGGGCTCATTGTCGTGTGCCCCTACACGCCGGATATCCTCGCTGGCGACCGTCCGTTCTACGCCGCGAAGCCGCTGTCCCACTTCGTGGTCGACGAGCTGCTCCCGCGCGTCTACCGCGAGACCCCGGCGCTCGGAACGCAGGCGAGCACGGGTATCGATGGCGTGAGCCTGGGCGGGCGCGCCTCGCTCCTGGTCGGATTCATGCGTCCAGACGCATTCCACGTGGTGGCGTCGCTGCAGGCCGCTTTCGATGCGGCGGAGGCCCCCGCGCTGGTCCAGGTGGCGGACAAGGCCCGCCGGCAGAACCCAGAACTCGTGATCCGCCTGCTGACGAGCAGCCACGACTTCTTCCGCGAGGACAACTACGAGATTGCCCGCGAGATGACACGCGCGGGGATCCCCCACGAGCTTCTGGAAGTACGCGGGACACACAGCTACGAGTTCAATCGCGGCCCCGGCGCCTACGAAATGCTCCTGTTCCACGACCGCGCGCTGCGTGGCGAGCCGACGCTCGACAACCGGCACGACGCAGGACGGGCCCCCTAGTCGTAGCCTTCGGCGCCCAGGAGCTCGCCCAGCGCGCGCAGTACCGGACCCGACTGGTGCTCGAAACGCAGCCCGATGCGCCGCGTCCTGGCCTCGGGCTGATCGCGGTTCCACACGATACGCGCGTCGAGCTTGAGCGGGTCCCAGAGGTGCGGAGCCAGCACCTCGACCTCCACCCGATCGCCCGAGAGCCGCCCGCCGGCCGCCCCGGAGAGCTCCGCACATGCTCCCCCGAGCCCAAGATCCACGAGTCTCGCGGGGAGCTCGACGCCGCCGTCCGCCCGGAGCGTAGCCCGCAGATCGACGGATCGACGAGCGAGCGAACGGAAATGGTCGCGAGCCGCCATGGTCGGGAAACGCCACGTTATCACGGCGCATCGCCGCCGGGCCCCGGTCACGACCCGCGGCGGGGCGGCGGCGAACCGGCCCGCGGGCCCTTCCGGAGGTTGCAGGGCACTGAACTACTTGGGTATATCCCGACCCCTCCGCTACGATAACCCGCCAATAACCGGCACACGCACAGGCGACAGCTCGGGAGCTGACAGCTAATGGCCCAGGATACGCGAAAAGATCCGCGCGCAAAGGTGCTCACGATGACGGTCCGCTACAAGAGCGCGACCCTCGACGAGTTCATCGAGCACCATTCCCACGACGTGAGTCGCGGGGGGATGTTCATCAAGACCCCCTCGCCCTTCCCACCCGGCACGCTCCTCAAGTTCGAGGTGAAGATCGGCGAGGACCAGAAGGTGATGCAGGGCGTCGGGCGCGTGGTGTGGAAACGCGAGTCGTCCGAGTCGGACGGCGACGAGCATCCGGCAGGCATGGGGGTCAAGTTCATCAAGATCGATGGCGAATCGAAGAGCCTTATCGATCAGCTGGTGACGAGCCGGGGTGACGGCGACAGCGCCTTCGAAGAAGGCCAGGAGGGCGGCGCACCCGCCACGCCGGCAGCAGCTACCCCCTCGGAAAAGCCCGCTGCTTCCTCGAAATCAGCAGAATCCGCGAAGCCCGCTGCAAAACCGGCGGAGTCCGTCAAGCCGGCTGCCGAGAAGAAATCCGCGGGCCCCATCCGCAAGGCAACCATGATCGGCCTGGGTGCGATCGGCGCGAGCCAGCCGCCCGAGGACAAGAAGGACGAAGAGCCGGAAGAAAAGAAGGATCCGGAAGCCGAGAAGAAGGAAGATTCCTTTTTCCCCAAGACGGAATCGGAGCAGGAGATGCCTCCGCCCGAAGACCGCACCGTGATGAAGCAAGCGGCCGAGCTGCTGGAGGACGCACTCAAGGAGGCCGGCGGTTCGATGGACGAGGTCGGCGAGGAAAAGAAGGCCGAGAAGAAAGAAGAGCCCGCCGAAGAGAAGAAGCCCGAGCAGAAGAAGGAAAAGAAGAAGCCCGAGCAGAAGAAGGAAAAGAAGGAAGAGCAGAAGCCCGCCGCGCGGAAGCCCGAGCAGAAGCCCGCGGCCGCCGCCGCGCCCCCCGCCGAGAGGCAAGAGGGCGGCGGAGGCAAGATGGTGTGGCTGCTGCTGGCTGTGGTGGTCGTCGCCACCGCGCTGTTCTTCCTGACCAGGCCGAAGACACCCCCGATCTCCGAACCGACTGCCGAACCCAGCGCCCTGATGCCCCCGGAGCCGGTTGCAACTGAAACGGCCAGCGCGGAAGAACAGGCAGACGCAGCTCCCGAAGAGGCAGACGCTGCCGCGGAGGGCCAGGCAGCACCTTCGGCGTCGGCCCCGGCCTCGGCCACTGCCGCGCCGGCTCCGACCCCCACGCCGAAGCCCAAGCCCCGGCCCGTCGCCGTGAAGCCCAGGCCCGTCGCCGTGAAGCCCAAGCCCAAGCCCAAGCCCAAGCCCACCGCTACGGCCGCGCCCAAGCCCACCGCTACGGCCGCGCCCAAGCCCAAGCCCACCGCTACGGCCGCGCCCAAGCCCAAGCCCAAGCCGACGACCACTGCGCCGAGCGACAACCCGTACTGATCGCCAGCTCCCCGGCCGGAAAACGCCCGCCTCGGTCCGCCGGGGTGGCGAAATCCGCATTGTCTACGCAGAGCTAGAACGTGCAGGCGCGTCCGGCCGCGGGCAGCTAGAATGACCCGGCGCATGTCCGGCCCCCCCCGCCTCGAATCGCCGAATCCGCGCGCGGAGCGCCTCGATACCGATTCGCGAGTCGGGACGGTCCTGGCGGAGCGCTACCGCATCGACTCGCTGCTCGGCGAAGGCGGGATGGGTCGGGTCTACGCGGCCGAGCACGTGTTGATGCGCAAGCGCCTGGCGGTCAAGGTGCTCCACCGCGAGCTGACCACGGTGCCGGAAGTCGTGGCGCGCTTCGAGCGCGAGGCGATGGCCGCGGCCAACATCGATCACCCGAACGTGGCCGCCGCGACCGACTTCGGAAAGCTGGTCGATGGGGCCGTGTTCCTGGTCCTCGAGTACGTCCAGGGTCGCAACCTGCGCGACGAGATCGCCGCCGGGCCGCTGCCGCTCGAGCGGGCACTGCACATCGGCCGGCAGATCGCCTCGGCGCTCGCCAGCGCGCATGCGCTCGACATCGTGCACCGCGACCTCAAGCCCGAGAACGTAATGCTGGTCGAGAAGGCCGCGGATCCGGATTTCGTGAAGGTGCTCGACTTCGGCATCGCCAAGGTGCCGATTGGAGAGACGCAGGATGGCTCAAGCGGCAAGCCCATCACCAAGGTGGGAATGGTGTTCGGCACGCCCGAGTACATGGCGCCCGAGCAGGCTCTCGGTCAGGCCGTGGACGGACGCGCCGATCTCTACGCGCTCGGCGTCATCCTGTACGAGATGCTGGCGGGGATCCGCCCGTTCAGCAGCAAGAGCCAGGTCGGCATCCTGGGGCAGCAACTGTCCAAGCCGCCGCCCCGGTTCGCCGAACGCGCGCCGGGCATAGCCATTCCTCCGCAGGTGGAGCAGCTGACGCTCAAGTTGCTGGCCAAGGAGGCGGGCGACCGCTTCCAGAGCGCGGAGGAGACCGTCGCCGGGTTCGACGCGATGCTCGGCGGACCGCCCGCCCGCGGTCAGCGCATGTTCACCCTGGCCGGCGGCTCGCCCTCCGCCTTCGGCTCATCGCCTGGAACCGACTCGGTGCCGGGGCAGAACCTGGCCGCGATCGCCGGCGGCCCCGCTTCGGTCCCCGACGGGTTGGTGTCCATCCCCGATGTGCCGGCATCGATTCTCGATCCGGTCTCGGGCTCCATACCGCTGTCCACCGCCCCGTTGGATTCGGCAGCGCCTGCGTCTGGCCTCGCTGCCGCGGGCGCGCCCCCGTCGAACCCCGACGCGAGCGGCCCGTGGTCGGAAACGTCGATCCCCATCGCCGGCGCAGGGTCCGTCCCGGACGGTATCAGCAGCCCGAATGCTTCCGGCGCACTGCCCGCGCAGCGCGCTACTTCGAATGGAGCGTCGTTTCTCGCCCCGCTCGTACAGCCCAGGCCGGGAACCTTGCTCGACCGCGTCTATCGCTGGATCGAGGACCGCATCGACGCGCTGCCCGACGGGGCTCGCGCGCCCCTGCGCGACGTACCGACACCAGCGTTCCTCGCCGGAGGCGTGCTGCTGGTGCTGGGCGGCTTCGTCGCGTTGGTGCTGGTCGTGGCCGCCGTAGCCAGCGGCGGGCGGTCGCCGTCCACTTCGCCTTCGGCGGCGATTGGTTCTCCTGCTACGCGCGCCAGCGCGCTCCCTCCCGGGAGCCGCGCCCCGGAGCAGGAGCTGGCGACGGCACGCAAGGCGGGCTCGGCTGCCCTCGTCAAGCTCGCAGCGCAATACCCGAAGGACCCGGCAGTACAGCTCGAGCTAGCCAAGGCGTACCTGCTGGAGCGCAGGCACTCCGACGCCGTGGCCGTCATCGGCCGCCTGTTGTCAGCCGATCCCGAGATGAACACCAACCCGGACGTGGCGAGCACGCTGTGGATGGGCGCGCAGGCCAAGAGTAGCAGCGACGCGGCCTTCACCCTGTTGGAAGGGCCGATGGGCGCGAAGGGCGCGGACATCATCTACGACCTCGTGATGACCAAGGGCGTGTCGTGGGGCGTCAAGCGCCGCGCCAAGCACTGGCTCCACGGCAAGGCATTCCAGCAGAACGCATCGCCGGCCCTGAACGTCGCCGTCGCGCTGCGTTTCGCCAACAACTGCCCGGAACGCTACGCCCTCTTGCTGCACGCCAAGGACGTCGGCGACAAGCGCAGCCTGCACTACATCCGGCAGTACGAATCGCGCTCCGGCTGCGGCCGGCGTCATCGCCAGGACTGCTACTTCTGCATGCGCAAGGACGACCGTCTGAAGCAGACGATCGAAGCGATCGAGAAGCGCGATCACGGATAGGATCGATGAGCCAGGGTACGGGGAGCGACCGGAACGAGCGGATGCCGGTGGTCTTCCTGCCGCACGGCGGGGGCCCATGGCCATTCGTCGAGATGGGGCTCGACCCGACGGAAGTGGAAGCATCCATTTCGGGCAGGCGGCGTAGCGGCGCTCAGCGGTACTTCTTGAGCTCCAGCCGCGCCACCATGCCGCGGTGCACCTCGTCGGGTCCGTCGGCAAGGCGCAGCACGCGCGCCATGGCCATCAGCCGCGACAGCTCCGCATCGGCGACGCCCTCGCCGCCGTGGATCTGTATGGTCGCGTCCACCACCCGTTGCAGAACATTCGGCGCGATGACCTTGATCGCCGAGATATCCGTGAGTGCACCGAAGGTGCCGTACTGATCGAGCGCCCAGGCGGCCTTCAGCGTGAGCAGGCGTGCCTGGTCGATCGCCATGCGACAGTAGGCGATGATGTCGCGGTTGCCGCCGAGGTTCGCCAACGGCTTGCCGAACGCGACACGACCCACGGCGCGCTGGCACAGCCGCTCGAGCGCGCGTTCCGCCGCGCCGATGCAGCGCATGCAGTGGTGGATGCGACCGGGGCCGAGACGCCCCTGCGCGATCTAGAAGCCGCGCCCCGGACCCGCGACCATGTTCGACAGCGGTACGCGCACGTCCTTGAACACGACCTCACCGTGACCGTGCGGCTCGTCGAGCTGACCGAAGACCGGGAGCATGCGCACGATCTCCACGCCGGGCGCATCGATCGGCACGATGACCATGGAGTGTCGTTGGTGACGCTCGGCCTCCGGATCCGTCACGCCCATGAAGATCAGGAAGCGGCAGCGCGGGTCGCCCGCCCCGCTCGTCCACCACTTCTGGCCGTTGATGACGACTTCATCGTGCTCGACAACGCAGGTCGCCTGCATGTTGGTCGCGTCGCTCGACGCCACCGCCGGCTCCGTCATCGCAAACCCGGAGCGTATCTCGCCGTCCAGGAGCGGACGCAGCCACTGCTCCTTCTGTTCATCGCTGCCGTAACGACACAGGACTTCCGCGTTGCCCGTGTCGGGCGCACTGCAGTTGAAAACCTCCGGCGCGATCACGCTGCGACCCATGATCTCGGCGAGCGGAGCATAGTCGCGATTGTCGAGCCCGGCGCCGAGCCCGCCGTCGGGCAGAAACAGGTTCCACAACTCGAGTTCCCGGGCTTCAGCCTTGAGCTTCTCCATCACGGAGGGGATGCGCCACTTCCTGAAGTCGTCCGTATGCACGAGCTCGTCGAAGTACGTCGGCTCGCTGGGCAGCACGCGTTCCTTCATGAAGCGTTCAAGCGTCGACATGTGGGCGCGTGCGCGTTCGGAATGCTCGAAGTCCATGGCTGCTCCTTTTGTGGGCCTGTCGTAGCACCGCTTCGGCCGGTAGTCGTCTAGCCGGCCACCACCTTGCGCGGAAGCTGCGTCCCTTCGAGCACACGCCCCTTCGAATCGGGCTTGTGGTCGATCAAGAACCAGGTGCGCATCCGCCCCTTGCCCTTGACCTCGATCTCGCCACGCGGCTCGAAATCGTACAGATCCTGGAGGAGCTTGTAGGTATCTTCCGTGACCTGGATGTTGCCGGGCTTGGAGTGGGACTCCATGCGGCTGGCGGTGTTCACCGTGTCGCCCCAGACATCGTAGATGAACTTGCGCTTTCCGATCACGCCGGCCACGACAGGTCCGGTGTGGATACCGATGCGGATGTCGAGATTGTCGCGGAATTCGCGGCTGAATTCCACGGCGCGGCGGCGCATGGCGAGCGCCATCTCGGCGATCGCGTTGGCGTGATCGTACTCGTGACTGTGCAGCCCGCCGGCGACCATGTAGGCATCGCCGATGGTCTTGATCTTCTCGAGGTGGAGCTTGTCCACCAGGTCGTCGAAGCTCGAGAAGATGCGGTTCAGGCGTCCCACCACCTCCTCGGGCTCGAGGCGCGCGGACATCCTGGTGAAGCCGACGATATCGGCGAACAACACCGACACCTGCGCGAACCCGTCGGCGATGGCGCTCTGTCCGGACTTGAGGCGGTCTGCAATGCTCGGCGGCAAGACGTTCAACAAAAGCTCCTCGGAGCGGGCCTTCTCCTTCTCCAGCGCCTCGACCTGCCGCTGGATCACCCGCCGCTGCAGGAAGCTCTCCCGGTCCTTGCGGTCGAGCCGGTAGGCAAGAAGAGCTCCGATGCCTCCGAGGGACAGCAGCGTGACGCTGATCGAGATGCGGATCGAGAGCGGACTACCGGCGTACAGAGCAGCCAAGAGGTTGAATGCGAACACGGTGAGCGCCGTGTAGGCCACCTGCGTGGACACGCTCATGCGCGCCACGAAGGGGCCGAGCGTCACGAACAGCACCGAATACGAGGTGTACAGGTAGAAGCCGTACAGCGGCGAAAACACGCCGATGTACAGCACCACGACGTTCGCCGCCATGCCGTACAGAAGCATCGCCGGCTGGCCCCAGCGGGCCAGATGACGCGAGCCGACCACAGCGAGCACCAGCGCGGCCGTGGGCAGGAAGATGCCGTATCGCACCGCCCACGCGCGGACATGGACCGACGGCACAACCAGCCAGTCGTGAACGCCGTACGCGAGGAAGACGACGGTAACGATTGTCAGACTGAAACGCAGATAGCGCCGGAGGCCGGGCAGCGCGTCGCGCCGGTAGGCGGCTTCCAGCGCGCGATCGACGAGCTCGCCGCGGTAATCGATGCGCGGCGGGGCCTCCGGCTCGAGGTCGCCCGATCTGCCTTCCTTTGTAGGTCCGGCATCCATGTTTCCGCTCCCGCTCGTCCGGGGCCACGGTAGCAGACTCGCCGTCGTCGTCACGCTAGCAATGCCTGCTTCCAGAGCCGCGGGGCGTAGCGGTTGTCGCGCCCCCACCGGTAGCCGATGCTGCCGTCGTGAAGCCCGCGCTCCGCCCCGAGCCCGCACTGTCGCTTGCCGCGCTTAGAGTCGTGGTGCCTGCGATGGTGCTGCTCGCGCCCGGGTTCCGGCAGGGCGTCCAGGTGGCAGCGTGGGCGCCGGCGCGGTGGGTCGTGCCCGAGGGGCTCCACTGGTTCGTCGCCCACGTACCTATCTCGCCACGCTTGGCGCTCGCGGCGCAGGTGAGCACGGCGTTCCTTGCGCTGTGCGCGATCGTCGGTATCCGCGCGCGGCTAGCCCTGGGCGCGCTCACGCTTTCCACCTTCTACCTCTTCTCCATCGCGCAGCTGACCGGCTGGGTGTGGCACGACATGCACCTCCTGTGGTTCTGTGCGCTGCTCGCCGTGAGCCCGTGCGACGACGTGTTCGCGGTCGACGCGACCCGACCGCTGCTTTCGGAGGGGGTGCGCTACGCGCGGCCGCTGCTCTACGTGCGGCTCCTCCTGGGCGCCGTGTACTTCTTTCCGGGGCTGCACAAGCTGATGCAAAGCGGGCTTTCCTGGGCGCTGTCGAACAACCTGAGAAACCAGCTGTGGTGGAAGTGGGCGGAGCACGGCGGCGTGCCGCATTTCCGCGTCGACCATTTCCCCTGGCTCTTGCACGGCGGCGGCCTGTTCGTGCTGTTCTTCGAGCTGTCATTCCCGCTGCTCGTCCTGTTTCGTCGGACCCGACCGGTGGCGGCGGCTGCGGGCATCGCCTTCCACGTGCTGGCGCGGGCGCTGTTCCGGATCCCGTTCGAGAGCCTCTGGGTGTGCTACGTCGCGCTGGTCGATCTGCGTCCACTCGTCCGCCGCCTTCCGCGCATCGGCAAGCGGCTCGCCGAGCCGGCGGCCGCACCTCCTCCAGCACGACCTGCCACGCTCTGGGCACCGGTCGCGGTCGGCCCCCTCCTCCTCGTCCTCGCGGTAGTCCAGGGCGCTCGCGGGCAGATGCAGTCGTATCCGTTCGCGTGCTACCCGACCTTCCAGTGGCAGCCCGGCACGCGCATGCCGGACCTGGTGGTCACCGCCGTCGGGCCCCAGGGTCGCGAGGTCGAGCTACCCCACGCCCGCGACGAGCGTGGCTACCGCAGCCAGCGGCAGTGGGCCGAGGTGTGGGCGCTGGCCGGAGTGACCGCAAAGCCGGACGCGCGACGGCTCCAGGCGTATTACCGGTCACTCGTGCAGCGCGAGCCCGATCGCCAGCTCGCCCAGGGCGCGACGCGCGTGCGCTTCTACCGCGTGTACCGCTCGGTGGCGCCGCAGGACCGCGGGAAGCCGCCGCTCGAACGGCGGCTCTTGCTCGAGGTCCGGGAGCGCGCGCCAGCCGCTACTCGCTGATCGGGAGCGCGCGCTCGATCAGCGGCCGGCGGACGCGCTCCTGCATGGCTCGCTCCGCCAGCGCGATGTAGGCGTCGCTCTGCATCCAGCCGAGCGCGTCGCCGACGCTCGCGTCGTAGTCCGAGCTGCGCGTCTTCTTGATGCCTTCCCACTGGCGCTTGATGACCCGCATGGCGCGGTCGGCGGCGCGCCCCAGATAGACGCGATCGTCCGCGTCGAGGTCGGGCAGCGCCCAGTCGAGGAACGAGAAGCCGAAGTACGCGTTCACGGGTGCGAGGCGAGCACGAATCCCGCCCGGAATCGCATCGGGTGCGGCTGTTCGTGCGCAGCAGCGCCAGATCGGTTTGAAACATGGTGAAAGAGCGTGATTCGCGCTCGCGAGTGCGTCCATGTAAAAGATGTGAGTCCATGTACTTCCATTCT
>Ga0114931_10010411_pt1 | contig 11075 bp, 9 predicted proteins | sample 2SBtaG_FD_89579 | JGI IMG/M metagenome (GOLD analysis project Ga0114931, IMG submission 89579) | Deep subsurface microbial communities from Kolumbo volcano to uncover new lineages of life (NeLLi) - 2SBTROV14_V59a metaG | ecosystem: Environmental > Aquatic > Marine > Volcanic | place: Kolumbo...
GGCGAGGGGTGGGCTCCGGCTCATGGCTCGCCCCTGATAGGCACCTGGTTCTAGGGAGTCACTCGGGTGGCCCAAGGCACTGGGAACAGACGAGGGGCCCTGCTGCGCTTTACTTCGCCTCCGCCCACCCCTCGCCGACTCTGTGGCCGATCGGGATGCCGGATCGAGGTTCGTCGGCCGGTGGTCCGACTTGCTGTCGTCGACCGGGCGACAGCGTGCGGGCCGCATCACGAACGCCCATTCGCGGTCGCTGGGCCCCTGGGGGGCGACCGGGATCCGCCTCCACCGACTCGGGGAGAACACTGGTTGCCCGGCGAAAACCCGTCCGCTAGCTTCCCCCGGCTGTGTCGGCGCCCCCCACCCCTGCGGAATCATTGATGTTTTCCGAGCTTCGACGGACCCCTCGCGAAGCCGCAGGGCGCCTGCAGTTCGACACGACCCCGATCCCGATGCCACTCATTGCCAGCAAGCGCTGCGGCCCGGGAGCCGCGCCTTCGTTCGGGCAAGCCGTGGCTTCCACCCGTTCGTAAGGAGACCCGAGATCCCATGCCCATCGTCAAGGTGAAGGACAACGAGCCCTTCGAAGTCGCGATGAAGCGCTTCAAGAAGCAGGTGGAAAAGGCGGGGATCCTGACGGAGCTCCGCCGGCGCGAGTACTTCGACAAGCCCAGCATCCGCAAGAAGAAGAAGCAGGCTGCGGCGAGGAAGCGAGCGCTGAAGAAGTTGAAGCGGATGGCGCGTTAGGTTCGGGCCCGGGAGCGCGGACACGACGCACGCGAGCGCGAGCCCGCGCCATCGAAAACGGTAGGCTCACGGGACGCGGGAACGCCCGCGTGCGGTGAGCCGCCACCGAGCGAAATGCCCAATGGCTCGGATTCCCGAGGACACCATCCAGACCGTGCGCGACCGGGTCGACATCGTCGACCTGGTGGGTCGACACGTCAGCCTCAAGAAGGCGGGCCGCACCCACAAGGGCCTGTGCCCGTTCCACGAAGAGAAGACGCCTTCCTTCATCGTCTCGCCCGACCGCGGCACCTACCACTGCTTCGGCTGCGGCGAGCACGGCAACGCCTTCGGCTTCCTGATGCGGCAGGAGGGACTGACCTTCCCCGAGGCCGTGCGCTCGCTCGCGGGCGAACTCGGCATCGAGGTGCCCGAGAGCGGCGGCGCCGACCGCGGCGAGATCGAGCAGGTCGTGCGCGCCAACGAGGTGGCGCAGGCCTACTTCCGTTCCGCGTTGAATACCGAAGAGGGGGCGGTGGCGCGCACCTACCTGGTCGGCCGGGGCCTGCACAAGGACGACGCCGACCGCTACGCGATCGGCTTCGCACCGGATCGCTGGGACGGGCTCACCGGGCGGCTGCGCCACGAGAAGGTGCCGGCCGAGTCCGGCGAGAAGGCGGGCGTGTTGCGCCGGCGCGACAGCGGCGGCCACTACGACCTGCTCCGCGGGCGCCTCGTCTTCCCGATCCAGGACGCCCGCGGGCGCACGGTGGCGTTCGGTGGCCGCGCGCTCGGGGCCGAGCAGGAACCCAAGTACCTGAACTCGCCCGAGAGCCCGATCTTCCGCAAGCGCGAGGCGTTCTACGGCTTCCCGCAGGCGCTCGAGGCCATCCGCCGGGCCGACCGCTCGGTCGTGGTCGAGGGCTACTTCGACCGCATCGCGCTCGACCGCGCCGGCATCGGCGAGGCGGTCGCGACCTGCGGCACCGCGCTGACCGAGGAGCACGCGCGGAACCTGCGGCGCCGTTCGCGCAACGTCGTGCTGCTCTTCGACGGCGACGAGGCCGGGCAGAAGGCGATCCTGCGCTCGCTCGAGGTCCTGCTGCCGCAGGGGCTGCGCGTGCGCGCCGCCACCCTTCCCGGCGGTCACGACCCCGACGACTACCTGAAGGCCGAAGGCCCCGAGGCCCTGCGCGCGCTGATCGACGGCGCGCCGCCGGCCATCGAGCTCGCGATCCGGCGTGCGGTCGATCGCGGGATCGCGACGCCGTGGGAGCGTGCGGACGCGGTGGGCGCGGTGGCTCCGCTGCTGGCGCGGATCCAGGATCCGGTGGAGCGGGGCGAGTTCGCGCGCCAGCTCGCGATGGCGGTCGGCACCGAGCCCCACGACGTCGCGGCCGCGCTCCGCAAGGAGCTGCGCGGTGGCCGCACCGAAGACGACTTCGCGCCCACCCCCACGGCGCGCCGCGAGACGGCCGAGGACCGGCACTACGCGACGGTGCTGCGCCTGGTGCTCGACCACGCGAGCGCGCTCACGTCCATCGACCGCGAGGCGATCCTGGGGCTCGCGCCCGACGACGACTGGCGGCCACTGGCCGACGCGGTGTTGCGCGCGTCGTCGGGCTCCGGCCGCATCGATGCGCTGCTCGGCGAGCTCGAAGGCGCGCGCCGCGCGCGGCTCTCGGCGATCGCGAACGAACCGCGCCCCGAACTCGACGACGCCGAGGCGGCCGGGCAGATCCTGTCCGACGAGCTGCGGTGGCTCGCGCGCCAGCGCGAGAAGCGCGAGGCCGCGGCGCTGAACGCGCGCCTTCGCGGCAGCGATGCCGACCCGATCGAACTCCTGCGCGAAAAACAACGCCGGCTCGACGAACGCCGACGATCCAACGATCCCCCGCCCCCCACCCGGTCCGCCGGTTCCTGATCCCGCTGCTCCAGGAGGCCTCCCCCATGGCTTCGAACGTGCCCGACACCCACCGGACTCCGATCCCCGTGGACATCGCCGATGTCCCGGTCGACATCTCCAACGAGACGCGCGAGTGGAAGCCGGTGCGCGATCTCGTCGCGCGCGGCCGTACGCGCGGCTTCCTGACGCACGACGACGTCAGCGCCGCACTACCCGACGATATGGTCAGCGCGGAGCAGCTGGAAGAGGTGATGGCGCTCTTTGCCGAGTGCGAGATCGCGGTGGTCGACGCCGGCCACACTCCGGCCCACCGCGTGCCCGAGGCGCGCACCTACGCGGCCGAGGACGTCACCGGCGGCAGCCACGACCCGGTGCGTGCCTACCTGCGCGAGATGGGTCAGGTCTCGCTGCTGACCAAGGAGGGCGAGGTCGCGATCGCCCAGCGCATCGAACAGGGCGAGCGGAAGATGCTCCATGCCGCGGTCGGCACGCCGTCGGGCATCCGCGCATTACTGGCTCTCGGCGACCGCCTGCGCCGCGACGAGATCCCGCTGAAGGAACTCCTCCCCGGCGTCGACGCGGAGAACGCGCCGGAGACGCCGGAGCAGCGGCGCAAGGCCCTGCTCGGCGCCTTCACCAAGGTGCGGCGGCTCGAGAGCGAGGCTGCGCGCAAGCTCGGCGCGATCGCGAACGCGCGGACCGGCGACGAGACGCGCGAGCGTCTGCAGGCCGAGGTCGACGCGGCCTACCGCCAGATGATCGACCTGATCGCGGAGCAGCGCTTCTCGCGCCTGCTCCTGAACGAGATCTCCGAGGGCGTGCGCGCGAGCGCCAAGCGGGCGATCGATCTCCAGCGCCGCGCGGACCGGTTGACGCGGCCCTTCGGCGTGCGTCCGGCACGCTTCGAAGAGCTGGTGGTGTTGACGACCCGCCGCAGCCGCAAGGGCAAGGAGGCGCTCGAAGCGCTCGGCGGCGACCCCGCGCGGGTGGAAGCCGTGCACCAGAAGCTCGTGGCGATCAACCAGCAGATCGCGGCGATCGAGGCCGAGACCAGGCTCACGCGCACGCAGCTCCGCCGGCTGCGCCGCGATTGGGAGCTGGCGAGCGAGGAATCGCACCAGGCCAAGTGCGAGCTGACGGAAGCGAACCTGCGCCTCGTCGTCTCGATCGCGAAGAAGTACTCGAACCGCGGGCTCCAGTTCCTGGACCTGATCCAGGAAGGGAACATCGGCCTGATGAAGGCGGTCGAGAAGTTCGAGTGGCGCCGGGGCTACAAGTTCTCGACCTACGCGACCTGGTGGATCCGCCAGGCGATCACGCGCGCAATCGCGGACCAGGCGCGGACGATCCGCATCCCGGTCCACATGATCGAGACGATCAACAAGATCGCACGGACCACGAAGCAGCTGGTGCAACAGCTCGGTCGCGAGCCGGTGCCCGAGGAGCTGGCGTCGACGCTCGAGATGCCGCTCGACAAGGTGCGCATGGTGCTGAAGATCGCGAGCGAGCCGATCAGCCTCGAGACGCCCGTGGGCGAGGACGACGATTCGAACCTGGGCGACTTCGTCGAGGACAAGAGCGCGATGAACCCGCAGGACGCGGTGGTGGAGCAGAACCTGTCCGACCAGACGCGGAAGGTGCTCGCGACGCTGGCTCCGCGCGAGGAGCGCGTGCTCAAGATGCGCTTCGGCATCGGCGAACGCGCGAACCACACCCTCGAAGAGGTCGGTCAGGACTTCGAGGTCACCCGCGAACGGATCCGGCAGATCGAGGCCAAGGCCCTTCGCAAGCTCCGGCACCCGAGCCACAGCAAGCTGCTGAAGGGCTTCATCGAGAACTAGCGCATGCGTCCCAGGACCGCGGCACTGGCGCTCTTCCTCTTCGCCCTGTCGGGGAGCGCCGCCCACGCCACACCACCGCGTCACGGCTTCGCGTTCATGGACGTGCGGGAGCGGTCGGCCGTCTTCTGGACCCGGGCCGGCGACGAGGGCACGGTGGTGTTGACGCTGACGCCTCCGCGCGGCCGCTCGATCCACCGGCGCATCGACATCGACGCGGAACACGACCGGGTCGCGAGCGCCGAGGTCTCGGGGCTCGCGCCGGACACGCTGTACCGCGTCGAGGTCCGCGTGCCGAGCGGCGAGGGCGAGGACTGGCGCGGCCACGGCCGCCTGCGCACCGCGCCGCCGCGGCCCGAGGCAGCCGCATTCCGCGTGGCGTTCGGCGGCGACGTCGGCGGGCAGGGCGTCTGCCGCGACCAGAAGCTGGGCTACCCGATCTTTCGCGTGATCGCGCGGCGCGAGCCCGCGTTCTTCGTGGGACTCGGCGACATGATCTATGCCGACAACGCCTGCCGGGCGACCGGCCGCTACGGCAACCCCCAGGTCGAGGGCCCGATCGCCCCGGCCGCCGATCCCGAGGGCTTCCGCGCGCGCTGGCGCTACAACCGCAGCGACCCGGGCTGGGTCGGCCTCTCCGCCCAGGTCGGCTACGTGCCGGTCTGGGACGATCACGAGGTGCTGAACGATTTCGGCCCCGAGCACGACTCCCCGCGCGGCCGGCCGGACCTCCACCTGCTGAAGACCGGCCTCACGGCCTTCCTCGAGTACAACCCGATCTCCACGCAGGCGAAGCACCGGCTCTACCGCCACCTGCGCTGGGGCAAGCACCTCGACCTCTTCGTGCTCGATACCCGCCAGCACCGCGATTCCAACGCGCGCAAGGACTCGCTCTCGATGCCAAAGACCATGCTCGGGCGCGACCAGCGGGAATGGCTGCTCGGGTCCCTGACGATCTCGGACGCGACCTGGAACGTGGTCGTCTCGAGCGTGCCGATCGCGATCCCGACCGGGGCGTTCCCGGACCCCGAGAACGGGCGCGACGGCTGGGCGAGCGGCGACCGCGGGACCGGCTTCGAGCACGAGTTGCGCCAGCTGCTGATGGACCTCTACGACGCCGGCGTCCGCAACCTCGTCTGGATCACCACGGACGTGCACTTCGCCTCGGTGCAGCGCTTCCAGCCCTTCACCTCGCGTCCCGAGTACCAGGTGTACGAGGTGGCGACCGGGCCGTTGAACGCCGGCGTCTTCCCCAACAGCGAGATGGACGAATCCTTCCACCCGGAACGGCTCTTCCGCTGGCCGCCGATGGAAGGCGCGGACATGGACTTCGAGATCACGTCATTCGACGACGCGCAGCGCTGGTTCAACTTCGGCGAGCTCGAGTTCGACGCGGCCGGCAACCTGACCCTGCGCGTCGTGAACGGGCGCGGCGAGGTGGTCTACGAGCACACGCTCCCGCCGGCGTCGCGGCCGGAGCTGGCGCCCCCGATCGGGCCCGAGGGCATCCCGGCGCCGACCATCAATGGTGGAAGAGGCGGAGCTCCGTCCGGACCAGGGTGATCCCGTACTCGCGGCACGCGGCCTCGATCTCGTCGCGCCGCGCAGAGCCGCCGTGTTCCGCCAGGAAGCGCACGCCGTGCTTCTGGGCGTGGTCGATGTTGTCGCGGAACGGGATGAACGCGTCGGAGACCAACGAGACGCCGTCGAGCCCGGCCAGCCACTCGCGGCGCTCGTCGTCGGTCAACGGATCGAGCGTCCCGGCGAGCGCATCACGGAGTGCTTCGGTCTCGCTCGCGGTCAGGTCGCCCTCGATGTAACGGACGCGCCAGTTGATGCGCTCCTGCTTCTTGACGCCGTCGCGGAACGCGAGCCCCAGCACCTTCGGATGCGTGCGCAGGTACCAGAGGTCGGCCTTCGCGCCCGCGAGCCTGGTGCAATCGACCCGGCTCTGCTGCCCGGCGCCGATCCCGATCATCTGCCCGTCGAGCGCATAACCCACGGAGTTGGACTGCGTGTACTTGATCGCCACGAGTCCCAGCAGGAGATCGCGCTTGGCCTCGGGCGTCAGCTCCCCGCACACCACCTCCTTGAAGTCGGCCTCGCTCACCTGGTGTGCGTTGCGGTCCTGGGTGAAGCGCATGCCGAAGATCTCGCGCGTCTCCTCGGCGGGCGCATCGAACGCGGGATCGGCCTGCATCACGATGAAGGCGCCCTTCTTCTTGCTCTTCAGGATCTCGAGCGCCTCGGGTTCGTAGCCGGGCGCGACGATGCCGTCCGAGACGACGCCCTTCAGGAAGCGCGCGGTCTCGACATCGACGCGCTCCGAGATCGCGGCGAAATCGCCGAACGAGCACTTGGGGTCGGCGCCGCGGGCGCGCACGTAGGCCAGGGCCGCCGGGGTGAGCTCGCGGCCCGCGACCTCGTAGGCCTGTGCCTGCGCCTCGGTCAGGGGCGTTGCGACCGCGGCGCCCGAAGGCGAGACGTGCTTGAACGACGCGGCCGCCGGCAGCCCGGTGGCCGCACGGGCCTCGCGCACCAGCTGCCACGCGTTCAGCGCGTCGAGCCAGTTGATGAACGAGGTCCGCCCGTTCAGGACCTCGACCGGCCGGGTCGCCGGGTCGATCGGCTCGGCGCGGACGAAGCGCTGGTGCGGATTGACACCGTATTTCAGATCCATGCTAGGCGTGCTCCCTGGGTTTGACCTGTTCCAGCCACGCTGCCAGGTCGCCCCCGTAGCCGACTTCCTTCTGGCGGGCCTGTACCCGGGCCAGGATGGAGGCGACCGTGTCCGGCGACGGGGCTTCCGCCTCGCCAAGTGCCGCGATCACCGCGTGCGCGGTCTGCGTGGCGGCGTGCTCGCTGTCGATCGGGATCCCGGCCTCGCCCTCGTGGCCGTCCTCGTCGCCGACGCCCAGGTAGGACTCGAGCGCGGTGTTGTAGACCTCGGCCGCGTGCTTGCGCGAGGCCACGATGTTGCCCTTGCCGGTGACGACGTTGCCGACCGAGAACAGGTTCGGGTAGGCCTCGATGCGCCCGATGTCCCAGTCCGTGAAGGCGAAGAGCTCGCCCTTCATCTCGATGCCCGGGATCTCCTCCGGGATCGAGCCGATCGAGCTGACGACGCAGGAGCCCCGCCGCTCGAAGGTCTCGTCCGTCATCACGACGCGCCCGTCCTCGATGCGGGTGCGCCGGAAGCGCACACCCACCACGCGTCCGTCCTCGACGAGCAGGGCGTCCGGGGCCGAGAGCGGTTCCATCCCGAACAGGAACTTGGCCTGCGCCTTCTCGAGCAGCTTCGCGCGCGAGGCGCGCACCTTGGCCGTGCGCTTCTCGTCGGCGCCTTCCGGGATCTCGACCAGGGGCATGTCTTCCACGCGGCGGCGGTAGAAGATGGTGCAGCCCGCAAGCCCCAGGTCCGCGAACGTGAGATCGTGCAGCGCCAGGAACCTGGGGATGCCCTTCACCTCCAGTTCGAGGACGGTGGCCTCGATGCCTCGTTCCGCGAGCCTGGCGCGCGTGGTCTCGAGCATCAGCACCTTGGCGACGTCGATCGAGGCGAGCCCCCCGCCGATCACGATCGCGTCGTCCAGGAACTCGAACGTCTCGCCCGGTTCCGTCTCTTCGCCGAGGTGGTTGAAGTAGATGATGAGCGGGTTCTGGTAGATCAGGCCCTTGCCCACGTACTGGTCGGCGCCCTCGATCGGCAGGGGCCGATCCCGCCACGCGCCGTTGGCCAGCACCACGGCCGAGAAGCCCCACTCGTTCGCCAGCTCCTCGAACGGGATGTCGCGGCCCACCTTGGTGTTGGGCACGAACTCGATGCCGGGCAGCGCGAGCTTGCTGGTGATCGCGGCGTACTCCTTGTTGCGCAGGCCCTCGTGCCAGCGCGGCAGCCCGTCCTCGATCTTGCCGAACGGGCGCGGGTTCATGTCGAAGACGACGACCCGGGCCCCCGCATTCGCGAGCCGGGCGGCGACCTCGGCGCCCGCGGTGGCGCCGCCGATCACGGCGACGATGTGCGGGTTGGGCGAGCGCAGCGGCGGTGACATGGCCGGATCTTATGGGGAATCGCCTCCTGCCGCACGCACCCGGCCACCGTCCGGAAGGGCGTGCGCAACGGGCTCGGCGCTCAGTCCCCGGCGGCTTCCTCGGGCTCGACCCAGCGGCCGAGCGTGCGCACGGCCGCGTTTACCGCGTCGCCGACCGCGGTGCCGACCCGCTCGCCGAGGCCGGGCCCGTCGTCCGGATCCGGTGCCGGCGCCAGCGCCAGCGCAGCGGGCGCTGCCGCCACGGCCTGGCGCGTGATCCGCACCGGAATGCCGCGCCGCTGCTCGAGTACCCGGCGGACGCGCGGCCAGTCGATGTCGACCGGCTCGCCGGCGGCCGCGGCCCGTTGCGCGAACTTCCGCACGAGCGCCTCGCCGGGCCGTGGGCTGGTCGCGCCGGGCAGGCGGCCGTCTTCGATCGCGGCGGCCTGTTGCATCGTCCAGTGCGCTTCCAGCACCACGTCGTCGCCGTACCACCCGACCTTGACCGGGGCCTCGAGCACGCGCACCGGAGTGCCCACCGGCACCTCATCGAAGAGCTGCGCGATGTCTTCCGGGTAGAGCCGGATGCAGCCGCGCGAGACGCGGCGCCCGACGCCGTCGGGCTCGTTGGTGCCGTGGATCAGGTAGGAGGGCCAGCCGAGGTAGAGCGCGTGGTCGCCCAGCGGGTTGTCCGGCCCCGCCTTCACCACGGCCGGCAGCGTCGGATCGTCGCGGTGGGCCGAGGCGCCCGGCGTCCAGGTGGGGTGTTCCTTCTTGCGCACGATGCGGGTGGTGCCGCGCGGCGTGCTGAAGCCGGCGCGGCCGACCCCGATCGGGTGCGTGACGATGTCGCCCTCGCCGCGGAACCAGTAGAGGCGCTGCTCCGCGACGTTGATGACGATGCCGCGGCGCGGCGCGTCCGGCAGCACGTGGCCCAGCGGCAGCAGGATCTCGCGGCCCTTCTCGGGCACCCACGGGTCCACGCCCGGGTTCGCGGCCAGGATCTCGAGGTAGCCGGTGTCGTGCCGGCGCGCGAGATCGACGAAGGTGTCCTCGACGTCGATGCGGTGGCGCAGCGGCGCACCGACCACGTCGCTGCGCGCGGGCGGCGGCTCGGGCGCGGGCGCCCGGCCGCGGAAGGAGGGCGCCACGCAGGCCGACACGCCGGCGCCTAGCAACGCGAGCCCGAGCAGCGCCGCCGCCCTCGTCGCGCCGTTACGGAAGGATGTCGATCGGGGTGCCGTCATCGATGAGTGTCCAGAGGTCGTCCATCTGTTCGTTGGTGAGTGCGATGCAACCGTTCGTCCAGTCCGCGGTGGTGTGGTCGGGCCCGATGTCGCCGAGTCCCTTCGGGAGGCCATGGACCATGATGTCTCCGCCGGGTGGGCGGCCGAGGCTCCGGGCCCGGGCGCGGTCCCGCGCGTTCGGGTACGAAACGTGGAAGGCGCGGTGGTAGCGGCTCTCCAGGCTGCGCCAGTCGAGGGTGTAGCGGCCTTCGGGCGTGCGGCCATCGCCCTGCACGCGCTTCGGGCCTTCGGGTTCGAAGCCCAGCGCAACCCGGTAGCTGCGCAACAGCAGCGGGCCGCGGAAGACGTGGAGGCGACGCGCCGACTTCACCAGCACCACTCGGTCGCCGCGCCGCGGGGCGTCGAGCCACGCCGGCCGGGTCTCCGGCAAAGGAGCAGGCGCCGGCTCGTCGGCCTGTCGGGCCGGCGGAGGCGCCGACAGCGGCGCTGGCCCGGGTGCCTCGGCGAGCGCCCCCGTCGGGGGGAGCGCCACGCCGAGGGCCAGACCCAGGGCGAAGACACCGTGCAGCCATCTCATGGGGGTTGCATCGGCCCGCCGCCCGCTCGCCGCGAGCGCTACTTCCGCAGCGTGCGCTTGTAGAGCCGCTCGGTCTTCTCCGCCGCTTCGGCCGCAGTGGCCTGCGCGGCATTCGCAGCCTCTTCGGCCGCCGCAGCGCGCGCCTCGGCCGCCGCCGCACGGCTCGCCGCATCGGCAGCGCTCGCGCTCGCGGCCGACGCATCGGCCGCAGCCTGGTCGGCCACCGCCCGCGTCTGCGCCAGCTGCTCCTCGACCGACGTCATCGCGTCGGTGGTGGCGCACCCGGCCGACAGTCCCAGCACCAGCGCAGCCGCGCCGACGCCGGCCACCCGCTTGCTCCAATGGAGCCCCATGATCGTTCCCCTTGCTCGCCGGATCTTGGCGCCCGTCCGCCGGGAAGTGTCGCACGATTTGCCGGGCGCGCGAGGGGGAGGAGCTCCGCGAGCGGTGCCCGAGCGGCCGGAACGGCACTGGGGTTGTGCGCCGGGTCACGTTGGCCGGGCGGGGTGGGGGCCTGGGCGCGGTGTGCGCGGTTCTCGCTGCCGCCGCGCGGCTGGGCGCCGGGCGGGCGGTGCCGGAAGCGCCCGCCCGGCCGCTGCGGTGGCGCGCCTGTGCCCGCGCCAATGCGGATCCGGAGCCCGGACTTCCCCGCACGCGATCGGGTAGCCTCCGCCCCGGGGCCCCTAGCTCAAGGGTCAGAGCACCCGGCTCATAACCGGAGGGTTCCTGGTTCGAATCCAGGGGGGCCCACCA
>Ga0114931_10010412_pt1 | contig 11073 bp, 9 predicted proteins | sample 2SBtaG_FD_89579 | JGI IMG/M metagenome (GOLD analysis project Ga0114931, IMG submission 89579) | Deep subsurface microbial communities from Kolumbo volcano to uncover new lineages of life (NeLLi) - 2SBTROV14_V59a metaG | ecosystem: Environmental > Aquatic > Marine > Volcanic | place: Kolumbo...
GACGGGGTCCACGCCCACGATATCGGCACCATCGTGGACCGCGCCGGGATCGCGGTGCGCGCCGGGCACCATTGCGCGCAACCCCTGATGCACCGCTTCGGCCTGACCGCGACGGCACGCGCGTCCTTCGGCCTGTACAACACCCGCGCCGAGGTGGATGCCCTGGCCGACGCCCTGGGAACGGTAACGGAGATATTCGGATAACGCCCATGCTGGACGATCTGCGCGAACTTTATCAGGAAGTCATTCTCGAGCACGGGCGCAACCCGCGCAATTGCCGCTGCCCGGAGGCGGCCAACCGGCACGCCCGTGGGCACAATCCCATGTGCGGAGATTCCCTCATAGTGCATCTCGACGTGGACGACGAGGGCCGGATTCGCGATGTCGCCTTTCAGGGCAAGGGCTGCGCCATCTCGGTGGCCTCCGCCTCGCTCATGACCGAGGTCCTCAAGGGCAAGACCGAGGCCGAGGCCAAGGATCTGTTCGAGAGCTTCCACGAGATGTGCACGACCGGCAACGGCGACGGCGATGACACAACGGAGGCCGCGATCGACTCCGACGATCTGGACCGCTTGCGGGTGCTCTCGGGGGTGAGCGCGTTTCCCATGCGGGTCAAATGCGCCACCCTGGCCTGGCATACCATGAACGCGGCCATGGCGGGCGAGAGCGAAACCACCACCGAATAGGGGAGAACGGCGCCATGATGGAAAATCCCTACTTCGGCGGCTTCGCGCCGCCCCCGGTGGAGGAGTTCACCGCGACCGCGGGCGCGCCGCTGGATCCCCCCGGCGGGCCAATCGCCGGCGAGGACGCGGTGATCGAGGCCCTGCGCACGGTCTACGACCCGGAGATCCCGGTCAACCTGTACGATCTTGGGCTGATCTATACGATCGACGTGGCCAAGGACGGGTCCGTGAGCATCGAGATGTCCCTGACCGCGCCTGGATGCCCGGTCGCCGGCGAGATGCCGGGCATGGTGGCCGAGGCGGTCGCCGCCGTGGCGGGGGTGGGCGAGGTGAGCGTGCATCTGGTCTGGGACCCACCGTGGAGCCCCGAGCTCATGTCCGAGGACGCGCGCCTGGCCCTGGGGATGATTTAGCTTTGGATCAACACGATATGATCATTTCCGGTAAGAGGGGCAAACACTCTGACGAGCCAAGCGGCACGAACCTTTCGCCCGTCATCCCGGAAAGCGCCGCAAGGCGCTTATCCGGGATCCAAACGCCCGTGCCGGTGGCGAGAAAGATGCCGGCGTGCCGCGAGCGCGTCATCCGGCATGACGAGGTGGGGGTAGCTGCCCCGAGATTTGCCCCTGTTACCTTTTCTTCAACCTGATTGCCGATAGGACGACCATGCCCGCACCCGTGATTACACTGACCGAATCGGCCGCCCGGCACGTCAAGGAACTCATGAGCAAAGCCAACAAGTCCGTGCTCGGCTTGCGCGTGGGGGTGAGCACACGCGGCTGCTCGGGCCTCAGCTATGTGGTGGAGTATGCCGAGGACCGGAAGCGCTTCGAGGACGTGGTCGAGGACAAGGGGGTGCGCATCTTCATCGACCCGACCGCAGTCATGTTCCTGATCGGCTCCGAGATGGATTACGTGCAGGACAAGTTCCACAACGGCTTCGTCTTCACCAACCCCAACGAGCAGGGCCGCTGCGGCTGCGGCGAAAGTTTCCACGTCTGAGAGCCGAGCCACGCCCCGCTTTGCTCTCCCGCCAATGAGGCCTATTGTGATATCGCTGCCTCGCGCCCGCCGGGCAGCGGCAACGGCCTTGCGAGCATGCCCGCGACGAACCCGAGTTTGATGGCAGACGACCGCGCCGCGCCGAAACCGCGCGCCGGTCCCGCGCGCGCGCCGTTCGTACTGCTCGACGACAGCCTCTCGCCCGGTGGCACATGCCGTCTGCTCGACGACCCGGTGGAGATCGTGCGTTGCGACCGGCCCGCCGACGTGGAGCGGGCCTTGGCCGCGCTGGAAAAGGGCTTGGCGCGCGGCCTGAGCGCGGCCGGGTTTTTCTCCTACGAGCTTGGCTATCTGCTGGAGCCCAAGCTCGCCGGGCTGATTCCGCGTGAGCGCGACGTTCCACTCATCTGGATGGGCCTGTTCGAGCGCCCGCGCACGCTGAGCGCGGCGGAGGCCGGGCATTTGGTGGCCGCGCGCGCGACCGGGGGAAATTACTCCATCGAGCGGTTGCGCCTGGGGCTGGAGCGCGGAGCCTATCTGGAGGCGCTCGCGCGGATCAAGGACTACATCGCCGCCGGCGACGTCTATCAGATCAACCTGACCTTCAAGGTCCTGTTCGATTTCGCCGGTGATCCGCTCTCCCTCTATGGCGAGTTGCGCCGCAAGCAACGGGTCGCCCACGGGGGGCTCGTGCACACGCCGGAGTTCGACATCTTATCGCTCTCGCCGGAACTGTTTCTCTCCGTGCGCGACCGGCACGTGCTGACCAAACCCATGAAGGGCACCGCCGCGCGCCGCCCGGCGCCGGAGATGGACGCGCGCGCCCAGGCTTGGCTCAAGGCCGACGAGAAATCGCGCGCCGAGAACCTTATGATCGTCGATCTGCTGCGCAACGACCTGAGCCGGGTGGCGGAAACCGGCTCGGTCCAGGTGCCGGCGCTATTCACGGTCGAGACCTACCCCACCGTGCACCAGATGACCTCGAGCGTGACCGGGTGCCTGCGGCCCGACGTAGGCCTGCGCGAGCTGATTGGCAGCCTGTTCCCGTGCGGATCGATCACGGGCGCGCCCAAGGTGCGGGCCATGGAGATCATCCGCGAGTTGGAGCGGGCGCCGCGCGGCGTTTATACGGGCGCATTGGGCATGCTGGGCCCCGATGGCGAGGTGGCGCTCAACGTGGCCATTCGCACCGTGGTCCTGCATCGCGACGGGCGCGGCGAGATGGGCATTGGCAGCGGCATCGTGTTCGATTCCGATCCCGAGGCCGAGTTCGAGGAATGCCTGCTGAAGGCGCGCTTCCTGACTCAGCCAAGCGAGCCTTTCCAATTGATCGAGACCCTGGCTTGGGCGCCCGACGAGGGCTACGCCTTGCTCGACCGGCACTTGGCGCGGCTCGATGCCTCGGCCGCCTACTTCGGGTATCCGTGCGATACCGAGGCGGTGCGCCGGGCGCTGCTGGATAGACCGGAATCGTTCCCGCCGTCCTCGATGCGGGTGCGTCTGTTGCTGAACGAGGATGGCGAGGTGGAAATCAGCAACACACGCCTCGTGCCGCGCGACGGAACCGCCCGGCATTGGCGTTATGCCATTTCGCCACGCACGATCGATCGCGACGACCCCTTCCTCTATCACAAGACCACCCGGCGCGCGCTTTACGACGGCGAGCTGGCCCGGCTTCGGGCCGCGACCGGCTGCGACGAGGTACTGTTTCTCAACGAGCGCGGAGAGCTGACCGAGGGCAGCCGCGCCAACCTCTTCGTCGCGCGCGACGGGTGCCTGCTGACCCCGCCGGTCTCGTGCGGCTTGTTGGATGGGACCTTGCGCCGATCCCTGCTCGACGACCCGGCCGCCACGGCGGAGGCGCGCGTCCTGACCCTTGCCGACCTGGCCGGGGCGGCGCGGGTTTTCCTGGGCAACTCGGTGCGCGGGCTGGTCCCGGCGCGCCCAGTCGAGGCAACCGGCCCCATACTCAACGACGCAACGGACGAGATCGCATGAATACCGTCATACCCCCATGGGACCCGCCCTCGATCGCGGTCGAGGGAGACGCCGGCCGTTTTCCCGTCAGGCGCATCTATTGCGTGGGCCGCAATTACGCCGCCCATGCCCGCGAGATGGGCAACGACCCCAACCGCGAACCGCCGTTCTTCTTCATGAAGCCGGCCGACGCCTTGGTGCCGGACGGCGGCCATGTGCCCTATCCGCCGGCGACCGCCGACCTGCATCATGAGGTGGAGCTGGTCGTGGCCCTCGGCACCGGCGGCGCCAACATCGCGACCGAGGACGCGCGCGGGCACATTTACGGCTATGCGGCGGGGATCGATCTGACCCGGCGCGATTTGCAGCAGGTGGCGAAGGACCGCTCCTGGCCCTGGGATACGGCCAAGGGCTTCGACCACGCGGCGCCCTGCGGCAACCTGCGCCCGGCCGCGCGAATCGGCCATCCGGAGCGCGGCGCGATCACCCTTTCGGTGGATGGCCAGCTACGCCAATCGGGCGATCTGGCGGAGATGATCTGGCGCGTGCCGGAGATCATCGCGCACCTCTCGCGGGTCTTCACGTTGTGCCCTGGCGATCTGGTTTATACGGGCACACCCTCCGGGGTCGGGCCGGTCCTGCCGGGCGAGCGCCTTGCGGGCGAGATCGAGGGCGTGGGCCGGATTGAAGTAACGGTCGGCGACACCGACTGATACGCCTATCAGTGCCGGGGTGCCCACGGGTCCACGTCTGGCGCGAAGTAGCCGGTGCGCCCCGCGTTGGATCGCAGGTTGCGCCGGTCTTCGCGCGGGGTGCAGCCGAACTGCGCCCGGTAGGCGCGCGAGAAATACGGCGCCGAGGAAAAACCGCACGCGAGCGAAACGTCGAGCACCCGCATGTCGGTCTGCTCCAGATACTGCCGCGCGCGGCGCAGGCGCAGCTTCAGATAGTATCCCGTCGGCGTATCGCCCATGTGGGCGCGAAACAGCCGCTCGAGCTGGCGCCGGGAAATGCCGCCGCGCGCCGCCAGGCGGTCGAGGCCGAGGGGCTCCTCCAGGTAGTCGTGCATGGTTTCCACGATCTTGAGCAGCCGGGGGTGGCGCACGCCCAGGCGCCGGCCCAGGGCCATGCGCCGGTGATCGTCCGGGTTGCGTATGCGCGCGTGCAGCAGTTGCTCGGAGACGCCGACCGCCAGGTCCCGTCCGTGCCGGGCCTCGATCAAATGCAGCATCATGTCGATCGCGGCGGTGCCGCCGGAGCAGGTCAGCCGCTTGCGATCCACCTCGAACAACTCGTTGGTCAGCTCGATATCGGGAAAGCGCTCGGAAAAGGCCGGCGCGTTCTCCCAATGGGTGGTGGCCCGGTACCCGTCGAGCAGGCCAGCGCGCGCCAGGGCATAGATTCCGGTCTCCAGGGCGCCCAGGCGCGCGCCCTGCCGGGCGAGCCGGCGCAGCCACGCGCGCACCGCGCTGGACTCGCCGCGCTCGGGCTCGTAGCTGGCGCATACGAACACGGTCGGTATGCCCGCGGCCTCCGCGATCCCCGCGTCGGCGACCACGGTCATGCCGTTGCTGGCGGCAACCGGCGCCCCATCGACCGAATAGACGCGCCACGCATACAGCCTGGACCCGCTCAGGCGGTTGGCGACGCGCAAGGGCTCAATGGCGCTGAAAAAGCAGATCATGGAGAACTGGGAGAGCAGCAGAAAACCGAACGTCTCCGGTAGGTCCTGGTCGATACGGCGATCCATGGCCGATCTCTCGCGCGTGGCGGTCCCTGGCGTGACGAATTATCGAGATCAAGTCTGATCCGGATCGGACGATCTTGTCGAGCGGAACGTGTCAGTCAGGGAAGCGCACGGCCGCGTCGCAAATGGCATCGAAAGCCTGCTCCGCCTCGGCGCAGCATCCACGCGCGCGCAGGAAGCCGTGGACCAACCCAGGCCAAATCCGCACTTCGACGGTACCCCCCGCCGCGCGCAGGCGCTCCGCGTAGACGCGGGCGTCGTTACGCAAGGAGTCGTGGGCGGCGGCGGCGATATAGGCCGGCGGCAGACCCGTGTAATCCCGGGTAAGCAGGGGCGCGGCCAAGGGATCGTCGGTGGTGGCGCTGTCGCCCAGATAAGCCCGCCAATAGACGCCGAGATCGCCGCGCGCCAGCAGCGGGGCGCTGGGCGCCAGCGCCTGCTCGCCCTGGTCGATCGTCAGGCCCAACTCAGGGTAGATGAGAATTTGCTTGCAAATCGCCGGGCCGCCCGCGGCGCGGGCGCGCAGGCAAACAGCGGCGGCCAGGTTGCCCCCGGCGCTATCGCCACCGACCATCAGTCGCGCCGGGTCCGCCGCGAAAGCCGCCGGGTTAGCCGCGACGTGTCGGACCACGGCCCAGACATCGTCGAGCGCGGCGGGAAACGGGTGCGCCGGCGCCAGGCGGTAATCGACCGCGATCACCGCCATGTCGCCGCGCGCGGCCAGATCGGCGGTCACCGCGTCATGGCTATCGAGCCCACCAAGCACCCAGCCCCCGCCGTGGGCATAGACCAAGACCGGCCACGGCCCCGCGCCCCGGGGGCGATAGACGCGCACCGGAACGCGCCGCCCGTTCGCCGCGACCGTTAAATCCTCGACCGCGAGGCCGGGCGGGCGCGGCGTGGCGAAGGCGCGGCACAGCGCCGCGTACATGGCGCGTTGTTGGGCTAGCGGTTGGGCAGCGCCGGTGGATGGAAATATCGCCTCGCTTTTGGCGATAAAGGCTTCCAGGCCGGGCGCGAGCCCGCCTCCCCCTGCCTCGACCTCAGGCACGCGGGCGCGCGTTGGTCGGATCGTAGAGGGGCTCCTCGGCGACCACGGCGCGGCGCCGCGTGCCCAGTATATCCACCTCGACCTGGACCCCGGTTTCGGCCAGGTCTGCGCGCAGATACGCCAGCGCGATGCTCTTGCCGATGGCGTGCCCATAGCCGCCGGAGGTGACCAGGCCGACGGTTTCGTCGCCATGGAGGACGGTCGCGCAGGCCGGCGCGTCCGCATCGTCGGCCTCGACCACCAGGGGGACGAGGCGCTGGGACACGCCCTCTTGTTGCTGTTTCAGGAGCGCGGCGCGGCCCATGAAGTCCGGCTTGTCGAGGGCCACGAACCGGTCCAGCGCGGCCTCCAGGGGCGTGTACTCCTGGGTCATGTCCACCTTCCACGCCCGGTAGCATTTTTCCAGGCGCAGGGACTCGAGCGCGTACATGCCGAAGTCCACGATGCCCTGGTCCTCGCCCGCCGCCATCAGCGCGTCGTAGATCGGCACCATGGCCTCGACCGGCACGTGCAGCTCCCAGCCGAGCTCGCCCACATAGTTGATGCGCAGGGCCAACACGCGGGTGAAGCCGATCTCGATGGGCCGGGCGCTCAGCCACGGGAACGCCTCGTTGCCCAAGTCCGCCCCGGTGACCCGCCCCAGCACGTCGCGCGCCCGGGGGCCCGCCAGGATGAGGGTGCCATGGCGCCCGGTGACGTTGGTGAGAGTCACGCCGTCGTCCTTGGGCAGGTGGCGGCTCATCCACTGATGGTCGTGCCACTCTCCGGTCGACGCGCCGCACAGGTAGAAGCGGTCGGACGCCAGGCGCGTGATGGTCAATTCGCTCAAGATGCCGCCCTTCGGCGCGCAGAAATACGAAAGCCCGATGCGCCCCTCGCGCGGCACCCGGCCGGCGATCAGGCGATCCAGATAGGCCGCCGCCCCGGGCCCGGACACCTCGAACTTGGCGAAGCCGCCCAGATCGAGCACGCCCACGCGCTCGCGCACCGCGCGGCATTCCGCGCCCACGGTCTCGAACCAGTTGGCCCGGCGAAAGCTGGGCGCCTGGATCGCCTCCGCCTGGGTTCGGGGAAACCAGGTGGCGCGCTCCCACCCGCCACGGGCGCCGAACATGGCGCCCTTGGCCTTGAGCCGGTCGTAAAGCGGCGTGGTCTTGGCCGGCCGGCCGGCCGGGCGTTCCTCGAACGGAAAAGCGATATCGTACTCGCGGCTATAGAGCTCCACCGCCTTGGCCGCGGTGTAGGCCTGGTTGGCCACATCGACGAAACGGCGCGGGTCGACCGACCATAAGTCCCATTCGCACTCGCCCTCGACAATCGTCTCGGCCATGGCCTTGCCGGCGCCGCCGCCCTGAACGATACCGAAGCTGAAGGCGCAGCACAGATAGAAGTTGTCCAGGTTATAGGCCGGGCCGATCAGGGGTAGACCGTCCGGGGTATAGGGGATCGGCCCGTTGATGACCCGCTGGATGCCGACGCGCCCCAGGATCGGCACGCGCGCGATGGCCCGCTCGATGTACGGCTCCAGGCGGTCCAGATCGTCCTGGAACAGCTCCATGGCGAACTGCGCCGGGATGCCGTCCAGCCACACCGCCCGGGCGTCGCGCTCGTAGGGGCCGAGCAGCAGGCCGTCTCGCTCCTGGCGCAGGTAGTAGGATTCGTCCGGGTCGCGCAGGAGCGGCAGCTTGGTGTCGCGCGCCGCCAACTCGGGGATCGCCTCGCTCACCAAATACTGGTGCTGCATGGACACCACCGGCAGATCGAGGCCGACCATGGCGCCCACCTCGGCGGCCCGGTAACCGGCGGCGTTGACCACGATTTCGGCGGTGATGGTGCCCTCGCGGGTCTCGACCCGCCACGCGCCGCCGGGCGTGCGGGAGATCGCCTCGACCGGGTTGTTGCGCACGATCTCGGCCCCGCCCGCGCGCGCGCCCGTGGCGAACGCCTGGGTCACCTGGCTCGGGTCGATGTCGCCGTCGCCCGGGTCCCACAGCCCGCCCAAGACGTCGTGAGTTTCCAGGAACGGATAGCGCGCCCGCATCTCGCCCACATCCAGCATCTCGAAGGCGATGCCCTGGGCGCGCGCCATGGCGCGGACATGGCGCAACTCGTCCATGCGATCCTGGCTGTGCGCCAGGCGGATGCTGCCGGTCACGTGATAGTTGATCGGATAGCCGGTCTCCTCGCCCAGACGGGCATAGAGCGCGTTGCCGTAGTGCTGCAGTTTGATGATGTTCCACGAGGTGCTGAAGTTTGGGCAATTGCCCGCCGCGTGCCAGGTGGAGCCGGCGGTCAGCTCGTCGCGCTCGACCAGCATCACGTCGCGCCAGCCCATGCGGGTCAGATGATAGAGGGTGCTGCATCCGGCGATCCCGCCGCCGATGACCACAACGCGCGCGTGACTCTTCATGTGGGGTCCTCGTTTGGGGGCTGCTAGCAGACAGGCAGGCGAATCGGCAGGGCCTGGCGAATGCGGGCGTCCACCGCCGGGTCGATGGTGCAGGACGGTGGCGCGTCCAGGATTTCGCGCACCCGCCGATACGCCGCGCCGATCACGTCCGGCGAGTCCTTCTCCAGCCATTCCTTCGGGCTGCTGCGGTCGGCTACCAGGGGATAGAGGTATTCGCGCTGCATCAGGTCCAGGGTTTGCTCGTGGCCCAGAAAATGCCCTGGCCCTTCGGTGCAGACCTGGCGAACCGCCTCCACGGACAAGGACTCGTCCGTGACCTCGATGCCGCGTACGGTGCGCAGGATACCCCCCAGCATGTCGTTGTCGATGACGTAGCTCTCCAGGCAACAGCCCAGCAGGCTGGCGTGCATGCCCGCGGATTCGTAGATCAGGTTGCCGCCCGCCTGGGCCGCCAGGGATACCGTGTAGCCCTTCTCGAATCCCGATTGGACGTCGGGCACCTTGGAATCGGTCATGCCCGCGGGAACGCCACTGGGTATATCGTAGAATTGCGCCATCTGCGTGCACGCCGCGCTGAGCACCGCCTGTTCGCCGCTGCCGCCGCTCATGGCGCCGGTGCGTAGATCGGAGACGAACGGCCAGGCGCCGAAGATGCACGGGTGCCCGGGCACGATCAGATTCACGTAGACCAGCCCGGCCAGCACTTCCGCGACCTCCTGCACGACCGCGCCGGCCAAGGCCGCCGGGCTGGTCGCCCCCGCCTGGCCCGCGGCCAACAGAAGCACGGGCATGCCCGCACGCACCGCCGCTTCCATGCACAGGCAGGCGTCTTGCGCGAACTTGAGCGGCGGCACCACGAAGCAGCACGACATGCTGACGAACGGCCGCGCCCGCCACGCCTCCTCGCCGCCCGCGATCATGTGCAGCATGGCCATGGTGTCGTCCACGTGCGCGGGCAGAAAGAAGCTCGTCCCCACGTGCTTTTGCGTGCCCGCCACGCACGCGTAGCAGGTGTTGATATCGAGTTCGCGGGCATCCTCCAGGTCGCGCAGCACGACCGGGCGCTGGAAAAAATGGAGATGATACATCCGGTCGACCACCCGGGCGATATCGTAGAGGTCGGCCAGAGTCGATTCCCGATAGGCCCCGGTCCGCGCGTCCACCATGTGAACCGCCGCGCCCGCGGTGCCGAAATAGACCTTGGTGCCCCACGGCTCCATGTCGTGGCGCGGGTCGCGGCCATGCACCACGAACCGGCGCGCGGCCTTGGCCAAGGTGTCCTCGACCAGGGAGCGCGGAAACAACAGCCGTCCCTCGTCGGTCAGGCGCCCGCCGGCGGCGGTCACCATTTCGATGCACGACGGTATGGCATCGCCCAGCCCGATCCGCTCCAGGATATCGAGCGCGGCGCCATGGATCCGTCGCACATCCGCCTCGTCGAGCGGCCGGTAGCGGCCGCCCTCCAGCCCGGGACGCACGGCCATCTCTTCGGGCGGGATGGCGGCCGCGCGTTGCACGCGGCGCGCCGCGCGCCCGCGCCGGCGTGGCGCGGCGGCGGTGGCGCCGCTCATGATCGGATTTCGCGAGCAGGGCACGTATTGGCCGCTCGCGACTTCACGCGGCGCGCGCCAAGAGGTTGGCGCGCCATCGTCAACGGAAAGTCAGCCATATGTCCGATCCCGGTTTTTGGAGAACCGTCGCTCCATCGCGCAGGGGGTTAAGGACCTGCCGAACATCGGCTCACGCTAATCCAGTTCCGTCTGAAAACTTGCCGCGGATCGGCAAGAATTTGCCCTGACGCGCCAAAGAGATTGGCCGACGGCGCAGCGCTGGGGCGGTGCCAAGAAAACGGGCCGGCGCTGAGCCGGCCCGTTGGAGTCCCTCGTGTTGGTTGGGCGCCGCGCGTGTTTGGGACCCCTTTTAGGCGGCGCGCACTTGTTCGACGAAGCGATCGACCTCGCTACGCAGGGTCTCGGCGCCGCGGGACAGCTCGCGGGCCGCCTCCAGGGTCTGGCCGGCGGACTGCCCGGTTTCGTCCGCCGCCTGGATGACGCCGCCGATGTTGGACGAGACCTCGTTGGTGCCGGCGGCGGCCTGCTGCACGTTCTGGGCGATCTCCTGGGTCGCCGCCCCTTGCTCCTCCACCGCCGCCGCGATGGTCGAGGCGATCTCGTCGATCTTGCCGATGGTCTCCGCGATC
>Ga0114931_10010413_pt1 | contig 11073 bp, 11 predicted proteins | sample 2SBtaG_FD_89579 | JGI IMG/M metagenome (GOLD analysis project Ga0114931, IMG submission 89579) | Deep subsurface microbial communities from Kolumbo volcano to uncover new lineages of life (NeLLi) - 2SBTROV14_V59a metaG | ecosystem: Environmental > Aquatic > Marine > Volcanic | place: Kolumbo...
AGTGGCAACGACCAGGTTCTTGCAGCGGGTTTCCCGGGACCAGAAGGCAACGGTTTTCTTTCTCCTGTTTAGCCCGCATGATTCATGAATAGTGATTTCATGCTCGAACCGTTACGATGGAGCTTTCAAAGATGCGTGTGCGAAACATCCCCCGGGCTGCCCCGACTCATCTGTTTGAAGATTGTAAAATCGGAGCCTGCCCTAAGCTCGCCGAAGGGGAAAAAGGTTTTCGCTCGTCGAGCGGTACGCCCGAGTTCTTTTCGGGGAGTGAAAAGCAGAGGGATGTTCGTCTCGTAATGACAACTTCATATTTTATGATTTCATGAATTTTTCAGGTTGGTAATTTAGGATAGGATACCGAAGCACTCGAAACTTAGATGGCCGCTGTCAGTATAATCCACATCTCAAAATATAATCTTTGAATTATTATGAAAAGAAAAAGCATGGCTTCGGAGAACGATATGTCAAAGCCGAAATCGCAAGGTTTGTCCAGGCGGACCATTCTGGTGGGTGTTGCTTTATCCCTCATGCTGGGCATTTTGGTGTATATGGTGCTTATCACGCGGGATCTTCCCTCCTTGCAGCAGTTGGAGTCCTACAAACCGAAACTTTCTTCCAAGGTCTACTCAGCCGACTTGAAGCTGATTCACGAGTACTACATTGAAAAACGCAGCTTTGTGGCGCTTGACGAACTGCCAGAGGACCTCATCAAAGCGGTCATCGCAACGGAGGACCGCAAATTCTATGACCATTGGGGAATGGATATTCGACGATTCCTTGGCGCCATCATCAAGAATGTGGTTTCAGCCTCCTTCAAGGAAGGGGCGAGTACTCTGACGCAACAACTGGCCCGGCAACTTTATTTGACCCGTGAAAAAACCATCGGCCGTAAGATTCGGGAACTGATTACCGCTGTTCAAATCGAACGCACCTATACCAAACCAGAAATTCTCGAAATGTATCTGAATCACATGTACTTCGGACATGGGTCACATGGAGCACAGTCGGCGGCTTTGCAATACTTCGGTAAAGATGTCCGCAATTTGAATGTGCAGGAATGTGCTATGTTGGTTGGACTGCTAAAAGCTCCTGAAGCTTACACGCCGCGACGCCATATGGATCGTGCCTTGAGCAGGCGCAATGTCGTGCTGAATGCCATGCGCGAAATGCACTATCTGAGCGAGGATTCTTATAAGGAGGTGGTGCAAAAGCCCATCGAGTTGGTAAAAGCATATAAAAGCACGAATGACCTGGCCCCTTATTTTACGGAGTACATCCGGCAAATCATGCAGAAGAAGTATGGATACGACCTGTACACCGACGGTCTTTCAATATATACCACGATCGACTCGCGCGCCCAGTATCTCGCTGAGAAAGTCGTCGCTAAACAGATGGCCAAACTCCAGCGACAAGTTAATGCCTACTATAAGAAAAAGGGGCTTGTCAAGCGGTTTCTGAGTCCGGAGGTTAGGCGAAATCAAGACCTTCTTACGACGGTTCTACAAGATACAGCCTTCGTTGATTCTCTCCTGAATGAAAAGGCGAAAACACAAGTTGCCCTTGTTTCTCTCGATCCCCGCAACGGACACATTCTGGCATTTGTTGGGGGCAAGGATTTTAGTGACTCCAAATTTAACCGCGTCGTTCAGGCCCGACGGCAACCAGGTTCCGCGTTTAAACCTTTTATTTACACGGTCGCAATCGACAACGGTTATCCCCCGACGCAGGAGGTGTTGAATCAACCGGTCGTCGTTATGATGGAAAACGGAAAGCGCTGGTCACCGCAAAACTACGACCACTCCGTCGGCGGGCCAACGACCTTTCGGGAAGCGTTGAGAAAATCATATAATCTCGTAACGGTTCGAGTGCTACAAAGCCTGATACAAAAACCCAGTCTTGTGGTGGAATATGCACATAAGATGGGTATTAAATCGACTTTGCAGGCCGTAGACGCTATCGCACTCGGGGCTTCCGATGTCACTCCCATGGAACTTACCTCGGCTTACGGCACTTTTGCGAATGGCGGCGTTTTGGTGGATCCGATGGCGATTCTGCGAGTGGAGGATAAATTTGGCAACGTGATCGAACAGAACCAGCCAAAAAGTCAGGAAGTGCTGCGCCCCGAGACTGCTTATCTTGTTACGGATATGCTCCGTACCGTGATTGATAAGGGCACGGGAGGCAGCGCACGATGGCGTTACAAATTTTACCGGCCGGCGGCGGGAAAGACCGGAACCACCAATGATTACAGCGATGCCTGGTTCGTGGGCTTCACGCCGCAAATCACAACCGGCGTTTGGGTTGGCATTGACGATTACACGTTAACCCTGGGTAAGCAGACAGGCTCTAGCGCCGCACTTCCCATCTGGGCGCCCTATATGAAGGCAGTCCACGACACCCTGCAGTTACCCGAAGCGGATTTCAACATGCCTGAAGGAGTCGTGCGCGTGAACATTTGCGAGGACTCCAAGTTACTCGCCAAGGACAGTTGCCCGTGCAAAGTGGTTGAGGAAGTCTTTTTCGCGAATTTGGCCCCAACCCAATATTGTGACGATCACATTAACCTCACGAAAAAGAAGAATAGAAAGAAAGAGAAGAGACGAAGGTTCTAGGAAACGAATGCCTTCCGTTCCGGTTCCCACCGCCATTCGCCGGTTGCGTCGATCATGCCGTAAATCAAGGGAGTCGCGTCCGGCTGCTCATCCGAGCATTTAAACGCTTCAGCCAACCGGTCCATATTTGTTCGCAGCTTGTTCTTGTCGTTGGAATAGGCTGTCGCGAGAATGTCCCCACGAGTCACTTTGCTTCCACCTTTGCGGCTCAAAATGATCCCTGAGACGGTATCGATTTCGTCCGCCATTGAAGCACGGCCCGCGCCCAGGGCCATGGATATTTTCCCGATTTCCCGGGCATTTATGGCCGTGACGTAACCATCTTCGGCCGCCGTAAGGGTTTCTTCAAAAGTGGCCGGTGGGTAGGTTTCAGGGGCTTTTACGACGGAACTGTCTCCCCCTTGTAATTCGACGATTTCAACAAACTTGGAAAAGGCGTCACTCGTTTCGATTTTTTCCAGAAGAAGGTCGTAGCCCTGTTTCAGGGTTGCGACTTTGCCGCCAAGCAGCAGCATTTGCGCGCTGAGGACCAGCGTTAATTCTAGTAAATCCTGGGGTCCGTGACCGCGCAAAGTGGCGATGGCCTCCCGCGTTTCCAGCCAATTGCCAACGGCGTTTCCCAGCGGTTGATTCATATTTGTGATAATTGCCGACGTCTTGAGGTTAAACTTGGCGGCGGTCGATGTGAGCATGCGACCCAGTTCCCAGGCCTTTTCTTCCTTTTCGAAGATAGCCCCGTTGCCACATTTCACATCCAGGACCAGGGCATCGATGCCTTCCGCCATTTTCTTGCTCAAGATGCTGGCTGTAATCAACGGAATGGAATTGACGGTAGCGGTCGCGTCGCGCAATGAGTAGATTTTCTTGTCCGCCGGGGTCAGGTCCTCCGTTTGTCCCACCAGCACGGCCCCTGTTTGCGCCAGTTGTCGTGAAAGCTCCGGCAAGGAAAGATCGGTCCGGAATCCGGGAATGGCTTCAAGTTTGTCCAGCGTGCCGCCCGTGTGACCGAGGGCCCGGCCCGAAATCATCGGAACATAAAGTCCCGCCGAAGCCACCAATGGCGCGAGAATAAGTGAGACTTTATCGCCAACGCCACCGGTACTGTGTTTGTCTGCCTTAAACCCAGAGATGGCGTCATGCGACAGGACCGTTCCCGAATCGCGCATGAGCCTCATCAAGGTGGCGGTCTCCGCAGGCGTCATGCCTTGAAAGTAGACGGCCATGAGGAAAGCCGAAATCTGATAGTCCGGGATGGTGCCGTCGACGTAACCGGTTACCAGAAATTCCAGCTCAGGTTCCGTGAGTTCCTTACCGTCCCGTTTCTTTGAAATGAGCTCGACCTGGTTCATGTTGTTTCCTCGCTGACGATCCCGATGCCGGCGGAAGCGCCGATTCTGCTGGCCCCGGCCTCTACCATTTGAGCTGCGATCTTGCGATCCCGGATGCCTCCCGACGCCTTGACACCGAGGCGGCTGCCCACGACTTTTTTCATAAGGCTGACATCCCCCAGGGTGGCGCCACCCTTGCTGAACCCGGTTGAGGTTTTGACGAAGGCCGCTCCAGCGGCTTTCGACAGGAGGGAGGCCTTGATTTTTTCTTCATCGGTGAGCAGGCAGGTTTCCAGAATAACTTTGACGATCGCGCGCGGCGTGGCCGTTTCAACCACGGCTCGAATGTCATTCTCGACATAATCATAATCTTGTGATTTGAGTTTGCCGATATTGATGACCATATCAATTTCGTCGGCACCGTGAGCAAGAGCCGTCTCCGTTTCGAATGCTTTGGCCTCACAACTTGTCGCTCCGAGTGGGAAACCGATCACGGTACAAACAACGACACCCGAGTCACTCAGGAGATCACGGCAAAGCCGAACCCAACACGGGTTGACACAAACCGAGGCAAAGCCGTAACGTGCGGCTTCCTGACAGAGTTTTTCAATCTCTGCTTGGGCGGCGTCCGGCTTGAGGAGAGTATGGTCAATCAGACGCGCCAATTCTGCATTGATCGGCCCGAGGTCGGGACCGGCACCAACTCTGGCTGCGCCACTTCCGATAATTTGCCGTACTACTTCCGACCGGCAATCCGGACAAACCCAGCACCAATTGCACTTAGGCGCAATCGATTCATGCGAATGGCTGCCTGTGTCCATGACAAGCTCATCGACAATTTTGTCGACAAGATGATCGATGTTCATTTTATTTTCCTTTAGGTTCCGTGTCTTTTTTCTCACTCACCTCTTTAAACGGAAGAATTCGGGTCACTGCACCCAACAAGGACGGACAACGCAAAGATTGATATGAAAAAAACCTCTTGCCAAAACCTTGGGGTCCGCATAAAGTGCCTCTCAAATCAGGGGAATTAGAGCGAGGTTATCCAAGTCACCATCGCAGCAACTCCCCCCTGCGATTAAGCCGCTCGTGAATCCGGTGAGATATCAATGTCATCGATGACCGCGACAATCACCGCCTGCACTGGAATTTCCTCATCACCCAGTAGCAGCCTGGCCGAGCTTCCTTCTTTGTTGACCAAAACGATATCATCCTTGCCGGCGCCGACCTTGTCGATGGCAATCAGCGAAATGCCAGCAGGGGTTGTCAAGTCGAGCTCGACCGGTTGTGCCAGTAAGAGTTTGTAGCCCTGCAAATGGCTATTCTTTTGGGTGGAAACAACATCCCCGGCGATTTTACAAATCATCATGGCTTAGAAATGACTCCTGATTTCCGCGCACAAAGCATCGGCCCCCGCCGCCGTGGGCGCTTCAGCGATCACACGAATGATCGGTTCCGTGTTCGATGGGCGAATGTGAACCCACGAATCCTGGCGCAAAATCTTCACACCATCGATCAAGTCCAACGTTTCGTTCTTGTAGATATTGTGAATTTTAGTCATCGCCTCCTCCGCCTGAATCGTTCCCAATTCTACTTTTTCCTTCTTGATGACATAGTGCGGCAGGCTGTCGTTGAGTGCGCTCAAAGGTCCGCCAAATTCCGCCAGGTGTTGCAGCGTTAAAGCGACGCCTATGGCAGCGTCCCGGCCTAAGTGGACTTCCGGCAAAATGACGCCGCCGTTGCCTTCGCCGCCGATCACGGCACCGACTTCACGCATTTTTTTGGCAACGTTGATCTCCCCAACTTTGGTGCGGTACAGCTCGGACCCGGCGTCTCGCGCAACATCCTCCGTGGCCTTAGAGGTCGATGCGTTGATCACGACCGGCCCTCGTTTTTTATGCAAGAAAAATTTTACCGCCAGAGCCAGTGTCCGTTCTTCACCAAGCGGTTCGCCCTTTTCCGACACCAACGCCAGCCGGTCCGAGTCCGGATCGACGGCAATTCCCAGGTCAGCATTCTTGGTGCGCACTGTATCGCACAGTTCTGTTAGATTTTCCGGAACGGGCTCCGGATTGCGGGGAAACAGGCCGGACGGTTCATCGTTGAGTGGCACAACTTCGCAACCAAGCTTACTCAACAGGCCTGGCAGCAGCGCCGAACCCGCGCCACAAACATAATCCGCTACGACTTTGAAGTGGCGGCCATGGATTTTTTCCGTATCCAGGTAAGGGAGGTTCAGGATGGCGTCGATATGTTCATCGATCGCTTTTGAGTAATGGACCCGCATGCCTAATTTGTCCCATGCCGCATAGGAAATCTGGTCGGCTTGTGAAATTTTAAGGACTTGTTCGCCCTCTGCCGCATCGAGAAAAAGACCGTCAGGTCCCAGCAATTTGAGACCATTCCACATGATCGGGTTGTGGCTGGCTGTTATCATAATGCCGCCGGCGGCTTTGAGATTCTCGACGGCTAATTGCGTTGTCGGCGTTGGGCAAACTCCGATATCAAGAATATCACATCCAACTGAAACCAGACCCGCACTCACTGCTTGACGGACCATTTCTCCCGTGACGCGGGAATCCCGCCCCAGAACCACTTTCCCGCCTTGCACAAACATCCCAAAAGCTTGCGCAAAAGTCATGGCGATTTGCGGCGTCAACCCCTCGCCGACGATGCCACGCACGCCTGAGACACTTACCATCAAGCTGGTCAATTTGAAATCTCCATTAACGAAATAATCCTCGACTTCTATTGTGGGTATCAGGAAAGTCAAACCTACTGCTTTTAGCCCTATAATGCAAATTTTTTTGAGTCTCATATTAGGACTGTCCCGGGAAGCTAGCGCTTTCAAGAGAGAAAAGCTGACAACACCGTGTTTTTTTTGTAAGCTTTCGTGGACCTAATATGATAAGCCTGAAAATTTCATAGCCACGGAGTTACTCCCAAGGATGCTTTAGCCACGGATTCACACTGATGAAACACGGATTTTTTTAGGTAACGAAACGCTTGAGTTCTACTTTCTCTTTACCGAAGTTAAGCAACCGTGGTTCATCTTTTGAATTATTCTGTAATCTCCTCACATTCTAAACTCATTTTATCCGTATTCAATCGGTGTCAATCCGTGGCCTAATTTGTTTTTCTAACCCACTCAAAACAGCAAAGAGCCTTTCTCTGTGTCCTCCGGGTCTCAGTGGCAAAATTCATGAATTATTCAGGTTAGGCAAAATAATCTTGTCAATTTTTTTCGAGGGCACCCCCATTGCAACTAAAGAATTGACTTTCGGAGAGAACAGTCTTATATTAAAAGTTCGACTTCGCCTCATTGACCCCGCGGCAGAGAAATGATGATGCACGAATATTTTTGTGAGAGTCCGCTATGCATCTGTTAGTCGTGCTGACGGTTATCTTTTCATTTCACACCCCTCTTTTCGCCTACAGCGACTCAACTGCACACCCCCCCGAGTTTGAGATTGCCCGATCGGTGCGGGCGGTGGTTCAAAATGCCGGCGCGGACCTTTTGAACTCGACTGTTCTGGGTGCCTGGCGCGACCACCTCATGGTGGCGGCGGCCAATCTGTCGCCGGAGGTGCAGCCGTTGCTCCTCATCAAGTTTGACCAGGATGTCGTTTTCCGTGGTCAGTTTAAAGAATTGATCGCATGGGAATCCACGCTTGAAAAGCAGGAAAACGCTCATTTCATTTATTATTACAAGTTGGAACAGCCCGTGCCGAGACTTCTCATTTCTACTCTGGACACACACTTTCGGTCCGTGACGAAATTGTTCGGGGTGGCGCCTGATGAAAAAATACCGTATCGATTCGTACCGGGCGTCGAACAGACCAGATTCTATCCTTTCGACGATTTGCGCGGCGGCATTGTGTCGGGCCAGCCCGTTGATTTCCATGGCTGTGCGCAGGCGATTTTTTCGGCAATCAATCCTAATATTGTTTTCATGACCCAACCCCTCGCGCGTATGTATGGCACATTTTTTCAAAATGAGACGGCCCGCCGGGCTTTCTACGAGAAATGCCTTCATGACCTATCCGTGGCCGGGTACACCTCCGCTCTGCAACTTTATACATTACACGGCGACGGACTGGATGCCGCGGCACGGTTCTCGGCATACGCTTTTGTCTACCGGCTTCATGAGCAGTATGGCGTTGGCAAGGTTGGGAAATTCTTGAGTGCCGTGAACGACAAAATGTCGCAAAATGAGTTTCTTGCGGCATTCAAACGCATTTTTGAGATAGGCCTTGCGGAATTTGAAGGCTCCGCGGAGGTCATGCAGCGCGCAACCAAGTTGTAGCGACCGGCCGTCAGAGGGGATTCGTTCTGATTCCTGAGCATGCGGTCCGCCGCCGACGTCATCGTCGTCGTCGTTGCGGGAAAGACGCATCACAAAAAAACGGGAATAGAAATCAATGAACAGGCGAAACTTTGTAAAGATAGGTGCTGCTTTTGGTGCGGTGTCGCTACTCCAGAAACATGTTCAGGTAGGCCGCGCCGGGCCAAAGGAAGCCGAAACCGTAGGAAATATTACCTATAAAATAGGGGAGAGGATCGCGACTGAAGCATTTGTAGTCGACGGAAATCTGCGTCGCCGGCATGTCATGGACCTCGTCCAGCAAAACACCACGGCGGTCGTCAACGTGCTCTACATTTTTGGTGGAGGAGCACTCGAAAATGAGGATAGATTGGGGGGCATCTGGTGCCCCGATTCTTTCGAGGATTTACAAATTCTACGCTACGTCCACCGTAAGTATGAGTTTTCGGAAGTGCAAATCATTCCGGTCGCGTGTGCTCCGGTTTATTCCAGTGAATACTATGGTCTGGAGAGGCGCGTCTTTCTGGATGAACCTGATGATTCAGAAAAATTTCAGGCAGCGGTGGAGAGCTTCGTCAAGAGTACAGGCAAAGCGGTCGATGGCGGTTACATCCCTCTGCGGCCCTATCTGGATTTGAGGTTTCGCTTGTTGTTCAATTCTTCTAAAGCATGGGCGCCTGCCAAGGGTTATGGCGAGATCGCTGATTGGCAGGGCCGGTTCAGGGCGGAAGGTGAAACGCAAAAATATGGCGTTCCAACGATTTGGATGCTTGACTCTGAAGGAGTGGTTCTAGAAGGTCCCTTTCACGGGAATGTCTATCACTCCGAGCCTTATGAAATCAACTACACCGTGCTCGATATCGACCAGGCTATTCAAAAACACCTGTAAGAACGACCCCCTTGCGCGTACGCGAAACGATGCAGGTGTTTAGACTGAAGGCTATTAGACTGGTAGGCCGTTATGAATCCACGATTATGGCGGTCATCCGAACAATTGCGTTGAATGTCGGTTTAGGGGCGTTGGTTAAATTCGCTGTGGCTTTCCGTGCGCCTTTCCTTTACGAGACCTGGCGCGCGTGATAAACCCAATATCCCGGTCTTATCAAGACGGATAATGTCTGGATATGACGCACATCTTACGCCTGGATGCGGGTTTATCTGGGCGATATTGGCTGGTGGGCGAATATGGCCTGCCGAATATTTAGTTAGGCCGGAAAAGGAGGTAATCGACATGAATGAAGCCATAGCCACATTTTGCGTAAAGGCCTACACTTTTCTTCTTCCAATTTCATGGATTGGTGTAGCGATTGTTGTCCTCGTCCTATTGCCGATGGCTTTCTTCAAGGCGACACGCCCCGCAGGGGGGACAGGAATGTATTTTGCGTCTATTTTATTCGGTCTTACAACACCTGGTTTCTTGGTGCCACCGTTACTTTCGTAACATGGGGTTGGGTGGGTGTGATTATTGGCCTTATCATTGCCGGGGTTGGTGTTGTTCCAATTGGAATATTGGCTGCGTTCATTTCGCTCAAAGAACCAGCTCTAGGCTTCTCCCTAATCGTGATGGTTGTGATCGTTTTCGCAACACGTATTGGCGGTGCGTCATTAATGCAATCCGAAGGCGAGGTATAACATCGGCATTAAGGGCGACGGCAAAAAGCCGCCGCGCCTTATGCCGGGCGTTATGGTGCAGGTACGTCGTAATCTTAAAAACATGTGTATATTATGAAACCAAGTGTTTACATTGAAACCACGATTCCGAGTTTTTACTATGAAACCCGAACTGAGCCGGGGATGGTGGCTCGTTATGAATGGACTCGTGATTGGTGGGACAATTACCGTTCGGAGTACGAATTATTCACCAGCGATGCGGTGGTTGATGAATTGGAGCGCGGTGATTTTGAAGCCAAAGATGCCGCTCTCGCGCTAATCAAAGATTTGCCACTTCTGGAAATCGATGAGGCCATCGCTGATACAGTTGCTGCATATATTTCTCACCGTGTCATGCCGGCTGACCCTGCCGGTGACGCGCTGCATTTGGCCATCGCGTCAAATCATAAATGTGATTTTCTTTTGACATGGAACTGTCGTCATCTTGCAAATGCCAATAAATTCTCACACATCCGGCGTGTGAACGGGATTCTCGGCCTCTTTGTGCCAACCCTTGTCACGCCGTTAGAATTACTTGGGGAGATCGAATCACCATGAAAGATGATCCTGTAATTCAGGCTGTGCGCGATGCACGCCACCAAATCTCTGAATCTGTCGGCCACGATCCAAAGAAACTAGTTGAGTACTATCGGCAGCGTCAGAAAAAGTATCTTGGTCGTCTGGTCAGCCAGCAATCAAGCGAATTGGAACCACAAGACAAAAACGCTGGATGATATTGCCGCGCCAAGGTGCCCGGACATTAAAATCTAAGAGTTGGGCGCCGGGTGCCCTGGACATAGAATAAATATCAGACTTGTGTGGCACGCGCCTTTAGGCCGTGCCTAGCAGATACATTGGAATTAGCGTAATGTCAGAGAACAAAACCTTGGAAAAAACTAAAACGCTATGACACAGCTGGTCATGCACACGAATTGACTTCTTCCTGCTATCATCGCTTTGATTATCTCAATGACACAACCAGTTGTTTGCTCTTTCTGGAAGCAAGCGTAGGATGGATCCCCGCCCCATCCTCTAACGGAATCCACCATGCCAACTATATCCGTGCGAAGTTTGATGGCGGCTACTATTTTTGACTGTGGTTACGTTTGCACGAACGCCTATTTTGACCACGCCTTTGGCGCGACGCATCTTGCGGTAG
>Ga0114931_10010414_pt1 | contig 11072 bp, 8 predicted proteins | sample 2SBtaG_FD_89579 | JGI IMG/M metagenome (GOLD analysis project Ga0114931, IMG submission 89579) | Deep subsurface microbial communities from Kolumbo volcano to uncover new lineages of life (NeLLi) - 2SBTROV14_V59a metaG | ecosystem: Environmental > Aquatic > Marine > Volcanic | place: Kolumbo...
ACATTAGCCAAAAAACCTTGTGGTGAGAATCGTTGTCCCCAGTTACCGGCAGAACCGATACCACCCCCAAAAGGTTTGTCGGCAAGATATGTTTTCAATATTTCACGGTTTTTAAGTCTTACCTGATAAGATGCGTCCTTTTCAGGGTGAAAGGCTGTTCGCATCCTTGCGATGGTTGCATTACTGTCGCCAATGTAAGTGTAGGCAAAAAAGAAATATAAAAAAGCCAGGGTAATACCGCCGACAATCATTACCCTCACGCGTTTTGATAAGATTACATAGGTAATTCCACCAAGCGCCGGTACAATCATGGCACCCCTTGTCCCGGATAGCATCATTCCCCAAAAGGAAAGGATGGAAACAGTCCAGAAAAAAATTTTATTTTTCCATCCTTTAAAGGCTGAGGCTATTCCCGCAAACACAATACCCGCTGCTCCCTGTGCAGCACCAAACTGGCCTGCATCGCTGAAAAAAGAGAAAATCCGGAGTTTTCCATTGATAATGTGGGTAACTGCACCTATAGTATCCAACCAATGTTGTTCGCCAAAATCGAGCCCGATATACTTCTGTTGCAAGCCTTTAAGTGTGGCCAAAAGAGAAAATGCAGCCCAAAAAATCAGAAAACCATAAAGATGTCTTAAACGATTGAATATCAACAGACCTAACATTACGGCAAGCAGTGGGTAAAGAGACATCCCACGCATGGCATAAAACCATGCCGTGCGGCTCAATGCCTGGGGGTTAAAAAATTCGAGAATAGAATAGGCGAACCAAATAATCAGAAGGTAGACAATATCGCGATTAAGCAACTTAAAATCAATTTTGTCGTAAAAGTTTCTGAAAAAAATTGAAATAATGGTTAAAACAAGTAAACCGTCAATACTTAAACCCAAGGGAACCCCTTGGATGTAACGTGTTAATCCAATGGCAGTAAAAGCCATAAAAAGAACGCTGTAGATTCCAAGGACCGGGTGGACAAACAGCCTGTTTAAATAAATCAATATCGGCGCAAGCAACATCATGGCAATGGCAATTTTAAACCCGCCCCTGGCAATGATAAAGCCTACAACTATTGTTGCTATGATCACTAATCCGATAATCAGCGGATGTTGAAGTTTGGTTGCCCCGGTTTTATCTTTTAACGATTCCAGCATATTTCGGAATTAATGCTTAAAATTAAAAAAAAATGCTTAGCGGTTTATTTTTTTCTTACGAAAAATACTCTCGCTAAAGAACTGAATGCCTCCGCTCCACAATTTCCGTAAATGAATTTCGAGATTCTGATTTAAATAATGATAACCAACAAAAATCCCTATTAGCGTAAATGAAATGGTTACCCATGCTACTCCCTGAAGAACAATGTTTACAGAAAAGTCACGGGTAACCAATCCAATAAATTCCAAATTGCCAAATCCATGCCATAGTAAAGTAGAAAGGCTGACCACGGCGACGAGATAATAGAAGGAAAAAACCATTATCGAGTCTCCAATGATGTTGGCCAGGGTCATATAGACAACTTTTAAGAAATTTAATTTTGGTTGGTTTACGCTGTCTAACGCTACGCCAATAAAGCGGTCAAGGGGAAGGAATATGCCATATATACAAAATATACGAAAAATATTAGCCGTTGATTCGTAGCCGGGTCCACCGAGAATATAGACCAGTTCTTTCGCGAAAATAAATGAAAATAACATGATGGGGATCATCAATAATGTCATCCCGCCGGCATTTCGGTAAAAAATATGCCTTACCAAATCGTTGTCACCTTCAATGCTGGCTTTTGACATGCCCGGAAAAGCGGTCATGGCAAAACTGCGAAGTGGGATTTCAATAATTTCAGTGAGTTTCATCGGAATGCTATAAAGTGCAACTCCGGCAGTACCCAGGAATGGACTTAAACCAATGATAAAAGTGTCAGCGCTCTTTAGTAAGTTGCTGCCTATGAGTGTGCCTGTTGAATATTTTCCGAAATTTAAAATCATTTTATTTGTAGAACGACTGGCCTTAAACAGGTAACGTATGCCATCCCAATTGGTGACACTTGCAATGAAAGATGTAAGCAGGTTGATGGCCAAATAAGCATACACAATAATTGAAAGCTGGAAGCGAAAAGCGAAGTAGTTTACCAATAAAAAAAGCATGAATAGACCTACATTTACACTGCGGAGGAGGAGGATACGGTCGAATTGCATCCTGGCTTGTAAAACGGATTGTGCATTATTAAAAGGTAAGTTTATCAGGGCTAATACCGGAAACCATTGAAAAAACAGAGAAAACCCGGAGTTTTTTACGGTATTGGTAAAAAAGAAGTTAATCACCAATACCACAGCAATAATTAATAGGGTTGAAACGAGATTAATCAGATAATTTGATCCGATGAGTTTTTTGGCTTCATTCTGTTTGGCTCCGGCTAAAAAGCGGACAATTGCCGTCCGTGTGATACCAAAACGTAACATGTCGATGAAATTTGCCGTTGTAATAAAAAGCACCCACTCACCAAACTGGTTTGTGCCAAGGCTCCTGACTAAAAGGAGAAATCCAAAAAAACCGAAAACAGCTATCAGGCCATTGTTTGCCAGAGAGAGGAAGTTTTTATTTTTGAATATTTTTGCCAGTACATTTGCCACCTTTTTAAGCTTCTTTCTTTATGGTTACTTTGAATTTACCAGGATAAGTAAGCATTGCTTTCAGCTTTTCAATAATACCAGGCTTTGTTTTTGGTATTTCCGTTAACAAATCTTCCAGATTATATAGTTCAACTTCATTAAGCACAACCATTGGTGTACCTTGTGATGCTTTCTTAAAAGATTCAATAGCATGTTCGTCGGCCTTGCCAAAACGACTGTTCCCTTTGATGATAAACAAATTTAAATCAACATCCGACAATAACTTGATTGGATAAGTATGGTAAATAATAGAAGGTATCTCTAAAAATATAAAATCATACGCAATGTTGGATTTTCGTAAAGCCAGGTTATCAATTAATTGCTGAAGGTTTTCAATATCGATAAAATTATTTTTAATCGTATAGGAGTAAGACTGGTTGAAGTCTTCATCTTCCTGTTCGGATGGGTCTGACAAATAATTTAAAAACAGCACCTTATCGCCCATTGCACGCATGCGGTTTATGATTTTTTGGGCAATGAGCGTTTTCCCTACACCATTTTGAGTACTCAAAACCAGTATCAGATAGGGTTTTTCAGGATTTTTATCTGATTTGGCAAGGTTCAGTTTAATATTCTGAATCATCATATCAGTAAGCCTGATACCGATTTGCGATAGCTCGTTGGCCTGATGTTTGGATGACAAATAGGGATATGCACCTGCCAATTGCATTTTGGTTTTTTCAATTACACGGGCAGGGTTTTTCACCGAAGTATCAAAATACTCCAACATCACAATAACCAATGCAATCAGGAGGAAGCCTGCAATTGCCGAGGCAATTACAATATATCTTGTTTTAGAAGGGTTGGGTGCAATAGGGAAAAAAGGAGGATCAACAATTTTTATGTTAGTTGACATTTCCAAATTTTGTTGTTTCATTTTAGCCACATTCAAACTATGCAGCATCTCAAGGTAAGTTTGCTCAGCTACTTTAATCTCACGTTCTATCCGGGTAAGCATGGCACCTAAAGGCGCCATTTTTTGATAAGTACGTATAAAATCGAGCTTACGTCTTGCCAGGACAATTAATGCAGCTTTAGCTTCGGTATAGTTGATAGTGTTCTTAAGCCATGAATCCAGGATGTTCTTTATGGGCACGCCTTGTGTCGAATGGCCATAAAGATAGAGTTGATCCACATAAAACTTTATCTCGTTTCGCAATTTCTTTTGCTTGGCACGAAGTTGGGTTAATTTAGTAGCTACCTGGCTGTTGTATGTTTCGGCCAACTGATTAACAATTATTTTTTCCGAAACATCAGCTAACTGTTTCTTCCGCTGGTTGATTTCATCACTTTTTAAGTAGATTGAATCGCGGGCAGTCATTTTTGTTTCCAGCTCCTGCAACGAGGCTGAAGCTCCTGAAAGTTTAATTTGCTGATCCTGATAGTATTTATCAAGATCTTCTTTTTGAGCAGCAATGTATTTACTTTGTTCGTAGTAATTAATAATATTGTTTCGTTTATTAAAACGTAACAGGCGGTCCTCAGCTTCTGAAAGCTTTTTATCGGACGAATCAACCTGGCGCTGAAAATATCTGACAACCCTGTCGGTTTCATTTATACGTAGAGCTTTATAATCGCTCATAAATACTTTTGAAATAATTTTCAGCGTTTGTTGACAAATTCCGGGATCATCTGAAGTATAAGTCAGCTTTACCAAATCGCTATTGCTAATACGGTAAATTTGAATTTTACTAATGGCACTGATACTGTAATGCCTACTCGCCACGTAATGTACCAAACCATATATCCAGTTTGTGTCGCTGGAGGCGTAGTAGCGTCTCAGGTTTCTTACTGTTTTTTCATAGTCCGATTTTTTTATTCCCGGAGGGACAATCGGGTCTTTAACAAATATATTTTGCGGACTAACAATTGACGATTCAGTTGAGATTTTGTTATTTGAAACACCTGTACCCTTATTTGATGTTTGCGTGGAATAATCAGGGGATACCTGTTTTAATGCGTAATTGTACAAATCATTTCCACCGGTTGTATTGTCCTCAATTTTAATGCGTTGTCCAGGTCTCAATTCTCTGTTATTCAAATTATTGAGTTCTCTTAATTTATTGATATTCACGCCATAGCGTTTAGCAATGGAAAAAAGTGTTTCACCGGGTTGTACCGTGTGATACTGAGCAGTAGTTACGCTTTGATTACCTTGTCTGATAGTAATATTTTGACCCGGGCTCACATTTCCGTTGCCCAGCTGGTTCAACTTTATCAACTCGCCCCTTGAAACGCCATAGCGACTGGCAATGGATGATAATGTTTCACCGGGTAATACGGTATGGGTCAGGCCGGCAGGAACTGTCTTTTGAGTGATTGAAGTTGTTTGTTTGGAAGCTCCGTAGTTATTAGAAACTGTTTTATTTATGTTAGATAATTCTCTTGCTGCAATGTTCTTTTTTTTGCTGATTTCTTTTTCCAGCGAATGGATTTCTTTTTCCAGTGAATGAATTTGTTCTTCTTTCTCACGTTGGATTCCCGATTTATTATTTTTAACCACAAGGTCCTTGATTCGCTTGGGTGTGTTTGCCATCAACAATTCATAATTTGCACGTGAAATATACTGTGGATTAGGTGCTTCAAGTGAAAGATCCTGAGCAAGCAGGCGGATGGCAGTTTCAACGATCGTTTGACGTGATTTCAACAGGTTTATCATGTTGTCAAACTGTGCACTTGTACTAAAAAAGTCGGTGGCACGCTGGTTTGTCGATTCAATTGAGTAGCCGGTAGTAATACCGGTATAGATAACAGCTTCCGACTGGTAAACTTTTTCCTGGTTACGTGTAAAATAATAGACAACCACAGCCAATAAGAAAGGTATCCCTAAAAGCAGAAGTATATTTCTTTTAAATAACCGTATGAAGTAAAATAAATCCATTCAAGTCGAATTAATTAACGCAAAATATTTATCAGATTAAATTTCATTCCTGTCGTAACTTCCAACAGTTGGTATTCTTTGTTAAATTCAGCAATAGCTTGTTGGAAATTAATGGCTCCACGGGTCTGAATTTCTTTCAGCCGGGTGTATTCAGCCGTGCTGATTTCAGAATTTAAATATTCATTCTGTGCCATCTGCATCTGCATCATAGTGAAATTCTGATAGTCATTGTAAATTCGTATATAATTTTGGTATTGAACCAGATTGTTATAATGCTCAATAACCTCTTTAACTAAGAATCGTTTATTTATTTCTTTTTGAGTCAGTGAAATCTCAATCCATTTTTTTTGTTTTTTAATTCTGTTTCTTCTGTCAAACAAGGTAGCCAGTGGAAACCGGATGTAAAAACCTACTGCGTAGTTATCACGAATGGACTCTGTACGGAAGTATTGGTTGCTTTGATCTTTTTCGTACCTGTCCCAAAAGTTCCATTTTCCAATATTCATATCCAAATTTAAACTGAAATGCTCGAGCCATGCTCTTTGTGCCGAAAGTTGCTCATAATAATAGTAATCGGCTTTAAGATCTTGATAACGCATATCGGGCGAGTTGAAAGCAGCTGAGTCAATCAAAACATTTAACGGAGGTAGCCGTTTGGTAATGTTATCAGTAAGCGGATTGAAAAATTTGGAACTATCCACAACCTGATTTTGCCCCAGTCCCTGAAAATACATCATTACCAACAGTATAATTATAATCCCTTTGGTTAAGTATGAATGATGCAATCTATTGTTTTGATCCCGTGTTTTCACATGTTCGACTTTTGATTTGAAAATTACTATTTTACTGCCGTTCATTATTTTAATAAAGAAATAGTTATTAAATGAGTTTTTAACAATTTATTAAACATTTTCTTTTTGAAATAAAGCTGGTATTGTTCTTAATATCAGCTTAATATCACCTAAAACAGAATGGTTCATGGCATATTGGTTGTCCAATGCCTTACGTTCTTCTTCTGACATATCGCCTCCTTTTCCTCTCAATTCTACCTGCCAAAGCCCGGTAATACCCGCCGGGGCCATAAAGCGGGCACTCCAATCATCGGAAGTAAGTTGCTCCGCTTCATAAAGTGGGAGCGGACGATTTCCAACTATCGACATGTCTCCTTTCAGCACATTAATAAGTTGTGGTAATTCGTCGATACTTGTGTTTCGTATGAATTTTCCCACTTTAGTAATTCGCGGGTCGTTTTCTATTTTTATAAAAGTAGATGTTTTTTTTCGTTTACTCAATTCATGGTACCAATATTCACAAATGATTTGCCCACCAATAAATAATTTAGGTGAGCAATATTCGCCTTCTGGTAATTTTGCACAACGAGGGCACTTCTCATCTAAAGTAATGTTTCCTTTTTTATCTTCGGTATTATTGTATTGATTAAGGTGTTCCAACTCTTTTAGTTTTGCGTCAGCGCCGGTATACATAGATCTGAATTTAAGAAAATCAAATATCCGGTAACCGGTACCCACTAGTTTTAATTGATAAATTACCGGCCCTTTAGATTCTAATTTAATAGCCAAAGCCACGATCAGCAAAACGGGTGATAACAAAAGCAAAGCGGTACCCGAAACCACAATATCGAATAATCTCTTTACCAGAGGGATTTTGTACATTTTTTCTTTGGCAGCCAACGATTCAGGTGTTTCTCTCAAATCATTCAGGTAATGTATGAGAAACTGGATGCGTGTTAATAAAACATTAAAGTCGAATGGATAAGAATACAGGTCGTTTACAAATAATTTCTTTTTAAAAAGCCTGGCTCTGTATTCTTTATCTTTTTCATATTGTATGATGACGACCGGAATCTTCCACATTCCCAACCTCTCTTTTATATGAACGGCCATTTCATCTCCCGGAATACCCGGCAGGTGTGCCTCGCTGAGGATGGCATCTATCTTATCAAAACGGCGTAAATAATCGATAGCTTTTAATCCGTTATCCTGATGGACAAGGTTTATTTGATTAGGATGTTTGTTGAGTATATCTAATACCTCAGGATTACTCCCAACATATAGTAATGATAGTTTTTTTGAAGTTGTTTCTTGCATGAATTTACTTGCTGGTACGGCTTATTAAATTGTCAATCCGGAGGGATAGTTCTTCCGGATTAAATGGTTTAACAATATAATAATCGGCACCCATTTTTAAAAATTTCACCCTTTCCTGGCTGCTTTCAATTCCGGAGAGCATGATTATGGGGATATCTTTGAAAAATCCGCTGGCTTTTAATTGCTTTAAGAATTCATATCCATCCAGGTTAGGCATCTGAATATCAGCTACAATTAGATGGGGCATATTTCCCTCTTCCAGATACTTTATTCCTTCCTGTCCGTCCACTTTAGTTACCACCTCATATTTTTTGCTCAGGTAATTTTCTAACAACATGCGTATGGAGAGTTCATCATCAATTACAAGTATTTTTTTCTTCATCCTGATTTTCTTTTAAAGTTCAAGTATAATCTGCAATTATAAGCAAATATAAAGAATAAAACTGATTTAGCAGACCTTTCTTTTGAAGTTATTTACATCAGGAAGTTAATAAATTCAAGATGTGGTTTTATCATTTATTTTTTATTAATCGTATTTATTGGCTTGGCAAATTCATGGCGTGCAGGTTTTGTAACATCAGTGGAAATTTAGTCATATTAAAAGGCTTGTTGATAAAATCATCCATCCCTGCGGCCTTGCAATTCTCTTTGTCCTGTAATCGTGAATTTGCTGTCAGTGCAACAATTAACACTTTTGATTTATTTTGTTGCAAAGCTTCAATCTCACGAATTTTTCGAGTGGCTTCCAGCCCGTCCATTACCGGCATTTGAATGTCCATTAAGATCAAATCGAAAAATGAAGTTTGAAATTTTTCCACGGCCAATTTGCCATTATTGGCTACTTCAACTTCATATCCCAGGTTTTCCAGTATCACACGTGTCAACCGTTGGTTAACCAGGTTATCCTCGGCAAGCAAAATTCGGCTGATACCTGGCGATTCATTTTTAAAATCAGGAGTATTGCCCATGCGAACGGTAAAGCTGAAGCTTGAGCCGGCTCCTTTTTTGCTTTCCACACTCATTTTACCTCCCAGTAAATTACATAGCTTGTTGGATAAAACCAAACCAAATTGAGACTGTGTTAAAGTGGACAGATGGCTTTCTGAACGCATCATATTGCGTATTTTTATTTTATCGGGTTCCTCAATCCCGATGCCCGTATCTTTTACAATAAACCGTATAGTCAAAAACTCAGCTTCATCTTCAATACATGCCGTGGAAACGTTAATTTGTCCTGACGGCGTGAACTTAATGGCATTGTCAAGTAAATGAATTAAAATTTGTTTCATCCGGGTGGCATCGCCGATGAGATATTGGGGTAGGGTTGGCGCAATGTCGAAAGAAAGACGAAGCCCATGAACCTGTGCCTTTTCAGAGAAAATTGCTTCTACTTCTTCCAGCTCTTGTTGAAGATTGAATTTCTGATGATTGATAGTGATTTGATTAAACAGTATGCCATAATAATCGAGTATATTATTCATCATGCTGAACAAATAATGACCTTTTCGGTCGATTATTTCTACCAGTTCATGGCTCTCGCTATCTAAATGCTTATTTTTTAATAAGGTGATGGAACTCAAAATACTATTGAGTGGCGTTTTTAAATCGTGGCTTAGCGTGGCTAAAAATTGTGAATTTATCTGGTTTTCCATAGTTGTGTCAGTTTTTAAAATGCCGGAGCCATTATTAATCTGATTAAGGGATTTTTTCCTTGCTTGTTTTAATTTGTCCGGCAGTAAATTTTTATTGTTTGATTGTGTCATGGTTCAAAAAGCTACACTTTGAATTGTAAAGCAAATGACTTTTCAAAAATTAAGCCATAAGTAGTAATATGTGAGAGAAACAGGCTGTTAAGCATAAATGGTTGACCGGTTATCTGTACTGTATTTTCCCGCTATGGGAAAGTATTCCATTAGCGACATACAAAAGGAAGGCTAATTATATTTTCCGGAGTCGATTTTGAATAAATGCCAGCGATCGTTGAATGCCAGTTCGTGCGATTTATATTTTTTGCCAGTTTTAGTTTCGGCTACAAATCGTATGCTTTGCAAAGGGAAACCAGTATCTGTAATAAACTTTTGGAGTGCTGTAAATTTGATAACCATTGCTTGCCGATTGCTTTGTATATAATGATGGTCGGTTTGGGTTTGAATGAGTGGATCCAATTTCAAGTATTTTATTTCGCGATGGGAATCAATTAACTCGATTCCAATGCTCGTACACAAATTATTCTTGTCACCTGAATTCAGACTGATAATTACATGGGTTAGTTTACCTTTTTCTTTTTCAACACTTACAATTAGGCTCAAATTAGAAAACCATTGTTCAGATAAAGGAAGTAATCGCTTTTTGTCTGTTCGGTAAAAATAAAGACTGATCAGTACAATTCCGAAACCAAATATAATTACATATGTCAGGGTTTCTTGCATAGGTTGCAAAGGTAAAAAAAGAGTTGTTTTAGCGATAAAAAAATTGTTTTTACCACTAATTTAAAAGTTTTAAACTAAACTTTGCGACAACCTATACCATGAGGTAACAATCAAACAAATTACATTAAATTAAGAGGTAGAACCAAAAGTATGATCAAAAATTTACAGGGTATAGCTATAGCCTATATTTATGCTTATATATCCCAGATTTTGGGTAATCGTCATTTGATAAGGCTTTTCATCCCATCCTGTGCCTGTTATATCTTTGTAATGAATTTTGCTGATGAGATACTCTGCTGAAAAGAAAAGGCCATGTTTGGCAATGTTGAAATTGAATCGACTCCCCATTCCGTAAGCAAAAGAAAAGGCCTTACTCCTGGCACGAAAATAACTATAAGCAGGGTTGGGGCCGGGTGGAATAATGCTTTGCCGGCGTAACGTGTAGGCGGGCGAATAAACCCCGATAAAACCGGCAGAGCCATACACATCAACTGAAAATTTATTGGAAAGAGGCAGAGTGAGATAGGGGCGCAGAAGTATACCTCCGGTTGACCATCCATTGGCCGGTTCGACACTGTTCCTGGCATCATTAAGAAGTTCGGCAAAATAATTTGCAAATTTTCGTTCTGAAACGGCTTTCGTAATAAAATGCCTGCAATCCAAGACCAAAATTATGCGTGAATTGGTAGTCGTAGCCAGCTGCTGCATGGACTCCATTAGAGGCAAAACCCGAGGCTTTGTCTTGGAAGTTGTTGTTTGCTAAATCCTTAAATGGCATTGCAAATCCACCTGTAAGCCGTATATGTTGACTCCCGTGCTGGCTAAACACCAACAGGCTAAATGACAATGAGAGTAATAATAAAAATGTCTTTTTCATGATTTTATTTGTCGATATGAAGTTTATTTTAAGTAATGAATCTCTTCAAAAGTAAACAAAATATATTACTCCAAATCGAGGCCCAATTGGTCGTTACAACGTAATCTTTCA
>Ga0114931_10010415_pt1 | contig 11071 bp, 11 predicted proteins | sample 2SBtaG_FD_89579 | JGI IMG/M metagenome (GOLD analysis project Ga0114931, IMG submission 89579) | Deep subsurface microbial communities from Kolumbo volcano to uncover new lineages of life (NeLLi) - 2SBTROV14_V59a metaG | ecosystem: Environmental > Aquatic > Marine > Volcanic | place: Kolumbo...
ACTCTGGCAAGGCTATACCGCCATGCAGTACATGAGTGTCGGCTACTCCTTGGTAGATGATGGGTGATCCCTTGTTGTGGTATTGGGATTTGTGGGTAAATGGCAGGGCTAGGAGCCTGTCGGGCTTAGGGGGTGCGTAGCGAGAAGCATCGGGTTCGAGGCGGATTGGCCGGTCGTTCGAGGAGAACAGCCGTAGCTATTTGACGAGGAGGACCGGCCAATCGGACCGAAATCCGATGATTCGCAGTAGCACATCCCTAAGTCCGACAGGCTCCTAGGTTCACTCCGGATCGCCGGCAACCGCCAGCCACTCCCCTGACCGCTTGCTCGAGGCCTGAGCCGATGCGATCAGCGTCGCGCAGCGGCCGGCCTCCGCAAGATTGGCGTCGTCACCAGCCGCACACGCGTTGACGAAATCTTGCCCGACCCCGGCGAACCAGTCGGGGTGATAGGAACCCGCCGATAGCGGCGGAGAAATTTCCCGGCGCCGCTCGCGACCCGCGTCATCCTCGCGCTCCAATACCAGGGTACCGTCGTCGATCCGTAAAGTGCCTTCGCTTCCTTGCAGGACGATCCGATTCGCGCGCCGCGCGGCGGCCCAGGTCAGGAAGATCTCGGCGTGTAGCAACGGGGATTCCAGCACCACGGTCGCGGTGTCTTCGACCGGCCACTGATGATGGCGCCGGGTCTCGAGCCGGGCACTCACCCGGGTGGGCGCTTGATCGAACCAGCCGCCGACAAGGTATAAAGCATGCCAGCCATGATCGATCAAAATACCGCCGCCCGAGATGCTCGGGTCGACGCGCCAGTCGCACCCCGACACCGCTCCGGCGCCCGCGGGCCGCGTGCGCAGCGTTTCCCATCGACACCGCCGCAAGGTGCCGATCGCGCCCTCGCGCAGGAGCTTTTCAATTTCCACGACGATCGGCGCGTAACGCCAGTTGTGCACCGTGTACAAGGTGCGCCCAAGCGCCTGCGCACGCCGCCCGAGCCGCATCAAAACGCCCGGATCGCAAACCAACGGTTTCTCGCACAACACATGCAGGCCGCTCGCGAGCGCGGTTTCAATGATCGGCGCATGGGTGGCCGGAGGCGTACAGATGTCCACGAAGTCCAAGCGCTCGGCGCCCAGCAGAGCCTCCACCGACGGGTACCAGCGCGCCGCGGGCAGCGCGGCGCTGAAGCGTTCGCGCCGTACGGGATCGGCATCCGTCGCGGCGACGATTGCGACTCCGGCAACACCGGCCCAACCCGGCACATGGCCATCGATGGCGACATTGCCGACCCCGATCAGGGCGCCGCGCAAAACCTGGTCAGTCAAGTCCGAAACGCTCCACGACCACACCCAAGGCTTCGTCGAAGATATCCAAACCCTCGAGCGCGGTCGCTTCGTCGATCACCAGTGGCGGATTGATGCGCACCGTGGACCCGTAACACATGGACACCAGGCCACGCCGCAGGCATTCCTCGAACAAGGCCCGGGTGACGTCGCTCGCAAGCGCTTCCTTGGTGTCTCGATCGGCCACCAGGTCAATCCCGAGCATCAGGCCGAGGCCGCGCACATCGCCCACACAGCGATACTTTTCCTTGAGTTTTTCGAGGCGCGCGAGCATCGCTGCCCCCACCCGGCGTGAGTTGGCGACCAGACCTTCCTGTTCGATGATCTCCAGGGCGGCCAGTCCGGCGGCTCCGGCCAGCGGATTACCGCCGTAACTCGATGAACTGCCGCTCGGGTTGGCGAAGGGCTTGGCGGCGGCCAGATCCTTGGTAGCCGCCAGCCCACTCATCGGAAAGCCCCCGCCGATGCCCTTGCCCATGGTGATCAAGTCCGGCACCACACCGCTGTGATCGCAGCCCCACATCCGCCCGCTGCGCCCGAAACCGGTCAGCATCTCGTCGGCGATGAACAAGGCTTGGTTGTCCTTGGCGATCGCCTTGATCGCAGGCAGGAACCCGGGCGGCGGAATCACGTTTCCGGCGGTACCCTGCATGGGCTCGATGATGATCGCCGCAATCTCGCCCTCGGTGTCATAGTGAATGACCTGGCGTAAATGTTCGGCGCAAGCGAGGCCACACTCCGGGTGACGCAGATTGAACGGGCAACGATAGCAATTCGCGTAAGGCGACAGGTGCAGACCGGGAGCATAGGGACCCTGGTGCTGCTTGAACGGTCCGCCCAACAACCCCAACACGCCGCCGCTCTTGCCGTGAAAGCCACCCCAGAACGCAATGAACTCGAACTTCTTGGTCGCGGATTTGGCGAGCCGGAAGGCCGCCTCGACCGCTTCGGCGCCGCCCGAGTAGAGTTGCACCCGATCGAGACCCGGCGGCGTCAGCGCCGTGAGCCGTTCCAGAAACCTGACCCGCGCCTCGGTGGTGAAACTGCCGAAAGTGACGCGGTCGAGTTGCGCCTTCAGGGTCGCAACATAATGCGGGTGTCCGTAGCCGACACTGCCGACACCGACGCCGGCACTGAAGTCGATGTAGCTCGATCCGTCCGCGTCAATCAATCGCACCCCCCGTGCCTCGGTGATCGCCAGTTCCGAATACAGCGCGATCGACTGCAGTCCGGGGGCCATATGGCGCTGTTCGCGAGTGAACAATTCATGGGATTTCGGACCGGATACATTGCGCATGGTGGTTTCTCGATGGCAGGAAAGGAGGAAAGGGCGAGACGCGGCGAGGGCGACCGTCAGCCGGGACGACTGAGCCGTGCGCTCGCAAAGCGTGCCGAAACGTAGTCGGCGATATAGGTCGCCCCCTCGTCTCGGTACAAAGCGAAACTCGGCCAGGCGTTGATGTCGATCAGGAACAGGCGCGCAGCGGGGGTCACGATCGCATCGCCCCCGTAGATTTCGAGGCCCAGCGCGGCCGCCGCACGCTGCACCACGGCCGCCAGTGCCGCGGGCTCAAAGGGGTAACGGCCAAGCGTCTGGTCACGATGATAGAACCACCGGAACCAGGGTGTCTGGTTCGGCACCCGGCTCAGATCACCGACGCCGTAGAACTTGATCAGGTCGCCCGGCGTGTGATCCTGGATAATTGCGTGCTCGATACCACGCGCCGCGAAGACGCCTAGCGCGGCCTGCATATCCCCGCGGGAATGTACCAGGGTGACGTCACCGTCCCCGTCACGGGTATTGTGGACGTCGCCGCGTTTGACCCACAGTGCATCGGCGAGCCCGGGAGGTTGCGCGACCCCGCTCGCGGTGGCGACGATGGCGCTGCGCGGGATCGGAATCCCGGCGCCACGCAGGCGCTTGATCATCGCGCACCGATAGGTATTGAGCACCGCCTCCGGGGCGTTGATCTGAACGCAACCGGCTCGCTCCAAGTGACGCAGGCGCTCGAGAATCGGGCCGCGCTCGCACATCAGCAAGATCCGCGGCGGCGCCTGATCGAGATCGGCCACCGCCGCTTCCGGGGTCTTGAGTTCGAGCAGATACCCGGTGCTCGCGAGCGCCCGCGAGGTCGCCTCCAGGATCCGAGCATCGTCCGATTCGCGCCCCGGGGAATGCGCCTGCTCGCGATAAATACCCCAACAGTTCGCCGACTTCATCCGTGTCTGTTTCCCTTTTCCCGTTCGAGGTTTCCGATTATCCCGTACTCGGGCGCGGCATCATCACCGATCTCGCGCTCAGCAATCGCGCGGGGCAACACTGGCTTCCACCAGTCCGATATCTCGCGGCCGATCGACGTCGACCACCTTCGCCAGGCTGACACCGTAGACCCGCTCACCACGCGCCACGAGCCAGCCGAGAAATTCGCGCAGCCGCGACAATTCGGCCGGTGGCTGGAGGCGCCGGATCCGCTCGGGCAGGAGATAGATCCCGGCCGTGACCTGCTCGCCCGCGTCGCCGCCCAGTTCGGTGATCCGCCCGTCCGCGGCGGTGCGCACCCAAAGCGGGTGCTCATCATCGACAAACGGCGTCACCGCCAGAACCACGGCGTCGTCGGAGAGCGTGCTCGCCGTGTTCACGAAATCGCCGAATGCACCATCCAGACACCAGGCGTCCACGGTCGAAATCAGCACCGGACCGGGCGCCAGACCCTGCTGCACTGCGAGGAAGCTCTCGAGCGACGAGGCGGTGGTCTTGACCACGAAGCGCAGATCGAGATCGGGAAAGCGCGCGCGCGTCCAGGGGACGCATTCGCGGGACTGCTGGTTGAAAATGATCGCCAGCGAGCGAATACCGGCCGCCTGAAAATTTCCGATTACGTGCTCGATCAGGGTGGCGCCGGCCACCCGGACCAGCGCCTTCGGTACCGTCCATCCGGCACTGCGCAAGCGACTACCGGCGCCGGCCGCGATGATTGCACCGTTCAGCCCAATCCGGTTGCTCACACCAGATTCCCCAGGTCACCCAGTTGACTCAGCACCGGATCATCCACGCAGCACGGCACGCCTCGCGCGCTGGCGCCGCGCAGCCAAGCGTGCGGCATACCGAGTGCCCGGGCACCGACCATATCGCGTGCCAGCGAATCCCCGACAAACAGGGTATCGGCCGCCGGGATCTGCAGGGTTTCCAATGCCGCCAGGAAAATTCGCCGATCGGGTTTCTCGACCCCCACGCGGCTCGAATCGATTACCACGTCGAAGTGTTGCAAGAGCCCGAGGTCGGCACACACGGCCTCGAGATTCCCATAGAAGTTGGACACGACCCCGAGCCGCAAGCGCCGGCCGAGCACGCCCAGCAACGCCGCGTTACGCTGCGCCGCGGCCCGCGAATCCGCGCAGAATCGCGCCGCCACCCGATCGGCACGCCGCCGGTCCGTCCGTCCCAGCGCGGCGTACAAACCACGGCACAATCGGCGCGACGTCGCCTCGAGGTCCAGCGTGGTCGGCACCACGCCGAGCAGGGCATCATCCGCTCGGTAGAAGGCCGCATCGAATTCCGCACTCGGCACCTCGATACCGTCGGCGCTGACCAGCGCGAAAAAACGCTCTTTCCACGCGATGCCGTCGGCGTCCAGGGTGCCGCCGAAATCGAACAGAACCCCCGTCAACCGGGCGTGCCGCTCGCCCCCGTCGGGGCGCGGAAAAACCTCGCTCAAGGTTCATCCTCGAATCGCGGAGCGGCTGCAACCACAGACCAAGCGACACCCGGCGCGCCACCCCGGGTCCGGTGGCGAATCATCGCTTGCATGGAGGCCCGCCGCGAGCGACTAACGGTCAACCGCCAAGCGTGCATGACACGGCGTTGCGCACCGATTCGAGCGGCGCCGGGCAACCCGATTCACCACGCCCATGGACGCCGGTCGCAGGCGCGGCGCGACCGACCGGCCAACTCGCGAAAAATGCCATGGACTAACCGCGAATCGGTGAAGCGTCGGCCGGCTTGGCGACATCGTCGAGATCCATCGCCGCCGCGCAGTTCGCATCGATCCCCTGGATGAACGCCTCGGTCTCGGCACGCGCCACCGAATCACGCATCTGCACCGGCGGGCTCTTCATGTAATACGCCGCGGGTTGCGTCAGCGGGCCGCTCAGGCCGCGCTCGAGTCCCAGTTTGGCGCAGCGTATGGAATCGATGACCACACCCGCGCTGTTCGGAGAATCCTCCACCGAGAGCCGCAATTCCAGCTCCAGCGGCACGTCACCGAAGCCGCGACCTTCCATGCGAATAAAGCACACCTTGTTATCTTTCTGCCACGGCACATAGTCGGACGGCCCGATATGAATGTCGGCATCCGCAAGACGCTCATCAAGCTGCGACTGTACGGACTCGGTCTTGGATAACTTCTTGGATTTCAGGCGATCCATCGCCAACATGTTCAGAAAATCGGTATTGCCACCGGTATTGAGCTGATAGGTGCGATCGAGATGAACCCCGCGGTCACCGAACAATCGGCTCAAGGTCCGATGCACGATGGTGGCGCCAACCTGGCTCTTGATGTCGTCACCAATGATCGGCAGCCCCGCCGCACGAAATTTTTCCGCCCACTCCGAATCGGATGCAATGAATACCGGCACACAGTTGACCATGGCAACACCGGATGCGAGACACGCCGCGGCGTAATGGCGCACCGCACGCTCCGCGCCGACCGGCATATAGCACACCAGGATTTCCGCATCGGACTCTTCGAGCGCGCGCGCGACGTCGACCGGCTCACGGTCCAAGGGCTGAAAGGCCGCGTCCTCCGAGTAGTCCTGCATGTGCGCCGCCACGCCGTCCAGGACCGGTCCCATTTGCACCGTTACGCCCGACACCGGGAGGGTGTTCTGAAATACCTTGGTGCAATTGGGTTTGGAAAAGATCGCCTCTTCCAGGGGTCTGCCGACCTTGCGCGCGTCGATATCGAAGGCTGCGACGACATCGATATCGGCAACCCGCCAGCGGCCCACCGTCGGATGCATCAAGCCCGCATACTCGGCGCTGTTGCGACCCCGATAATACGCGAGCCCCTGGATCAAGGAACTCGCACAATTTCCAACCCCGGCAATGGCCACCCGGATCTGTCGCATCAGATCACTCCTTCTTCCATGATTAATTACAACCGACACCGCACCTTCGGACCAACCGCGCGCGTGACCGGATTGCTTCGACGGGTCGCGGAGGTCGGGCGCGGCCCCTCTTCGCAACGTGCCGTGCACCCACGCGCATTACCGGATGCTACTGTAGACCGTCCGAACCGATACCGCATTTCAGTCCAATCCCTGGCAGCCGACCGCGGCGCGCGACCGGGTTGTCATACGACGACTCCGGATCGAAGCATGACCGTCGCCCGGCCATGCTTAGGGCCACCATTCACGAAGGCAGATCGCCGCGGCGCGCCCGCAATGCCCGGTCTACCGAGCCAAGTGCGCGTCCGTGCGCGGCATGCCCCCCGCGCTGATAATAGCCCAGAATGAGCATGCCGAACAAAGCCCATGCGATTTCGCGCAACCGCCGCACCACGCCGAGCGCAAATCCGCTTTGAGGATCGAGCCCGAGCAACAGGAAAATAAAATACTTGCCGCCTTCCTGGGTTCCGATCTTGGCCGGCACATAAAAAAACGACATGTCGATGAGGATGGAAAGACCCTCGATCCCGACCGCGATACGCCAGTCAACCGGCACCTTGAGAAAGTACAGGATTAGATAGACCTCCACCGCGCCCATGCCCCAACCGAGAATAAAGAAAAAAACCGAAAGCAGGTTGCCTCCCGGGCGCTCGCGAAACGAACCGAAGATGTTCCGGTCCAGTGTGCGCCAGGCATCCGCGTCTCGGGTCCAGCGATCGAACCAGCCGCGCCGTACCAGAAATTCCCGGATAACCCGGAAAAGATCACGACGCCACCCGAGAAAGAACAACAGCGCACCGACCAACACCACCAAGCCGCACACGCCAACGGCGATCTGCATGAGCGAGGGAGTAACCGCTTGCGATGCAAAGAAAGGAACACTGATGACGATGAAACCGATCTGCGACAGAAACTGATTGATCGCGGCGAGACCGACGGAACCGACCGCCTCGGGTGCGGCAACGGTGCGTTGCAGCAAGCGGACCTTGATGAATTCACCGCCGACCGAAGCCGAAGGGGTCAGGTAGTTCACCGCATCGCCGGCGATTCGCATCGCCAGCAATGGAAAAAAGCGAACGCGGCCTCGCTCGGCGCGCCCCATCGCATAGCGCCATCCCAGCGTATTGAACAGGAAAGCCAACAGTTCTTGCCCGAGGATCAGCGCAAAACCCATCCCCACCAGCGAGAGATCGGAGAACAGCGTGCCGACACCGACCCGATAAACGAGCCACACGAAAAGCGCCGTCCCGGCGACCATGAAAAGCCGCTCGATGTGCTTCACGGATAGCCCACCGAGGTAGTCGCACTCAACGACGAGCGCCGTTTCCTCACCACCCACACCAACAGGACGATCCAGAATACGTTCACCCCGATCGCGGTCGCCCAGACAAACCAACTCAAGGTACCGGTGAAGGCAAGCGGTGGCAGCAGGTAGGCAAAATCACGACTCGCGAGACGTTCGTACAGTTCACGCCGCCTCTGCTCCGCCGCGCACGGCGGCACCTGGTCACCGCCCACGCGGATCCGGGGCCGGGCGATGAGCCGGTATTCGATGATCATCGCCGCCAACATCCCGCCGATTATTGCCGCCCCCGCGTACAACAATGCCGTTCCCGGGGAACGCGAATAGACATGTATCACCAAGCCGGTAAACAGCGCGACCAGCCCGATGTTGTCGCACAGCAGATCGAGGCGCGCACCTTTCGCCGACTCCAGGTATTTGAGGCGTGCGACCTCGCCGTCGCAACCGTCAAAATGGTGGATGCCCAGTACAGCAACGCGCCCATGCCGCTGGTCAACGGATCGGCTTGCGCGATCAAACCGGCAGCCGCTAGCGCGGGCAGTAAGGTAAAGACGCTGATCTGGTTCGGCGTGATCCCGGTACGCACCAATCGGCGGCTGATCGCGGTCGACAACCGCCGATCGAAGTAGTAGGCAAAAAAACCGTCGGTCTTTTTTCGCAGCGAGCGCAGCAGCGCCGTCTCCGCCTCCGGCGTCACCCGCCGGCAGACCTCGGTGGCGAGCGTGACCCGGGGACATTCCGGGGCAACTGTGTCGGCGACGGATGAATCCGGCCCACCGGCCCACAGGCGTCGAATCTCGGCGCCGCTTGGACAGGCCGCGAGGTAGGCGCCGGTGGCGCCGGAACCGGCCTCCGGGTCGGGGCTATCGATCACCACCACCGGCGCATCGGGTCGCTCCAATTCGGCAACCGCCGTAACCCACGCGGCGTCGATCACCAGCGCGCGCGACAACACCAGAATCTCGCCATCGGGAAACGCGGGTGCCTCGCTCGGCGTGATCCGGCACAGGCGGGTATCCGGCCGACGCGTTTCAAGGGCGCCGTGCGGCCCATCGCCGTGACCGTCCACAACCAACGCAATCGACTGAATCCCGGCGCGCTCCAACGCGAACACCATCCGTTGCAGCACGCTGAGCCCGGCGATTCGGACCACGCTGTGCGGCGTGACCACGATCACGGCGCCGGCGATCACGCGCGGCGCTCCCTTTCGGGCACACGGTAGCCCCAGCCGGGAGCTTCGCCACCGGCGCAACCCGGCGCAGCAGACCAATCGGCCTCGGCATTTCCCTTCACGCACCCCCCTTTACCAGCCGTACGGACGGGAGAACCCCTATCCGAACCCTGAACTCGAGTCATTATCACAAAGCAGAGAATATCACCTCATCGTCGCTGTTGAGGCGCGATGGTGGATGCGCCGCTGTATCCGTAACCGTTCGGAAGCTCTGTTCAGGTGCGGGACCGCACGGATGGAACTCGGTTTCCAGTTCGTTCCCGTTCAGAAAGACGGGCGCCAAGTCCGGTGCAAGGACGCACCGGTATTTTCGACGACGGCGAGACGTTGGAAACGGGAAGGACCGGGAAATGACCCGGAAATCGGCATGTTCCGGCTCCGGAAACGGCCATCCCGGCCGTTTCCGGATGAACGCCGGTTCGACTGCGGCGCACGACAATCGCAAGATGGCGGCGGGCCGATGCCACGCCTCCCGGCTCCATGCGCCGACGACCGGACGACGCGCGCCGCCCTCTCGAGCGCAGGGAGATATATCGGCCGCGCCTCACTACCGCCACAAGGCGTACCATGCCCGTGACCTTGCGCCTCGGCGGGGGAGCGGTTACCGCACCCACCGCGCAACGGACCCCAGGAGCCTGCCGGGCTCAGGGGGCTCGTAGCGAGAAGCGACGGGTTCGAGCCGAATTGACTGGTCGTGCGCGGAAAACAGGCGTGGCGATTTTCGGCGATTGCAAGTCGTTGAAAATAACCACTGATTAACGAGGATGACCAGACGATATGGCCGAAATCCGATGTTTCGTCGTAGCGCATTCCTAAGTCCGACAGGTTCCTGAATGCGTAGAACCATGTTAGTCGCCGCCCTCGCCGGCCTGTTCACGATCGGCGCGCTGATCGCCTATCAGGGATCCGGGTCCCTGTTCACGGCGCTCGCCGGGCTCGGTTGGGGAATGGGCCTGGTGCTGCTCATCCACGTCCTGCAACTGCTCTGCAGCGGGCTCGCCTGGGCCGCCGTATTCGGCCGCGATCAAAGCCAGTCGGGCTTGACATTCGTTTGGATCCGCTGGGTTCGAGAGTCGCTGAACATCCTGCTGCCGATTGCCCAGATCGGCGGCGAAATCGTCGCCGTCCGGCTGCTCGCATTGCGGGCGGTTCCCGGCGGCGCGACGGCCGCCAGTCTGGTGGTTGACCTCACCATGGAAGTGTTGAGCCAGATCCCGTTCACGCTGCTGGGCCTGGCTCTGCTCCTGCTCGGCGGATTCACGGGAAGCATGGCTCGGTGGATATTCCTTGGGCTGGCAGCCGCGCTCCCGATCGTCGTGATTTTCATCGTCGCACAGCAGCGCGGCCTGTTCCGCTGGGTGGAACGAGCCTTCGACTGGATGGCGGCGCACCAACCGGCCTTCGACGGCATCAATCTCAGCGGCCTTCACGATCGTATCAACGCCATCTATCAACAGCGCCGCACACTGCTCACGGCCTTCCACCTGCATCTGCTTTCCTGGTTGCTGGGGGCGGGCGAAGTCTGGTTGATCTTGCGCCTGCTCGGGGCACCGGTGACGTTCTCGGAAGCGATGGTGCTGGAAAGCCTGGGGCAGGCGATCCGTAACGCGGCCTTCGTCGTCCCCGCCGGTTTCGGCGTTCAGGAAGGTGGATTCTTGTTGCTCGGAACGCTCTATGGGCTGGCTCCCGAAACCGGCCTTGCACTGTCGCTCGCCAAGCGCCTGCGGGAAGTGTTGCTGGGCGTTCCGGGTTTGCTGTGCTGGCAATTCATCAAAGGTCGGCGCCTCAGGCGCGGTGCGCAACGAGCACTCGATACCGACGAACCGAATTGAACCTGGAATCCTCAGTTGACCGCTACATTCTGACAGTAACCGGCTGATATGAATGCCTTTAATGTCGATCGATGTCTTCACCCGCCCGGTGAATCACGCTACGGGGCGAATTGCACGTTTGCGGCGGCGCGGGGCGGCGTTACAACGCTTTGAATAGAACGACTATTGCGCATCGTTGTGCCTTGCCCTGCACCACCGCA
>Ga0114931_10010416_pt1 | contig 11071 bp, 11 predicted proteins | sample 2SBtaG_FD_89579 | JGI IMG/M metagenome (GOLD analysis project Ga0114931, IMG submission 89579) | Deep subsurface microbial communities from Kolumbo volcano to uncover new lineages of life (NeLLi) - 2SBTROV14_V59a metaG | ecosystem: Environmental > Aquatic > Marine > Volcanic | place: Kolumbo...
CGATCGGGTTATTCATGGGCAACCTCTTCAATTCCCGGGGTGACCCCCGAATGGGCTTTTGACGGCTTTTATGCGTACCGTCCTGGATTCAAAGTAACACATGGGCATCTCTAAAAATTGACTCGATTTCCTTTAAAAAAACAATTTTTAGAGATGCCCACATTATTCCTTGAGCAAATTTTTCAGGCTTTCCTTGCCGGGCAGGTTCGGATTCAGGCGCAGCGCCTGCTGCAAATAAAAACGGCCTTTTTCTTTTTCGTGCATGTTGAAATAATGCAGAAGCCCCAACTCAAAAAATGCCGCATACGAGGATGGGCGGGTTTTCAAAGCTTTTTTAAAATAAGCGTCCGCCAGGCTGTAATTCCCCAAGGTCTTGTAGCATCTGCCCAGCCCCACCATCGATTCTACAAGTTCCGGAACTAAAATCAACGCATATTCGAATTCTTTGATGGCTGCCCGGCATTTTCCCGACTGGGCATAGGCTTCCGCGAGGTTGTGATGGGATTCAAAATAATAGGGGTCCCGTTCGATGGCTTTTTTATAATTTTCAATTGCCGGCTCTATTTTTCCCGAAAGATGCAGGGCGCGCGCATAATTAATAAAAGGCCGCGATTTTCCCGGACTTTTTTTTGCCGTGTCCCGCCAGAGGGTGATTTCCGAAAACCAGACGCTGTTTCTGTGGACGGTGTTGGCTGTGAAGAAAATCAGCAGTGCAATATAGAAAGGTAGCCACCGCCGGTCTGATAACAAAACGCATGTCATCAACACAAAACCAACTCCGGGAAGATACAGGCGATGCTCCGCAACAATGTCGGTGAGTGGGATGATCGACGATTCCGGCGCAATGGTGATGACGAACCAAAGAAAACCGAACAGCGCCGGTTTCGACTGGTTTTTGATAAATGTAATATAAGCGATCAACAACAAGGTTGAAAGAATCAGCAAAGGGTCGGTATAGCTTCTTATCAAGTTGATATCGGGATCGACATTCAGGTTTATTGGAAACAGGAGAACTTTCAGATAATAAAACGTCGCCATTTTGATTTCCGTCAAAAAGTAGTCCATGCGGGAATAAGTCATGGCGCCAAGGTCCGGGATTCCCAGAAGCCCTCTGTGGGTAAAAAATGCTTTGTAAACAACAAATGTGAGGAAGGGCAGGATCATCAAGACGAGCCAGCGCAATTTCCGGCGCAGGAAACGGAAAAAATTTTCTCCCGCGTTGCGGAAAAACATGAGATAATAGATGACCATGAGGATCGGCGCGGTGATGATGGTCAGCTTTGACCCGAAACCCAGGATCATCAACAGCAAAGCGAAGATAACCCACCCCGCAAGTTGGATTTTTTTCCACCCGGAAACTGAAGTCGGCGATTTCCCTTCAACAGCCAGTAGGAAACAATAAAACGATCCAAGATAAAAAAAGGTGACCAGCAAGCTACCGCGGCTCATCAAATAGGTTGCCGCCTGGGTATGGGCAGGATGGCTCGCAAAGAGGAGAGCCGAGACAAAAGGAATATTTATTTTCCGGTTTGGCGTGGCCATTCCTTTAAGACGCGAATGGACGAGGATTTTGCGTACAACAAGATAAATTAAAACACAGACGCCAAAATGAACAAAAAGGTTGAACAGGTGGTAGCCGAAGGTATTATCCTTCCCCAGGTAATAATTCAGGGTGTAAGTGAATACGGCAATGGAACGGTTCCAAAGATTGGCGATGCCGAAGTCGTTAAAGAAAATCGGAAAACTTTTTATCCAGCGGTTGTCATGGATGTGCGCGACCCCGTCGAATTGGAAGGGAACCTTTAAGGTGTTGGCATACGAGAGCAGACAAATAGCGAAAATGACGCATAGCCTCGCTACATACAGACGCTGGTCTCTGGACTGGCTGGGTTTTGAGAATTGCAAGACAATATTGGGGGTCGAGTTGTTGACCGGAAAACATCCGAAGCCGTCCCCGATCAAACTAACCTCTTGATTTTGAGAAGATTAATTTGATTTTCATCCCGGCCATTCTTTGATCTTTGATAGCTTTTAAGATAGTATGGCAAGAAATGGGGAGAAGATCTTTTGGCAAAGGATAGCATAAGGCGATGAAACAGACCAAGATAGAAAAATCGAGAAAAATGCTGATTAATGCCGACCATCCGGAAGAGTGCCGGGTGGTTATCGTTGAAAACGGCAAGTTGGAAGAATTGATCGTTGAACACGCGACGCGGGAAAATATCAAGGGCAACGTTTACAAGGGCGTTATTACACGGGTCGAACCTGCTTTCGAGGCGGCTTTCGTCGATATAGGCAGAAAAAAATTCGGTTTTCTGCCTTTCAAGGACGTTCGCCGGGAATCCTATTTAAAAACCCGCGAAAAAAAAGCCAAGATGAGAATCCAGGACGTTCTGGTCAAGGGGCAAAAAATCATGGTGCAGGTCGTCAAGGAGGAGCGGGATGCAAAAGGGCCGACCCTGACGAATTATGTAACGGTTCCCGGCAGATTCCTGGTTCTGATGTGCGGCAGCGCGTCCGGCGGCGTATCGCGAAAGATCGAAGATGAATCCGAACGTCAAAAGATGAAGGATATCCTCAAAGCCTTCGATCTTCCTGAAAATATGGGTGTCATCATTCGTACCGCCGGCATGGGCAGAACCAAGCTGGAACTGCAAAAAGACCTGCAAATGTTGTTGAAAATCTGGCACACCATCGAGAAAAAAAACCAGGAAAAAATCGACCCGCCCTTTCTTGCCTACCAGGTCCCCGATATGGTGGAACGGACTGTGCGCGATCATTTTACCGCGGACACCGCGGAAATTATTATCGACAATGCGCAATCCTATAAGGTGTTGAAAGAGTTTTTCAAGCTTGTCATGCCGCGGACGCGCAACCGCGTCAAGCTCTATAACGAAACCAAACCGCTGTTTTCCCAATACAACATCGAAGCGCAAATCGAATCCATTTACAATCGCCGGGTGGAACTGCCCTCGGGCGGCTCGATTATTTTTGATGTGGGCGAGGCCATGGTGGCGATCGATGTCAATTCAGGAAAGACCACCGGCGCCAGCGAGCTTGAAGACACCGCCGTCAAAACCAATCTGGAGGCGGGGGATGAAATCGCCCGGCAATTGCGCCTGCGCGACCTGGGTGGATTGGTCGTGATCGATTTCATCGACATGAATCAGAAGAAAAATAAAAGCCTGCTCGAAAAACAGGTCAAGCTGGCCTGCAAAAAGGACAAGGCGCGTATCAATATCTCAAAGATATCGAAATTTGGCCTTCTGGAAATGTCCCGCCAAAGGTTGTCTCCCCCCGTCGGCGAGGGCGCCTTCGACCAATGCGAGGCGTGCGGCGGGTCCGGACGAGTCAAGTCCAAAAGCTCCGTCACCCTGGAAGTTTTGCGCCGGATACAGGATTTGCTTGCCGCCAAAAACGTTAAAACGCTTTCCGTGGAAGTTTCCACCGATATTGTGACTTATCTCCTCAATCATAAAATGCGGTTCATTCTTGATCTGGAGGAAAGCCGTGATGTCAGTATCTTGTTCAACGCCAAGCCGTTCCTGCGCTACGAAAACTTTTCTTTCAATATTCTGGAAAAGAAAAAAGAAGTCGAAAGCAAGCCCCACTCCTCCAAGGAACAGAGCGCGAGAAAAACCGAAGACGATGCGCCCAGACGTGAATCTTCCGACCGGTCATTTAAACGGGATACCGGGAACCGGGTATCCCGGGAGAAAACTAAACGAGCTAAAACGACTTCCCGCAGAAAATACACGCGCAAGACAACGGGCCGCAGGCCGGCTGCGTCGCGGGTACGAAAAGACCGGCCGCGTACCTCGGAACCCGCACCGCCAGACGGAAAAAGTCTTGCGCCACAAACGCCCGAACCTGCGGCGGCAATAAAGGATGCCCCGGTCTCTGCCGTCGAACCGGCGGTGAATGTTCCGCCGCCGCCGGAACCTTTTGCGCCTGCCAAGCCCGAAAAGGCGGATCCGACCCTTGCCCGGGACGGCGCCGGGAGCGCGCCCTCCACAGAGTAGCGGGATGCTGAAAAACTATGGCTTGCGGTGAGAAAGGCGATAGTTTATGTAAAAATCCGGTGCCGGCAGGTAGGGGTATTTCTTACTCAGAGATTCGTATTTTGAGCCTACTTTCGCCTTGCATTTTCCGCCGCCTCTGCTAGACTCGCCTTGTTGCTCCTGAAGATAATCCGCTGTCCGGGCGTTGCCGGCGCAGGCTTTTGGCAAGCGTCGGGATGGGTTGCGGAGCCGGAGCCGTTTCCGGCGTCAACTGTTTTTGACAAAACCATGCAGTTGGTGTATATTCGGTGCGCCTTTTCCCGGCAATTTTCCCTCCCAATACCAAATGAGCAATAACAAAGGCTTTCGTTACGGCCTGGGTATCGGGCTCCGGTTGGGAACGGAATTGATCGTTGCGACGCTCGTCGGCTCGGCCATGGGATATGTCCTGGATAAAGTTTTAGATACCAGCCCGTGGCTTTTACTCACGGGCGTATTATTCGGCGTTGCCGCCGGGTGCCTGAACGTCTATCGGAGCGCCCAGGAATTTGAAGATATCAATAACGACGACGAGACCGACGTTTAGTTTTATCGATGGAAAGTCCTTTACACCATTTTGAGCTTCACCCGATTATTCCCCTGACCCTTCTGGGCTTTGATATTTCCATTAACAAAGCCATTCTGGCCATGTGGGTGGGCTTGATCGTGCTGTTTCTGGTGTTTCGTCTGGCCATTCGCGGGGGGATGAAGCTCATTCCGGGACGCTTGCAAAGCTTTGCCGAAATGACCCTGGAGTTTCTTCTGGGCATGGTCACCGAATACATCGGCAAGGAAGGAAAAAAATATTTCCCCTTCATTGCGACCTTGTTTCTTTTTCTGTTTTCCTGCAACCTGATCGGCCTCGTTCCCGGCTCTTACACGATGACGAGCCAGTTGGTCGTCACCGGCGCTTTTGCGATATTTATTTTTCTGATGACGCTGGTGATCGGCTTTGCCCGGCACGGCCTGCACTTTCTGGGGATTTTGGTTCCTCCGGGAATTCCCAAAGTTCTGATTCCCCTGATGATTCCCATAGAAGTTATCAGTATGCTGGCGCGTCCGTTGACCCTGGCCGTGCGGTTGTTCGCCAACATGACGGCGGGCCATACCCTGCTGGGGGTGCTGTTCGGCATGGCGCTGATGGCTCCCCTGTATATCGGCTGGCTGCCTTTTGGGTTTACCGTTGTGGTCAACGGGTTGGAAATTTTTATCGCTTTCATTCAGGCGTACATTTTTTCTTTATTGACCTGCGTGTACATTTCGGATGCCTTGAAATTGCATTAAACCGGTGTTTATAAAAAAGAGGAGACGACAATGAGCAATGAAGTAGGAGCCCTTTTGGGCATGGCATTATGCTCCCTGGGTTTTTTGGGCGCGGCCATCGGGATCGGCCTGGTGTTTTCCAAGATGATTGAAGCCGTGGGCCGTCAACCCAATGCCGAACCGAAGTTGACCAAGTTCCTTTGGATCGGGTTTGCCTTTGTGGAACAGTTTGGCCTTTTCAGTTTTGTTATCGCTATTTTGCTGATGTTGAAAACCTGAACCGTCAACCTTTTTCCGGAAACAGACCATGCCTCAATTGGAGCAAACTGAAATCTTTGGTTCGCTGATTTTTTGGTCAATCATATCTTTTGCGATTCTGCTGTACCTTTTGAAACGGTATGTTTTTCCGCCGATCATGGAAATTCTTGACACGCGCGAAAACAAGATTCGCGGTGATATTTCCGACGCCGAAAAATTGAAGCAGGATGCCAAGCTCTTGAGAACGGAGCTTTACAAGGAATTGCAAAAGGCTCATGAAAAATCCGGCGCCATCGTTCAGATGGCCCAGGATGAAGCCCGGAAAATCCAGGAAAAAACGTTGCGGGAAACTCAGGGCAAGTGCCGGCGGATACAGGCGGATGCGGAAAATGAGATTCAGCGCACCCGCGACAAGCTGTTGGCGGAAATTCGCGGTTATGCCGCTGCCTTGACCATTGCTTCAACCGAAAAAATTTTAAAAAAAAGCATCAGCGAAGAGGACAGGACACGGTTAGCCGACGAATCCATCGAGGAAGCGCTGCGTGAAATTGAGCGCGGCGCCTGATGCTTCGTTGCCAAGACAGGTGACCGGAGAATGCCGGCGCCTTTGGCTTTCGGCAGGCCCGGGACAAGTTCTGCCGAAGCGTGAAGTCATGAAATAAAAGTTGTGAGTTTTTCCGGTTGACGGCCTGAGGCTTGAAGGATTGTATTTATGATCGAAAATATTATCGGAAAACGTTACGCGCACGCGCTGTCGGCCACTTTTCCGGATGATTCCCGGTTGGAGGTGGTGTTGCGGACCGTCAAATCCATCGGCGAGGCATTTCAGACCGAGCCGCAACTGGCTCGGTTTTTTGCCCATCCCGGCATCCCCCGGGAAAACAAACTGGCCATGGTCGAAGCGCTTTGCGGCCGGGTTGAGGCGGACGAGAATGTACGGAAGTTGCTGGCCCTGCTGGTGGAAAGAAAAAAAATTCTGTATCTGAGGAATATCGCCGAACATTTTGAGACGATGGTGGACCGCAGGCTGCGCCGCGTCCGTGCCGGGGTCGTCTCCGCCCGGCCCTTGAGCGAAAAAAATCTGGAACGGTTGAAAACTTCCCTGAAGCGCATCACGGGAAAGGAAGTGTTGATCGAATCCACCCTGGATGAATCCTTGATCGCCGGCGTTATTGTCCGCGTAGGAAGCCTGGTTGCGGACGCTACCGTGAAAAACCGCCTGGCGGTATTGAAACGTAATATAGAGAAAGAGGAGGTAGCTTGAGTGAACTTGCGCGCCGATGAAATCAGCACCCTAATTCAAAAACAAATCCAGGGTTTCGATGCGGAGGTCGAACTTAAAGAAACCGGCCGGGTCATATCCGTCGGCGACGGCATTGCCCGCATCTACGGCCTCGAAAACGCCATGTCCGGCGAACTGCTGGAGTTTCCCAATGAATTGTCGGCCATGGTTTTGAATCTGGAGGAAGATAATGTCGGCGCCATTTTGCTGGGGCCCGACGCTCAGGTGAAGGAAGGGGACGAGGTCAAACGCACCGGCCGCGTTATGGAAGTTCCGGTCGGTCCGGAATTGGTTGGCCGGCTGGTCAACCCCCTGGGACAGGCTCTCGACGGCAAGGGAGGCATCAACGCCAAGCAAACCGGGCCTATCGAGCGCATTGCGCCCGGTGTGGTCGAGCGCAAATCCGTTCATGAACCCCTGCAAACGGGCATCAAGGCCATTGACGGCATGGTGCCGATTGGCCGGGGGCAGAGGGAATTGATTATCGGCGACCGGCAGACCGGAAAAACGGCCGTGGTCATCGACACGATCATCAATCAAAAGGGTCAGGACGTGTTTTGCATCTATGTAGCCGTTGGCCAAAAACGCTCCACGGTTGCCCGTGTGGTGAAAACTCTTGAGCAACATGACGCGATGAAATATTCGATTGTGGTTGCCGCCACCGCCAGCGACCCGGCGCCGATGCAGTTTATCGCTCCGTATGCGGGTTGCGCCATGGGTGAATATTTCCGCGACAACGGGCAGCATTGCCTGATCATTTATGATGATTTGTCCAAGCAGGCCGCGGCCTACCGGCAGTTGAGCCTTCTGCTGCGCCGTCCGCCGGGCCGTGAGGCGTATCCCGGCGATGTTTTTTATATTCATTCCCGGCTGTTGGAGCGGGCGGCCAAGTTGAGCGACGGGTTGGGTGCGGGTTCCATGACGGCCTTACCCATCATCGAAACCCAGGGCGGCGACGTTTCGGCCTACATTCCCACTAACGTGATTTCCATTACCGACGGCCAGATTTATCTGGAAACCGACCTGTTTTATTCCGGCGTCCGCCCGGCGATCAACGTCGGGCTGTCCGTGTCCCGTGTCGGCGGCGCGGCGCAGATCAAGGCCATGAAACAGGTGGCCGGCAAGCTACGGCTGGACCTGGCGCAGTATAGGGAGATGGCCGCCTTTGCCCAGTTCGGAAGCGATCTGGACGCCGCCACGCAAGCGCAGCTGGCGCGCGGCGAGCGGCTTGTGGAAATCCTCAAGCAGGACCAATATAAACCGTTTTCCACGGCGGGCCAGGTGATTTCAATTTTTGCCGGCGTCCGCGGATTGATCGACGACCTCAAGGTGGAGGACATCAAAAAATTCGAATCGGGCCTGTTGAGTTTCATTGAGGAAAAGCACAAGGACCTCATGGATGCCATCGACAAAGAAAAAAAACTGAGCGACGAGACCGAGGAAGGGTTGAAGGCCGCCATCCTCGAATACAAGGAATTATTCACGGCATAAAATGGCGACTCAACGCGACATTAAACGGCGCATCCGCAGCGTCAAGAATACCCAGCAGATCACCCGGGCCATGAAGCTGGTTTCCGCCTCTAAACTGCGCCGCGCCCAGGAAGCTATTTTGAACGCCCGGCCGTTTGCCTTGAAAATGATGGAAATGATGCACCACCTCGCCGCCCGCTGCAATCCGGACATGCACCCGCTGTTGAGCGAAAAAGAGGAAAGAAAAATCCTCCTGCTGGTCATCACTTCCGACAAGGGTTTGTGCGGCGGTTTCAACAGTAATATTCTCCGCAAGGCCGCCGGCGTTATCAAGGAGCATTCCGACAAGGACGTTTCCCTGATCGCCGCCGGCAGGAAAGGTTATGGGTTTTTCAAGGCGCAAGGCCGAAAAATCCTGCACGACTACGTGGGCTGGACCAAAGACTTCGACTTTCTGAAGGCAAAGGAGATCGGCGATACGCTCATGCGCTTGTATCTGGAAAATGCGGCGGACAAGATTTATGTTGTTTACAACGAGTTTAAATCGGTTATCCAGCAGGAAGTGGTCGTCGAACAGCTGCTCCCCATCGTACCTGAAAAACTGGAGGGAGAGGAGCTGATGGTCGATTATATTTATGAGCCTGACGAGGTGGCTATTCTCGATCACATCCTCGAACGCTACATGAACGTGGAGGTGTACCGGGCTTTTCTGGAATCCGCCGCCAGCGAGCATGGGGCGAGGATGACCGCCATGGACAACGCCACCCGCAATGCCGGCGAGATGATCGATAGCTTGACTCTCTATTATAACAAGGCCCGGCAGGCCTATATCACCAAGGAGTTGATTGAGGTGGTCAACGGCGCCGAGGCCCTTTAGGGTCGGACGAACCGGCCTTTCGATAAACTGACGATGGAGCTGCCCCATGAATAAAGGACACATCATTCAGGTCATGGGACCTGTGTTGGACATCCGGTTCGATGATGGAACCTTGCCGGCATTATATAACGCCTTGCGGATCAAGAATCCGAGCCACAAGAAAGGCGAAAGCGAATACATCATCTGCGAGGTGGCCCAGCATTTGGGGGATGATTCCGTGCGGGTGGTTTCCATGCATCCCACCGATGGCCTGGTTCGCGGCATGGAGGTCGACGATACCGGCGGACCGATCAAGGTTCCGGTGGGAGAGAAGGTTCTCGGGCGCATCGTCAACGTGGTCGGCGAGCCTGCGGATAACAAGCCGCCCGTCGAGGCGGATACGTTCTGGAGCATTCACCGCGAAGCCCCACCCCTGGAAGAACAGGACACGGGTATGGAAATGCTGGAAACCGGCATCAAGGTCATCGACCTGCTGGAACCTTACCTGAAAGGCGGCAAGACCGGGCTGTTCGGCGGCGCGGGAGTGGGTAAAACCGTGTTGATCATGGAATTGATCCGCAATATCGGCACCGAACACGGCGGCTATTCCGTTTTTTCCGGCGTCGGCGAACGCACCCGCGAAGGCAACGACCTGTATCACGAAATGATGGAGTCCGGGGTTATCGACAAAACCGCCCTGGTCTACGGGCAGATGACCGAACCTCCCGGCGCGAGGATGCGCGTGGGATTGACCGGCCTCACCGTGGCCGAGTACTTCCGCGATGTCGGCGGACAGGATGTGTTGCTGTTCATCGATAATATTTTCCGGTTTTCGCAGGCCGGTTCGGAGGTCTCCGCGCTGCTCGGGCGCATTCCCTCCGCCGTGGGTTATCAACCCACGCTGGCGACGGAAATGGGGGATTTGCAGGAACGGATCACTTCCACCAAAAAGGGTTCGATCACCTCGGTGCAGGCCATTTACGTGCCTGCCGACGACTTGACGGACCCCGCTCCGGCAACGACTTTTGCCCATCTGGACGCCACCACCGTTCTCAGCCGGCGGATTTCCGAGTTGGGGATTTATCCCGCCGTTGACCCGCTGGATTCCACTTCGCGGATTCTCGATCCGCAGGTGCTGGGCGAGGAGCATTACAATGTGGCCCGCGGCGTTCAGCAGGTGTTGCAGCGCTACAAGGACTTGCAGGATATTATCGCCATCCTGGGAATGGACGAGTTGTCCGAGGAAGACAAGCAAGTCGTTGCCCGGGCGCGAAAAATTCAGCGCTTCCTGTCTCAGCCGTTCTTCGTTGCCGAAGTCTTTACCGGGTCGCCCGGGAAATACGTGAAGCTGCCGGATACCATCGAAGGATTCAAGGAAATCCTTGACGGCCGCATGGACGATATTCCTGAACAGGCATTTTATATGGTTGGTTCCCTCCAGGAAGTTCAGGAAAAGGCCGCCAAACTGCAGAAAGAATAAATCATGGTGGACTTGCTGGATTTGAACATCGTAACCCCGGAGCGGTTGATGGTCGCCGATGAAGTCGATCAGGTCAACATTCCCGGCTCGGAAGGCGATATGGGCATCCTTTATAACCATGCGCCTATTTTAACGACCCTGCGTCCCGGCCGGTTGTCTTACCAAAAAGGCGATAAAACCGTTTCCCTGGTGGTCAGCGCCGGTTATGTCGAGGTGGCGGCAAACCGCGTCATCGTGCTGGCCGAAACCGCCGAATTTCTGGAAGAGGTGGACCGCAACAGAGCACAAGCCGCAAAAACCCGGGCCGAGGAGATGCTTAGAAATCCTCAACTCTCCGACGACGAATTCCAAAAGGCGCAGAGAAAACTGTTCCGCGCCACCGCCCGCCTCGAAAGCGCCGAGGACAACCGATAGCCTTCCCG